>Ga0137407_10000003_pt1 | contig 317245 bp, 294 predicted proteins | sample CZOMad2_2_16fung_FD_108410 | JGI IMG/M metagenome (GOLD analysis project Ga0137407, IMG submission 108410) | Vadose zone soil fungal communities from Angelo Coast Range Reserve, California, USA - CZOMad2_2_16fungal (Illumina Assembly) | ecosystem: Environmental > Terrestrial > Soil > Vadose... | reverse complement strand
GGCTCAGCCGGACTCGCGACACTAGTCAGAGGCAGCTCCCGACGGATCATGACCATGCGGTTCCGACCCGCGAATATCAGATTGATCAATCGTCGTTCAAACTGCTCCGGCTGCCGCTGGCCCAGTCCTTGAAAAAACAAAAACCACCCCACAGCCTGCAGCCGCTTGACAGGGTCACTCCATATCAGAGCGGTTCCAGAGTTGCTGTGCTGAAAAAAGACTCACCGCGGGGGCGGCGGTGCCACACGACTCTAGGAGTATCAAGCACTATGGACAACGAAAGTTTTGTGGCCCAGCCGCCCTCGGCTGGGTTTAGACACCATAAAACTTAATTCACAGGCCCGCCGCCCGTTGCTTTTACTTGCATTGGTGGTGTCTGTCCGGCGCGCAACAGTCCAATCTGGGTCAGCAGTTGAAATGTCTGGTTGGCCGCGCCTTGAAAGCGCCAATGGCAGTTGTCAAAAGTAGCGTTCTGCAAATCATAGGAGCCGCCGCCATAAAAGATGGTGCACTCACGCAAAACGCAGTTGATAAACCAGCATTCCTCTAACTGAAAAACCTGGTTGGTAAAGGTGCGGCCTTCATATTTTGTGATCGCCATAACAGCGCGGATTATACGCTGTGGCAAAAGATACAGATGCCGATGCACCCGGCACGGTTACACGGTTACTGAGAGAGGCAGTCACTTTCATGTGGCGGAGAGAAACAAGTGAACTGGCAACAGACAACTCAGATCTCGACTGAGGCCATCACGCAAGTCAGCAACGCTACAGTGCCGCGCATGAGTGCCGGCGGCCTGGCACGATGGCGTGCGGCTCTGTCCGCTATTTCAATTCAAAGGTGAATCCCCAGGACAGCAACAAGTCCTGCGGCACATACTTCTCGTGTTTGTGCTTGAAGGCCCATTCCCGCAACACGGCTGAGCCCTGGTACTGCTCCGGTGAGAGTCCCAGTTGCTTTACCAACTGTTCAAAACTGCTTGGGCCGACTTCCATGGCCACGCTCTTACCCCAGTTAGGATTACCACGATTCTTGGGCATACAAAGGCCACTTTCTGATCAGTGAATTGTCCTCTATCCCTATCGGCAGATTCCAGCGGTTTCATGACTTTCTGCCGCCATCGTGCCGCTTACTGGACACCTGAACATACTCTACGTACTAGTCTACGCGCTGGTGATTGGTTTAGCTATGTGCAAATGAAACCAGGAGTGCTGCGCCGACCACGGAGCAGGAAAGTGGTTCGGGCCTTGGTGACCAAAGCATCCCGGAGGGAATTGAGTCTGAAATTGGCACCGGGCACCCAGCGTATAATGAAGTAGTTTTGAAGGCTAGAAAGCGCAAAATAAGGACGCCATTCTCTGACCAGGAGCAAGTGATGAACATTGAAATCCGCGATGCGGCGCTAGAAGCCAGAATACAAAAACAACTCCAATCGACCGGTTCCAGCAGTGTCGAGGAAGTATTGCTCCGCTTGCTTGAAACCCAGGAAGAACAGGATCGCTGGCTTTTGGAGAGCCGCGAAACAATCGGCGCGAAGATTCAGCGCGGCATACAGCAACTCGACCGGGGTGAAGGAATCCCCGAAGACCAGCTCGATGCTTATTTAGCAGCGCTGAAAGCCCAAGCCTGAATGAGAAGGCGCTATGTTCTTGCGCCCGAAGCCGCAGCGGATCTAGTCCAAATCTGGCGTTACATCAAGAAACAAAGCAGCGCTGAAATGGCGGACCGTATTGAATCGGCCATTCGGGACAAGATTGTTTTCCTTGCAGGAAGCCCCGGCGCCGGACATTGGCGCAAGAATTTGACGGACCAAGCGGTAAAGTTCTTTCTGTTTACTCGTATTTGATCGTTTATCGCCCGGATACACAACCTATGCAGGTGGTTTCCATTCTGCATGGCCGTCGGGACGTGGAGCAAATTCTGAAAGATCGCTTGTGAGCAAGAAGAAGATTTTCTTTATCGTATCGCTGGGTGCTTGAGTCTTCCTTGTCAACTTACCCTCGCTTCTAGCCTTATTTTTTCTTCGCAGCAAGATAAGCCTGAGATTGCTGGCCCACAATGTCGATAAGGTTCCCCATCGTCAGACCCACATCGATCAAGTGCAATCCCCATTCGGCGTGAACTTCTCCGTTGACCACCACGTCCCCCACGATGTCCTTGGCCCGAGGGCCCGCTGGATCGCTGTGCACGGTGACCGCGAGATAGGAGCCGCTCGCGTTGGTGACGCATTCAGCGGTCAGCATTCCGGGAACACTGACAAATGGTGTGTTGATCGGCTGCGGCGGAGTTACCCACGGCCCCGGTGCGGCCTCAACGCTGGCAATGATGTCACTGCCATGCGACGCCAAGTAAGAGTGCAGTTCGCCGCTGCCTCCGGCCAACGCTGCCGGATTGGTGCAAGCCGCCAACATGTTTTCCCCCGCTACTTTGCCAAAGAGGCTATTCGCGGGCGGCAGAGCACCGGCGCGAAACGAAGAATACGTAATCACGCACCCTGTCTGGTTCGCGGAATGGCAGAGGGGGAAGTGCTGAAAAGCGCCGCCTACGTCTTTGCCTTTCGGTACGGGCAGGTTGGTCCCCAGCAACAATGCGGAAATGACGCGCCATTGCAGCGGTGTGCCGTCAATTTCATTGCGGATCAACTGCGTGAGCACGCCTGACCCTTGTGAGTGGCCGATGAGCACAACGCCGCGCCCATTATTGTCATGCTGGAGATAGTAGTTCCATGCATCCAGAACATCGGTGTAGGCCAGCGCCCGGTCGACCGCCATGGGTCTGCCGGCCATCACGGACCGAAGCGCGGGGAGAGTGATCTGACGATAGAGCGGCGCATAAACGCGGCAGCGTGAAGCAAAGCGCGCCAACTGCGAGTGCACTACGCTCTTTTCTTCCGGGCCAGGAGCCATGTCACTGTTCGGCGTTGGGTCGTTAGAAACCGTGGGATAAACATAAAAACAGTCGATAGGCGCCTTGGCGTTGGCCTTCCAAGTCTCATGCGTCAGCTTGCCGTCAGCGGCGACGATGGTCGTCTCCAGATCAACGGCGCAGGCGTCCTGGCGTCCGGGGCGGCAGAGCCAGGTATCGTCTTTGCTGTAGTCGTTCTTGGCGGCAGGTGGCGCGACGGCGGGCTTTGGTTGCTCCTGCGGCTGAGGTGCGGTGGTTTGCGCGACCGATAGGCCCATGCAGGCGCACAACAATGCTAAGGCAGTCATGAAACGTCGTAACATGTTCCCTCTTTCCGGGTACGGCAAAAACTGACGATCATAACCTATCACAAGGCAAGTTTTGCAAACCATCATGGTCGAGCAGAGGTGCAGGCTTCACTTGCGGCGGCGATGTGGGACAGCAGGCGCTGTGCCGCAACAAATAAACAACAAATAAACGTGGAGCGCAGCCGCCCCCGGCTGCGACTTCTTCGTATCCTTTGAAAATCATTCGCGGAAGCAAAATGAAGCCAGACGCAGGCGAGGGCGCCTGCGCTCCACAGGTTTGTCAGACTAAGACCCCATGGTAGACGAGGTCTTACTTTGTTGCCGCAGCCAGCTTACTTGCCCGGTCTTTGCGGAACTGAGGCACCACCAGCGCCTGTTCAATGACTGGAACATTGAACGCCGCCAGCTTTACTGCGGAGCGCTCTGCATTTTCCTTTTGTCCGGATTTTTCATAGGCCTCAGCCAGCCCGCGCATGGAGATGGGGTTGACCTCGTCCTCTTGAAAATTGGAGATGGCTTCAGCATAAATGCCCTGGGCCAGCATGTTGGAGCCAGAGGCGCCGTGATAAGAGGACTGGATTACCTCGTCAGCATTCGCCGAGGCCAGGTCGCCCAGTTGTTTCAACGCGTTGTTGACCATGTCCTGGTTGCCATCGCGCACCGCGCGTTCCACGCGGGTGCGCAACACGAATGCCAACTCCTCATTGAGCAGCACCTGCGGAACTTTGTGGTCTTCATGCAGCACCTCTTCCGCTTTCTGGAGCAACTCCAGGGCGGGGGCGCTTTCTGTCTGATACATGGCCATGGTGCGGTAGGCCTCAGATTCAAGATTGGCAAAATCTTTGCTGTGCGCCAGCTGCGCCACTTCGCGGTAAGCCTTGTCCGCCCCGGCAAAATCCCCTTCACGGACGTATGATGCCGCCAGTTGCAAAGACCACGTCACCTGCTGCACCGTCGAGCCCTGCTTGATGGCTACAGCATATTCTTCACGCGCTTTGGCTTGGTTGCCCATCAGAGCGTAGGTATCGCCCAGGCCGAGTTGTGACTCATGGAATGTGGGATCAATCTTCAGCGACATGTGATAGTGCTTCAACGCGTCGTCAAAACGTCCGGCCATGCGGGAGAGTTCCGCGAACGAGTCCTGCGGGTTGGCCTCATTGGGCACCAGCTCGGTGTACCGCTTGATATCGGCAAACGCTTTTTCAAAATTTCCCTCTTTGGCATAGCAATAAGCCGCTTCATTCCAGGCGTCGGCGAACATGGGATCAATCTTGATCACACGTTCAAACTGCATGATGGCGCGCTGGTTCTGGTTCTGGTTCAAAGTCAGCCACCAGCCGGCCAGCCAATGCAGGTGCTTGTCGCGAGGATAAGCTTGCAGCGCTTCATTCATGGCCTGGATGGCGGGGATCCAGTGGGCCTGGTTGGCGTTGGCCAGCCAATCGATGATGAGCTTCTCTTCCGGCCCTGCGAATTTCCGCGTAGCCAGCGCTTTCTCCCGCTCGGCGACCTGTTCGGCCGGGTCTTGCGAGAAGAAGGTGAGGAGGATGTGTCCCAGGGCGAATTTTGGATCGGCCTTGACCGCGCCACGAAGGTTCTCCAAGCCGCTTTGGAGGTGCATCATCTCTACCTTGTGCATCCCTTTTTCAAACAACGCATGGGCCTGCGGAGACTTGGTGGAGATCTGCATTCCGTTGGCGTCCACATGGGCGTAAGCGGAAAGACTGCTGGCCACAAGCGACGCTGCCAAGAGAGTTCGTAAACAAATTGTCCTCATCTAAACTTCTCCTTCAATCTTCAGCACAGCACTTCTAACCAACGCGCCCTATTTAGTTGCCTTTAAGGAAATACCCCTGTTCCAGCGGAAGCTTGCCGTCTACTTTCAGGACATTCACGCGGCTGTTGATGGAATAAACATCTACCAGGCCCACGGCCCCAGGGATGGATTGCACAGACCTCAGAAGGTCCTCTTCCGAGTGAACAATCACGACCGCGGTCGAGTGCGCGGCAAGCAGTGCTTTAAATTCTTCCGGCTGCATGTGGTAGAGCTTCTGTATCGCGGTCTGCATTTCCGGCGACGTCGGATCGCGGAGGACCACCACCACGTTGCGGCCATCGGGCCACTTGTGGCTGTCAAACTTAAACATCTTGGTCAGGTCTACAGCCGTCATGCTGCTTACGTTGTTCGTTTTATCAACAATTACCGCCAACTGTTTGGCTTCACTTGCTCCCAAAATAGCCGACAGCAACAGCAAGACACATAGGTGTTTTCCGACGCTCATGGGAGGAGTTTAGTTTGAAAGATGGTAGGAAACAAAGATTACAAAGGTAATAGGGGCTTTATTTACAATTACTTAGAGGGATCTTGAGCAAGCAGAAATTGACGCTAAGATTAAGCATGGTTAATAGAACCCAGACGAAGGCTATCCGGCCTATCGACTCAAAATGGTAGATTTACCTTCGGACGTTGGCTCCTTATATCTTAAAGACAGAATATCTAAAGACAGAAAAACGTTGGCAAAGGTGGGCGAGTTGAACTCATGACCATCCATGTGGGCCTGATTGGCGCGGGCAACATCAGTCACACTCATGCACGCGCGGCCAAAGCGATTCCTGGCGTTGACATTGCCGCCGTATACGGCACGAACGCGGGCAAAGTGAAGCGGTTGTGCGCGGAGCAAGGTGGCTCGCCTTACGACAGCCTTGATGCGTTCCTGCGGCACCGTCCCATGGAGATGGTGATCGTGGGCAGTCCGTCTGGATTGCATGCCGAACAAGGTATCGCAGCCGCCCGCCAGGGATTGCACGTGCTGGTGGAGAAGCCCCTGGAGATCAGCACCGCGCGCGCCGACGCTCTGATTGCAGAGTGCAGCAAAGCCGGCGTCAAGCTGGGCGTAATTTTTCAAGACCGTCTCAAGCCCGATATCCGCCGCCTCAAGCTGCTTCTTGCCGCCGGGACCCTGGGCAAACCGCTGCTAGTGGATGCCCGGGTGAAGTGGTATCGCCCGCCGGAGTATTACGCCGGCTCACGCTGGCGCGGCACATGGGTGCTGGACGGTGGAGGCGCGCTGATGAACCAGGGCTCGCACACCGTGGATCTGCTGCTGTGGCTGCTGGGCGATGTGGTGAACGTGCGTGCTCGGACCGCGACCACACTTCATGCCATTGAGACGGAAGACACGGCCATGGCGATTCTGGAATTCTCCAACGGCGCGCTGGGCACGTTGCTGGCGACAACCGCGGCCTATCCCGGATACCCGCGGCGCGTCGAGATCACGGGACCAGAAGGCACGGCAATTCTGGAACATGATCGTCTGATAGCAACTGATTTACGCATAACTGATTTGCGCATAAACGATCTGCGCACGCAGCAGGAAAACCTGATCAGCGCCGGAATCACAGATCAGAATGCCAGCAGCTCCTCGCCCGTGGTGAGCGATGTTCGTGGGCATCAGATGGTGATCCAAGATTTCATCCGCGCCATTCAAGAGGATGGTACGCCCGTGTGCGACGGCATCGAAGGCCGTCGCAGCGTTGCGCTGATCCAGAAAATTTATGAGGCGGCCCGCAGTTAACAGGGGACGCGGAGAAAAATATCACCACTGATTTGCACGGATAGCACAGATCGGCAGGGCAAGACTTACCGCGGATTTGCGCGGATACTCGCGGATCGAATTTGGTGGAAGAGCGGCCCTTTAGGGCCGCGTAAGAGTTGATTAAGAGGATGCGCTTTAGCACTGGTGGCTCCATGGCTAAAGCTATTTCTTTTGAGTGGATCTTCCACCTGCTTTTTCCTCACCAAGACCCCAGCCAGCGGTTACACTGAACTGAATGGCGACCGCAACCCAGACCAAAGACACAGCTACCTATCGCAAGCCCGATCTGAGCGTGAGCTTTGCCGGCATCACCTTCAAGAACCCGGTCATTGCCGCTGCTGGAACGTTTGGCTACGGCATTGAGTTTGAAGACATTGTCACGCTGGAAAAGCTGGGCGGCTTTGTCACCAAGGGGCTGTCGCGTGAGCCGATGGTTGGCAATCCGCCGCCGCGGCTGTTTGAGACTTCAGCGGGAATGCTGAATTCCATCGGACTGCAAAACATCGGCGCGCGCGCCTTCATCGAGGAAAAGCTGCCCCGGCTGGCGCAGAAGAAAAACGTCGCGGTCGTTGCCAATGTCTTTGGTTACACGCGCGAAGATTATGAAGCTACCATACGCATTCTGAACGAAGCCGAAGGCATTGCCGCGTACGAGCTCAATGTTTCCTGTCCTAACACCAGCCACGGCGGCATGGTGTTTGGCAGTGACCGGGCGCTGCTGGAAGAGCTGGTGGCCAGTTGCAAGGCCGCTTCACGCCGTCCGCTGATCGTGAAGCTTTCCCCCAACGTGACCAGCATCGCTGCCATGGCCCGGTCGGCGGAAAACGCCGGCGCGGACGCCATCTCCCTGGTCAACACTTTTGTCGGCATGGCCATTGACGCCGCCACGCGCAAGCCGCGCATCTCCAATGTGACCGCCGGGCTAAGCGGGCCGGCCATTAAGCCGATCGCCCTGCGCATGGTCTATGAAGCCGCGCATACCGTGGAGATCCCGGTGATTGGCCTGGGCGGTATTACCACGGCGGAAGATGCGGTGGAGTTCATGCTGGCCGGGGCCGCCGCAATCCAGGTAGGCACGGCCAACTTCTGGGACCCTTGTGCCACGGAAAAGATTGTCGACGGATTGCAGCGCTGGTGCTTTGAGCACAAGGTGGCAAGGATCACGGACTTGATCGGGGCGCTGGAAACGTAGCCCACACTGGCTTCAGCCTCTGCGGGTATCAGGGCACGGATTTATCCGTGCCGCCCTTGTCTTATTTTGGTTGGGCTTAGCGGGATTGAGTCCATAGCAGGTACTAGACGAGCACCCGGATTTTTCAAACGATGGTTTACGGGTTATGATTACGGGTCAATCTGCCGTTCGTTTGGATATGATGGATGGTTCTAACTCCGTTGACAAAGGGATTTCAGGATGATGCACGTAGGCTAACTCACTATGCAGACCATGCAAACGATTTCGGTGCTACTAGCGAAATTGATTATGAACACATGGCCGATGAATTCCTCAGTGGAGCCAAACCCCCTGGAGCGTTTGAATGCACACGCAAGAAAGGCGATCTAGTGCGTTACGATCCGAGCACAAATGAACTTGGAGTGCTTTCCAAAGACAGTTATATACGCACATATTTCAAACCAAAATTCTGCTCACATGCAACGCCTCTGGAAATTGCAATGCGTAAGTGCCACAAACAAAAAACTCATTTGGATTACGTGAAGAAAATATGTCTTCAGTAGAGAAATACGTTTGTCCGGTGTGCGGGTTTCTTCTGGATTATCCTCCAGACGATTTCAATATTTGCCCCTCATGCGGCGTTGAATTCTGTGCTGATACAGCGGAATACTCAATACAATATTTGCAAAACGCCTGGATTGATCGCGGCATGGTGTGGAGTAGCCGGGTGTTGCCGAAGCCTGCGAATTACGACTCGCTCGCACAACTTGCACGATTAAGATTTCCGCCACAAAGCGTAACATCAGAAGGGACAATCCGAGAAGCAAAGCACGTTCAACATACTGATTTAAAGGAAGTGTACGATAACGGATCAAGCGTTGGTTATTTGAGGTTATTGCCGGGTGCTTAAACTGATTGCATTTGTTGCGTGCGAAACTGTCCTCTCAGATGAAAGGAATAATCCATCTCTGATCTCGGTATTTTCCGCTTTAGATATTGGACATGTAGCAGGTCAGGCCATCTCGCCTGAAGCTGTCAGCCCTCAACGATGGAAAGTGTTTACACAATGGAATGCAGATGAGGCTGATATTGGTCAAGAATTTACTCAAAAAATCAGCATTGCTGCTCCAGACGGGCGAGAATTCGGTGGTGCTGAAACGGACTTCAAGCTAGAGACTCGCTCGCACAATATCAAGATCAGTGTTGAGGGAATGCCTGTGGGGGTCGAAGGGAATATCGTGATGAAAGTGTGGGTAAAATCAGGTACCAAGACAATCACAGAAATTCACACGTCGGAAATCAGCATTAGACATTCCAGGACAAAATAGGTCCGCATCACAGTCGGCCAACAGGGGCTAAAGCCCAAGTAGTTTATGCACGTTTCGGCACGGATAAATCCGTGCCCTGATACCCGCAGAGGCTGAAGCCGGATTTCTCTAGATTCTTGCGGGCGCTTGTCCTTTCGCGCTTCTAAGCTGCGACTTCAATTTTGGCAATCATAAATCACCCAATCACCAATCTTCCTACGTGCTGCTTTGCGCAGAAATTCTTGGGCAATTTCCCGGCCGCTTTCTCGCGATCTGGGTGGGCGCCACGAGAGTTTGATTTTCTTGAGAACCAGTCAATGTTTGAATCCGAAATTCGTTGCCTATTTCGGAGTTCCGCCAGAATACCAAGTACCTTGAATTCCATATTTTCGGCCTTTGTGGCGATCTATTTATGCAACGAATTCCTGCCCCATGACACTACTCTGTCAGGAGTACGATTCGCCATCTGTTGGGTACTGGGCGAATCAGAAACGAAACAAGAGGGAGGAAACATGCCCGTTGATTTTGACGTCATCATTATTGGGTCCGGGTTTGGTGCAACCGTCATGGCACTGGACCAGTCCGCTAAGGGCAAGTCGGTAATGATTCTGGAACGCGGTGTGTGGTGGCTCACGCCGGAGTTGAGCGTGGAAAACCCGATGAACCCGTTTCTCAAAACGCAGCCGGTACAGTACTGGCCACGTCCCGATCATCGGCGCGGTCTTGCTGACTTCCTCGGTGTTGTGCAGGCCAACGGTGCGCTGGGCGGCTTGCAGAACTTCGCCAATGGCGTGAGTGATTTTTTCACGGGAAAGAAACGTCCGCAGCCGCTCTATCGCTATAACACCTTTGCCGAGGCTGATGTGCTCACAGCCAGCGGGGTGGGCGGCGGCTCGCTTATCTATTCCAACGTGACCCTGGAACCATATAGGGACATCGCCACAAGCAGTTACCCTGTCACGGACGACTGGCCGGCTGACGCCAAGCTCACCCCGGCTGACTACGCCAACGGGCTGGCCTGGATGACCGCCAAGCGCGGACCGCCGGTTCCGGTGGTGACCAAGTATCCCGGCGCAATTCCTTCCAATCAGCTGGGCGCCATTAATACAAGTGACCCGCGATTACTGGGGCGCTCGCGCTTTCTCCGCGACGCCTCCACCAGCCCGACTTTGCCGGCCAATTTGAAGACCGAGATCGTCGAACCCTGGAAGGCGCTTAGTCTGCAAGTTGCTGAAGCCGATCCCGCCAATCCGGCCACCAACCACAATTATTGCGAACGCCAAGGTCGCTGCTTCCTGGGGTGCCTGCCAGGGGCACGCCATACCTTAAACAAGACCTTGCTCAAAAATCTTCCTCTCGCTGCCCAAGACAGAGTTTTTGTCCGTCCCTTGGCGGAGGTAGATTTCATTGAACCCATTGCAGAAGGCTACACGGTCCACTACACCGGCCTGGAGGATGGCGGTGGTGATTTTCACCCGACGGCAAAGTCCGTAGTCCTCGCCGCTGGCTGCCTGGGAAGCACGGAGATTCTGCTTCGGTCCCGGGAAAAAACTCACGGTCAACTCAAGTTGAGCGATAAATTGGGCACCAAGTTCTCCACCAATGGAGACTTCTCCGGGTTTATCACCATTGACCGTGACAAGCTCGGTTATCCCATCTACGCCAACCGTGGTCCTATCAACACATCGCACGTGACCTTCCGCAACGGCAAGGTTTTGGTGAATGTTGAAGATGCCGGTATCCCGTCCATGTTTGCGTCTCTGGTTGAGCGGACGCTCAACATGATTGCGGACAACAAACAGGCCAACCTTGTCGATTTGCTCGGCCTGCTCTGGGACAAGGCCGAGCTGCCGGATTATAGAGACCCGGCGAACATGGAGACGGAAAGCGAAATGCTCATGAATACTTCGTGGTTCAACTGCATGGGCCGAGACGATGCTGCCGGCAAGTTTGACCTGCACAATGGCCGGCTGCGGTTGACTTTCAGCCAGCCGATTGCCAACCATCCCACCTTCAAGATGGCGGAAGAGATCTTGCGCGGAATGGCGACGGCCATGAACGGCAAGTTCCACCCGTTCCCGCTGTGGGACGGCTTGCAGCCATTTGTTTCGAGAAAGCTTGTGGTCACGCATCCGCTCGGCGGTTGCCCAGAGGGTAGCAGTTCCTCAGAGGGTGTGGTGAATGCTAAAGGCCAGGTGTTCAACACGGCGTCCGGCGCACAAACGGTCAATCCGGGCTTGTACGTTGCCGATGGTTCCGTCATCCCGGGTCCGCTCGCCGTCAACCCCACCTTGACGATTGTCTCAACGGCGCTCCGGGTAGCTGCGAACATGCCGTGATTTGCACAGGGCCGCGCGGAAAGATGGGCGTCTGGCGGTTTCCACCCGTGGCTCTCGCGCTCATCCAAATGGCCAGCTTGTGCCACGCATTGGGGCCAGAGAATCTGCCTGCGGGAAAGGGAACTGCTCCGGGACAACGTTCTTTAAAGTAGAAACCCACCAATGTGGGAGAGGTGTGCTGTGGCAGATGAAAAAGTCTCTTCGTTGACGATCCGGGCCTTTGACGGAACGCGGCAACCAATGGCGGATGGGATAGATACCTTGTACCGCATCTTCGACGGTAATCAGAAGCAGATCTTTCAATCGGAGCTGAAGGTTTCGTCGCAGAACTTCAAACTTCCTTTCTTCGATAATTTCGGAGATAACTACCGGATCATCCTCTTTTCCGACAATTTTTATCAAGCAGGTTTTACACCTGTACACCTGACACCCACTACGCCCGCCACGCTTGACCTCATGCTACTGCCCAAAAAGAATAAATTTGATTTCAGCGCGGCGGATTGGCCGACCATTCAGCTCAAGCTGCCGTTTCTGGCCAATGGAGTTGATCCCGCTGCGGCCAAGTCCCGCTATGAGGACGTGATGGCAAATAAACCCAAGGTGCTGGCCGCCTTGTTGAATATCACAACCGCAATGGGCCACATATTCCTGCCTGCCGGCACCGCGCTCAGTTATCTGAAGCAGATCATCTGGGACGAGAGTATGGCGCAAGACCGTTTTTTTGCGTATTGTGATGCCGCGTTAATCGATCAAGTCAGACAGGCGGCGGAGCAGAAACACTTTGCGCCTGAGTTTGGAGCCAGCATTTTCCATCCCGGAGCAACTGCGAGTTGGAAGCAGGTTCAGTTCGGCGAAGCCAACGTCCAACTGACCTTTCACGAAGGCTCCACAAAGATCATTGACGGCATGTTATGCATGGTCGTGGAATCGGACATCGACTACTTCAAAGATCCCGCCGCTCACGGGTTGCTGGAGATCATTCCCAACGCTCTCACCGGCGGCCTCACGAACCCGGAATCCGTTTATGTCTTACGCTGGATTGCGGGCAGGCACGCGGGAGTACCCGAATTCGCCCCGCCCTACACAATCGTAAAAGCCTGAGAAGGAAAAAAGAAGGCCGATTTCAGGAACTGTTCTTACGTGCTGTCTTTGCGCAGAAATTCCTGGGTAATTTCCGGCAGCTTCTCGCGGATCTGGATGGGGAGCCGGTCATGGATGCGTCGGGCGTGGATGCGGGCCACGTCGGCCACCACTACCGGCGCTGGGGTCGCGACCGCAACGATCAGCCACACCACGCTGAAGAAGAGGAATCCGGCCAGGGCAATCAACTCCAGCACCAGCGCGTGCCGGGGCGAGTAATGCCGTACTGCGCCAAAGGCCACCAGAAACATGATGGCGGAAACCGTGGCCACGATCATCAGCCCAATGTCGATGGTACGGTGCATGATCTGCCGCGAGTGGCACTGGGCGCACTCCGCCAGATGTTGCTCGTAGTCGCCGCGCATCTCCGGCGCCAGGCCGGAAATGTCATAGCGCCAACCGGCAAGAATGTCGCCGATTACTTTGTCCGTACAAATAGTACTCATCAACTTGCCTAGATTCTGGCCCTAATTAACGATTAAGTATAGGTATATTCTCACCCCAAGCAGAGGGGTTGCAATGGTTTGTCCTGCTGGGCCACGGTCACGCCGCAGGATTGAAACAGCCTGCCTTGCAGGTCAAGGGCGTCTTTGGCCGCTTTCAGCGCGATTTCCGGATGGTTGTTGTGTTCGGAAAGGTGCGCCAGCACCAGGAATGCGGCATGCCCGTCATAATCTTTCTGAAGGAATTCCGCGAGCGTGGTATTGGAGAGGTGGCCAACACGGCTCATGACCCGCTGTTTGACCATCCAGGGATAAGGGCCGTTGCGCAGCATTTCAATGTCATGATTGGATTCGATCATGAGCCCATCGCAGCGGCGCAACGCGTCTCTTACATTGTTCGTCATTTCTCCGAGGTCGGTAACAATGCCGATTTTCACGCCATCGGCCGTAAAGGTGAAGCCGCATGAGTCGATGGCATCATGTGCTGTTGTAAAAGATTTGACCGTAATGTCAGCGATGGAAAAACAACTTCGTCCTGCATGGAAGTGCTCCAGGCGATCCAGCTTGGCCGGCTTGCCTTCGGGGTCCTTGGTAGCCTTGCGCCAGCTCTGGTACGTGGCCTCTGTGATGTAGACCGGGACCTTCAGCTTGCGCGCCAGAACTCGAAGGCCAAGAACATGGTCAATATGCTCGTGAGAAATCACGATGGCTTTCAGTTTGTCCGGATCTTCGCCCGCGATCTTCATGCGCTTGAGCGTCTCACGGCAGGAAAGACCGGCATCCACCAGGATGCTGGCGGTGGAACTGGAGAGAACGGTGCAGTTCCCTTTGCTTCCACTGGCTAAAACTGTCATGCGCACTGCCATTGAGTGCCAGCATAACGGGAATCTGGCTCTGGGGGAAGTATAAAAACGGCTTCCCGAGAGAAGCGGCTCCGCACCGGCGTCTTTGTAATGTCGCTTCCCGCTGCGCGACGGCCTTCGGCAACTGATGGCTACGTGAAAAATGCCCGGCACTTTGGATGCCGGGCATTCTTTTCTGTCGCGCAGTGCTAAATTGTTTGCTAGTTGGCGCTTTTCTTCTCTTCAAACGTAACGTTGACTTGTACGCCGTCTTTCTCTGGAATTACCGTTACCACCACCGTGCGTTTGCGGTCCTGGTCTGTGCCGGAGACGATGCCGCTGACCTTGCCGTCGGTATTGTTGCTGGTGGTGGAAGCTGTCATCCCACCGGCCTTAATCTGGTCAGCATAGTAGCTCAGCACTTTATCGGCGGCATCCTGGGTGGCAAACACGTAAGAGCCGCTTTGGCCTCCATTCGCACTGACGGAGAATGTGCTTTGTGGCGACGAACCTGGATACGTTGGCACCCATCCTGGGGCCTTATCGCCGTTGGCGCCGATCTTGACCGTACCGTCCGGTCCTTTTATCTCCATATTGCCGGCATCAGGATTCGCCGTGATCGTGGCGGTTTTGCCTTGATCGTCGGTTACTACCAGGCGGTTGTTGGACGGATCAAGCTTCATGGTGACAGTCTTGCCTTGGTCGTCCGTGACGGTCATGGTCCTCTTCTCCGAATCAACCCTCATGGTGGAGATCTTGCCGGACTTTTTGTCACGCACCACGATGGTGCCGGTCGAATCGTCGTTCGACACTGTTTCCAGATCGGGATTCGCGGCTACCGTCATCTTAGCCACAGCCAGGGCGGGATTTTTCTGGATTAACTCCGGGTCAATGCCAGCCTGCTTCGCTTTGTGCATCACAAAGAAACCAAGCCCGGCAACCACCACAATGCAAAGGACAATAAAGACCCCGCATCCCCCGAGAACCCAGAGAAGCGTGTTGGATTTATTGGCGGCTACTACCGGCTGGGCTGCGGCCGCGGGGATGGGTGGAGTTGTGGGGGCAGTTGGCGGCGCTGGCGGCGGTGTCGTGGACATGGGAAGGCTCCTTAATAGTTTTGGGAATCTGGGGGTTAGTTCTCGACATTATACGTACATTGTGACGCCACGCCAGGGTTTTTTGTCTTCTGGGTATGGGATAACAGACACCTGGCCGGGCCCGCTCCTGGGCTGCTCAGAGCTTGTTCCAAGTACGATTCGTATCAGGGTCTGACTTCAGTCTTGGCCGTCCAGGCCAATAAAATCGCGGGCTACCGCTCGCAGGCGTTGGGCCAAGGGGAATTTTTGAGCTAAACTGTGCCCACCCTTGGATTTGTCTTTATCCGTGCTCATCAGTGAAAATCATGGGCGAGCTTGTTGACCCATTCCATCCCGTTTGCTTCGGACCATCCACCAGATTTCTTTGCCCAATTTCCGGCGGCGGCCGCGGTCTTCCTGCTGCGCGGCGCCGACGAAGGAGCCGAGCCTTATGTCAGCAAGACGGCGAACTTAAGGCGGCGGCTACAGCGGCTGCTGGCGCCACCAGAGTCGCAGTCCAAGCGGCTGAACCTGCGTGAGCGCGTTGCACGGATTGACTATTCTCTGGCTGGCTCTGATTTTGAATCGGCGCTGCTGCTCTACAAAGTCTTGCGGCAAGAGTTTCCTGAGAACTACAACAAACGGCTGCGCCTGCGACCGGCGCCGCTGGTGCGGCTGAACCTGGAAAATGAATATCCACGCGCCTACGTGACCTCCAGAGTGGGCAAGATGACCGGCAAGTTGACTGGACGCTCACTATATTACGGGCCTTTTGCTTCGCGCACCGTCGCGGAAAAATTCATGAATGACTCCCTCGACCTGTTCAAGATGCGTCGCTGCACCTTTGATCTGGAGCCTGACCCAAAATTTCCCGGCTGCATTTATTCGGAAATGAAAATGTGCCTGGCGCCTTGCTTCAAGGGTTGCACAGACCAGGATTACGCCGCCGAAGTGGCCCGCGTGCAGGCATACTTTGATTCCGGCGGGCAGTCCCTGCTGCGTGAAATGGAGGAAGAGCGCGAACGGCTGTCCGCCGCTCTGGATTTTGAAGCCGCGGCGCAGCAGCACGCAAAGGTCGCCAAACTGAAAGGCATTCTCTCTGCCTGGGACGAGATCTGCCGGCGACTGGACCGGCTGGACGCGGTCATCATTCAACCGTCATTTATTCAACCATCGTTCATTCAACCGTCATTCATCCAACCGGCGTTCATTTCGCCTGCGAAGTCGGTGGCGCTGTTTCGCTTTTGCAAAGGAGAACTAGCCGGGCCGGAACCGTTCCCCGTGAAAGTGGAAAATGAAACTGAGCCGCTGGAGAGCCGTCTGCGCGCGGCCTTGGAGCAACTCACGCCAGCCGCAGCGCGCTCATCGCAACAGTTCACAGAGGGTCTGGCGATGTTGAAGCGTTGGTACTATCGCAGCCACAAAGTGGGAGAAATTATTTTTGCGAAAGAGGACGGCGCGCTGCCAATGCGCAGGCTGGTGAATGCAATAGGAAGGGTGCATCGCGGAGAACAGACCTCAGAAAACACAAAAGAGCATGAAGAAAAGGGCCAAAATAATAGGTAGTGGTACAGTTTTGCCGACAACTCATTGCTGGCGCGATGACGTCTGCCTAAAGGTCCCCTCCGTGACCTGCACAAGATCTTTACTTATAGTGCGCAAGCAACGCATGATTGGCCTTGCCAAAAGGAGATCCCATGGCCAGACAATCTCTCAGCTTTCCCATCTCTCTTATGCTTTTTCTCGTATGCGGACTACTGATCTATTGGGTTGTCAGCAGTCGCGGCTGGCCTGCCGTGGAAATAAGCGTTGTCTGGCTTCATATGCCACGGTTGTGGCGGGCTTTTGTCGTGGGAATGTTTATGGGCAACGCGTACGGCCTGGGCAGCATGCTGAATGCAGTCCTGACCCGGGGTCGCACCAGCTAAGGCTGCTGCCTCCAACTTTGCATTTCCTGTTTTTCCCCTGAAACACGGCGTTGACATTCTTGAGCGTCTCTCGTCTAATCACCCATAGTTTATCTATGAAGGAGAACTATGGTACGTTCCGCCAGCAAAAATGAGTTACTTCCCGGCACGCTGGAAATGCTGGTCTTACAGACCCTGACCCACGGCCGCAGGCACGGCTATGGCATTGCGCAGCGCATCCAGGAAATCTCTGATGACGTTCTGCAAGTGGAAGAGGGATCGCTGTATCCCGCGTTGCAGCGCTTGCTGGTCAAGGGATGGGTGAAGGCGGAGTGGGGCACTTCTGACAATAACCGGCGCGCGCGTTATTACACCCTGACGCCTGCCGGCAAAAAGCAACTGGGCACGGAAGCCGAGAACTTCAACCGCACCATTGCGGCGATTGCCCGCGTGATGCGCACGGTGTAAGGAGGCGGCATGTCACTCATCTCATTCATAGGGCAGGCCTGGCGGAGGTTCATCTTCCTGCTGCGCCGCCGGCAGATGGACCAAGACCTGGCGGAAGAGATGCGCCAGCACGCGGCGTTGAAAGCGCAAAAAAATATTGCTGTGGGGATGGACCCGAAAGAAGCTGAGTACGCGGCGCAACGGCAGCTTGGCAACCTGACCCGGCAGCGGGAAGAAAGCCGGCAGAGCTGGGGATTTCCATTCCTTGAGAGCATTGCACAGGACATACACTACGGGCTGCGCGGATTGCGCAAAGCGCCGGGCTTTACCACCGTGGCCATGCTGACGCTGGCACTCGGAATCGGGTCTTGCACGGCGATCTTCAGCATCGTCTACGCCGTGCTTCTGCGTCCACTGCCGTATAAGGACTCATCGCGCATGGTCCACGTCTGGGCGGTGACCCCGCTGTTTCCTGAATTCCAAATGGGACAGTCCGCCCCTGACATGAATGATATTAAGACTCTGGCACACTCTTTTGCCGCGACAACCTTCTACGCGCCCAGGCGCAAGATCCTGACCGGCAACGGTGAACCCGAGCAGCTTTCCGTAGCTGAGGTTAATTCCGACTTCTTTGCCTTTTTCGATGTGCATCCGGTGCAGGGACGCGTGCTCCTTTCCGATGATGAGCAGAAAAAAAATGGCGACGTGGCGTTGCTGAGTTATAGGCTGTGGCAACGACGTTTTTCGGGCGATCCTTCGATTGTGGGCCGCCAAATCATGCTCGACCAAAAGCCTTATACCGTAGCCGGCGTGGCGCCTGCGGGGTTTGCGTATCCGGAAAAATCGGATGCCTGGGTGCCTCTGGTGATCGCGGGCGAGGCCAAAACCCTGCGGACACACTGGGCATACTTCCTGCTGGCCAAATTGCGGCCTGGCGTCCCACTCAAAAGCGTTCAATCGGAACTGGACGGAATCGCCGCCTCGATTGCCCAACAGCACCCTAAGGAGGCCTCGGGAATCAAATTCCCTCTGGCAACGCTTCAGGAGAGTGCTGTGGGCAAAGGGAAAGCCGAGTTGCTGGCACTGCTGGTAGCCGTAGGCTTTCTTTTGCTGATCGCCTGCGCCAATGTAAGCAATCTGGTGCTCTCGCGCGGACTAAAACGGCAGCGCGAGATTGCCGTGCGCGCCGCCCTGGGTGCGAGCCGCGGCAGGATCGTGCGCCAGTTGCTCATGGAAAGTTTGCTGCTGGCCTTTGCCGGAGGCCTGGCAGGAATCGCATTGGCCGCCCAGGGCGTCGGGGCATTCCGCGCGCTGGCTCCAGCGGCGTTTCCACGGCTGGAGGAACTCAAAGTAGAACCAGCCACAGCCCTCATCGCCTGTTTGATCACGGCCTTTGCCGGAGTTTTGTGCGGCCTTGCACCGGCGCTCTCCACTTCGCGTGCCAACCTGAATCTCGCGCTTAAGGAAAAGACCGCAACGGCGCCGGCCCGCCGCTTTTCTTTGCGCAGCTTTCTTGTCATCACTGAAGTAGCGATGGCGTTGGTTTTGCTTACCGGATCAGCGCTTATGGTGCAGAGCATGGCCCGCCTTCTGAAAGTAGACACGGGCTTGCGCGTTGATAACGTGCACTCTGCGTTGCTGAACCTGCCCAGAGGCCGGTATGCCTCTGAAGACGCTTCCCGGCTCTTTGCGCAGAGGCTGCTCGATTCCCTGCGCGCCCAGCCGCAGTTCAGCAGCGTGGCCCTCAGCAGTTCCACGGTCATGCAAGGCGGCACATCGTTGCTGGTCCTTGAGCGCGAAACTCTGGCTGCGCTCGGCATAAAAGCAGAGACGCTCAATCTGGAATCCCGCTCGGTGTCGCCGGGATTTTTTGAAACCATGGGAGTGCGTCTGGTCCGCGGCCGCTTTTTTAACGATCGCGACGTGAAAGGCGCGCTCCAGGTAATAATCCTGAATGACTCCGCGGCGCGGCGGCTCTTTCCCGGACAGGACCCGATCGGCAGGACGATCAAGCTTGGCACCGAAGCGGCGGACCAATTTCAGATCATCGGCCAGGTGGCGGACACGCTCGACGTCAGCCTCCAGGGCCGTCCGCAGTTACAGGTCTATGCTCCCCTGCTCCAGAGCGAATCGGTCGGCCAGAACTTCCTGAACATTCTGGTCCGTGCCTCTTCAGAGCCTTCCGTTGCCGTCGCCAGCCTGCGCAGGGCTGTTGCGGCAGTAGATAAAGACCTGCCGCTAACCAAGGTGCAGAGCATGGTGCACGCCGTTTCTGAGACTGTGGCCCAGCCGCGTTTTCGCGCCTGGTTGCTCAGCGCGTTCGCCTTTACCGGGCTATCGCTGACGCTGATTGGCATCTACGGTGTGATCTCGTACTCAGTGGGCCAGCGCACGCAGGAAATGGGCATCCGCATGGCCCTGGGTGCGCCGCAAGCCAGCGTTTTGCGGCTGATTTTGCGTGAAGGAGTTGTGCTCGCTGTGGCTGGCGCGGCTTGCGGATTGATTGGATCGTTTCTGCTGATGCGCCTGCTGGCCAGCCAGCTCTATGCCATCAAGCCCAGTGATCCACTTACGCTGACCGGCGCTGCCCTGCTGATGGTGATCGTAGCTCTGGCGGGCGCGTACATGCCGGCGCGAAGAGCGATGAAGGTAGATCCTATGATCGCGCTGCGATATGAGTAGAACCTTGAAACCACAAAGGAACACGAAGGAGCGACTTGGCGTTTTTGCCTTCGTGAACCTTCGTGTCCTTTGTGGTTAAGCTTTGATGCGGCTCACAGGGGATTTGCGGAATACTACCTTGATCCCGTCCCGCCATCTCTCATCCAACCCTACCAACATCCAGTCGATCTCGGGGGAAAAGTAGCGTAACACGGTGTCCACCGCGGGATGCACGCGCAGTGAAGGCGCAACCAGAAACAGCAGCGGCGGCTGGGGTGAGAGTTGGACACCGCCGAAGTAACCATATTGCTGGAACTCGCCTCGCTGATGGTGCCACAGCACGCGGGCCCAGTAGTCGAGCCCCTGAAGCGGCAGATGGATATCTTCGTCGGCTTTCAGCTCCAGCACGGCCAAGCGCGAATCACGCGTGCAGGTGAGCACGTCGATCATGGCCCGGTCGGAAGCGGAAAATGCCGGCACCTGCGAATAGACATGGGCGTTGTCCAATCGTGAATCCACCGCTGACACGTTTTTAAACACCAACGACTCCAGCCAGCGTTCAGGATACATGCGCCACAACGGATCGCGCCGATCACCCTGCGTATCGCGCGCTTCGACTACGATTCTGGTGAAATCGGTGAAGGCCGCTTCTGCCTCCTGCGTGAGACGAGCTTCAAATCCCGGCACACCGAAGGTGATCTCATCTTCAACTCTGAAAGTTCCGGGCGTGTTGGCTGCTCGCACCCGTGCGAACTCCAATCCGTGAAGCCGGAACGCGATCTCCGCCGGTGACAGAACAGCAATCTCCGCCTGCGGAACCAGGAGCGTTACCTTGCTCACCGCTTCTCTAAAGCGTGAACGCGTATGCTCCGGATCAACCAAGCGGACCAGACGAGTGTGTATGTTGCCGTGGTCGGCACAGTCAATCTCGCATAGGGACTCATCACGTTCTTCCAAAGTATGAAGCTGAAATTTGGCGGCCTTACGATTGAGGTGCGCCATACGAATTTGCAGAGTGCCAACGCTGCCTGGTGGGGCATATAGCTTGAGTCCCTCCACCACGGAGCGTCCGGCTTCACGAAGGCGGCAAGCATCCAGCCACAGCAGGCCGAAGGTGAGCGCCGCGTCCACGGCGGTCTGCGTTTCTTGCCCATTCACGCCCAGCACGGCAAAGCTGCTGCGCCCTTTCCTGATCAACCCGCGCGCGTACACCGGCGAAAAACTTTGCTCCAGGTCCATGCTGGTGGAGAGCTTGTCTTTATCCATGCTCCTGTCCGGATCATGACGCCGCAGAACACGTTCCAGCAGGCGCGCGTAGTGGCTGCGTGCGGCCTTTTTGGCGCTGGGCGTGCGGCGATCGCGGTCACGGCAGATTTCCAGCGTATGCGGACGCGCCTGAGCAAAGCGCCGCACCGTCAAGGCCAGCGTGCCATTCTTAGATTCCGCATCGACCACCTGGCGCACCAGATTGCGCTCGCCTGACCAGAAGTGGACCAGGCACTTTCCTTTTTCCGCGGAGATGGAATATTGCGCTGAATCCAGTTCGAAGACGATCTGCCCTTCTTCGATTACGACACCAGCACGCGCTTCGGCAAGAAATTCCTGGATCGCGCGGGCTAGGAGTTCTGGTGTCATGGAGTTTGGCCAGACAAAATTGGTGATCTCGTTACGTCGATTGAAAATCGAAAGCTATCTTAAATCCTTGACCAGCAGTACAAAGACCAGTAATACGAAAGACCAGTAACAAACGCCCAACAGGCAAATTCGCAGCCCTGTTTGTGTTCGGCCCGGGCCAGTACGCTTCGTTGCTAAGGGTTTGCGCTCATGTCTATCACAAAAGTATGAGAAACCATTCAGAATGTCGCTATTTTGTTTCTGGAAATTAACCGTCGCCCTTTGCTGAGTTCCGCATAAGATGAAACAATAGAGCTTGGCGCCTTTATGGGCCTGAGAGCATCTCATTAGGTAGACATGACGCAAAATCAATCACTTTTCTTTCATAAATTTGGCATTACTCCCAACGACCTGCAAAGCTACTTGGGCGAAGCGCTTTCCGCCGGCGGTGATTATGCTGATCTGTATTTCGAATATTTGACGTCAACCGCCATCAGCGTGGATGAGTCCATCGTCAAGTCCGCTTCGCAGGGAATCTCCGCGGGATGCGGCGTGCGCGTGCTGGCAGGGGAGCGCACAGGTTACGCTTATACCGACGATCTGGCCCCGGAGAAGATCCGGCGCGCGGCGCGTACCGCGGCCCTGATCGCGCGCGGTCCGGCAAAGAGTCCGGTGCAAGGGTTCAAGGAAAGTTCTTCACATCAGCTCTATCCCATCACCTCGCCTTCCGCCGATGCGGACATCACCGCCAAGCTTGATCTGGTGATGCGTGCTGATCGCTCTGCGCGCGCTTATGATTCGCGGATCGTGCAGGTGCGCGGCAGTTACGCCGACCAGGTGCGGCAGATTCTAGTGATCGGCTCTGACGGAACGTTTGCCACGGACGTGCAGCCGCTGGCCCGTTTCAGCGTCTTTACCATCGCAAAATCCGGCCAGAGCTCCACGCGTGGCAGCGCCGGCGGCGGCGGACGCGTCGGCATTGATTACTTCCTTACGGACAAAACACCGGAGCACTTTGCCCACGAAGCGGCGCGCCAGTCGATTATCCAGCTCGATGCGCGGGAAGCCCCGGCAGGAGAGATGGAAGTGGTGCTCGGCCCGGGATGGCCGGGGATTCTGCTGCATGAGGCCATCGGTCACGGCCTGGAAGCTGATTTCAATCGCAAAGGCACTTCAGCCTTTGCGGGTATGCTGGGCAAGCGCGTTGCGTCAGACAAATGCACCGTGGTGGACAACGGTACGCTGCCTTCACGGCGCGGCTCCATCAATGTGGACGACGAAGGCTCCCCCACGCAGAACACCGTGCTGATTGAAAAAGGAATCCTGAAGGGCTACCTGAGCGACAAGCTCTCTTCCAAACTGATGGGCATGCCGGACACCGGCAACGGCCGCCGCGAAAGCTATGAACATATCCCCATGCCGCGCATGACCAACACCTACATGCTGGCCGGACAGGATTCTCCGGAAGACATTATTCGTTCGGTAAAACGCGGCGTCTACGCGGTGAATTTTGGCGGCGGGCAGGTGGACATCACCAACGGCAAGTTTGTTTTCTCCACCTCAGAGGCTTACATGATTGAAGATGGCGTGGTGACCGCGCCGCTCAAGAACTGTACGCTGATCGGCAACGGTCCGGACGCGCTCACCAAGGTCTCCATGGTCGGCAATGACCTCCAGCTTGACGAAGGCGTTGGCACCTGCGGCAAGGACGGCCAGTCCGTGCCGGTTGGCGTTGGCATCCCCACGCTCAAGCTGGACAGCATGACCGTTGGCGGTACCGCACGATGAAAGCCGTCACAAGGTAAATGCCAATGGCAGCCAACACAGAAATTCTCAGCGGCGTTGAAGTCGATTTGCGCGAACTCGCAGCCAGTGTGGTCTCGCGCGCCATGAAGGCCGGGGCCACAGCGGCAGAGGCCGTTGTTCGCGAAGGCACGGAATTTTCCACCGTCGTGCGCCTGGGCGAGGTGGAGACGCTCAAAGAATCCGGGTCGCGCGCCATGGGATTGCGGGCCTTTCTTGGACAGCGCACAGCCAGCACCTACACCAGCGATTTCACCGAAGACGGAATCGAACAGCTCATCAAAGGCGCGCTGGAGTTGGCCCACGTTACCTCAGAAGACCCGTATGCCGGCCTTCCGGAGGCATCTCTGTTAGGAGCTCTTCCCGGCGATCTACAGCTCTATTACGACGATGTTTACTCGCTCCCGCCGGAGGAGCGCATTGACTATGCGCGCCGAGCCGAGCGGGCCGCGCTGGACGCAGATCCGCGCCTGAAGAATTCTGATGGCGGCTCCTTTGATGCTGCTACCGGGCGCAAGGTGCTGGCGAACTCTCTGGGCTTTGTCGGCGATTACCGGCGTTCTTACTGCTCCGTTTCCGCGGCCCCGATCGTTCAGGCGGAAAATGGGACCATGCAGCGCGACTACTGGTTTGCCCTGGCCCGCACCATCACCAAGCTGGATTCGCCGGAATCGGTAGGCCGCGAGGCCGCCCGGCGCACTCTGCGCCGGCTGGGTGCGCGCAAAATTGCTTCCACGCAAGTGCCGGTGATTCTGGATCCCCTGGTCGCAGGCTCCATTCTGGATAACATTTTTGACGCGGTGAATGGCGACGCCATCTATCGCCAGTCTTCGTTCCTGGCGGGAAAGCTGGGTGAGAAGATCGCCGCCAGCAACGTGACCGTGGTGGATGACGGCACCATTCCCGGCGGCTTTGGCACTGAACCTTTTGACGGTGAGGGCGTGCCCACCCGGCGGACCATGGTCATTGAGAGCGGCGTGCTCAAGTCCTATCTGCTCAATACCTATACCGCGAAAAAACTGGGCCTGAAGACCACCGGCAGCGCGTCCCGTGGACTGGCCGGGAATCCCGGTATTGGCGCCGGCAATTTCTTCCTGCAAAAAGGCGCGCGGACGCCGCAGCAGATTATCGGCGACGTGAAACAAGGGCTCTACGTAACGCAATTCCTCGGCTTCGGTGTGAACATGGTTACCGGCGATTTCTCCCGAGGCGCCAGCGGTCTCTGGATCGAAAACGGCGAACTCACCTTTCCGGTCGAAGAAATCACCGTGGCCGGCAATCTCAAAGAGATGCTGAACAACATCTCAGAAATCGGCAATGACCTTGCGTTCCGCGGCTCCCTGGCCGCTCCCACCCTGCGTATTGATGGTATGACGATCGCTGGAGAGTAAGGCTGTAACCATGAATGAAGCAACCGGCAAGGCGAATTCCTCCCGCAGCGCGGTGGGAATGCTGGTTGTTTTTGTACTCATGTCTGCGGTGCTGCTTTTTGTCGGACGCAAGGATTATCCCAACCTGCACACGATGTTGGATACGTCCATGTTCCTGTTGTCGGGAGTACTGGCGGCACTGCTCTGGGACATCGGCGCACGCGGCAACCTGGCGTTTTCCAAGTGGATCGCCGTCAGTTTTCTGGTCGTTTCCCTATCGGAATTGCTCCATTGCCTGGTGACGATCGAATGGTCCGGGTTGCTGGCTCCCATCGCGCAAGCGGTGAATATCTTACGCCCCGCCACCTGGCCGCCATCCGTGCATGTTCTGCCCATTGGAATGATCTGCGCAGTGTGGCTGCTGCGCCGCGGCGGACGGCGCGTGCTGGGGTTCGCCTTAGTTCTGATAGTTTTAACTGCGGGTTTCACTGCTGCTTTTGCCTGGCTGCCCAGATACACATCACCTGGCTGGCTGGGTATCACCCGTCCGACGTTGATCTTATCGCCTTTATTGTGGGTGATCGCCGGTCTGGTTTGCTGGAAGCACCGCGCCTTGGAGCGGATGTTGCCGGCGCTTGCGCTGATGGCGGTAGCGTTCGCTCTCGGTAACTTAGTCATGCTCTATTCCCGCGCGCCTCATGACACGCAGGCCATGGTGGCGCACCTGGGCAAGGTGGGCGGTCGCCTGATCTTGCTTCTGTCAGTGATGCAGATGGCTGCCCTGGACATGCGTGAGCGCATTCGGGCGGAGCAAGAACTTGCCCAATTAAACCAAGAGCTGGAGGGGCGCGTGCTTGAGCGGACCGAGCAGTTGGAGTCAGCCAACACGTCTTTGCACACTGAAATCGTGGTGCGCCGCCAGGCGGAGCAAAAAGTCCAGGCCCAGTTGGAGCGGCTGAACCTTCTGCACCGTATCACCCGCTCCATCGGCGGACGCGAGGACCTGCGCAGCATTTATCAGGTGGTGCTGCGTACCCTGGAGGAAAACCTGGCCTTCGATTTCGGCTGCATCTGCGACTATGACCCGGCGCTGCAACAGCTGACGGTCGTACACGTCGGCATCCATAGCCAGCCGCTGGCCATGGAACTGGCGATGACCGAGCAGGCCCACATTGCGATTGACAACAACGGCCTGAGCCGGTGCGTTACCGGGCAACTGGTGTATGAACCGGACATTGCGGACGTGAAGATGCCCTTCCCGCAAAAACTCGCGCAGGCCGGGTTGCGGTCGCTGGTGGTGGCGCCGTTGATCGTTGAAAGCAAAGTTTTCGGCGTGTTTGCCGCCGCACGCCGGGAAGATCACAGCTTCAGCAGTGGCGAATGCGAATTCCTGAAGCAATTGAGCGAACACGTTGCCCTGGCCGCGCACCAGACGCAACTTCATAGTGCGTTGCAGCAAGCCTATGATGATTTGCGCGAAACCCAGCAGGCGGTGATGCAACAGGAACGGTTGCGCGCACTGGGACAGATGGCCAGCGGCATTGCCCATGACATCAACAACGCCCTTTCGCCCGTGGCGCTTTACACCGACTCTCTGCTGGAGAAGGAGCCAAACCTGAGCGCCCAGGCCCGCGAATACCTGCAAACCATTCAACGCGCCATTGATGACGTGGCGCAGACAGTCGCGCGTATGCGGGAATTCTATCGCCAGCGCGAACCACAGTTGACACTGGCTCCCGTGCCGATGAACCACCTGGCGCAGCAGGTGATCGACCTGACACGCGCCCGCTGGAGTGACATGCCGCAGCAACGTGGCATTGTCATTGAGATGAACAAGGACTTTGCCGCGGAGCTTCCCGCTGTTATGGGAGTCGAAAGCGAAATCCGCGAGGCCCTCATCAATCTTATTTTCAACGCCGTGGATGCCATGCCCGGCGGCGGGAGCTTAACGTTGCGAACGAAGGTCCTGGAACCGACGAATTTGAATGATGCCGCCGCGCAACGGCTCGTACAAGTGGAAGTGGCCGACAGTGGCGCGGGAATGGACGAAGAAACGCGGAGCCGCTGTACCGAACCGTTTTTTACCACCAAAGGAGAGCGAGGCACAGGCCTAGGGCTGGCGATGGTCTATGGCATGGTGCGCCGGCACAGCGCGGATATTGAGATTGAAAGCGTGGTAGGCAAAGGAACAACGGTGCGTTTGAGTTTCCCCGCGCCAACCACCGTCCCCAGCAGGGCCGGACAGCCCGAAGCGCCGGGAATAGTGCCATCTAGATTGCGCATCCTGGTGGTGGACGACGATCCACTGCTGGTCAAATCACTGCGCGACATCCTGGAAGGCGATGGTCACGTAGTGGTCGCCGCGAGTGGCGGTCAGGCGGGCATCGAAGCGTTCCGCGCGGCGCAGCAGCACAGCGCACCCTTCGCAGTCGTGATTACAGACTTAGGCATGCCGTACGTTGATGGCCGAAAAGTCGCCGGAGCAGTCAAGTTGGCGTCGCCCTCTACCCCGGTGATTCTGCTCACCGGCTGGGGGCAGCGGTTAGTGACTGAAGGAGACGTGCCGCCGCATGTAGACCACGTGTTGAATAAGCCGCCCAGGCTGCGTGAACTTCGCGCAACGCTCGCTCAGTGTTTGCCCGTGGCAAAGGCTTAAAGGATGGCAGGACCGGTGCGAAAGAACGTTTATGGTTGAAGGGACATCGGCGCGAATCCTTATCGTAGACGACGAAGCCGCACAGATGCAGGCGCTCTGTAGCACGCTGCGGGACCAAGGCTACCAGACTTTTGGCTTTACCGGCGGTCAGGCTGCCCTTGGGGCGCTTCGGCAAGCCAAGTTCGATTTGCTCTTGGCCGACTTGATGATGCCGGAGATGAGCGGCATCGATCTGCTCCAGGCGGCCCAGGAGCTTGACCGCAACCTCGTCGGCATCATCATGACCGGTGAAGGAACGATCACCAGCGCGGTGGAAGCAATGAAGGTGGGCGCGCTCGATTTTGTCCTCAAACCTTTCCGTCTGAGCGCCATTCTGCCGGTCCTTTCGCGGGCGCTGGCGGTGCGTGCCTTGCGCATGGAAAACGCGGAGCTGCAACTGCGTGTTCGCGAACGTACTGCTGAACTTGAAGTCGCGAACCGTGACCTTGAATCTTTCTCCTATTCTGTTTCGCACGATCTGCGCGCGCCATTGCGCGCCATCCGCGGCTTTGCCAGCATCCTGCTCGAAGATTACTCAGAGAAGATGCCTGTCGATGCGCAAGATCTTCTGAACCAGGTCAGCAAGAATGCGCATCGCATGGCCAGGTTGATTGATGATCTGCTGGAATTCTCGCATCTGGGCCGGCAACCTCTCTCGAAACAGGCCGTGAATGTTGCGGCGATTGTTCAGGAGGTACTGGACGAATTGGGCAAACGGCAAGATGGGCCCCCGATTGAGGTCCGCCTGGGTGAGCTGCCCGATTGCCTCGGTGATCCGTCATTGCTCCGGCAGGTCTTCATCAACCTGCTCTCCAACGCATTCAAATTCACCCGGCATAAAGAGCAGGCGTTGGTGGAAGTGGGATGCAGGTCGCAAAACGGCGAAAAGGTCTACTTTGTCCAGGACAACGGTGCAGGATTCGACATGCAGTATGCGGAAAAGTTGTTTGGCGTCTTCCAACGTTTCCACACGGTCGACGAGTTCGAAGGAACCGGTGTCGGCTTGTCCATCGTGCATCGCATTGTCCAACGCCACGGTGGCCGCATCTGGGCTGAAGCGGAAGTGAACAAAGGCGCAACATTTCATTTCGTAGTTGCTTAACTTATTTCGTAGTTGCTTAACCCAAACGTGGACCGCAGCCGCCCCCGGCTGCGTTGAAGCAAAACGCAGGCGAGAGTGGGCCTGTGCTCCACGAGTCTGGATTGGTTCGATCACGCCAGCGCCAAGTAGTAGAATCTGGCCATGAGTAATTCAACACATGGGTGATTCAGAAAAAGCACAGCCGTTTTCTCCCGCAAGCCCGCAGGAAGAGCGCCGGAATTGGGTCCCCATGGGCGCCGGCGTCGCCGTGGTTCTGGTTATTCTGGGAGCTTTTTTTCTGCTTGGCCACTTCAGTCACTCAGATACCGTTGTCAAAGCCGATGATCCGTATCTGGCGAAGTTGCAAATCTCCGGCCTGCACATGGCCACGGCCCAGAATTTTGCCGGCAGCTCCGTTACCTATATCGAGGGAAAAATCACCAACAACGGCGACCATAGAGTTACAGCGGCGCGCGCGGAAGTACTGTTCAAAAACGGGATCGGAGAAATCGCGCAAAAAGAAATGCTGTCGGTCACCGTTTTGCTGCCCAACATGCCCTACGTTGACTATGGCCCCATCGACCAAGCCCCGCTCGCTCCGGGCCAGTCCCGCAACTTCCGCCTCACGCTGGAGCACGTCTCTACGGACTGGGACGGACAGATTCCGCACGTGAAGGTGGTTTCAGTGGGCTACTGAAAAAGCACTCAGCACTCAGCCCTCAGCAATCAGCATTCAGCCAAACGAGCAAATGGCAATTAGCACCATCCCACCTGGAAGGCAGGGACTGAAAATCAGATGCTGTCGAAACCCAACTCTCCATCCTCTGGAGGGCTGGGTTCTTCTTCGTTTCGCTGAATCATAGAGAGGAATCTCTGGATGTGGTCAGTGAGTGTCTCTTGAGGACGCCGAGGACCGACCAACTCATAATAGTGAAGGGCCGCTAGTCTCTGGCAGTCTTTCAGAGGTGCATACAGCCTGGCTTGATTGCATAAATGGTCGATGAGGACGGCAATCTCCTCGCCTTCTTCAAGTGTCAGGCCGACTATTCTCAGTTCGCCCTTGGTGAAGTCCACGCAAACGCCTTGCAGTAATCGCCCCTGCGTCGTTATCATCGACCACCACGACATAGTTTTGTGGTTATAACCGATAAACGAAAGAGAGTCAACCACATGATGATCCTGACATGGGCCGTCCCCTCAAGCGTAAGGCTGAGACACGAGAGCAAGCAATTGGAGCAGTCATTACGGAACTGCGCGTGAAGAAGGGGTTGACTGGTCAGGACATTGCTGAAAAAGTCGGCTGCAATGACGGCCACATGTATGAGATTGAGGCAGGAAAGCAGAATCCAACATTCAAGGTCCTTCAGGCCATCGCTGATCTGCACCGAATACGGCTGTCAACGTTGCTCTGGATGGCCGAAGAGAAATACAAACGGCGCCGGCGCTAACCAACAGAAATTCCACTATCAAATACATTCTTCGATTACCTGGACTGCGATTTGCCAAATGCTGATTTACCGCATGCTTTAGAATGACCTCCATGGCGGACGCAAAGCCAATTCGGCTTACGGAGCAGGTCAAAGCTGCGGGTTGAGCAAGCAAGCTGAGTCCGGCGGCGCTGGACACGGTGCTTGGGAAATTAGCCCGGCAACATGACCCGAACGTCCTGGTTGGCTTTGATAAAGCCGACGACGCCGGAGTGTATAAAATTTCAGCCACGCAGGCCCTGGTCCAGACCGTGGATTTCTTCACGCCCATTGTGGACGACCCTTTTACCTTCGGCCAGATCGCAGCCACCAACGCCTTAAGCGACGTTTATGCCATGGGCGGAAAGCCTCTCAGCGCGCTCGCCATGGTCTGCTTTCCCGATCAAGGCGACCTCAACATCCTGGAGCGAATTCTGGCTGGCGGCCTCTCCAAAATGATGGAAGCCAATTGCACCGTGGTCGGCGGGCACAGCGTGCGCGATCCGGAGATCAAGTTTGGTTACGCCGTCACCGGCATGATTCATCCAGACAGAGTGCTGGCCAACGCCAACGCCAAAGTGCAGGACGCACTGGTGTTCACCAAGGGGCTGGGAACCGGCGTGATATCCACGGCGATCAAGCGCGGATTGGCCAAGCAGGCTTGGATCGACGCCGCAACCAAATCCATGACTACGCTCAACGCTACGGCGGCGGAAATTGCTGCTTCCGGAAAATTCGAAGTGCACGCTGCCACGGACGTCACTGGCTTTGGCCTGATCGGTCATGCGCGCGAGATGGCAGCAGGGAGCGGCGTCTCATTGCGCATCAACTCCACGCAGGTGCCGCTGCTGGAAGGCGCGCTGGAATGTGTGCGTGCTGGTTTTATTCCTGGCGGGCTGAAAAACAACCGTGAGTTCGCTGAATGCCTGGTTGGCTACGAAGCCGCCGTTCCGGAAGAGATCAAGGCCATCCTGTTTGATCCGCAGACCGCGGGCGGGTTGTTGCTCTCCGTCGCGCGCAGGGATTCAGAAGCATTGGTGGCCGCTCTCCAGGCTGCGGGAGTGCCGGCGGTGGAGATCGGCGAAGTACTGCCCTCTAGCAAGCCACTGATTCAAATTCATTGACCACATCCGTTGACAGCGATTGGGTTTTCCATTTTGGGCCATCCTCAAGAGTGCATGTCCTTAAATCAATTTGAACTCAAAGCACTCAACCGCTAAGATTGTCCGTTCAAAAAATACAAATCTAGATTTGAAAGTAGGGACACTGTGCGGAAAGCGGTTCTTGCGTTGATTTCTCCGTTGTTTTTTCTGGGCGTGCAAGCGTTTGCCCAGGGCCAGGATTTCAGTAAAGTCGAGATCAAAGTCCAGAAGGTTGCCGGCACGGTGTACATGCTACAGGGCGCGGGCGGAAACATCGGCGCTTCGGTGGGCGAGGATGGGATCGTCGTCGTGGACGATGAGTTTCTTCCCCTGGCCGACAAGATCGAAGCGGCGCTAAAGGGCATCACCGACAAGCCGGTCAAGTTCATCCTGAACACGCACTGGCACGGCGACCACACCGGCGGCAATCCTCATTTTGGCGCGAAGGCGCCGATCATCGCCCAGGAAAACGTTCGCAAACGCCTGGCTACCGGCGGCCAGACCCGCTTTGGTAAAGTCGAGCCCGCGGGCAAAGTCGCGCTGCCGGTCATCACCTTTGAAGAAGATGTCACAGTGCACCTCAACGGCGAGGACATTCGCGCCATCCACTTTCCCAACGGCCATACGGACGGCGACAGCGTAATCTTTTTCCCGCAAGCCAATGTCGTGCACATGGGCGATGACTTCTTTAACGGCGGCATGTTTCCCTTCATTGACCTGGACAGCGGCGGCAGCGTGCAAGGCATGATTGCCGGCGGCGAAAAGGTCCTGGCTGAGGTACCGGACGATGTGAAGATCATTCCCGGCCATGGCCCGCTGGGCACAAAAGACGATCTGCGCAAATTCATCACCATGCTGAAAGAGACTTCAGCCGCGGTGCAGGCCGGCATCAATCAGCACAAAACCATGGAGCAGCTTAAAAATGAGAAAGTCCTGGCCAAGTGGGACGCGTTTGGCCAGAGCTTCATCAAGACGGATGTATTTGTTGAGATCCTCTATGACAGCTTGACCAAGCAGCCTGCTGGGCCAAAGAATTCACACGGGCATATGACGAAATAAAACAGGCCGCAGATTGGCGCAGATCAACGCAGATAAGCCAGAAAATCGGTCCTATCTGCGTTTTTCTGCGGCAGGCATTCCTGAAGAAACTTAGAGATGGTCAGGCCACTTCCGTGCTGCATGGAGGACTCCGAGAATTTCGACTTGGCTGTGACGCAGGCGATAAAAAACAACGAAACGTGTGCCGGTGACCACCAGCTCTCGAGTGCCTTTAATGCGTCCTTCCCGTCCCAGATTGGGGTAGCGCTCCAGAAGGTCGATGCTGGAAAGAATACGTTCAATAATCGCGTCTGCTTTTTCCAGTGAGCTTTCGCTCAAATATTCATGGGCTGACTTGAGGTCTTCGGCGGCAATGGCCGTCCAGCGTATCTTCACCGACGGTGGCGCCACTTACTGGCCATCTTCTTGACTTCTTTGTGTTCAATGAACTGGCCAGCATCAGCTTGTTGGATGGCAGCTTTAATGTGTTTGATTTGCCACTGTTGTACGTCGAGATAAGCCGCAACTGCTTCGTTCAACAGGTAGGTCCGGTCGCGGTCAAGGGCCTGGGCCAAGGAATCAAGGGCCGTGACCTTCTCAGAATCAAGCCGGAAACTTACCGTCTGTTTTTCCATATTACAGAATAATACACCGCATACGCTGTAATATCAATGACGCAACTCTTACAGTAGCACCGTCCTAATCCAGTTTTTTCTTCAACAGCTCATTCACCAATTCCGGCTTGGCCTGGCCTTTTGAGGCCTTCATCACCTGGCCAACAAAGAAACCAATGATCGTCGTCTTGCCGGAACGATACTGCTCCACCTGTTTCGGGCTGGCCCCAATTACTTCATCAATGATCTTCTCCAGCGCAGCGACGTCTGTAATCTGTTGCGGCTTTTCCCGCTCGTAGACCGCGGGGAAATCTTCCCCGTTGGCAAAAGCTTTGTCATACAGATCTTTGAGGATCTTGCTGGAGATGGCGCCTGACTCCACCAGGTCCGCCGACAGGGCCACACCCTTCATGGAGATGGGCGATTGCTCAATCTCCAGCCCCTTGGCCTTCAGGCGGCCCATCAACTCGCTCTGGACCAGGTTGGCGACGCGCTTGGCGTTCTTGGATGCCTTGGCCGCTTCTTCAAACTGGTCCGCTAGAGCTTTGTTGACGGTAAGCACCTGGGCGTCATATTCGGTGATGCCGTAGTCACTGACCATGCGTTTGCGCCGCGCTTCTGGTAATTCTGGCAGCGCTTTGCGGATTTCCGCTTGCCAGCGCGCGTCTACGACTAGCGGCAGCAAGTCCGGCTCGGGAAAATAGCGGTAGTCATGCGCCTGCTCTTTGGATCGCATGGTGTAGGTCTTGCCCTCAGAGGGGTTATAGAGCCGCGTTTCCTGCTGGATTTTTCCGCCAGCTTCAATCACTTCGATCTGGCGGTCAATCTCATATTCAATCGCTTCGCGGATATAGCGGAAGGAGTTCACATTCTTGATTTCCGCCTTGGTGCCGAATTCCTGCTGGCCTTTGGGACGCACGCTTACATTGGCATCGCAGCGCAAGGAGCCTTCTTCCATGTTGCAGTCGCTCACGCCGGTATACAGGATGATCTCTTTCAAGAGCGTCAGGTATTCGTGGGCTTCATCGGCGGACCGCATATCTGGCTCGCTGACGATTTCAATCAGCGGCACACCGCTGCGGTTCAAATCGATGTAAGTATTGCTGACTGAGTCAGGAAAGCCGTCATGCACGCTCTTACCCGCGTCTTCTTCCATGTGTACACGGGTGATGCCGATCTTCTTTGTTCCGCTAGCCAGAGCGATTTCAATAGAGCCATGCTCGGCCAGAGGTTTATCGAACTGGGAAATCTGGTAGCCCTTGGGCAGGTCAGGGTAGAAATAATTCTTGCGGGCAAAAATTGATGTTTCGCGGACCTGGCAGTTCAGCGCCTGTGCTGCCAGCACAGCGAATTCCACCGCCCGGTTGTTCAGCACCGGGAGTGCGCCGGGAAGGCCAAGACATACCGGACACACATTCGTGTTCGGCGGCACGCCGAACTTGGTGGAGCATCCGCAGAAAATCTTGGTCTGCGTGAGCAGGTGGACGTGCACTTCCAGCCCGATTACCGGCTCATACTTTTCGCGTATCGCAGCCGCAACCTGAGTGCTTGTAGCCATGAGGAAATTATAGGGCCAAACTGGAGTGTTTATTTAGCAGCTGCGGGTTCAGGGGCTTTTCCCATAGAGATATCGAAATAAAAAAGCTGCTGGCTGCCTGCCTTCACGCCGGAGATATAGACATGAGCACCGGGCCCTGGCGTGTCCATGCCGGCCATGTCAAAAAAAACAAAGCCGCTGTTAGTGGCATGCGCCGTTACGGGAACCGTCAGGAATTGCGCTGACTCATATTCTTCGCGCACATCCTTGCTGAGCGGCTCCTTCTTCTTGCCTACGGGGAACGGCAGCTTCATCCCGCCGGGATGGCTGTTGTCTGCTTTTTCCGGCTTAACCAGACGGCGGTAGATATCAGTGTCGCTGGCCGGCTGAAGTTTTTCCCTTTTTGCCGTGATGTACTCGACTTTCAGATCGTCCATCATGAGAGTCTTGTCGCTGTCATTGGAGACGATCAGACGCACGACAAAAAAGCTATATCCTCGATAATTCACTTTAAATACGCTGGCTTTATCGGGTGCGTCATAAGGATCAACGGCGATTGTGACCTTCTCGTCGTCGTGCGCGTCATGCAGAGGATAGGTACGCGCATGTGCTGCTGGAGGCGGGCTGAAGTGCTTGTCGCCGCAAAATAGCAGCGACGTCGCCAGAGCTAGAAAAACGGCAATCCTTCTGATTTTCACCGCATTGATTATCCCGCCAGTGAGTGGGTTTGCACAACTGGCGCGTCTCCCGCATAGAATGTCTAGTCCTTCATGTATATCCTTTACAGCCTGCTTCTGGCCTGTGTGGTACTGATCTCGCTCCCCTGGTGGGCGCTCCAGATGCTGCGCCTGGGCAAGTACCGTGCCGGACTGGCGGAGCGCCTGGGCTTTACGCCGCATCGGCTGAAGCAAGCGGCACGCCCCGGATCCATCTGGATCCATGCGGTTTCCGTGGGCGAAGTGCTGGCGGTTGGGCGTCTCATCGGCGAGCTACAGAAGGCTTACCCCAGCCGCCCGGTCTTTGTATCAACCACCACCGCCACGGGACAGCGGCTGGCGCGGGAACGCTTTGGCGAAGCGCATGTCTTTTACATGCCTCTGGATTTCGGTTTCGCTCTGCGCGCCTATCTTCGGCTGCTCCAGCCATGTTTGCTCATCCTGGCGGAAACGGAGTTCTGGCCCAACTTGCTGCATCTGGCGAAAAAAAACGGCGTGGCGGTAGCAATCGTGAACGCCCGTATCTCTGACCGGTCGTTTCCGCGCTATCGCCGGTTCCGCTGGTTCTTTGCTCCTGTGCTGTCTCAGGTCGATCTATTTCTGCCGCAAACGGAAGAAGACGCGCGCCGGCTGTGCGAAATCGGCGCCGCAGGCGAGCGCGTGCAGGTCAGCGGTAATTTGAAATTTGATATTCGTCCCAGTTCGGCGACCAAGATTGTGGAAGAGCTGCGCCAGGCGATTCGTCCCGATTCACCGGTAATCGTTTGCGGCAGCACTGCCGAAGGCGAAGAAGGGCCTTTGCTGGAAGCCTTGCAGAGCGTTCTTTCTACGTTCCCCGCGACGATCATGGTGCTGGCTCCGCGCCATCCAGAACGTTTTGACAAAGTGGCAAATCTGGTTGCATCAAGGAAGCTCACACTCGTTCGGCGCAGTTCGTGGAACGCCGGCACTGCAATTACCAGTAACGTATTTCTGCTGGACACTGTGGGAGATCTCGCATCCGTATACGCGCTTGCCGACATTGCTTTTGTTGGGGGAAGTCTAGTCCCCACCGGCGGACACAACATCCTGGAGCCTGCGCAGCATGGCGTGGCGATCATGGTTGGTCCGCACACTTTTAATTTCCGCGAGATCGTACGCATTTTCGAAGAGGGCAATGGCATCAGCGTTGTAACGGAGGAAAATCTTTCGCGCCAGTGGATGGAATTGTTGCAGCATCCGGAAGAGCGCAAGCGGCTGGGTGAGCGCGCACAGGAATTATTTGCCCAGCACACAGGTGCAACGCAAAAAACGCTTCGCGCGTTGGCCCCTTTGTTGGGCGAGAAAGCTGCCGAGGCCCAATGAACCCCTTGTCAGCAATCTTCGGAGCAGGCGTGGCGCTCAGGAATGCGCTTTATGATCGTCAGGTATTGAAAGCGCGCAGGCTGTCCCGCCCAGTGGTAAGCATCGGAAATATTTCCGTCGGCGGAAGTGGGAAGACGCCTTTTGTCATCGCACTAGGAACTCTACTGCACGAGCGCGGGATAAGCTTTGATGTGCTTTCCCGTGGCTATGGCCGTAGCTCAACAGAAATTGCAGTCGTTGACCCCAACGGCACGCCGGAGCAGTTCGGCGACGAGCCTTTACTGATTGCGCAAAAGCTCAAGGCCCCGGTGATCGTGGGCGCGGACCGCTATCAAGCCGGGCTACTGGCGGAAAAAAACTTCTCCGCCAAACTGCATCTGCTGGATGACGGCTTTCAGCATCGCCGCCTGCACCGCGATTTTGATATCGTTCTGCTCCAGCCCGATGATCTCCAGGACGCTCTACTTCCTGTGGGCAGGCTACGGGAACCCCTGGCCTCGTTGCGACGCGCCCATGCCCTGGTTTTACCGGACTCGCTGGATTGGTCGTTCGATAACAAACGGATCTGGCACGTGCGCAGGCACATGGCCATCGATGCCAAGGCCAACGCATCTAAGGCGGTTGCCTTCTGCGGTATTGCACGTCCTGAACAGTTTTTTGCCGGCTTGGGTGTGAATAGCATGTGCCAAGTGATAAAGACGGTCCCTTTCCCCGATCATCACCGCTATTCCCAAAAAGATATTATGCAGCTACTGAGCATCAAGGCCGCCGCAGGCGCGCAGATCTTCATCACCACGGAGAAGGACAAGATCAACCTGGGGCCGCTTGCCAGCCAGCTTGAGCCGCTCAACACCGTGACTCTTAGCATGGAGCTGCAAGACGCCCGGAGCACGGTGGATGACCTAATAAAAACCTTAGAACAGGGTTCGGGCTACAGACTTTAGCCCGGGCATGAGAAAATCTGAGTTCATGCATAAGAGCATAAAACCGGCGGACCGCTTAGTCAGGATCATTGAGAATTTTTCTAAACTCACCATTACCGTTCTGGGAGACCTGATCGCGGATGAATTTATTTACGGCGAAATTTCGCGCGTCTCGCGTGAAGCGCCGGTGCTGATCCTGCGTCATCGTGAACGCACCGTGGTTCCTGGCGGCGCCGGCAATGCCATCTACAATCTGGCGGACCTTGGGGTCACCGTCCTTCCTGTGGGAGTGGTCGGTGACGATGAAGCTGGACGCGCCCTGCTCCACGCCTTCCGTCAGAAACATATTTCCATCAGCGCCATTCGCAAGATCAAGGGCGGAAGCACGGTGACAAAGACCAGATTCCTGGCCGGCACCACGCATTCGCCGCGCCAGCAGGTCATCCGCGTGGACCGCGAACCAGAGACTCCCTTGGACCGCGCGGCCGTCCGCGACGTGACTTTAAAAGCCCGTGGCTACGTGCGCGCCTCTGACGCGCTCCTTATTTCCGACTACGGCTACGGTGCGGCCACGCCGGAGATTTTTGACAATATTCGCGCCCGCGCCACGCTCAGCGGCATTCCCATCACGCTTGACTCCCGTTATCGCACGCTGGCTTACACTGGAGTAACCGCGGCCACGCCGAATGAGGCGGAGTTGGAAGAAGTGCTGCGCACACGGATCGGCAACGATAATGCCCGCCTGTTCGCCACCGGAAAGGCCGTGATGCAGAAGATGAAACTGCAATCACTGCTGGTGACGCGCGGCAGAGATGGCATGGTAATTTTTTCGCGCGCGAACAAGCCGGTGGTCATTCCCATTCATGGATCGGACGAAGTGGCCGACGTTACCGGGGCGGGCGATACCGTAATCGCTACTTACACCGCCGCCTTGGCTACGGGCGCCGATCCCGAGTCGGCTGCTCGGCTGGCCAATTACGCGGGCGGCATTGTGGTGATGAAGCGCGGCACGGCCACCGTGACCCGTGCTGAACTGCTGCGCGCCGTCATGGAGGGCTAACTGGCGCAGACCACGCAAAAAGTGCTTGGGCTTCCCCAGTTGGCAGAACAGGTCCGCCAGTGGCGTGCTGCTGGAGAAAAGATCCTATTGACCAACGGCTGTTTTGACCTGCTGCACGTTGGCCATGTTCGCTACCTGCGCGCGGCCAAGGAGCTTGGAGGCAAGCTCATTGTCGCCGTGAATTCTGATGCCAGCACGCGCGCGCTCAAGGGCGCGGACCGTCCTCGAGTTCCAGAGAGTGAGCGGGCGGAGTTGCTGGCAGCGCTGGCGGACGTTGACGCCGTGACCGTATTCGACGCTCCGGATGTCGCGGAACTTATCCACGTTCTGCGTCCAGACGTCCACGCCAAGGGCACGGACTACACCGCGGATAACGTGCCGGAGCGGGACGTGGTGCTTGCCTGCGGTGGCCGGGTTGAGATCGTAGGCGACCCGAAAGACCATTCCACGACAGAGCAGTTGCGAAAGGGCGAATGGCGAAGATCCTGATCGTGCGGCTCGGCGCTATGGGAGATATTCTCCATGCTTTGCCGGCGGTCACCGGAATCCGCACCGCGCTGCCGGACGCAACCATCGGCTGGCTGGTGGAAGAACGATGGTCCGAACTGCTTACCGCGCTCGGCAGGAAAGCCAGTCCGAATATTGTGAGCCTGCAAAAGCCGCTGGTGAACTTGATTCACACGGTGGACACCAAACGCTGGCGTCAGCGCTTTTACCAGCCTGCCGCCACCGCTGAAATTTTTGGCGCTTTAAAGAGAGTCAGGAAAGTTGAGTACGACGTGGCTCTGGATTTTCAAGGGGCCATAAAATCCGCCTTCTCCGCCAAAATGGCAGGCGCGTCGATGGTTGCGGGGTTCGCTGATCCGCGTGAATCGGCGGCGCGATTTTTCTATTCACAAAAAGCTGCGCGCTCCGGCGACCACGTAATCGAACAAAACCACGCGCTGGCCGTGCATGCTCTAGAAAAATATTTTTACGGACAGGAGCTGAAGCTGCCGACGCCGCTGCTTCCCGTTGGTCCGCAGGGGGAAGACTGGGCGGACGCCGAGATCAAACGCCTGGGCATTGCCAGCTTCGCCATTGTGAATCCGGGCGCAGGCTGGGGTGCCAAGCAATGGCCGGCGCAACGGTTTGGCCAGGTGGCTCAGGCACTGGCGGTCCACAACATAAAAACGCTGGTCAACGTGGCCGCGGGTGAAGAAGATTTGGCACGAGAGGTTGTCGAGGCCAGCGGCGGCAACGCCTTTGAGCTGCGTTGCACCATTGGGCAGCTCATTGCGCTCACGCGCCGCGCACGCATCTTTTTGGGCGGTGATACGGGGCCTCTGCATCTGGCTGCCGCGTTGGGCATTCCCGTAGTCGCAATCTATGGCCCAACCGATCCGCTGCGCACAGGGCCGTTCGGCACAAAATCCATCGTGCTGCGCCATCCCGAGAGCCAGACCACGTTCTCTCATCACCGTGCCCCGGAAGAAGGGTTGCTGAAGATCAGCGTGGAAGAAGTAATCTCCGCCGCGCGATTTCTTCTGGGGAGCAGCCATGCCTAGCTGGTCGCGGGTGGCCACGCGCATGCGCGTGCCGGTAAGCTTTCTCTTTGCCGCCGTCTATCTCTGGATCGCCCGCCCCACGTGGATGTTTCTCGTTGCCGGCAGCATCGTTGTTTTGGCCGGGCTTGGCGTGCGGGCGCTGGCTTCCGGGCACATCCGTAAGAACGCGGAGCTTGCCACTACCGGCCCTTACGCTCATACGCGCAATCCGCTTTACCTTGGCTCCATTCTGATCGCGCTCGGCTTCCTTGTAGCGGCGCGCAGTATCTGGATCGGCGCTGGCGCCATCGTGATGTTCGTGGTGGTCTATCTGCCCGTCATCAAAGCGGAAGAAAAATATTTACGCTCGGCGTTTGCGGACTACACGCAGTACGCGCTGCACGTGCCGCGTTTTTTGCCGCGGCTTACGCGGTATCGACCGGCAGGAGGCGCGGACGATGGTTCGCAAAATTTTTCCTCAGAGCTTTACCTGCGTCACCGCGAGTACAATGCCGCTTTGGGTTCTTTATTGACGATTGGCGCTTTAATTCTGAAGATGACCCTGGTACACCATTGATCCGATTCCGCAATGGCCTGATCAAATTCCTTATTCCCGTGCTGGCGGGCGTGTTCTCCCTGTCCACGGCCGTCGGTATCCCTATTCCGCAAAGCAAGAAGGCCGCTCCGTCTCCAACTCCGGTTGCGACTCCGAAGCCGCCAGCGGCAGAGCAAGCGGGGCAGGCAGTCATGATCGCTCCGTCCATTGCTAAGCCGCGGCCTGAATATCCGTTTCCGCTCGGACAGACCTATGTCTACGCCGGTGAGTGGCGCATCTTCAGCGCGGGAATCGCCACCTTGCGCGTGGAGCAAGCGGGACAGGAAACACGAGTCGTTGGCGCCGCTAACGCTGCCGGTACGATCTCCTTGCTCTACCACGTGCATGACCGCCTGGAATCTTTTTTCGACTCTGCGACTTTTTGCTCGCGTGGCATCTCCAGGAACACGGAAGAGGGCTTCCGCCGGGTGAACACCAATATCACGTTTGATTATCAGCGCGGCAAATCGGTGTTCGACCAGAAAAACCTGAAGAAGCAAGAGACCAAGCATGAAGAGCATGACATTCCCAACTGCGTCACCGATCTGCTCTCCGGCGTCTATTACGTGGCATCTCTGCCTTTGCTGCAAGGCAAAACATACAGTTTCCCTCTCAGTGATGGCGGCCAAACGCTTACGGTCAACGTTCATGTGGAAGCCCGCGAACAGATCAAGACTCCCGCCGGGACCTTCAATACGGTCCGCGTGCAACCAGAGACCGCTTCCGGCCTGCTCAAAGACAAAGGCAAAATCTGGATCTGGTATTCCGACGATGCCGCCCGCGTCCCGGTGCAGATGCGCGCCCGCATGTCCTGGGGCACGCTTACGTTTGTCCTTCAGCGCATCGAACATAAATAGCTGGATCAAGACAGAGGAATACGGATTTCTGACATAATTGTCTCTGCGCATTGTGTTTGCAAACCAGGAAAAGAGGGAATCATGAGCACGCAGCCTAAAGCCGACCCGGAATTGGTGGATGTTTTTGATTCGGAACAGGAGTCGGAGGCCATGGTCGTTCATGGGCTGTTGACCTCGGCTGGTATCGAATCCGTGACTGCAAGCCTCCAAGCTCCCCAGGACCTCCTACCGGGCGTAGGTGGGATCGTGGTCCGGGTAAACGCTGCTCAGGCGGAGGAAGCCCGCAAAATGATTGAAGACTACAAGGCAAACGCCGCCGCCACGGAAGATGGGGACCAAGGCGACGAAGAAGACGAGGATAAAGAGGCGTAGGTGCGTATGCTGCGGGGCGCAGACGGCATCCGCCCTTCACGTATAGGATGCGACCATGACTTAGCGGGGCGAGAGTTGAAATTTACCCGCAAGAGCACGTACCAGTCTGCGTTCAAGTGAATGGAGGCTGTATGATTTCTCGCATCATAGCTCTGCTGCTCTTGTTCACTGTATTTGCGCCTTTTGCCGTCGCCCAACAGACACCCCAGAAACCATCCACGCCGTGCACATTGACAGCAGAAGACTATGCCGTATATGCAGCCGTGGTGAACGACTTAGGAAAACCGGAAGACCCGGAAGAAGCCTGGAAAGATAAAGAGATACTGATCGTGGATGCTACTACCGCGCAGAACGACGTCAAAGGCCGCAAAGGATGGGGCTTCCGATCAAACTCCAAAGCAGCGCCCGGTAAAGAGACGGTCGCCGATTTTGAAGCCAACGCCAGCAGCACCTGCCCACTGACGGAGAGCTTTGGAAACCCGCAGTCTTATTCCATGATCACCCACGCAGAGGTGGATAAGTTTTTCAGTAGCAAACGCGACGGTTGGGGGAAGTTCTATAAGAAATATCCCAAGGCCGCAGGGTTCTGGGATTTCTCGCGTCCCGGTTTTGACACGGCACACCACGAAGCGCTTATTTACTTGGGCCATTACTGCGGTTCGCTCTGCGGCACAGGTCACTTTTTGTTCCTTACGAAAGAAAATGGTCAGTGGAAAGTCACAAACAGATTGATGCTTTGGATCTCTTGAGTTGCTGGCGAAATACTTACCAGGAGCCGTCAGTGAATCCCATCCCTACGGCCTCCGCAAATGGCACAGACCGGCCAGTCTGCCGCTACATCGCCGGGGCCCACAGCTAGTGCGCCTTGTCACGGCAGCATCACACGCGGTTCTACCTTCTTTCCATCCAGTATGAACGTGACCACGCCCAGCATGTCTGTGCGGTAGGTCCTCACATGAGCTTCTTGCAGGCGCCCAAGCACCACCGGACGCGGGTGGCCGAATGAGTTGCGGTATCCCGCGGAGATCACGGCAAACGTTGGCTGCACCGCGGCCAGCAGCTCCGGTGTGGTGGAAGTAGCGCTGCCGTGATGGGCAATTTTCAGCAAATCGGCGTGTGGTGATTCCGTGGCCACAAACCGCTCCATCTTTTTCTCCAGGTCGCCTGCCAGCAGGGCGCTGGTGCCGCCGTAGGAAATAAGCAAGGCCAGTGAATCGTCATTCTTGGGCCGGGGCTTGGGCTGCCAATCCGCCGGTGGAGACAGTACGCGAACACGTGTTCCGCTCCAATCAAAGACCTCACCAGCCGTGTGATTGCGAACATGAACATCATTGGCTGAAGCGGCTTGGTAAAGCTGGTCGAGTGCCGGCGTTTCAGGATTAATTCCTACCCAAAGCTCAGACGGATGGAAGTTTTGCAACACGCGCGGTAGTCCGCCAATGTGATCGCCGTGAGCGTGCGTAAGAACAACCACGTCCAAATGCTCCAGTCCTCGCGACCACAGATACGGTGAAACCACGTCTTCGCCGAAATCGAATTCGCTGTGCACCGGCCCGATGCTTCCGCCGCCGTCAATCAGCATGGTGCGCCCTTGCGGCGAGACAATCAGCAGCGAATCACCCTGGCCGACGTCGATAGCCGTGATCTCAAGCTTGCCAGGCTCTATGCCAGGCGCCGGACGATAAAACGCAACCACCAACGCTGAAGCAAACAGCAGAGCAATACCGGCAAATGCTACGATCCGGCGACGACGCACGGTCGCAAGCGCCAGTAGAACGCCCGCTGCCGCCAGCAGAGCCAAAGTCACGTCCGGGTTGGGCACGCGCCATTGCGACACATGAAAATGCCCCAGCAAATGGATGCAGCGCAACGTCCAGTGCAGGGAGGCCGCGGCGACCATCCCAGCAAGCCGCGCCAAGGACAGAGAAACGTAGCTCAAAGCAATCGCCGCCACGCCCGAGTTCAACATGACGCCAGCAAGCGGCAGCACCAGGATGTTTGCCGGCAGGCCAATGATGGTGGCGCGATGAAAGTAAGTCCGCATAGGCAGCACCAGCACCGTCTGCGTGATGGCCGAGACAACGACCAAATCATAAAGCGCAAGCAGAGCACCCACCAGGCCCGTCACCAGGAATCGCGCAGGAACTGTCCCAATGAATTGCGCCGCCCTACCCGCGATCAACCGCAGATCGAGACGGAGCTGCGCGAAGCGTGGCTCCAGAGTCAAGTCATAGGTGGTGGAGTCAAAGTTTTGCAAGGCACGGCGGTACGGAGCGGAAGTCCGGCGCAGGATCGGCAGGCTGATTCCAGAGATGGCCAGCAGCGCCAGGAAGGTCAACTGGAATCCCGCTTCAAACAGTGCCGCAGGTGAAAGCACCAGCACCACCAGCCCGGCAAAGCCCGTAGCGTTGAGCGCGGCGCGGTTGCGATAGAGCAGACGCGCCAGCAAAAAGATTGACAGCATCAGCACGGCACGAACAATCGGCACGCCCATGCCGGCGATGTAAGCGTAAAAAACGGAAAGTAGGATCGTGACGCCTGAAGCAGCCCATTCGGGCAAATGCAGGCGCCGGGCCAGCCAGAATACGGCAAGCGCCAGCAACGCCACGTTCATCCCGGAAACCACCAGAAGGTGATAAACCCCGGTCTCCTGAAATTCTTCACGCACGTTGCGCAGCAGAAGAGAATCGTCGCCGACAATCATGGCGGCAAACAAGGCCGCATCGTCGCGGCTCCACAGTCTGATCTTGTTGCTGGTGATGTGTTCCAGAATACTGTGGCGTATCCGGCTGCGCCAGAACCCAAACCGGCTACCGGATGTCCCAGGCAGCAACTCAATTTCTTCAGCCTTGACTGAGGCCAGAGACGAAATACCCAGACCGCGCAGGTAGCCTTCATAATCAAAGGCCCCGGGGTTGCGAAAATTGCGCGGCATGCGAAGCTTGGCCGTCAGGCGCACCCGGTCACCGTAAGCAAAGTGCGGAAGCTGCAACACCGCCTGGTCCTGGTCTTCGGTTCCTTCATCGTATGTCTCTGCGTCGTGGGAAAAAATCGTTGCCCGGAGGCCGACCGGTTGGGTGAATGTAAGATTGCCGAGCTGAATGGTCTCAGTTTGCAGATCAAAGCGCTCACGCGGGCCGCCTCCGGCCAGCAAAGCGCCATCGTTGATGACGTGCGCTACGATCTCTACCCGGTCGCCACTTAGAAATTCCGGCGGCGGAAGGATGCTCTGCGGTAAAGGCGTCCCCACACGGGCAAACGAACCGACGCACAACAGCGCCAGGGTAGCCGAGAGTTGGGCCAGACGCAGGTTGTTCTTGAAGACTGCGACAAACGCACACAGCACCAGCACAGCGGTAGACCACCCCCACAGAGCAGGCCCGTGATGCACGTGACCGGCAAGCCATACGCCGCCAGCAAAGGCTGCCGCAGCCAACGCAAGCGGAGAACGAGGGGTCGATTGCTGGAGTACAGGTTGATTCTGCAAGTCGGTCAAGTTTGCGGAATAACCTTACACAAGGCATGTGCTCGTCATCAACCTTTCTGAAATAGCAGTGGGCAGCGGGTGATTGGCCCTTGATGATTTGCCAGGAAGATCGTTCGGAACTTATCGAACCGCAGACGTAGAGAACGTGGCAATGCCACGTCTCACTGTTAGTCCCTCGAAATATTTGTTTTTCACGAAGATGTTCGCAAATCACCCAGATGGCGATGTACAGAGAAGTTGTGTCAGCATGGTACGTCCTGTGGCCTATGGGACAGATTCCTTGAGTCAGCATTTGGAAGGTCCTAACTAGAAAGTGCGGACGCCCTCGATAGTGCTGGCAGTAAGACGTGGCGTTGCCACGTCTCTACGTCCGATTTTTTTCGTGGCCCTCGTCATCTAAATTGTGCGTATTGATAGACCGGACACGCAGAAATCGATTGCACCACGCCACCCAGCCTACTAAAGTTAACAGCAGAGAGGAACGCCACATGAAAGCTCCGAAAATCAAGTTCGTCACTCTACCGATGATCGCCTTGGTGTTGGCCGTGATCGGACACAGTCAAAGCGAGGGCCGCCAGATTGGGTCCACGGCCGCCAGCCCAGGCCCGTCAACCATACGCGCCGAAGGGTGCGTGTGGGCGGGCGTGGAAGACCGGTGTTTAATGGTAACTGACGTTGAAACCGACACTCTTTACAACGTTTTTTTTTCGGGCGACAAACCGGCCGTCGGCCAGAGGATCTATTTCACGGCAACGCCACGCTATGGAACGGATAGGTGCATGCAAGGCAAGCCGGTGGATGTACAGAATTGGGTGAAGCGCAAGCTGACATGCTCGGAACCGGAACACAAGCGTAACCCGTACTAGCGCGCCAGCCGGACCACGCTCTCAATGTGGAAGGTCTGAGGGAAGAGATCGACCATGTGCACTTCCTCCACGTGGTAGCCGGTTTCCAGGAGCAGGCGCACGTCGCGCGCCAGCGTGGCTGGATCACAGGATACATAAACAATTCGCTTCACGCGCAACGCCGCCAGCAGCTGCGTGGATTTATGTCCCAGGCCGGCGCGGGGCGGGTCCACAACCACCAACTCCGGTTGCATGTTGAGGCATCGGGGCAGAAAGCCTTCCGTCGTGGAGCGGACCGGGACCACGTTCTTCTGCGCGTTCGCTTGCAGATCAGCCGCAGCCACCACCGAGCTTTCCACGGCAAAGACCTGATCAAACCGCTTGGACAGATGGCTGGCAAAGAGGCCCACGCCGGCAAACAGGTCCAGCGCGATCTTGCCGTGAAAGTCCCCAGCCACGGTTTGGACCAGTTCGCGGGTCATGTAGCGGTTGGTCTGGAAGAAGGATCCCGCGCTTACGCGGAAAGATTTTTCTCCTACCTGATACATCAGGGCGGTATTTCCGACCATCTCTTTTAAGGACGCAACGCCGGAGGCGCCCGCGGTTTCCGTGAAAAAAGCGACGCCCTTAATTTCCGGCATACGGGCCTGGAGTGCGCTGCCAAACTCTTGCATTCCCGGCGGCCCCGCGGCGGTATAGATTTCCAGCACCATCTTGGTGTCAGCATGGTCGGCAAAGAATTCGATCTCACTGATGCCTGCTGGCACCTTGCCGCTTTCCCCCATCTCCCACAGAAGCTGCACCGCGCGATTGATCAGCGGCGAACTAATGGGACATTGCTTGACCGGCAGCAAATCATGGGAAGCCAGGCGATGGTAGCCAAGAGCAAAGTCCGGACCTACGTTCACTTTCATGCGCGCGCGGTTGCGGTAGTTCCACGGTTCGGCGGAGTGAGTAATGATGTCGTTCTTCCATTCCAGCTTGGCGTGGCGCAGCAGCGTCTCTTTCAGGATGGCGCGCTTGGCTTCCAGTTGCTCGGCGTATCCGCCGTGCTGATAGTGGCATCCGCCGCAGCTGGCAAAATAAGGGCATCGCGGCTCAGCCCGATGCGCGGAAGGCTTGAGCACCTGGTCCACGGTGGCGCGGGCAAAACTGCTCTTTTCCTTGACAATGGTGGCGCTCACTTCCTCGCCGGGAAGCACAAAGGGCAGGAACACGGCCTTGCCGTCAGGGAGACGCGCCAGACCATCACCGCCGTAAATGAGTTTTTCGATTGTCAGGTTCACAGGTAAAAGAGACTGAGCCGTGGAATTTTGGTCTTTTCAAAAAGACGCTTGTGAATAAATTGTTTCTGAAGTTGCGCGATCTGCACTCCGGGCATTTTGCTGCGGTACGGCGCTATTTCACGGTCGGCTTCCGTGCGCAGGTCAAACAATTCGTCTTCCGTGGCAGTCATGGTCAGGGCCGCCAGAAGTTTTTCTTCTAGCACGGCAAGCCTTCTTTCCATGTCTTCCAGCCGCATGGGTTGTGAAGCGTTACTGAGCGTTGCAGCCAATTCCGTAAGTGTAACAGCGCATTCTTCCGCCACCAACTTTACTTGCAGATGCCCCTGGACCAGCAGCAGCTTCTCCGCATTGGCAAGGCAGAACCTGGATATTTCTTTCCCCCCAAGCCCCGGCACGACCGCGGACTGGTCACGCTGGGTTCCGACGGCCGCCTCTTTCATGTCTTCCGCGGCGGCCAGCACTTCCTGGGCGCACCAGGCCAGACCATTTACTTTTTTCGTTTTGGAAGGACGGCGCTCATGGTGATCAAACGTCGTATCAATCCCCCGAAGTACGGCTTCAAGCGGTATACCAGCGTCTTTCCAGGTTTCAATCAGGGCCCAATCCAGCGTGGAAAGCAGCAACCCTGTTCCGCGACGGCGCTGGAAACGCTCTTCGACCTCGGTGAAATAATTGAAATAGTTTTCCACGGTTCCAAAGGCCGGCTGACCTGTCACACCGGCTTTGCCAAATCGGCAACTTTGACAATTACATCTAGCTTCTCTCGGATTTCAGGATCGACTTGGTCGAGGGCAACAAAGAACGCCAATTCGTAAAAATTCTTCTTGGCCATGAGGTTTGGAATCCCAAGCTTCTTGAAATAATTCTCGAATAGCGGCGCTAAAAAGTCGTCGCTCACTTTAGTATCTGCGTCCCAAGGGGAACCCTTGCCAAGCGTCTTAAGGGCTGCTTCTAATTCGGCGATTGATTCCCTCATCGCATTTAACCGCCGTTGAGACTCTGCCTCACTAAAAAGCGGTCCGACCGCAGCATCCGCGGCGCCTTGCTGAGCATATGCCTGCAATGTTTCGGGGTAGCATAAGTAATTCTCGATTTCCCTTTTGAGCCAAGTCAGGCCGGTTGCCCCTAGGTCATTGGGTAAGGGGCGCTCCAACCGATCGAAGATTGCCACTGCCTGTAGCTGGCCCACTGCTTCACGGAGACCATGAAAGTGTTTTCGCACTTCACTTGGTTGATTTCCAACATAATGAACGAAGGGGCGGGAAAGCCACTCCATCGCCCTCTTGTGGTCCAACCTCTCAGCGAACGCCCTCAGAATTGCAAGATCCGTCGACCCTTCCAAGTACAAGACCCATCCAGTTTGTTCGGCTTGGTAATAATGTTCAAAGCCGATTTCTTCCAACGCCTTCATTACCTGACTACCCCTATCAGATATTGCATGGGGCTGCTTGCCGACAAAAGCAATTACGAGATCCCGACCAGCCGCTTCGTTGAGCAGTACTTCGCTGTGACTTGCCGCAATGACCTGGTTTCCGTTTGTTCTGGCCACGTCCGTCAAAAGCTGATAGATCTGACGTTGCCGTAAGATCTCTAGATGAGCGTCAGGCTCGTCGAGTAGAAGGACAGAGTTCGGGTTGGCAAACATATAAGAGAGGAGCAACAATGTTTGTTGCAGGCCTCGACCAGCAGATGACAAGTCCAGCCGCACATCCTTCTCGCTATAGGTCATCACCAGTTCGCCCCTTTCGGGTACGTAACGAGGAGGGTCTAGAACGGAACCGAATAGTCCCCTTATGTACTCAACGAGCTTTTTCCAGAGCTCTGGTTTGTCGTTGTAAATCACAAAACATAAATTTCTTAGTACCGCAGCAGTCTGGCCTTCCCCCACGCGGACGTTTATCGCCCCTTGGTCAAGGCGTGTTTCTGTAGCGGCCAACCCCGACATTGGTGGCAGAAACGCGACCAATGTCTCCGCCGCGTCGTCAGGTATGAGCATCCGTTTGCTTAAATCACCATCCGCAACACGGAGAGGACGACAGTAGAAAGACTCCTCATTTGCGTAGTCAAACTCCAAACCACACTTCCAGGGCTTGCCATTTGTGACACCTTCGACAATGATGTCGACCCTAACGTTCTTTGTATCTTGACCAGTGTCGGTCTTCTTCACATCCCTGACGTGTAGATTTCTCCAGAGAAGATCCGCGGCCGGCACCGGAACGGCGACCAAGTCACGCCGGTTTATCGTTACCCCAGGTCTCTTTTCAGGCGTTCCCTTACCCTTCCTCCTTTCGTTCCACCTACTGAGCCCCACTTGCCATAGAGCGATGGCTTGCAAGGCAGAAGTCTTACCGGAGTTATTTGGGCCAATGAACACAACGGGATTCCCGAGATCGACTTCCACGCTGCCAAAGCGTTTGAAATTTCTAATCTTGAGTTTTGTCAGCATTCACTCAAACCCTTTAGAGTTCCTTGTCCTTGAATAATATAGGACATGGCGAGTTTCGACAGAACGGATTTTGAATTGGAGAATTGTACCTACGAAGCCGGTTTCTGCTTCTGCACCACGGTGTTGCGCTCCCAGATGATGCGCAAGCCCTCCAGGGTAAGCAGGTCGTCCACGTCTTTGATGTGCCTGGAATGCTCGCCGATCAGCCGTGCCAAGCCACCCGTGGCAATCACCCTGGTGTCTGTGCCCAGCTCCGCGATCAGCCGTGCCAGAATGCCATCCACCAAGCCTAAATAGCCGTAGAACAGTCCGGCACGGATGCTTTCCACGGTATTGGTGGCAATCACTTTGGCCGGCTTGCGTATGTCCACGAATGGCAGGCGCGCGGCGTTTTCAAACAGAGCTTGAGCGGAGATTCCGATTCCCGGCGCAATCACGCCGCCCATATATTCCCCCTTGCGAGAGACCGCGTCAAAAGTTGTGGCGGTGCCAAAATCCACCACCACGCACGGGCCGCCGTATTTCTCAAACGCAGCCACGCCGTTCACAATGCGGTCCGCGCCCACCTCCTGGGGATTCTCATACAAGACCGGCATTCCGGTCTTGATGCCCGGCTCCACCAAGAGAGGTTTAAGGTTGAAATAACGCTCGCAGACTTCCTTGAGCGTGGCATCCATGGGCGGAACCACCGACGAGATGATAATTCCACGCACATCCGCCGCTTCCACTTTTCCAATGGCAAAAAGATTGCGGAACAGGACGCCGTATTCGTCCACGGTGTGGGTCATGACCGTGGCAACACGCCAATGGGCCAGCAGGCGGGGCGCAGCAGCTGGTTTGTTGGCAAACCCGGGCACACCGGTCTCATATACGCCGAGCACGGTGTTGGTGTTGCCAACGTCAAGAACCAGCAGCATCTTGCCTCCCTGCCAGCGGGCGCACGCTTCCGGAAATCACGATGCGCAGGCCGCTATCGGTGCGTACGCGAAGAAACCCGCGAGGATCCAGCCCGTCCGTGATGCCCTGGTACCCTCCATCTTCATCCACGTGTACGAGTTTTCCCTGGGCGTAAGAAGAGCGTGACTCAACCCGCCGCATGATGGGTTCAAAGCGCAACGCGGGAGTGCGTATGGGGCTGCTCATGGCGCGCAGCAAGGCCCGGTATTCGCGGTCCAAAGCGCGGATCAAGGCTGCCGCAATCTCCACGCGCGACCATTCTTTGCCTGACTCGATCCGCAGCGAAGTAGCCGTAGCGCGCAGCTCTTCAGGAAATGCCGCCTGATTTACATTCACGCCAATCCCAATCACCGCGTGATGCACGCGCGTGGATTCCGAACTCATCTCCGTGAGGATCCCGGCAAATTTCCTGTCATTAATCAGCAAATCATTGGGCCAGCGAATGTCTACGGGCAATCCAGTGGTCTCGCGCACGGCGTCCTGAAGGGCAACGCCGGCAATCAGGGAGAGCCACATGGCTTCCGCGGGCGACATGGGCGGACGCAGCAGGAAAGAACAATAGATCCCGGTGCCCCGTTCCGAATACCAGGAGTGCGAGCTGCGGCCCCGGCCGGCGGTCTGTTCTTCCGCCAGGAACACGGCCCCCTCAGGCGTGTCTTCCGTATGTTCTCCAGACGAAGCGGCGCATCGCAACGCCACGGAGTTTGTGGAGTCGGCCTGGAGACAATGAACAATGTTGCCGGAAAAAATTGTGTTCCGCACCAGGGGAGCAAGAACTTCCGGCTTGAGCAATTCCGGATTCTCCACGAATTATTTTCCTGTTCCCGCGGCCGGCGGCGCGGTGTGGGCCTCGACGTTGATGTCAATTTTGACATCATTGCTCACCACCAGCTGCCCCTTATCCAGGCTCTTGCTCCAGGAGACGCCATACTCCATGCGATTGATCGTAAGGCTGGCGTGCGCGCCCATGAGCTTCGTCTTGCCCATATCCACAGGCCCTTTGAGTTCAAACGGCATGTCCACGTTCTTGGCCACTCCGCGAATCGTGAGAGTTCCGTGCGCCACGTAACTGTCGCCCTTCTTCTCTACCGATTTGCTTTGGAAGGTGATCTCCGGATGGTTCTGCGCGTCCAGAAAATCCGCTGACTTCAGATGCGTGTCGCGCCCAGTATTGTCGGTATTGATGCTGGCGGATTTGATGGTCACGTTGACGGAAGATTTGCCTGGGTCCTTCTCATCAAACAGGATAGTTCCATCGTAATCGTTGAACCGGCCGTTCACCGTGCTGACAACCATGTGCGTGACGGAAAAACCAACGGAGGAATGTTTTGTGTCAATTTTGTATTCATCGGCGGCCAGAGCAGAGCCGCAGATCGCAACCATCGCCAAAACTAATCCAAGAATTTTACGCATACCGGCAAATATCTCCTTGTCTTTTTGGTCTTAAAAATCTCATCAGAAAGCAACGAAATCCAGCAAACGATACTAGCCTACCCTGATCTTCAGCTTATCCCAATTCGATTACCGGGGCACGACGCGAGGTGCTTCTATCAGAGTAAATTACTTGTTTACAATGGGTTACGCGGGAAGAATCCTCATGCTTAAATCCACGGCCTGGGCCGAATGTGTCAACGCGCCTACGGAAATGTAATCTACACCCGTTTCAGCGTACGCGCGAACATTCTCCAGTCGGATGCCGCCCGAGGCCTCCAGCGGGACCGGCCGGGAATGACCGCTGACGCGAACCACGGCGGCGCGAACATCATCCACGGTCATGTTATCCAGCAGAATGCTTTCCGCGCCATTGGCCAGCGCTTCTTCCAGTTCTGCCGGATTGCGCACTTCAATCTCAATCGGCTGCTCTTCGCGGCGATTGCGCAGGGCCTTCTGTAGGGCCGCGGCCACGCCACCGGCCAACGCGATATGGTTGTTCTTGATCAGCACTCCGTCAGAGAGGTCCTGACGATGGTTCTGTCCCCCGCCGCAACGAACGGCATATTTATCCAGCACGCGCAGGCCAGGAACGGTTTTGCGCGTGTCCAGAATACGTGTCTTGGTGCCTTGGATCGCCTCTACATACTTCCGCGTCACGGTGGCGATCCCGCTCAGGCGTTGCAGAACATTGAGAATCACGCGCTCGCAGGAGAGCAGCGCACGCGCATTGTGCCGGACCACCGCGATGGCCTGGCCTTTGTGCAGGCGCACACCGTCAAAAATTTCTCCGTGACTGATGACCTCAGGATGGCCGATGGCATGCTGGTCCAATTGCTCGTAAATTTCCAGGATCCTTGCAATGGCGCCGACCCCGGCCAGAATGCAGTCCTGCTTGGCCAGAATGGTGGCCGTGGCGCGCTGATGCAGTTCAATGCACGCGCGTGAAGTAGCGTCGCTGGTGGCTTTGTCCTCCAGCAGTGCGTGCTCTAAAATGGCGCTGAGTCTGCGGCTGTGCCAGTCCATAGGGTTTACAGCTCGAACGTTTCGTCAAATTTCCTTACGCACTGTATCGTAGCACCCAAGCAATCCGCCTTGCCGATGGAGCGTCACTTTTGGCAATCCTTAAAATCGAAACTGCACGCCAGTGGTGAACTGGAAATGGCCCGAGGTGCCGGCGCCGAACACGCGTGTGGTAGTCGTGCCAGCGACGTTGTCGACACTCACGAAAGTCTCGCCCTCGTCGAAGATCAGCGTATCCCCTAGATCGGCGCGCACGGCCCAGTGTTTTGCCGGATAGTATTCAAAGACGCCGCCAAAGTCGAGGGCCTTTTCCGTCAGCTTTCCCAGACGTTGAATCGGGACCGGCCCGCCGACAAGGTTCGTGATGAAGCCGGTGGTACGCTCTGTGTTGGACGCGCTGATCAGGCCCGGACGGGCTTTGACAAACACGCCAAATTTGTTGGTACGGTAGCCGGCCTTGGCCCCGAACAGGCCCTCCACGGCGGCGGTTTCGACGGCGGGCCTGCCAGGGAGAAATGGATTAGCGAAACTAAACCCATTCTCGGTCGGAAACCAGCTGAATGAACCTTCCAGCGACAAGTATCGGGTTATGTTGTACACACCCGTGAAGCTAGGCCCAACGTTGGCCTGGCGGCCATGGTCAAGCACTGTTAACCCGGCGCCCAGCTCAAAACGCGGCGTCTGTTGCGCCGCAGCGGCGACGGTCGTCAGCAGGCAGATTACGGTGAAGGCCGCCAAACGGAAAGCAATCATGTGATTCTGTGAGCGGCGGATGGCACAACCTAACGCCAGGAAGAAACGGCGAGAAAAAATTTTCATCTCTGGGTCCCCGTGTTCAAAGAGTTACTGATCGATGCAATCACCGGCGATGCAATCGTTAAATCTTACTTCAACTTGTCCAGGGCCGCCTTGGTCTTTTCTATCAATACTTCAAGCTCTGCGGCACGTTTGCGTATACCTTCCACTACCTTCGGTGGCGCCTTGGCCAGGAACTGTTCGTTGTTCAACTGCCGCTGGCCGTTAGCGCGCTCGTTTTCCAACTTGGCCAGCTCCTTGGTAAGGCGCTCACTCTCCGCGGCAACATCAACTTTCTGTTCATAGACCAAGGCAACCTCAAACCTGGGCGTGGTGCGCGCGCCCGCGGCCTGCGCCAACGATTCCTCAACCAACTCAATGCCTTCAATGTTGGCCAGCCGCTCCACCATGCCGCGGTTCTCATCCACCAGGGTGCGCATGTCCGCCGCGGCGTGGATCTTGGCCGGAACTTTCACCTTGGGCTCAACTTTCATCTCCGCGCGCATGTTGCGGATTTTCTCAATCAAGTCTTGCAGCAGCACCATGCTCTGCTCTGCCGTGTCGTCCAGCCAGCGCTGTTCGAGTTGGGGATAACGCGCCAACGCAATCGACTTCAGCGGAGGCTTGCCTTCATACATGGCATGCCAGATCTCTTCCGTAATAAACGGCATGAAGGGCGAGAGCAAACGAAGCGCGCCTTCAAAAACGTCGCCCAGGAAGGCCAGCGCTTCGCGGGCTTCTTTCTCCGCGCCAAAAAGCGATGGCTTGATGATCTCCAGATACCAGTCGCAGAATTCGCCCCAGAAAAACTTGTAAACCGTGTTGGCGGCTTCATCAAAGCGATAGTCCGCCAGGCTCTGGTTCACCTCACCGGTCACGCGATGGAACCGTGACATGATCCAGCGGTTCTCCAGCCGTTGCATCCCGCTTTCCGGTGCGCCGCCAGTCAGGCTGACTCCGCCTACCCGGTCCAGATGCATAAACATAAAGCGCGCCGCGTTCCATATCTTGTTGGCAAAGGCGCGATAGCCCTCCGTACGGTCCTCAGAAAAAGCAATGTCCGTGCCCGGCGACGCCATGGACGCCAGCGTAAACCGCACAGCATCCGTGCCGTACTTTTCCGTGATCTCAATCGGATCGATGACATTGCCTTTGGTCTTCGAAATTTTCTGCCGTGTGGCATCGCGCACCAGCGCATGGATATAGACTTCACGAAAGGGAACGGCGTCCTTCAGCGTGATCGGGCCTTTGTTCCGATCCCCGGCAAGAGCGGGCCGGTGCGGCGGCATCATGAAGTGGCAGCCAAACATGGCCATGCGCGCCAGCCAGAAAAAAAGAATGTCAAAGCCGGTAATCAGCAGCGAGTTTGGATAGAACGCTTCCAGGTCGCGCGTCGGCTCCGGCCAGCCGAGGGTCGTAAACGGCAACAGGCCGGAAGAGAACCAGGTATCAAGGACGTCCGTCTCCTGCGTCAACTTGCTGCCACCGCATTTGCACTTTGTCGGTGCCGCGCGCGCGACAATGATCTCCTGGCAATCCGCGCAATGCCACGCCGGGATGCGGTGTCCCCACCAGAGCTGCCGGGAGATGCACCAGTCGTGTATGTTATCCATCCATTGCAGGTAGATGGTGCGGTAGTTTTCCGGGGTGAAACGGATATGACCGTCGACAGCCGCTTGCTTCGCCGCTCCTGCAATACTCATGCCGCCGTGGTTGGGCGTTTTATTCACGGCCATAAACCACTGCATCGAGAGACGAGGCTCGGCGATGGTCTTACAGCGATCGCACTTACCAATCGCGTAGACATGGTCTTTAACGCCGACCAGCAGCCCAAGCTTTTCCAGGTCTTGCAGGATCTTTTCCCGCGCCTCATAGCGGTCCAGGCCCGCATACGGCCCGCCGTTCTGGTTGATGCGCGCCTGCTCGTCCATGATGTTGATCTGCGGCAAATTGTGGCGCAGGCCAATCTGGTAGTCGTTCGGATCATGCGCCGGCGTGACCTTCACTGCGCCACTGCCGAATTGCGGGTCGGCATAGTCGTCGGCAATCAGAGGAATCGGCCGATTCATCAGCGGCAAAGTCAACATCTTGCCTACAAGATTTTTATATCGCTCGTCGCTGGGGTTCACCGCAATCGCGACATCGCCCAACATGGTTTCCGGACGCGTGGTGGCAATGGTCAGAAACTGTGCAGGATCATCGGCAAACGGATAGCGGATCGAATACAGTTTGCCCGCGTACTCCTCATGCTTGACCTCAAGATCGGAGATGGCGGTCATGCAGCGCGGGCACCAATTCACAATGTACGTGCCGCGATAGATCAGCCCTTCTTCATGCAGCCGGACAAAAACCTCGGTCACGCAGCGCGACAGGTCGTCGTCCATGGTGAAGTACTCGCGGTCCCAGTCCACGGAGTCGCCCAAGCGCTTCATCTGCCCAAGAATCGCGCCGCCGTGGTGCTTCTTCCACGCCCACACGCGCTCGACGAAAGCTTCGCGCCCCATCTTCTGCCGGCTCGTTCCCTCGGAAACAAGCTGTTTTTCCACCATCATCTGCGTGGCGATGCCGGCATGGTCGGTGCCCGGAAGCCATAGCGTGGGAAGGCCCTGCATGCGCCGCCAGCGGAGAAGGATGTCCATCTCCGTGTGCTCGAACATGTGTCCGATATGCAGGATGCCGGTAACGTTGGGCGGCGGCAGCAGCAGAGAGAAAACCTGTTTCTTGGCTTCTTCCGAGCCAGACTGCGGCGTGGCTACGGAAAAAAGCTTTTCCGCAACCCAGTATTCGGCCCAGCGGACTTCAATGGCTCCAGGATCGTATATTTTTGGGAGTTCGTGTGGCATGCGCGCAAGCAGAGGCTAAGTATCGATAGTACAGGTGGGAAGCGGATGTGGGCAAACGAACGTATTAAACATCGAGTGCGTCCTGCTACACCCACGGGCTCGGCAGCGGAGAATATCGGTGAGGGGGCAAGCTATAACGGGCGATCAAGGGAACGGCGGGGACGAGGAGAAGACGAGGAGGATCACCAAAGTTGTTGCAATACCCGAATTAATACCCGATAATTAGCGGGTAGAAATGGCAAGGTCTGAAAATACGTCTCCAAGCGTCCGCTTCGAAGTACGATTGGCCACTCAATCGGTAGAATTACTAAAGGAGCTTGCAACTCGCGGCATATATGGGCGCACCCCAGCCGAGGTTGGAGGTCGCTTCATCGAACAAGTTCTTCGCGAGTTTGTAGAGCATCCAAAACTGTCTGCACGTGCGATTACGCGCGCGGGTCGCAAGTGATGGCCAAGAGACGCACACATCTTGCGAACGCTCCCATTGTTGAGGCAGTGATTGACTACCGGGTGCTGAGACGAGAGGGTACTATCGCGGACTCGTTTGCCGGTCTAACGCCCGCCCTTGGGTCGCAGTACACGAAGGCACTCCTGGTGCACTCTGTCGAAGCTCGGTTCGGAATGGAACAAGGCAAATCGATTGAACCGACGACAACCACGTCGGCAATGGGCTGGCAGTACAGCGCCGGCCCTTTTGTGGCGCAGTTTAGAACTGACGGATTTACCTTCAGCAAGTTGGAGCCCTATACGACTTGGGAAGAGGTTTTTGCTGAAGCGAGCCGCCTGTGGCAGCTTTACGTGGCGAAAGCTCAGCCTCCAGAGGTAATTCGTGTGGCGGTGAGGTATATTAACCGTTTGCAGATACCGGTACCGGCTGAGCTTAGCGAGTACTTGGCAGCACCCCCGGCACTTGCATCCCCCAGCCCGCAGCGTCTTCGTCAGTTTTTATGTCGAATCGTAGTAGACGATCCCAGCAGGAATTCCTCTGCTGTTGTTGTGCAGGCGTCGGAGCCGGTGATTGGACAGCAGGCCATTGCCTTGCTTATCGACATCGACGCTTTTAAGGAGAATCTGTCGGTTGGGCCAACTGATCCGTCGCTGCCGGAGACGTTTGAGCAGCTGCGCGATCTGAAGAACGAAATTTTCTTCGCAAGCCTTACAGAAAGAGCCGTGGAGATGTACGAATGACAATGACATCAGAAGCTTTCGTTGGTACGGGCCTCATAACGCGTCCGCGGTCTAATGCGGCTAGTGATTCCGCTGTCCGGTTAAAACAGTCGATCGAGGATATCCGGAAGCACTTGCTTACGAGCCTTGCCGTCAGCCGCGCAGCAGAATGCGCGATGACTGGGTTGAAGACCATTCGTGCTGAGGCAGCGAAGCCGGACTGGAATGGCTACGGCGCTAGAGCGCTCGACCCGGACGCCTACGCGAACGCTCAGCGTTTCTTGGAAGCTCTGCCGACTACCGCGCCCGTACCAGAGCTCAGCGCGGATCAGGATGGTGAGGTCGCTCTAGATTGGGACTTTGGCCATCGCAAGGCGCTGACTATCAGCATAGGTCCAAACGGCAGATGCTCCTACGCTTGGCTAAGGGGCAAGCGCGCGTCTCACGGAACTGAATGGCTCGATGATGAAATTCCTTCAAACATTCTTCGCGCGCTTGATCAGCTGGTTCGCGACGCGCAAACTTACCGATAAGGTCGGCGCTGGGGTCGGCACCTTCAAGGGAAGACTGGCAGCTACTGAGCTTGTCACGCGCTTCATCTTCACTAAGAGCAACTTTGCGAGGGACAAGGATAATCCCGCCGCGTATCGGCCTAAGCGCAACGCATTCGAACCACCAGATGACCTGGAGCTGTCAACAGCTCACGTCACGGAACTCGCAGATAACGAGATTTGGTCTGTGGGTCGGCTTACTCTGACTCCAGCGCGTCGCAAAATCTATGCACGTGCGGATCACAAAGTGGCCGATTACGAGAAGAGCAAGCTCGTCGCCACTCGTGATAATGATCCTTTCGAACGACACACCGTTGTAACTGGCTGGCCGAATCCACCCGACCCCGACGCCCGTAAGTCGCAAATATTGGCAACGTGTTTGGAACTTTGTCATGCGGACTCCCTGAATATGGTCGTTCTTGGCGAGGCGATCGTCTTGGCAGACTAATTGATGTCCGCGTCCAGTATTTTTCAATGCTGATATATTGTTTGTATCGTCAAAATTCGAGCTATTTTCCTTTCCGCTTGTCGAGACTTACCCTCATTTTCGAGTAGTGGCTACGGTCATCCGATTCACGCTCGGTCACGTTGGTGAGGATGTGGCAGTTGATCTTTGCTGCCATCTCTCTTATAGGGACTTCCTGACTGTAAGCATAATCTTCGCCAAGAGCTCCCTTTGATTCCAGTCGGTAAAGCGTGGCGGTGATCTGCGCAAAAGCGCGGTTGATAGCGGCCAGTGCCTCGTAAATTTCAGCCTTGGTTTCATCGGCTCCGTCGTTCGTAGATTCGGCGTCCATCGCAACCTCTTGAATATGATCTATCAGTCATATGACTTTAAGATCATAAGCCTGAAACTGGAAGAATGTCGAGAGATATTGTTATCAGATTTGGCAGACGCGTCCGGCGGATACGGAACGCCATGAATTTGAACCAGACAATCCTAGCGGAGAGAATTGGGACAGACCAGGCGATCATCTCGCGCATTGAGAACGGGAAACAGGAGCCATGCTTGCGGTTCATCGAATTGCTGGCCCAGGGCCTTAAGACGCCAATGGGAGACTTGTTTAAGGATTTATGAGATTTCCTTCCGCAACGATTGTTAAGAGAAGAAAAACGCAGCCGAGGGCGGCTGCGGTCCATGGCTATTTTTTGGAACCGCCAAGCCCACAGCAAAAGCCAAGTGACGAACGCTTTTACTTTTGATTTTTTTTCCTACTTGCGACTGCGCAAAAACACAGCAACTTTTTTCTGGAATATAGTCCATCGGCTTTCCGGTGGGACTGAACTCTTCCTGTAACCGATCTTGTCTCTACCGGCAGGCGTGCCGTAAAACCAAAGGTGGCCCTCCGGCGCTTCCGGCAGTTGCCCAGACACCAGCGCGATGATCGCTTGACCAAGTTCTACCACTGGTGCTGTGAACACCTCTGTCGCGCCACGAGAAAAGAGGGGTTCGCCTTCAAACGGCTCCCAGCGGACAATTTCTTCAGCAGGTATTGACGCTCGCGCGGCAAGCGCTGCACATGCTTCCTCGGCCAGGGTAACAAAAGTCCTCCATTGCGCCTCCGACCAGTCAGCCTCGAAATGTAGGCCACAATCCGGAGCACATGAGACGCGCCACGACGAGATGGCGCTGGAAAGCCACGGCTGGACCTTTTGATCGCTCGCCTCGGCGGCATCGATGAGGTGCTTGAGGAAGATATCCAGGGCCACGTCATAGGCCCAGAATCCTCGCTCTTTATAAGCGACGAACTTTGTCTTGCTCATGATGGCGTTCCCCAGCTTCCAGCAACAGCCGTCCGGCTTTATTGTGCCGGATGGGGCCAACTTCTCTGCAATAAAGGGTACACGGCAAGTACTCTTTGTCGAAGAAAAGAAAACGCAGCCGAGGGCGGCTGCGGTCCATGGTTGTTTTTTTAGGAAATAGCGAAGCTATTTATTCGATTTCAGTTCGCGCAAGATTTCTTCCACCAACGTCGGTTTAAGCCTGTCCATCACTCGGCTGACAACCTGGGCAATCATCTCGTGATCGGTCCCGGTTTGTTCGGCAGCGGAAGCCACCACCGTCGGCAAGGCGGCTTCCAGGCCGGCAGACACGGCGGCATTGTGATGCGCGCTGGGTTGCGGTACCTCAACTGGCTCAGGCTCGGGCGGAGTGCTGAATGAAGAGGAAGCGGCCCAAGTCATCTCCTCGGGTGGAACGGGCTCCACGCTTGAATACGGCCCAGGTGCCGAGCTCTCCATGGCCACTGGCTCCATCACCGGTGACTCAATGGCCCGCGCTACTTCCGGGACGCGGATGGGCGGATAGTACTCAAACGAAGGCGGCGGTTCTGGCTCACGATAGTAATGCGACGCTTCCGCAACGGGTTCCGCAGGCCTGTCATATGCGCGAGCAGGCACGTGCTCGGCGGCAATCGCAGGCTGGTCTTCTTCTGGCGGTGGTTCAAGTTCAAGCGGCGGCTCAAGTGCCGTGGGCCCATCGGTAGCGGGCGCTTGGTTGTACGCTGCCATCGCAGCGGCGACGCGCGCTTCAAAATCAAAATCGTTGCCCTCATCAATCACTTCAATGGCTGGAGGGCGGCTCAGGTCGTCTGATGGCGGCGCTTCCACCGGGATTTCCGCCGGAACTTCAGAGACCTCCATCTCCTGGGCAGCAGAGCTTTCTGCGCGCGCTTCAACTTCAATAGGAGCAACTACCGGTGCGACTTCAGCCGGCTCCGGCATCACACTGGTTTCCGCAGACGGGAAATACTCTACCGATTCGTCAACGATAGACTCGTGAATGATGGATTCTTGAACTGTTATTTCTTGGATGGTTGATTCTCGTGTAGCTAACTCTTGTACTACTGGTTCCGGCGCAGCTTCTTGGAGCGTAGGGATGAGTCCCGGCTCTTTAACATCGGCCACAGTGTTGCGCGTGGCCTCTTCCGCTGATTCCAGAAGCGCAGGTTCGCGCGGAATATCTATTTCCTCCGTGGGAGGCGCGGCTGTCGGAAGCATTTCGTAGGTGCTGGGCGCTGGTTCCGGCTCTGGCTCCGGCTCACGATAAACAGGGATGTACGGCACGTGCGGACGCGGAGGAGGAGGCGCAAACTCACGCTCTGTTGCCCATGCGGGGGGCGGCGGCAGCGCGTCTACCGGAGGCTCCACAGCAACAGGAGCCGCTTCGATGGCAGGCGCTTCCGGGACTGCCTCAACCACCGGCTCAGCGACTACGGGCGCTTCTTCAACCAGCGCTGCCTCAACCGGGGCTGCTTCAACAATGGGAGCCACCTCTAGCATGGGGTCGGCTTCCATGATGGGGACTGTTTCAAACGAGGGCCCTTCCGCTGCGGGAACCGCTTCAACCTTGCGCTCCGCCGTTACGGGAGCTGGCTCAGCCACAGGTTCCACCGGGACGGGAACTGTTTCAAACCGTTCAAATCTCTCAAACCTCTCCACCGACATTGGGGCCGCATCCGGCGCGGGCTCTGCTTCCACTGGAACTGATTCAAACGTGGATTCGGTCACAACGGGAATTGCTTCCGTCTTGGGCTCCGGCGCCGCAGGGGGCGCCTCGACCACGGGTTCAACCATCACGGGAATTCCCGCGACTGGTTCGCCTTCATCCATGTCTCTCCAGGAAACCGGGAGGTCGTATTCAGCCGCCGGGACAGGAGGCGGTGGTGGCACGCCGGACGTCTCAAACGCGGGAGCCGGCGTGTTCACGTTGTAATGATCAACGGAATGGGATGCATCGGCGCCCAGAAGATCACTGAAGGCCGCGGAGCTGGCCATGTGGTCCGGTACTTCCACCATCGGTTGGTGTCCGGTTTTTCCCGTTGGATGATGTTCCAGTTGCGGTTCCGCCGCACCGGCAAGAGCGTTTTCAACGAAACGCCGCTCCAATAATACGGTTTGCTCCACTACCAGCGGCGCAGGCGTCACCGGTCCAAGCCGCTCTTCAAATTTCTTGATGATGGCCAGCAGGTCCGAGGCTTCAAAGGGCTTGATGATCACGCCGTCCGCTTTCACCCGGTTCGCATCCTCGGGCTTGTGCGGCTCCATTTTGCCCACGGTCAGCAGCACCGGCGTTTTTGCGGTCTCCAGTGAGGCGCGTACCTTCTCGCAGACTTCCAATCCGGAGTATCCCGGCATGTAAACATCCAGGATGATGATGTCCGGTTTCTGTTCCGCGATCTTCTTGACCGCGGCGGCCCCGTTGCTCACAGCTATCACTTCATAGCCGGCTTCTGTAAGGATTTTCTTGCCCATATTCTGGGCAGTCATGCTGTCGTCGGCAAATAGGATTCTTAGAGGCACGTCAAAAATACCTTTAAAAAGGCGGGAAACCAGGACAACTTACTGGTAATTATCGTTGAAGTCAATGGGAAGACCACCTCAGAACCTAGTGAGGTATGGCTTTTATCCTGACCAAAAGTACTAATCCCTCGGTTTCAAAAAAACGATTGCCTATCAAAAAGGAATCAGCTTGCGCATTCCCTTTTTGCCTTTCTTTTTGCTGCTGGAGTCCTGTTTAGGATCAGTCGGGGGCTGCTGGCCCGCAGGCGTCGCCGTGCCGTCTTGGGCGGTGCCCGGCTTTACCTCATTGACCTGTGCTGGCGCGGCTGGAGGAGCGCCACCATCACCATTCTGGCTGCTGGGCGCGGGCTGGTTGGGCCCCGGCGGCGTTCCCGTACCGCTCCCAATGGCTTCAATGCCGACTCCCGTGCTGGACACGTTATTCATCTGGTTGGTCACATCCCGCACCAGGGTAGCGGCGCTGATGACGTCCTCTTCCTTCAAGTTTGGATCGCCAACTCTGGTTGTCCTGGCGACATTAGGATGTTTCTTGAAATCCCCCATCACTTTCTGTGACATGCTCAGTTTTGCCCGGCTCTGCTCTTCAGCCTTGCTGTCCGCAATGGCTTCAGCCGTTGGCGTGGGAACCGTGGCCTTGAGCGCTTCCAGCCGCGAACGGGCATCTCCCGCGCGGCTCATGGCCGGATAGCGGGTGATGATGCGGGAATAAGCATCAATGGCGTTTTTCTCAAACTGGGCCACCAGCTTTTCCTTCATGGCATCGGAGATTTTCTGCCGTCGGACTGCTTCCGCTTCCCTTTCATAGAGGCCGCCCAGCTCAAACAATGCCTGGTCCACGCCGCTATACAGCGGATAAGAATTCGTCAAGGAAATCAGGCGGGCCTGCGCCGCGGCCAGATTGTCACGCAGATTATAGAAGTGGGCAATACGATACTGCCGCTCCGCCAGGACCTCCTGCACTTCGCGCAGCTTCTGCTTGGCCTGCGGTACCAGGGAGCTGTCCGGGAAGTTTTGAATCATGTTCTTGTATTCTTCCGCGGCGCGCGTCGCCTGAACATAGTCCCGGTCAGGTTTTTCCATCTGCCGGTAATGCATGGTGGCAATCTTCAGCTGCGCTTCCGCGGCTTCTGGGAGATTGGGAAAGAACGTGATGAAGTCTTTGTACTCCACGTCCGCTTGTCCCCACGCCGCAGTGCCGCCTTCGGCGTACCAGGCGTCGCCCACTGCTAGTTTGGCGCGGGCAATATATTCCGAATCCGGATACGTGTTGATCAACGTTTCCAGCAGCGTACGGGACTCCTGGTACCTGCCGTGCTTCATCGAATCCATGGCCTTGTCAAAGAGGCCTTTGTCCGGCTGCTTGGAATCAACGTTGGCGAGAGGGTTTTGGACTTTATGATGGCATCCGCTGACCACAAGCAAAGCACTGGACAGCGCAATAGAAATAATAAGTTTACGAATCATTACCTACCTCAGTTTTACAGATTCTTTGTCCGGGAGTTGGTGACTTTCGGTATCTCTACAGGTGCTTCTCTTAATGGAGGAAAGAAGGTCATGTTCCCTCCAGCCCCAACCGATTCTTGCCGCGGCCCAATGCCGCCTTCCGCATACCAGATATCGTCGAGCGCTGATTTCGCACGGGTAACATACTCAGAATCGGGATACGTATTGATCAGCGTCTCCAGCAGTGTGCGCGCCTCTTCAGGGCGGCTGTTACGAACCGCCTTCATGCCGTGATCGAATAGCCCCCTATCAGGACTCTCCGCTTTTACGCTGTTCGACGGCTGAACTCCGCTTCCGCACCCTACCGACACTACAAGCAGGCACCACAGCGTTGCCGCAACCGCGAGTTTTTGTATCATGCTTCCTACCAACGTTTCAGACCCTTTGCAGGGTGGCTTCCGTAGCCAACTTGAGCAAGCGCTGCGTATTTTCCCTGGGATTACCCTGGCCGAAGACGGCGTTCCCTGCAACCAGGACTTCTACTCCGGCGCGTACGGCGTCGGGAATTGTATCGTCTGCCATACCGCCGTCAATCTCAATCCGGAAGTTGGCTCCGCGTGCGGTGCGCATGGTGGCCAGCTTGCGCACCTTGTCCAGCGACGCCGGGATGAACTTCTGTGCCCCAAATCCCGGATTCACTGACATCACGAGCACATGGTGCACCATGTCCAGTACTTCGCCCAGCGTCTGTACCGGAGTGGCGGGATTGATCACCACGCCGGCATTCACACCGTGACTGCGAATCAACTCCAGCGTGCGATGGAGATGAACACAGGCTTCCTGATGCACGGAGATCCAGTCGGCGCCGGCATCCGCGAAAGCGGGAATGTACTGGTCAGGATTCTCAATCATCAAGTGCACATCCAGAGGAAGGCGCGTCACCTTCCGCAGACTGGCGACAACCGGAGGGCCAATGGTAATGTTCGGCACAAAGTGACCGTCCATCACGTCAACGTGCAACACGGTCGCGCCTCCGTCCTCCACGGCTTGGATACCGTCGGCCAGATGGGCGAAATCCGCTGACAAAATGGAAGGTGCTAAATCAATCAAGATGATTGTCTCTCGAACGATAGTTACTAAAATTCTAACACGTTGGTACCGTTGCTCCCGCCCCTAAATTCCCGAGTTTCCAGGCTTTTGCCCGAGAAATACCCTCGACAAAACCTTAACCAGCTTCAATCCGTTCCCGCACGGCACACCACTCCCTATGCTTCAGTTTTCGCTTTGCCCTAATTGAAAGAACGGCCCAGCTTTCAGACCTTGCAATAGATCACTCATAAATAGATCACTCATAAAGGATTTACTCCGATTTGATCCTGGAACAAATCGAGCCGGAGCTCTCCGTCAGACGATCTTTTCCACCAGGCTTACACCACCCCGCACCAACTCCTAAGTAATTGTTTTAAAAAGACTTAATTGGAATACGGGAGAGAGCGCCGGTGCCCGCACTTCTCATTGAGGAACCGAGAAACTAACCTGCACAACCCTTCCCCTATCGCGATCCGGGCCGGCCAAACTCCGGCGGCCGGTCAGGACGGCGCGGGAGCGAGGGTGTTCCTGCATAGCAGCCCAGCAGGTAGGGAAATTTTGTGGTCGCATGATAGTGGTACGCGCCCGAAGGGAATTCCGTCGTTGGCCCAACGTGTCCGTTACATGCATCGAGATCTAGCGGCGCTTTTCCGTTGCTGCCCAGCTTCCCGTAAATCAAGAAGCCGTCGAAGGCCACGCCGATGACCGCCGAGTGCTTCCCCGATTGCTCCGTCACCAGACAATCGGGCATGCGATGGTAGTGGTACACGCCGCGCGGGTCCGGGTGACCGCCGCATGGATCGAACATCTCCACCATCACCGCATCCTGTCCCTCGGCATTCTGCGGCCCGAAGATCGCCACTCCGTTAATCGCAACGCCGATCGGCCCACGCGCGGGGACCGGCGACGGCGCGCTGGCGGTCTGCGGATGCAACGTTACCCGAAAGCGGAAATGCTGCCGTTCGGCGCTGTTCGGATTCACGTTGCTCGTGGGATGGTTGGGAAGCCCGTCGCTTTCAATGATTATCCAGTCACCTTCGGCGTGTGCACGCACGTGCTCGGCGGGACCGAATAAAGTTGCTGGATCAAACGGAGGGCCGGAAGAGAGCGGACTGGCAAAAGCCAAAACCAACAATGCCGCAAATACCAGCCGGACTCTCATGCTTGTTGGATAGTACTACGGATTGCTTGGCAAGCTTGAATGACTTTCTGCTTCAGCCAGCGCTCTACGGGTTGCGGGGTCTTGATCATTCACCGCCAGCTCGGCGGCATACTGGTCGCGGGCCTCTTGCCAGCGGCCCAGTTTAGCCAACGCCAGGCCCAACGTGTAATGGTGGAACGGATGCCCGGGAGAGAGCGCGGTGGCTTTTCTCAAGGGTGCCAGAGCGCCTTCATAGTCGCTCAGACGTATGCGGCTAATACCTAACAGAAACAGCAACCCGGACTCTTCCGGCTCCATCTCCACCAGCCGGGTGTAGTAGTTCTCAGCCAGGGCAAAATCCTGCATCTGTAAGGCAGCCATGGCGGCCGGCCTCAGCGGCAGCTCAGAGTGGGGATAAAGAACCATCATTCGTTGCGATATCTGGATAGCGCGCTGTAGCTCACGATGGTCAATCAGCTCCCCGGCAAAATTGCCGGCAGCCCGTTCATTCTGCGGAGCAATGACCGTGGCACGCTGGTACAAAGCATAGTTGTCATTCCAATAGGGCAGCTGGCGCCAGGTACCAGCAATCGACGCGCCCAATAATAAAACGGCCACGCCCCATGCAAGATATTGGGTAGCACGCGTCTGTTTGGAATAAAGATATTGGAACGCCGCGGCCACAAGCACCACCAAAGCGAATGACGGCAGATAAAGGTAGCGATCGTGGTAACTCTCTTGACCGTTGGCCAAACGAAACTGGGCCAGAGCGGGCGCCAGCGTGATCAGGAACCATCCAACGAGAAACATCACCAGCGCTGAGATCCGCTTTCGTCTCCACCATAGCAACCCGGCAACTACCACCAGCGCCAGCAGCGGCACAAGGAAGCGCGGCGATGCGGCATCGTGAACGTAAGGGAAGTCATACAATGGGCTTAGATTCGTGGGCCACAGCAGCATCTTGATATAAAGCCACACGAGCCAGGGCAGTGAGAGCAATGCGGTCTTGGAGCTGGTTTCTCCAGGACGCAGCGACAGGTGAATCGCGTTGCTTCGCAGCACCAGATACACCACCAAGACGCCGAAGTAGGGAAGCAGTCTGCCGCTCCAGTGGTTGACCGACCTCCAGTTTGGGGCGGCCCTTCCTGGGATGCTTTCTAACGGGACGCTTTCTGATGGCGGGCGTTCTAATGAAGTGCGTTCTAAAGGGTCGCTTCTTAACGGCCGGCCCAACGTTACTTCATAGAGTGCGATCAGCAGCGGCAGCACGGCTTCAGTTTCTTTCACCAATACCCCTGCTCCAAACAGCAACAGTGAAAGAGCGCTCCACAACAGCCGCTTGTCGGCGTCATTTCTCTGCTTCAAGTAGCAAAGGAATGCGAGCAAAAGAAACGTCGCACCCAGGGGCTCAGCCACCCCAGAGATCCAGGCAACGCCTTCGATATGAATCGGATGAAAACCAAATAGCGCGGCCGCCAGCAGCGCGGCGGAGCGATGTTGCAGCAGCTTCCGGGACAATCGATAAACCAGCCAGGTGACAAGGACGTGCATCAACAGCGTGGTGAGGTGCCAAGCCCACGGCTCTTGGCCAAAAAACACCGTGTTCAGCCGCAGCCAAACCAGAAATAGCGGGCGGTAAAGATTGGTCTGGGTGTCAACGTTCTGACTCCACACGCCATGCATAAAATAAACCGGCAGGAAGCTCCACGATTGAAGATGCGGATTGTTCGCGATCTGAGAGTTGTCGTCGTAAACGAACTGATAGGAGATGGCAGGAGTGTACAAAAAAAATGTGGCCGCCAAAACAGCCACCAGACCAATCTGAAGCCAGCCCAGCCGAAAAGCCTTGGTCCGGCTGCGAGCACTATCTTGTCGCGGCATGAAGACAGTGTATATGAGGGAATACGCAAGGCCTTGGCTCGGTGAAATTCGCCCGATCAGAAACGCTCTAAAAACTCGATAGATATCAGAAATGCGCAGTGACTACACACTGCCTGCTGTGTGCTGATAGCTGAGTGCTGATAGCTGTTCTGCGAGAAGAATATAATTCTTTCCCATGTTGAAGCTAGATCTCGCCAAACTTTGGGAAGAACACACCGCCCACGAATTCTCAACCCGTGACACCGAATCCACGCTCGCCACCATGGTGGACGACGCATACGTGAACCATATACCGGTGATGACCGGCGGCTACGGGAAAGACGCGTTGCGCGCCTTTTACTCGCGGGACTTTATTCCCAGCATGCCGCCGGACACCACGCTCACGCCCATTTCACGCACCGTCGGCGAGGACCAGCTTGTGGACGAAATGATCTTCTCCTTCACCCACACGCAAGAGATGCCCTGGATGCTGCCCGGCATTGCTCCCACCAACTGCAAGGTGGAAGTCCCGCTGGTGGCGATCGTGAAGTTCCGTGACGGCAAGCTCGCGCACGAGCATATCTACTGGGACCAGGCTTCCGTGCTGAAGCAGATCGGGCTGCTAACTGATCCGAAGCTGCCAGTCTACGGCGTGGAAACCGCGAGGAAAGTGGTTGACCCGCAGTTTGATGGAAAGAGCGGAGCGTAAAAAGGAGCACTCACACCCATTGGGCATGAGTTTTAAAGAGAAGCCTGTAGCTTGCACTCGATCGCAAGATACGGCTTATTTCTTTGCACTCATAGTGACCACTGCCCAATAATTGGCGCTGGGCGGAGTAGGGAAAACTGCTTTTTCCAATTGTGGGCGAAAGCACGCGATAGGTGCGTCGTACGGCGCAAGGATGACCTGCTGCACAGATCCGTCTTTTGCCAGTTGTAACAAAACTCCGACATCACGGCGATCAACCTCGGTGGTTGTCTTCATGCAATCCATTAGTTTTTCATGATAATTGTTGGTGAGCGCCGCGGAGAGCGCAAGAGTGAAGGCCTGACCTTCAGGCTTTTTTGCATTTTCGGTCGCTTCAGCGTAGTAACGCAGCACAATGGAAGCATTTGCCCGGCGCTTGGCATCAAGGAAATCGTCGTGCTCACGCCAGGTCTCCACATCCCAGTTTTCCCCGATCTGAGCAAACAGCGGGATGGCATATTCAAGATCGTTCGCCATGTAGGCAAGAAACGCCATTTTGTTCGACTGGTAAATCGACTTGCCAAACAACTCATCCGCGGCATCAAAGCCCCGCTTCAGGCGTGGCCAGGACATTCCGTTCAAATGGTCCTCGTTGTCACAGGCGCAGACGATGAACGTTGCAATGCTGTAGTACAAGAAATCGCCCTTGGGGCCGCCAATACGGTCCGCCATTGCTCCGGCGAAAGCTGCGACATCACCCTTTTCGCCACCCCACTTGGGCAGCAACGATTCGGCTTGCGTCCGGTAGTAATAGTAGTAGTCGGGATCAAAAGCAACCGCTTGTTCGAACAATGCTTTCTTTTGGCCTTCGTCCCAGTCTTCTGCGCGCGCAAACGACATCATGACAAGAAACCATTCTGGGCATTTCGTTGGCAGTGATTGCGCTTCTTCCAACACCTTCCTTCCCATCGCTGCGCGCTCGGCCAGCAGCCGCCAACCTTCGTCCGTAACCGTGTTGGCGAAGCCGCCTCCACGCGCGTTCCATCCGTAAAAATTATAAAACCAGGCCAGCGTGACACGGGCCGTGATGGAATTGGGGTATTGGCTTATCCAGCGTTGGACGCGGGCAAGATACTCCGGCCACACGGATGCATTGACCTTAGTTCCTTTCAGCGGAGCAAAGAGGCCAGTATAGACAAGATGTATTTTCCAGAAGCCTCCGGGAAAGCGCGCTTTCGTAGACCGGGCTTCATTGGCAATCCGTTCGATTTCAGCAAACTTCTCCTGCTGAAACAATTCAAGAACACCTGCCTCAAACTTTTCGATCCCATGAACGTCTGTGCTGACATTGGGATTAAGATCAGGCATGGTCGGCATTCCACTTGCCGTTGCAGCGCGTATGGTAATAGGAGGCGATTGCTGCAATCCGTCAGTCTTGGCGGCGGGCGTCGTCGGAGAGATGGTGGGCGAAGAATTCACCACTGCGCTCTGAGGATCTTTTTTCTGTTCCCTTAGTTTTCGCGCGACGTCACCAAGAGATTCCTGGCTGTAAACCGAGGGCATAAAAAATATGAAGGATGTGAGTAGAAGCAAGTATCTGCGAACCATCTGGAGAGCATAGACAAAAATAAGCGGTAAACACAGTTACATAGGTTCTACATCATGTGATTAGTGTGGTTCGTGAATGGTCCGCCAACAGTGCTTTTTGGTTCGTAAGTCGGAGTTATCTGAGGGGTGTGCGACTATAGTAAATTCATGCCTTTGCTTGAAAGCCGCGACCTGGTTATGATCTCGCAACTGCGGAATAGAAACCACCGCAAAGTCGTTGATCCGCAGTTCAATGTCAAGGACATTTGCTAATGACTTCTTTCAGCCGTGATCCGTCTGAATGGCAACGCCTTGACCGGCAGCTAATCCTCAACGGCGGCATTGCGTTGTATTTAAAAGCATCGATTCTCCAGGATGACACGGCCTGGCTCAAAACTCACGGCTACCAGATATACGAGCTTCACTGTGAGAGTTGGGCTTCCGATGCGGTAATGCACCAGGATTTCAAGCACATCCTGAAATTTCCTGACTATTATGGAGAAAATCTTGACGCATTGAAAGACTGCCTCTCTGACCTCGAAGTACCTGACAGCGGAGGCATAGCGTTGGTTCTGCATCGCTTCGACGTTTTTGCAAAGTCAGCAGGCGCGACAGTATACCCGCATGCACAACGAACCATTGCGGAGTTTCTGCTCGTCATCCTAGCGACCACGACTCGCGACTTGATGTTGACCGGCTCCAGGTTCATCACCATGGCACAGAGTGATGATCCAAGAATCCAATTCGAAAAACTTGGGAGTGTTAGCGCGATCTGGAATCCTAAGGAGTGGCTCAACAAAAACCGTGGTCTGTGAACCACTCACTGCATCACGGGCTACACTGGACTTATGCCCCTGCTTTCCATCCGCGACCTAGTCAAGGTCTACCAGACCGACGACGGCATCTTCGGTAAAGCCAAACGCGAGCTCCGCGCGGTCAATCAGGTATCTCTCGACATACAAGCCGGTGAAACGCTGGGGCTGGTCGGTGAATCCGGCTGCGGCAAGACCACGCTGGGACGGATGATTCTGCGCCTGATCGAGCCGACCTCGGGCAGCATACGCTTCAACGGCCAGGAGGTCCTGGCGGCATCTTCTTCAGAACTGCGGCGATTGCGCCGCGACATGCAGATCATCTTTCAAGACCCGTTTGCTTCGCTCAACCCGCGCATGCAGGTGGAGGAGATCATTACTGAGCCGCTGAAAATCCATGCGGACCATTCCAACGGCCAACGTCTGCCGCAATCCAAGCGGCATGAAGCCGCCGTGGAGATGATGCGCGCCGTTGGCCTGGAAGAATCGGCGCTTCGTCGCTACCCGCATGAGTTTTCCGGAGGCCAGCGCCAGCGCATCGGCATTGCCCGCGCGCTTATTCTGCGGCCTAAATTTTTGATCTGCGATGAGCCGGTATCGGCCCTTGATGTAAGCGTGGGCGCACAGATTGTGAACCTGCTGAAAGATTTACAGCGCGGCTTTGGCCTGACCTATCTGTTCATCTCCCATTCCATGCCGGTGGTGCGTTACCTGAGTGACCGCATCGCTGTGATGCGCCAGGGAGAGATTGTGGAGATTGGCGCCGCGGAGGAAATCACCTCGCGCCCGCGGCATGATTACACGCGCACACTCCTGGAAGCCACGCCGGAGCCCGATTTTAAACCGGCATAAAAACGACGATGGAAGGCTTACCTTGGCTGGTCAGTCGCAAAATGTCCTGGGTGTGATTTGACATGGTCCCAGCGAAATGCTCCGGATGAGCCGCCACTGGGTTTGTAGCCATAGAAGTCCGCGATCAAACGCAGATCACTCACAATCTGGTCGTCATAGGTCTTCTTGATCTCGTCCGTAAGCACGTTGTGAATGCCCGGTGGATCATTGCGCAGATCAAAATAATAACTGGAAGGCGGAGAATCATAGGTGACGTACATAGCGCCGCCGTCAGCGTCCATTTCTCCAAAAGCGGCCCGCACATCCGAAGCAAGAAGCAGCCTGTGGCGTTGATATTGGTCCAGTTCGCTCTTGGAGTCCGCAAACAGCGGCTGGCCATAGATGGGCCCCATCTTAATGGGCCGATGGCCCAGCAGATAGTACAGAGAAGGCGTGATATCGGTCAGCGAGGCCATCCGGTTAACGTCATAGTAAAAATTTTGCCGCATCTGTATGGGCAAGTGCATGACCAGGGGGATACGCATGACCTCCGGATACAGCACGGTGGAATGGCTGCGTCTTCCCAGTTCTCCTGTGGCCTCGCCGTGGTCGGCTGTAACAATGATGACGCTGTTGTCATACATTCCGCGCTGCTTCAGATAAGCAATGAAATTTCCCAGAGCCTGGTCCGCGAAAGACAGTCGATACGCAACCCGGTTGTCAAACCCCGGGCGGTTGCGCCAGTTCTCGCTGGTCTGTTTGGGTATGTCCGGCTTGCCCAGTTCATGTACGTCCATGGTCTGGGTATAAAACAGTACCGGGCGGGCGCCGGGCTGCCTCTTATCAAGTACGCCTTCGATCCCCCGGACCGTGGTAGGCAAATTAACGGTTTTCCACGGCTGATCAGCGGCCAGCATCACGTCAATATCTTCCGGCGCCAGCACAAGCGGAATGATGGTGTCATTACTCACCACAATGGAATAGCCGTCAACCTTGGCCAGGGCCCGCAGGCTGTTTACGTTGTTAAACGGGACCATGTAGTGCGAATGCAAGAGCAGAGCGCCGGACCATATGGCCGGTTCGGCAAGAGAAGTTCCGGCGTAAGGCGAGAAGGTGTTGCGCATCACCAGGCTGTCATGGGCCAGCGCGTCCAGATTCGGCGTGAAATCAGCCGCCGGGTTGTACACGCCAACGTAGTCGCGGCGCAACGAGTCAATGACGATGATAAAAATGTCCGGATGCATTTTTGTTGAAGGAACGAGCGGCCCTGCGAGCAGAAGAGGCTTGCTGGCGGTGGCATCAAGGATGTTCGTGTATTGGCGAAGGGTCCGGCAAAAATCTTCGCAAGAATCTCCTCCCTGGTTTCCCATGCCCTGTTGCGCCAGCAGGACTTGTTCCACCAGGTTATAGGACGCGTTTTCCGCCCGGTATGCTTCCAGCGATTGCCGAACGTCCCAGTCCGTATCTCCGAGCGACTTAGCCCACAAGAACGCTGTTGCCGTGACCGCCCAGTAAATGGCGCCGGACACCAGCAAGATTGCCACTACGGCTGGGAAGGTGTAGCTCTTTTCTTTCGGACGCAGGAGATAGACGCTGAGCCCCAGCGCTATCCAGAAAAACAGGCTGAAGGTTCCTTGCAACAGGCCGTTCCAGTCTGAATTTCCCAGAGCTTTGGGAAGGAAAGCAGCGGCCAGCACCAAGCCGATAATTCCGGCAAGCAGCAACCATGTGCGCAAGGCAAACTTTCCGCCTTCAGCCAGACGGACCCATCGTATGAAAGGAATGAGGGCGGAAAAACCCCAGCCCGTCACGAAAAGAGCCAGCAGCCCGGCATACAACTGGATCTGCCACCCGCCAACGGAGAGTGAGGCCCGCAGAAATCGGGCAATGGAAACCTGTAATGCCACGGACAACAGCAAAAACAAGAGCACGCCCAGTGGTTTGGTCGTCTTGAGCCGCGAAAATCTTGATTGAACGCCAAGCTGAAAGAGGTTCAGCAAGGAAATAAACAGCACCGCAACCCAAAGGTGAGTAACAACCACGACAATGATCACGTCGATTTCCGCAGTAACGGAAGGCGCCGTTCTTGCTTCATTCCAGCTTTGCAAGCCGGAGCCGGCGATCGAGGGCGCGGCCACGGCAATCGCAATAAGGATGGCGTTCGAATAGGAAAACAAGCTCGCTTTGCGTTCCGTCGACGCGGGCGTGCCGGAACTTTCCTCTTTACTCGCACCCAGATCGATGAAGATCGCCACCAGGGCCGGTGCCAGCAGCAGAATGCTGTAAAGATAAGCCACACCGCCGTCTTGGACGGTGACCAGAAAATTGTTCCAGGTAAGAAAAATTCCAATGCCCGCTTGCAGGATGAGAACGGCTGCGGTCCACCGCGGCCTTTTTTTTGCCCAGAGAATGATCGCTGTTGCCAAAAAAGCCAGCCAGTACAGGACGCAACCATGGTTTGCAAACCACGTCAGCCAGGGATAAGGAGGCGTCTTGATCAAAAAAAGATAGGTATACGGAATATGGGCGACGAAGCAATAGATTGAGGCCAGGATGAAATATGCCCCGTAGAAAACCCTGGAAATCACTCTTACCACCACAACTGGCTTTGACAGATGCATGTGTTGACGACTCAACAAGAATACATCAGTTTTGGCGCCGTTTTTCCTGGGTGATGCACGTGAGTAACGCCCGTGGAGGCCGTTGGCCGGCCGCTCGCCGTAATATCGCAGTGCCTCATGCCACGAACGATTACGGGCGTTACTAGGCGCAATGCGTCTCAGGCGTTAACATTCATGGCAAGACGCGGCTGCGTTGCCCGGCATCCAGGCAGAGAGGGCATAAAACTTGGAGAACCAGATTTTCAAAGATCCCGTCACAGAAAAAATTGCCAGGTTCCTCATAGGACTCGGCATTGAAGTCCGTTCTGAAGAATTGCCGCAGAAGACATTTCTTCCTGGCATAACGGTGATCCAAGGCGCAATTGTGGCGGACGAACCTCATCTGCTGTCCGGTGGAGATCTGCTGCATGAAGCCGGGCATTTGGCTCTTATCGTTCCTTCGGCGCGCAAGCAAGTCAATTATGACGCCGGGGCCGGCCAGGAACTTGCGGCAACGGCATGGTCTTATGCCGCCGCTCTGCACCTTGGGCTGGATGGTAGCGTTGTGTTCCATCCTAAGAGCTTCAAAGGAGAAGGCCCCCACCTACTGGAACACTTTAGCCAGGGACGCTACTACGGCGTGCCGATGCTACAGCTACGCGGAATGACCGCCGACGAGAATCATGCAAAGGCGCTTGGCATCCCGCCGTACCCTCACATGCTGCGCTGGCTGCGCGAAGAGTAAGGGGACTAGAACAGCTTTCCGAGAGAATTTATTGTGATAGGGGTCCCTCCCGCGTCGGGACAGAAACACCTACTTCTTTCCCAAAAAGCGAATGCGACCATTGATGGTGCGATGGCTCGTGCCGAAGAAGGCCAAGAAGCTGGGAGAGTTAATGTTGTTGTCAACCACCGTGGCGTTTTGGCGGTCGGTGGCATCGTCCAGTCCCACGCGCGCGGCCCAGCGATATCCGCGAAAAACAAACTTACGCTCTACCGCCGGATTCAAAGTGAAGTAATCAGGGAACCGGTGCGCGGCGGGCCCGGCAACCAGCCGTCCGAACTGGTCGATCGTGATAAAAGGAAATCCGCTATGCCACAACATGGAGCAGGCAAAATCAAACTTCTTCAGCTTCCAGAACAACGGCGTTGAACCCCAGGCATTCACCAGATTGGGAGCGTCCCAGGCCAGCGGGCCGCCTACCTGCGTCCCGGTGGTGAAATTATCGAGCGAAAAATCAACGCTCTCATTGGATCGCGCTTGGGAACGCGTATAGGAAATCATGAACGGATAGCCGCGCTTCAACTCTTTGCGCAAAGTAATCTGCGCCGCGTCATAACGGTCGCGTTTGTTGTTTCCCAGTTGGAAGACGCCGTTAGGTTGGCCTTCATAAGCCCAGCCATTCGCTCCATGCCGGCTCAGAAAATCCAGGCGAGCGTAAATCCTGCCCGGCAGCCTGCGTTCCAGGCCTAAACTCCAATTGGTAAATTTGGGCATGGGCAGACGCGTTGGATCAACCAGAAAAGAAACAGTGATGGCTTGCGCGATGGGAGAAAGAAACACATCGGTTCGCGAACCCTGGACCGCCTGGCTGGCCAAGGCCAGATTGGTGCGGTCATAGTAAACACCAATGCCGGCGGTGAACTTAGTCTCACTGGCCCTGGCCACCAGCACGCTTCCTGCAATGCGCGGTGAGAACAAGCTCTTGCTCAGAAAGCCGTCATGGTCCCAGCGTCCTCCAGCTTCAACCACAAGACGCTCATGCGCGGACCAGCGATCTTGCACGTAGGCACTGGATTCCGTTGTACCCAAGCCGAAAGGCAGCGCATTCTGAAACGTGACCTGGCGCAGCAAGATGTTGTTGGCGTCAACAAACTCGAAGGCGCCGCGTGAGATCTGCGCATGGTAAACCACACGATCCACGCGTCCGCCCAGCGTGAACTGGTGCGTCCCTGCCCATTTCCACGGTTTCAGAAACAGGTTGGAGAATGCCTGCGAGCGGTCTGACCAGTTCCGGTTGTTCTGATAATAGTTTCCCAGGCGTCCGGTGGGAGTGAATACATAAGGAGAATTGCCCAGCGGCAGCAAAGAATTTCTGGTCCAATGAAAGCCCACCCCGAATTCCAGAAGCGTGCTCTTGGCCAGTGTGAGTTGGTCTTTCAGCGTGCCCACGAAAAGAGTTGAATGCTGGTTGAACGAAACCGACAGCGGATCAAACGGGCTGATGCCGGCATTGTCTGAGTCGAACAGGTCCAGCAGCGCGCTGGCGGTCAACACATTGCCCGGAGTCAGGTTCATGCGGAGCCGGGCAAGGTCGGCGGTCCTCCACACGGGATTCGAGTTTGCTCCTTCCGGCAGCTGTTTGATGATGTTGAGGTCTTTCTCACCCTCATGAGAAAGGTTGAACCATATCTTGTCTTTTACAACGGGGCCGGAAATGTAACCACGCGGCGTCCAGTTGTTGAGATGGAACCCGTGCACGCGTTGCAGCGTGGGAAATAAATCCGTGGCGTTCATGCGAATGTGGTTGTCGCCATCCTGGACTTCAAGATCGGTGACGCCGCCGGAGCCTTTTCCAAACTGTGACGAGTACCGGCTGCTGCGGACCTCGATTTTGTGCAGAGAATCCGGGTTCATCCTCACCGCAAGCGAGCCGGTGGCGGGCTGGCTTACCTCAAATCCATCCATGTAATCCTGGACTTCCTGCGTGCTGGAGCCGGCCACATGGATCTGCCCGGAACTGTCAGCCACCACGCCGGGGATATACGCAAGCACGCCACGGTAATCGCGGACGGTGTGATAAGGAATCGCGGAAATGTCCGCCGTGGTAATGGACTGTGAACTGGCGCTCTGCTCCGGATCAATAGGAGAAGGCTGCGCTGTAACTTCAATTTCTTCCCGATACTCCCGCACCGGTTGCAGCCGCACTTCAACCGGTATAGCCGGTCCCGGCATGATCTCCACTTTGGCCACCACGGTAGTGTAAAAACCCTGTTTCTCAATCAGCAGTTTGTACGTTCCCGGCATAAGCTGCCGCAGGACGGCCTTGCCGGAAGGCGTGGTCCGCTCCCGGGCAATGACCTTGTCGTTCTGCGGAGCATTCGCTTGCTGACCGCTACTCTGCTGAGTATTACTTTGTTGAAGAATAACAATCACCAGGGACAGCGGCTGGCCATTCTGGTCCATCACGGTAACGTCGATTTGGCCAGTTCCCGCGGCTGCGGTCTGTAGCCAGAACCCGGCAGGCACGATTCTCTCTTTGCCGCAGGCCAGAGCAGTGCACAGCAGCAGCACGACAAGAGCGCGCCGGTGAGTTTTCGATAACATTTGCAATGACCAGAGACCAGAGGGTGGTCTGCCCTGAAGCAATCCCCAATTTTTTATGCTTCAGGCCTACAAAACTCTAAACATTGTATGCGATGTCCAATGCATTCTCCACCTGGCATATGGGCATGAACCAATGACATAATGTGCCCTTTCGGAGGAACAAGTCATGAAGCAATATCATTGGCATCTCCGCCCTCTCGCGTTTTTTTTCTTATTAGCGTTGATATTTCCTGAGTTCTCAGCCCTTGTCTTGGCGCAAAATAGCGATACCACAAAAAGCAACAAGGCCGATAGCGCACCGGCCAATACTGCCCCCCGGCCCGCCACCCTCGATCGTCCGGCCGTGGCTTGGATTCACGAACATGTCATTCCTCTTACAACCGTCGAAGCAGGCCATGGGTTCGTGGACATGCAGCGCCTCAAGAAGACTGTTGGTGATGCGCGGATCGTCGCGCTGGGCGAAGCCACGCACGGCACACGTGAGTTCTTTCAACTCAAGCACAGGATGATCGAATTCCTGGCCAGCCAGAAAGGCTTCACCATCTTTTCCATCGAAGCCAATATGCCGGAGGCGTACCGGCTCAACGACTTCGTGTTGAACGGGAAAGGTGATCCAAAGGAACTGCTGAAGGGGATGTACTTCTGGACATGGAACACGCAGGAGGTACTTGACCTCATCCTCTGGATGCGTGAGTTCAACAAGTCCGGCAAAGGGCACATCGAGTTCACTGGATTCGATATGCAGACTGCCACCGTATCCATGGACATCGTGCGAACATTCGTACAGCAGAATGATCCAACCTACTTTGACACTGTAAACCAGACTTATCAGGGTGTGGCCAAAGCAAAGGGCGCTGCCATTGCGGCATCGAGTTTTGGCGTCGGCACGGCCTCCTTTCCCATCAAGGCCGCTGCGGGCAAGCACATCAAGTACAGCGGCTTCATCCGCACGGAAGAAATCACGCGGGGCTTTGCCGGATTGTGGTGGCGGATTGACGGCGCGCCGGGAACGCCGACTCTCGGATTTGACAACATGCAAGACCGCGCCCCGAAGGGCACTACGCCCTGGACGCGCTATGAGATCTCGCTGGATGTTCCGGCGAATGCCAGGAGCATTTATTTCGGCGTGCTGCATCCTGGAAGCGGAACAGCCTGGTTCGACTCCTTGCAGGTGGAAATTGACGGCCAACTCTACACCGACTCCAGTCTTTTCGATCTTGACTTTGAATCGCCGTCACCTCGCGGCTTCCTCACGGGCGGCTCGGGTTATGAGGTAACTCTGGACAAAACAATGGCCCACACCGGCAGTCAGAGCCTGCGCAGCAAATTGGTCCGCGCCGAACCAGAGGTCAATCCGGCCGATTACAAACAGGTGGCCCAGGATTGCAAGCAGGTTCTGGAACATATGGAGTCCAGCCGAACGGGGCTGATCAAGGCATCAAGTACGAAAGACGTGGACTGGGCCATCCAGAATGCTCGCATCCTTGTCCAATACATGCAATTGGATACCGGCGAACAGTCGCGCGACCAGAGCATGGCGGAAAACATCAAGTGGATTGCCGACCATAATCCTGGCGCCAAGCTCATTCTCTGGGCCCACAATGGCCACATTGAATACGAGGGAGCAGGCGCGTGGCACCCTATGGGCGATTACCTGCGCAAGATGTTCGGGAATCAGTTGGTGAATTTCGGCTTCGCCTTTGACCAAGGTTCGTTTCGCGCGGTTGAAATGGGCAAAGGACTGCACGAGTTTACGGTGGCGTCTGCGCCCGAAGGTAGTCTGGACCACACGCTCTCGGCAGCGGGAATCCCTGTTCTGGCATTAGACCTGCGTCAGTTGCCTAAGAACGGGCCAGTTACTAAGTGGTTTGATCAGACGCACAGTTCGCGGTCCATCGGCGCAGTCTATAGCGAGGCAAATGCCGCTTCCTATTTCGCGGACACTGCGGTCCGCCACCTGTTCGACGTGATCTTATTCGTGGACAAGACTACAGCCGCGCGCGGCAATGACTGACTTGACAACCGCCGAGCACGCTCCTTGCCCTGGCACGTGCGTGATGACTCACTCCGGCTGCGAATGCGGAGCGGATGACTCCACCACGATGGGCTGGGGCTTCCGGATCTCCGGTTTGGGGCTCTCCAGTTTAGGTTCCATGCGCTCCACGGGGCGCATCCGCTCATCGAATTTGCCAAAGATCATTTTGCCCGCGGTGGTCTGCAACACCGATGTCACGGCAATGTCCACGTTCTTGCCGATCAGCTTCCGCGCGTTGTCCACCACCACCATGGTGCCGTCATCCAGATAGGCCACGCCCTGGTTGTATTCCTTGCCTTCTTTCAAAATGAAGACGCGCATGGTCTCGCCCGGCAGCACAATCGGCTTAAGCGCGTTGGCCAGTTCGTTGATGTTCAGCACTTCCACGCCCTGGAGTTGCGCCACTTTGTTGAGGTTGAAATCATTGGTGATGATCTTGGCCTCATACATCTTGGCCAGCTCAATCAGCTTCAGGTCCACTTCGCGAACGGCAGGAAAATCGTCCTCGACAATCTGCACGCTCACGTTCACGATCTTCTGCACGCGTTGCAGGATGTCCAACCCGCGTCGGCCGCGGTTGCGCTTGAGAGAATCAGCGGAGTCGGCCACCAGTTGCAGTTCGCGCAGCACGAATTGCGGAATCACAACCACGCCATCCAGAAAGCCGGTGTCGGCAATGTCGGCGATGCGGCCGTCAATGATCACGCTGGTATCCAGGATTTTGAAGCTCTTGCGGCCCTGTTTTTCCGCGCCAAAAATTCCGCCCAACGCAGCCAGGTTCAGCAGGTCGCCCTTGTTCGCACCCACAATCAGGCCCACGTACGACATCAGCAACATCACCATGAGCTGCAAAAATCTCTGCGTCTCCGGATGAGTGATGCTGTTTTTGATGACGACGCTGAACAGGTAGGCGCCCAGGATGCCCAGAATGCTCCCGATCACCGCGCCGATCAGCCGCTTCAGACTGACAACGCGCAGACGTGCTTCAAACCACACGATCACCACGCCGATGGCAGCCCCAAGACAGGCTGCGAACCAGGGAGAAAACCTGACTAGCCCGAACGGCTGTAGATGGTAACAAGCAGTTGCAACAACAGCAATGAAAACGATACGAATAATAAACAGGTCCATAAGGACCCTCCCGACCGGGGACGCTGCTGGTCAAGGTAAAAAGTTATGACGGTACCGCATACCCCAAATAAGTAGCTGCCCCACAGCTTATATCTTTTCAAAGCGGGTCTATGAGAAATAAGAAATGCCCCGCTAATTCAACTTCGGCACAGTATACATCAGGCAGGGGCGGTATACGCCACCTTATGCGTTATCGACTAAGTAAATACTCGGGCTGGTTTATTGTTGACCTGAGTAACAGCCTCAAGGCATCTTCTTTGAGTCAGCTATTTCGCACCTGCTCCACAAGTTTTCGTAAGCCATGTTTCCGGAAAAAAGGTTTTTGCTGAACAAGTTGGCCGATGTAGATGAGCGGCCTGTTCTCCAGCCACTAGGGGAGGACTTTAAAGCCGGCGCTGAAAATCTCGGGGGAGACTAAGCGCCGGTTTTATTTTTTGCGACCTTCCGCTGAGCACCCGCACCGTAAGCGCGAAGTAAGAAAAGCTGTTTAAGGCCCTGCACCGCCCGTGTGCTGCCCCGTCTTCAGGTCAACGACAAACGGTATTTCTTTGTCCGCAATCGCGTCCCAGCCAGTCCCATGAAGCTTTTCGCCGCTGATCTCTACAATGGTGACGCCCTCCCATGAGAGCCGCTTGGTTGTCCACGCCAGACCGGCAGGTCCGATGGCGCTGATGGTGGTGAAGCCCGTGAAAAGCAGGAGTTGCAATTCATGAAGCGCTCGCAAATCCACCACAGGGCGTTGCTCAATGCGGAACCACTGCGCGGGATCTGTGGCTTTTACAACATAAGCGTATCCGCCGGCCACGGCGCAGAGCGAGTCCGGATCAGGACAGGAACACACCGCGCTGACCACCTGGTCTGAATCAAACCCCAGCGCAAAAAAGCCGGCCCACGCAGGCCCGGTCACAGGCACAACGCGAAGATAGGTGCCGCTGCGGTCGCCTTCTTCAATCTCCGCGGGATACTGGTACAGCTTCTCCACGGGATGCGGCAACGGCGCGGATTCCAGCTTTCTGACTTCGTAGCTTTTAGGAAAGGTGAACTCGAAGCGGAAATGCGGTTTCATAGGATTAAAGTTCGCGAATGTTTGGTGGTAAAAGCGTAGTGCGGCTTCGGTAGTGTCCTAATTTGCCGTAGAGACAAGCGCCTCAAACTCTTCTTTGGAATAAGACTTGCCTCGGTATTCAAATCTTACGGCCTTTTCCACGGCATCAATCGAGTCCTTGTCGCCGCTTTGGAGAGTTATTACTTCGCCTGTTCGCGCCCAAGCAGTAACAGGGCCGTGCTTTAGAGCGAATTTCTGGAGTTTTTCATATGTCATATACGCCTCATTAAAGTTCTTGCTGAATTGCTGCGTCCACCGTGCCTCTAATCCATTCGGAAACTGTCTTATTGTTAGCCTTAGCTTGGGACTCAATCGCCTTCAATGCCTCTCCCGTGAAGCGCACAGGTACGATTTTCCCTTTGGCCTCTCCTTTGGGAAGTTTGGGCCGTCCGACTTTCTTAGGTTTAGGCATTGTTCCTGTACTCCTGAATGATTGCTGCCCGTACTGCTGTCTCTGGCGATACGGCTGGCGGAATATGAAGTACGGTTACATGGCGAAGGTTTCCGGGTTCAGTTTCATGTGCCCACGCATAGACTCTGTGAGTTTTGGGATGACCGATTAGATCAAATACCTCGACAACCCCATCCCAAACCGTCTTCCCCTGGTGCTGCTCTTTCACGGGTACGCTCTTGACATGCGTAGCTTCCGCCCCATGCAATTGTCGAATCACGTCTTTCAATTCCTGAATGTGCTTCATGCTTTGAAAAATATCCCTTCAAGGGCTTTACGCCTAACCTGCCAGGAGTCGCGCTCGTCTCCCTCCACGAGAAACTTGCATTCGCCATCGTCATTCAGGGTAATAAAGATATCGAACCGCGATTTGTTTGTATCCCCGTCGCTAACGTTTATCACATTGCCAGCAAGAGAAAATAAAACGGACGGCCCGGTAGAGAATTCATCGGACGGAAAAACTTTAATTTCTTTGGCGTTCGCTGCAATCCTGATGGTGCGTAAAGGGTTATCTTCCATTCCACTATTGAATGTCTCAACGTCCTGCTTGATCCCCAATTTAAGCTCCTCAAACATTTGTTTGATGGAGCAATTTCTACGCGAAGATACCCAATCAAAATCTGAAGGCTTGCTTCTTTTGCTCATGCTGCCGCCTCCACCAAATCGCCAACACTCAAGAAGTCCCGCTCAACTCCTGCGGCCATTGCGGGAGTGCAGCGAAGGGTATTGTGTCGCTTCACGAAATTGTAATAGGCGAAATGAAGGGCTACCGCTGCCTCAAAGTTTTCCAGCTTCTTGCTGAAGGCCAGCGTCAAGCGCGTTAGCCGCCTCATGTGAGTGCGCGTAGTCCCGTTCAGGCGTTCAACGTAGCTGGTAGAAATACGGCTTACGTCGGGCGAACCAGTGAAGACTTTCTTTTCAGTTGAGACAATCTCCGGTGCGCTATATCTCCGGTTTGGCTGTATTTCAACATCATGCGTGTAGGTCTTTACGATCTGAGCGAAATCAACATCAGCGCCAAAAGACTTTTCGATGGCTTCCACGTAAGACCTAAGTCCGTCCGTTTGAAATCTGGACTCTGTTTTTCATCCGGGAGGCTACATCCTGCACAAAAGCGTTAGCCGTTACACGGTCACGCTTGCCACAACGGAATGTTGGCACCAGCTTTGTATCTGCATCTACGGCGCAGAACGTCCAAACATCTCCCAATTCTGGTGAGTCGTCTACCGTGACGTGCTTTTCCTTCTTGCCAACAAACCCCCAAATCTCATCAAACTCTAAGTAATGGCAGCCCAAGTCGCGCATTTTAGCGTTCATAAGAGCCGCGCACCCTTTGCCGACTTTCACGCCTAGCCGCATGATCGTGTCACGGTGAACGCCTGTAATGCGCTCTATCGAACGGATGCTAGAGCCTTCTGCCAATGCACCGATTACCGCTATTTTCTTGTCGGTATTAAGAACATTTGCCATGCATATTACTGTAATACAGTAATTAGGCAGTGTCAATAGTTTTTGTGTTACAGTATTTGCATGAAAGTCTTGATACTGGCTGTGTCTCTGGCCGTCATGCAGGCAACGCCACCAGTTCCACGGAAGACAGCCGACCCCAGCACTAATGCAGGCCATAGCGTCCAAAAAGATGCCCAAAGCGACAAGGCTCCAGCCGCTGAACCTTCGGGCATCCCACAAAAGAAAGAACCCCCAAAGACAGAGCAAGAAAGAGACCGCACAGGCACAACAAATGCAGAACATACCGTAAGAATTAGAGAACCTGTCCCCGTGTCTGTAATTAAGGACTGGGCGGACTATCTCGGCATCTTCTCTAGTTTTCTCTTGTTCATCATCGGAGCCTTGGGTGTTGGTTATGCGGTAAAGACGCTGAAGGCCATTAGTAAGCAGGCTGAGTTGATGGACGGGCAACTGGGAGAAATGAAGGCAGCCGGAACTCAAGTTGCTCAACAAGTCATCCTTACGACAAAGCAGGTGGAGTATATCGTCAATACCGAGCGGGCTTGGGTCATGGGTGAGCTTGGGTGGTACGAAAAGGTTGGGCCTAATGTAAAGGTGAGTACGGCCACAGGTGAAGAGCGCACGACTGCATACATCAAACTGACGTGCAGAAATCAAGGGAAAAGCCCCGCCTGGATAGATCATGTTTACGGTGCCCTTAGTATTGTGCACAATCGTTCCACCATAGAGGAGATGGGTGCGGACGACAGGGACAACTTCGGAGACAATGGCCGGATCGGGCCTCTTGGTGCAGGAGAGGAGCGTTCGACTTCCGTTTATCTGACTTGCTCTGGCAGCACAAAAGACAAAGAGTTTCTTAGTGCTTATGTAATTGTTGAGTACCGGGACATTTTCGGGATTAAAAGGGAGACATTCCTCGGATATAGCATTATCCCGCCCGACTGGAGCTTGGGTCGCCAAGATGGTCTGCCCAACCGCAACCGGAACACATAACAGAAAGGCCAGAATCCAAATTAGGACACTACCGCGGCTTCATGGGATTAAGTATTCGTGCATATTTAGTAGTAAAGCGCCGTAGGCGCGGCCAGAGGTTAGCCCAGCGCGTAAGCGCTGGGAAAGCGATTTAAAGAAACCGAGCCCCGTAGGGGCGACACACCGATGCGTACACATATCTCACCTTGCCTGCTAGGAGAGTACCGCCCCTCCAGCTCCGGTCCGCAGCCCCATTGCCGCCTGAAACTCTTTCACTCGTTCTTGAATACTCTTCACGCGCATCGGCAAATCAAGCTGGCTGCCTTCCTCGATTAACGGGATCAGTTTGTTGAAATCCGGGCCCGAATGAGAACCGATCAGCATCACGCGCACAGGATGGAACAAGTCTTTTCCCTTGGCCCCGGTCTCGACTTTGATTTCATCCATGATGGTTTTGAAACGCTCCGGCGTGAGCGGCGACTCGTGGCCGGCACGTCGAGCAAAGGCCTGCGTCACGGCTGGAGTTTTCTCACTGGAAAAAACTTCAGCATTCTCCGGGGAAGACAATGCCGCAGCCGCGTCGTAGTGAAAAATGGAGCGCGCGCGATCGGGCAATTGATCAAGTTGGTCTACATACGGAACCAGCAGGTCAGCTAATCTTGATGCCCACCCGCTGACGTTTCCATTCAGGTCCACGGGTACAGGTAAAAGATTGGCGCGCTGGAAAATTGTGCTGGCCATAGCGTGTATCCGCTCCGGCGCGGCCTGTTTGATGTAGCTGCGATTGAGCCAGTGAAGTTTTTCCGTATCGAAGATCGCCGGCGAAGGCGTGACCCGCTCCAGGGCAAATTCTTTAATCAGCTCATCTTTGGGGAAGATCTCGCGATCGCCGCCGCTCGGTGCCCAGCCCAGAAGCGCCAGGTAGTTCATCAGCGCTTCGGGCAAAATTCCCATCTCGCGAAAATTAGCCACAGAGGTCGCACCATGGCGCTTCGAGAGCCGCTCACGATCCGGGCCAAGAATCGTCGAGAGGTGTGCGAACTCCGGCACCGGCAGCCCCAGGGCTTCATAAACCGCCACCTGCTTGGGCGTATTGGAGATGTGATCATCACCGCGGATTACGTGGGTGATCTTCATGTCCGCGTCATCAATCACCACCACGTAGTTGTAGAGAGGTATGCCGTCTGAACGAACGATGACCAGATCGCTCACCACCTCATTGGAAAACTCCACGTCGCCGCGAACAATGTCATGGAACTTGATGGGATGCTCGGGAATCTTCAGCCGGATGGCCGCCGGCTCCCCGGCGGCGCGTCGGCGCTGCGCCTCATCGGGAGTAAGACCACGGCATTTTCCTGAATAAAGCTGCGGCTTCTGCTCAGCCACCGCCTGCTGCTTCTCGCGGTCAAGTTCTTCCTCGCTGCAAAAACAGTAATAGGCCTTCCGCTCCTGGACCAGACGCGCCGCATAAGTGTGGTATGCCTCTGTCTTGTCCGACTGGCGATACGGCGGGTACGGCCCACCTACGTCAGGCCCTTCGTCCCAGTCCAGTCCCAGCCACTTCAGGTCTTCCATAAGCTGGGTTTCGTAACGGGCTTCACTGCGTTCCAGGTCCGTGTCTTCAATGCGCAGAATGAAGACGCCTTTTTTCTGCCGGGCAAACAGCCAGTTGAAAAGCGCGGTGCGGACGTTGCCGATATGTAGCTGTCCCGTAGGGGAAGGCGCAAAACGGACGCGAATTGGGGGATCGAATGCCATCTACCTGATGTTAGCAAATTGAGACGTTTTAAAGGCGTGTATCCGTGGCAAGAAGTGGGTTAGAAAGCGCCGAAGGCGCACGTCACAGATCTCCCGATCACCCGATGACCCGATCTCCCGATCTCAAATACGTCTGGCTGATCCGATCATGCCAACCCAGCCGGTCTTCATCCACCAGCGCCCAAGCGTAGCCCAGGCCCATGGAAAAGCAGGAAAGCGCACTGGCCAGGGCGCGATAGCGGCGCGCAAATAATGACGTAGTCTTGCCCTCAAACGCTGCCAGTTCCAGCTGGGCGATACGCATTCCCGGCGTGGTCCGCGCGTAGACCAGAAACACATATTGAAACAGCAGCCATAACACTCCGCCCATGGCCAGCTCACAAAAAGCCACGATGCGTGACTGCGGCACATCTTCCGCCAGCTTGAGAAAAGTCGCGACAAAAACTCCCGTGGCAATGCATACAAGTGCTGCATCCACCAGTCCGGCGACGAAACGTTGCAAAAACGGAGCGGGCTGCGGAAGCCAGTCTTCTTCTTCGTCATCGCTGGTCCGGCTTATTTCTGCATCCAACTGGATATCAGAAAAGCTGGGCAACAGCTCCATCTGCTCGGCTTCCGGCGCTTCTTCTGGAATGGCTTCAGGGATATCCAGGATGCGCGGCGTGTCCCAGACCGGTTCCGCCAGCTCCAGTTCATTCACGGTAATCTTTTGCACCATGGGTACATAAGCGGGCGCGGGCCGGGGGAAACGAATAATTTTGGGCGGTTCGGGCCTGGCGTGCGTGGTGTCAACACGGAAAGACTGAGCCGGAGGAAAGTCATCCGGGAGGGCCGCGAACGAAATGGGCGCTTCCGCCGGGAAATCCAACTCCAGCGCGTTGGGATCATAGCGTTTACGACGTCGGGCGCGATGCTGCTGCACCCGCGCGGCTACTTCCTGTCGCCATGCCTGCTCCGTCGGCCAGTTGCCGCTATCCGCATTGGCAGATGCGGCGCCCGGCGCGGAACTTTCCCCCGCTGCGGCAAACTTCTGCGAACTGCCGGCAAAGGTCTCAGCGACTCTCGCATTGCCACTATCCAGCAGGACGGAGGTTCTCCGCCCGTTGTGGACGCAGGGGTACGGGTTACCGCAAACAGGGCAGGTCATGAGCAGGTTGCGAATTTGGCCAGAGCGGGAAGCAGCCGGCGTCTCCAACAGATTTTGCTTTTCCAAAACTGGGCGTGTTACCTTGCCCATTCCGGTCTTCTATACAGCATGCGTTCCCAACTTCATTTTGTTATCACAGCGGCGGTAGTTTGTCATCTGTTTCCCGGTGCGCCCCTAGTGACAAGCCAGGCGCATCTTCAAAACGGAACAGTCCCAAGCGGAACAGTCCAGAGCGCCCCGGAGAAGAGCGGGCCTTGTCATGCTGTGCTCACCTCGGCGCCGGCCACGCGCCCGGCGCCACCCAATCCCGCAGCCACCACCAACAGCAAGCCAGCTACGAACGATCAGGCCGTGAAGCCGGCAAAACCGAAGTTCGCGATCAGTGAGAGCCAGCCAGTCACCATTACCGCCCGCGAATGCGAGGAGTCCGGCGAAGTCTATACCCTGCGCGGCGACGTTGAGATCACCTTTGCCGACAACACCTTTCACGGCGATACAGTCACCTATGACCGCGCCTCTGGAGAGGCTACCGTCACCGGAAACGCGGTCTTTGACGGAGGCGGGCGCGACATGCACATCACCGCCAGCCACGGCACCTATAACGTCCATAGCCAGACAGGAAAGTTTTATGACGTAAAGGGAACCACCGGTGCGCGCTTCCGGGGAAGAAATGTCACGCTCACCTCGTCCAGCCCTATTGTTTTTACCGGCAAAATAGTGGAACAGACCGGGCCGGACGAATATATATTGCATCAAGGCTCGGTGACATCGTGCGAACTGCCTCACCCCAAATGGACGTTCAATGCGGAGAAGATCATTCTGCGCGTCGGGGTTTCCGCCAAGGTGTACAACACAACCTTCCGGCTAAAGGGTGTGCCGGTTTTTTATCTCCCGTACGCCGCGCCGCCGGTGGAAAGGCTGGGCCGCCAGAGCGGATTCATGATTCCCAATTTTGGGACTTCCAGCAGCAAAGGCACCATTCTGGGCGATTCCTTCTATTGGGCCATCAATCGCAGCATGGACGCCACCCTGGGCGGGGAATATCTTTCCAAACGCGGATGGTCGCTACAGGAAAACTTCCGCTCGAAGCCAACGAAGAACTCCTATCTCAACTTGAATTACTTCCAGGTGCTCGATCGCGGGCTCCCTGGAAAAGACGCGACGGGAAATCCAATCAAAATTATTCAGGGCGGCGAAGACGTGAAGTTGACCGGGGAAACCATGTTCGCGCATGAGGTCCGGGGCGTTGCGTCCCTGGACTACTTGAGTTCGTTCATCTTCCGCCTGGCTTTTACTGACAACTTTTCTCAGGCGGTGGATTCTGAAGTAAAGTCCACGGCATTCCTGTCTAAGAACATGCAAGGGTTTTCTCTGAACGCGTTTGGGTCTCGATACCAGAATTTTCAGAGCAAGAACAACAGTGATGTAATCACCATCCTCCACATACCGGGAGTTGAAGTTTCCAGTGTGGACCGGCAGATTGCAGGTTCACCTCTTTACTGGTCGGTGGATGTTGCGGCGGAGGGTTTGAGACGCAGCCAGCCGGGCGCGGTGGGCCAACCGGGGTTCGTCACGCCGGGCCTGGTGGGCCGGTTTGACGTGGACCCGGACATCAGCCTGCCCTTGTTCTATCGTGGATGGACCTTTCGTCCGGAAGTTGCGTTGCGCAACACCATCTATTCCCAGCAGCAGACGCTGGCGCCCAACTCCATACCGGTCCATGATTTTATTAACCGGCGCGCGATTGACACCAGCGTTGAGCTCCGTCCGCCGGTGCTGAGCCGGGTGTTTGACCACACACTGTTAGGAAGAAAGCTCAAGCACACCATCGAACCGCGCGTGGTGTATCGCTATACCAATGGCGTAGAGAACTTTCCCTCAATTATTCACTTTGATTTCCGTGACATTCTCAGCAATACCAATGAGGTGGAAGTTGGCCTGGTCCAGCGCTTGTATCTCAAGCACGGCCACTCTGACTGCAAGGACGATAACGACCATCCAACCAGCGCCGTAAGCAAGCAGGCTTCTTCCGCCGCGGGCTGCGTTCCCGCCGGGGCCGACGAGTTCATCACCTGGGAAGTGAAGCAGAAGTATTTCTTCGATCCAAACTTTGGCGGCGCCCTGAACGGCAGGCGTACCGTACTCACGACAACGGCGGATTTTTCCGGCATTGCCTTCTTGACCGATCCACGACGGTCGTCCCCCCTTGTTTCCCGCTTCCGCTTGCGTACCAGTTCCGGCAGTGACATGGAATGGCAACTGGACTATGACACCAAGAAGGGCCGGATCAACGCCAGCACCTTTTACACCAGCTTTCACCTGGGTGATTTTTTCATCGGCGGCAGCCATGCTTACTTGCAAGTGCCGGGAGAGATTGTGCTCAACACCACCACGGGCTTCCCGCTTCCGCCATGCCTGCCGCATGTTTTCAATCAGGCAGCTTGCGTCCCGCCGGTTTTCAATCAGTTCCGCGCGCTGCTCGGGTACGGCAGTCCCAGCAAGAAAGGCTGGAGCGCCGCGGCCAACGTCGGCTTTGACCGGGAATTCAACCTGGTGCAATACTCCGCCGCACAAACAGCCTACAACTGGGATTGTTGCGGCATAAGTTTTGAATACCGCCGGTTTGCCCTGGGCTCAATCGTGCGCAATGAAAACCAGTATCGCTTTGCTTTTACTCTCGCCAACATCGGATCGTTTGGCAACCTGAAGCGCCAGGAACGGCTGTTCTAATTTAAGGCTGGCGTCGGTTTCCGAGGCTCGAACACGTGGGACAGCGGCAGGCTCCGCACAACGTGTGTAAACATGGTTTCAAAAACTACCCTGTTTCGCACGATCCTGAAGAATACCGATGAAGACGCCCACGTCATGAACGATGAATTGTCGGTCTACAAGTCAGTTGGCGAACATCGCAAAACGTGGATGGTCTTGAGTAGTCGGCCCAGGAGATCATCAAATTTTTGGTTTTCAATTTTCATTTATCAGATGATAGACCAAGGTCGGGCTGCTTTAATTGTTTGTTCGCCTTCTTGTGCGCTGCGATCACCTTTTTTATTGGCTCTTCGGCTGGCAGATCTTCGGGCATCGTGCCGCCGATTCGCTTAATGGCGTCTCGTACCTGTTCCGCAACAATGCGGTGCGCATAGATGGCTTGCCCCTCGCCTTGAATTTGCTCCCGTTCAAGCTTCTGCTGCGTCTGTGTGCTGCGGAATTCATTGGCTGCTAATTCAGCATGTCCAGCACGATCTAAGAGGTCTTCCGAAGCACCAAGTCTTTTCTTCTGTTTGATGTCCTTCAATCCCATTCCATATAGTCCGCGATAACCAGCATCCGTAAAGAGGGCAAAGCGTTGAACGCCAGCATTCTTAGCAGTTCCAGCAAGTACGTTGTTTGCCCTGCGGACTCTATCACGCAATGCTATGCGCCTGGCTTGATCGTTCAATTCCTGTCGCCGTGTTTGAGCAGCAAAATATGATTGCGCAGTGGCAATTTCTGCTTTACTGGAATCACCATTCATCGCAATCAGATAGCAGGCATAACGTGTTAAGTAGCAATCCGCTCTCCCTAACTTCGCTCCCTTTCCCGCAGTTATCACCTTACTGGTATCAATAAAGTGATAAGTAACTCTGAACCCAGCACTTTTACATGCTGTTTTTGACTTTTCAATGACCCCTTCAAAATTCTGCCAATTGTCATATCCGAGGACTGGCTGGATATCTCGCGCCATCCAGTAATCCTCCCCATTTGGAGCCATGCGCTTAAGACTCTCCAATGACTTAAGCACGGAATCGAGGGAAGAATTCATAGAGAGGAGCCTCCTGTCGAGCAATATACCATATCATTTGCTTTCTCATTTCCAATCTTTTGTTGTACTTGCTTTTCATTTCCACTCCACTTATACTTCGGGTTTGAGGCAAACGGAGGCAAAGAATGGGACTGCGTGAAAACTTCCAAAAGTTGATTGATAAAAAGCAACAGGAAATCCGCTCCCTTGAGATGCAGATGCGCGAGGCTAGCGCTTATATTCAAGCACTGCAGGACTCAATGAAACTGCTGCCGCGTGATGCTGACACCCCGGAAGCAGAGCACACGCTACGGGAGGGGAGCACTCTAGCAAAGACGCGCGATCTCTTGCGGCACACCGGGAGCGCTATGCCTATTGGTGAAATACTAAAGGTGCTAGGAAAGCCAATGGACAAAAAGCATCGCGTATCTCTAGCCGGCACTCTTTCTGGTTACGCCAAAAAGGGAAGGATTTTCACTAAGACGGCTCCTAATACTTTTGGTTTGGTCGAGTTTGGAGCCGCTGAACCGCCAACGGAGGATGAATTACCGGATGAATTCGGCAGCATGACTCAGTAAGCTTGAATTGGGAAATGCTGTCAGGCATTTTGGAGTTCAAGTCCAACGGACGCTTTTCCCTGTCATTGCTATCTACTGTATTAAATATCATCCCAAAATAAAAGCCACTAATTATTTGCTTCCCGTCCCGGTTCGTGGCACATTAGGAATGTAATTTCTGGCGCGAGGATGAACCCATCCTTGCGCCGTGCTGTTTTATAGCGGACACGTACACGTACTCAAAGGCAAGCCCATTGGGATGTCCCATGGGGTGAATTGCGCAAAGCCTTTGTTTGTTGGGATACCCCTAACATAGGGGGAGGGTGCCGAAAGTGAGCACCTGGTAGGTTTAAAATCAAATGATGGATTTATCAGCCAAGCAGCAGCAACTGGAAGACGCGCTCAAAGGCCTAGGCCGGACCCTGGTGGCCTACTCTGGCGGCGTGGATTCGGCTTACCTTGCTTATGCTGCCTATCGAGTGCTGCGGGCTGACATGCTGGCGGTAATCGCTGATTCGCCAAGCCTGGCCCGCACGCATCTCCAGGACGCCATTTCTTTTGTCCAGGAACAGCAGATTCCGCTCAAGGTCATTCAGACCGCAGAGATGGAGCGCCCGGAATATGTGCGCAATGATCCCGGCCGCTGCTTCCACTGTAAGGACGAGCTATTCCAGGTGATGCACCAGTTTGCTGAAGAGCACGGGTTCGTTTCCATCGCCTACGGCGTGAACGTTGATGACCAGGGCGATTTTCGGCCAGGCCAGGCCGCGGCTGGCAAACACAGGGTCGCCGCTCCCTTGTTGCAATCGGGGCTTACCAAAGCGGAGGTCCGCGAACTCTCCCGCCAGGCCGGGCTGCGTGTTTGGGACAAGCCGGCTTCAGCGTGTCTCTCTTCGCGCATTGAATATGGCCGCCCGGTCACCCGTGAAGCGCTGGCCATGGTGGAACAAGGAGAAGATGCACTGCGTGCGCTTGGCTTCCGTCAGGTCCGCGTCCGCCATCACGGAGAAATTGCCCGAATTGAGATCGCCAAGAGTGAGTTGGAACGGGCTCTGACCCCGCAAATGTTCGCAGAATTTACCCGTATTTTCAAAGAGTTGGGATTCACTTTTGTTACCCTGGATACAGAGGGGTTTCGCTCCGGATCAATGAATGCCGCGGCCGCGGTCCAGCCGCTGATTAAGCTGCTATCCTAGAGCGTCCGGACCGCCCCTCATGAGATAATTTGAGCCGGTATTTCTCTGATATTAAGGCGGTTTCTCTTGGCACGAATTAGCGGCATTTTTCTAAACGTATTTTTATTCTTGCTACTGGTCGGCAGTGGCTGCAAAGCTCAAACTCCAGCCCCAACTTCTTCCGGCGCACTGCCGCCTGATGTCGCCCACAGAATCCAGATTGAGATTCGATCGCGGTACAACGTCCCGGCACAGATTAACCTTACGCTTGCTGATCCCAAGCCGAGTGACATCCCTGGATATGACCTGGTCGTTGTTACCTTTTCTGGTGGAACACACAACACCACGCATGATTTCCTGATCTCCAAGGACCGCAAGACCATGGCCCACATGGAGAAGATCGATATCTCCCAGGACCTTATGTCCAAGATCAATGTTAAGGGCAGGGCGGTGCGGGGCAACGCCAGCGCCAAGGTCACAATCGTCAACTTTGATGATTTCCAGTGCCCTTTTTGCTCGCGCATGCACTCCACACTTTTTCCCAATATCCTCCAGGCGTACGGCGACAGAGTGAAGATCATCTACAAGGACTACCCGCTGGTAGAGATCCATCCTTGGGCAATGCATGCAGCCGTTGACGGGAATTGCCTGGCCGAACAAAACAATGAGGCGTACTGGGATTTCGCCGATTTTGTGCACACCAACCAGAAGGACGTTGCCGGCAAGTCTCGCGCAGAAGCGTTTCTCAACCTGGACAAGGCAACCCAGGCCCAGGTGGAAAAGCACAAACTTGACCAGCCAAAGCTGCTGGCCTGCGTGCAGAAGCAGGACGAGAGCGCTGTCCGCGCTGCCATGGCGGAAGCTGACGCTCTGGGTGTGGACTCGACTCCTACTCTGTTTATTAACGGGGAAAAACTCAATGGCGTAATGTCCGAAGGCGAGCTCCACTCCATCTTGGATCGCGCGCTGGCTGACAGCGGACAGCAGCCCCCTTCTTCGAACGCAAAAAAGTAGTCAAGGCCGGCGAAAGTCGGTTATCGTACCGTATTCGAATTGCTTGAGGAGGCAATTGTTGATCCAGGCGCGTAGATATTGGCGCGGTTTATGTGGTTTCGCTCTGGCTTTCCTGCTGCCGCTCATCGGCTGCCCGAACCGTGGCTCTGATAAAGATGTGATGGCGAAAGTAAACGGATACAAGGTCCTTCGCTCCGAAGTGGACAAGAGCTATAACAGCCGGGTGGCCGGATCACCGCAAAAGCCAACGGCCACAGAAGAAGAAACGTTGCGGCTGAACATATTGAATCAGATCATTGAAATTCAGCTCCATCTGCAAAAGGCGGAAAAGCTGGGAATTGTGGCCACCGATGACGAAGTAGAGACCAAATTCAGCCAGCTCAAAGCGCCCTACACGCAGGAAGAATTTCAGAAACGGCTCAAAGACCTGGGCCTTACAGAAGATGATTCCCGGCAAGAGATTCGACGCACTCTGACCATTGATAAGCTGCTAAACAAGGAAATAGCGTCCAAAGTCACAATTTCCGATTCTGACATTCAGAGCGCTTACAACCAGAACAAAGCCCAATTCAACCTGATTGAACCGCAGTACTACGTGGCCCATATTTATGTAACCAACCAGCCGGCCGGCCAGCCTTCGAACTCAGACAAGGCCCAGAATGATGTGCAGGCGCGTAAGAAGATCCAGATCGCGTACAACCGGTTGGAGAGCGGAGAAGACTTTGCCAGCGTTGCCTCCAGGCTCTCTGAAGACCCTGACACCGCGCACAACGGCGGCGAGTTGGGCGCCATGCCTGAATCCCAACTCAAAAGCACCGATACGGGGACCCGCGACGCCATTCTCAAACTGAAGCCGGGGCAGTTCAGTGATGTTATTACTGTGGTGAACCCGACCACCCATCAGCAAGCCGGTTACCGCGTTGTGAAATTGATCGGGAAAGAAGTGGCCGGGCAGCGGGATTTGAGCGATCCCGCCGTGCAGCAATGGATCAGAAACCAGTTGCGCACTCAGCGGGAACAGCTATTAAAAGGCGCCTATGACGAGGTGCTGCGCGACAACGCAGAGATCCACAACTATTACGCCGACCAGATATTGAAGACCGTCGGAGCAAAATAATATCTTTGTATTCTAGGGGCGTAGCGTTCGCTACGCCCCTAGAACACGTCTTACTTTCCGCCGGCAAAATCCTCCATCACGGCTTTGCGTATCAGTTCCGGCGGCAGTAGTCCCTGGGAAAGAATGAAGTCGTGAAATTTCATGGCATCAAACTTCTTCCCCATCTTGGCTTCTGTATCTTTGCGCAATTCAAGCAGCTTGGTATAACCGTAGAAGTATGAGGTCGCCTGGCCGGGTGCGCGGAAGGTGTATCGCTCTACCTCAGTGTTGGCAAAAGCGTCAGAGAGCACGACGTCTTGCGTCAGAATGCGCATGGCGTCTTCCGGTTTGAGTTTGCCGCTCTGGAGTTCAGGGTCGATGAAAGCGCGCGCGGCCCGCATCAAACGGAGCTGCAAAGAGATAAGCTGGCCATCCAACGGCATGTACGGTTTAGTAATGTATTCCGAATACAAGCCCCATCCTTCCACGTTCACGCTGTTGAAAGCATATAAGGAACGCGCGATGGAAACGCCGCGCTCCACCATGGAATCAAACTGCAACTCATGGCCGGGACGCGCCTCATGCGCGGTTAGAGTCCAGGTGGAGGCGGTGTAAGTGAAGTCATCAATCTTCTTGGTCTCCGCTGATCCGGCAGTAGGCACATTCAACGGCAGCACGAACGTGCCTTGCTGGCCCGTGTTGTGGAGCAGCGGTGGCGCGTCCATGTGCGGGGCGGGCTGCTGGGCTGTTTCTGCCGCGGTAGCTAAACGGATACGCGCGGGCCGGTTCGGCAGGGTCACCAATTTTTCCCGGCGGATGATTTCTTCAATTTGTTTTAATGTCTGTTCGTACTGCGGCAAGATTGCTTCGCCCACAAGCTGGTCTTTCTTGAGTTCGTGAATCACGTCGCGATAGTCCACGGATTTCCAGCCCTTCTGTTTGGCGATCTCGGCGGCAATTTTCTGCATCTCCTGCTGATACTCGGTGAAAGCTTTGTGCGCCATTACCGTAAGCTGGTCAGCGGGAATATCGATGCCGAATTGCTCCAGGCTGAACGCGTATTGCTCTGGCGGCAAACGGAAGTCGGTTCGCGCCTTGGGCAGGATTTCCTGTTTAACCCAGGCGTTGTAGTCAGCAAGTTGCTGCTTCAGCTTGGCAAACGGCTCTTGATAACCATCGATCTTATATTTCTCAAAGAGCTGGCCGATGCCGTTGATAAAGAAATCGGCGCGGGCAAGGTTGGTCTCCACTTCTACCTTCGCTGGGCCAAGTTGCCCCGGTTTTCTCCATTCGATGGAGCGGGCCTTCGCCTGCTCCACAAGGGGCATAAATCCCGGCTCCATGCCGGCGTACTTGCGCAACCGCACCAGCGCTGCCTTGCGCCGGTTCTCCGGCACCTGATCGTCGAGCAGGGCGCGCAGTCCGGCAAACAAGAGCTGCCCAATGTCAAAGTACGGCATATCGTACTTTTCGCCCAGTTCCTGACCTCGCTGGTTCCGCTGTGCCGCCTTGATCATGATTTGCAGGTCCTGTTTCACCAGCGGATCTTTCTCCACGGCCAGGAAGCCTTGCAGTTTGCTGATGGCAGCCTGTGAATCTGCTTTGGCCCGTTCGCGGCGATCGGAAGGAAACTGGCTGACCTCTTCGTCCAGGCCCTCAATGCCTTGGCGGGCGGCGAATTCTGGTACATATTTCGCTTGAATCTTTAGCAGCACTTGCGCGTATTCGTCACTGCGCTTGATCCATGCTTTCTGCGCCGCTGGGGGCGCGGCTTCCGGTTTAGCTTGCATAGCCGACGCAGTAATGGCGCAGGTCAAGACAGCAAAGCCGAGCAACAGGGCTTTGGGAAGAATTCGCATTGGTAGTGGTCTCCTCATTCATTTACTCTTTGATTTTGACGTGCTGCACGGGACAAGGTAACGGTGTTATTCCACTTCCGCCAGCGCCTGGCCAGCCTCAACCGCGGCCCCTTCGGCGACGCTGAGTTTCTTGATCACGCCCTTCTTGGGGGCTTTTAGCTCGTTTTGCATCTTCATGGCCTCAATCACAATTACGCTCTGGCCCAGTTCAACCTCTGCCCCCACACCAGCCAAGATGCGGACGACTTTCCCCGGCATGGGAGCGGTGATCTTCTTGACTCCGTGCTCCGCAGCGCCATCACGGCGCCGTGAGCGGAACGATCGCGGGTCGCGGACGGAGGCGCTGAAGCGTTCCTGGCCAACGACAATACTGGCCTCGATGGCCGTGCTCTCCTGTTTGACCTCATACGACTTTCCATCCACAAGAAGGGAAAGAACGTTGTCCTGCGTGGAGATCACATCCAAAGGTACGGCGCGGCCATCGAGTTTGCATTGCCAGCTGGATTCGACGCGCAATAACTCGACCCGGTAGGTTTTTTCCGCAATGGTTACGTCGTAGATCATCTGTTGCGGATTCCTTCCGTTCGCGCGGTCCGCTTCCAACCGGTGGCGCTAGCTCCATTTTCTGATGCTGATTTGCCGCCGCCATTTCGGCCATTTTTTTGTGGTGTTGCTTTAGCTGCGAACAGGGCGGCAGATAAGGCAGCGATTTCTGGAAGTTCACTCGCAGTGCTTACACCAGCGGATTTTTCCGCCAGCAGCCGGTCGAGAAAGCCTGTGTCGATGCGCCCGGCAGCAAAGTCCGGATGCTCCAGGATGCGCCGGAACAGAGGCAGGTTTGTCTTGATCCCGCCGATGAAGTATTCATCCAGCGCCCGCCGCATACGTGCAATCGCCGACGCCCGGTCAGGCGCATGAACAATCAGCTTTGCCAGCATAGGATCGTAATCCAGCGGCACCGTCCAGCCTTCGTAGACACCGCTATCTTCACGAACGCCCGGCCCCGATGGCCGCAACAGCCTGGTAATCTTTCCCGGCGATGGGAAAAAATTGTTGGCGGGATCCTCGGCGTAGATCCTGCACTCAATAGCGTGCCCGCGCAAGCTGATGTCTTGCTGCCGGAAGGGCAGCTTTTCTCCCGCCGCCACCTGCAATTGCAGATGAACCAGATCCAAACCTGTGGTCAGCTCCGTAACAGGATGTTCCACCTGAAGCCGTGTATTCATCTCCAGAAAATAGAAATTTCGGTTGGCGTCCACCAGGAATTCCACCGTGCCCGCATTGGTATATCCCGCAGACTTGGCTGCCTGGACAGCAACAGCGCCCATGCGCTGACGCAAATCTTCATCGACCACTGCCGAGGGCGCTTCCTCAATTACTTTCTGATGGCGTCGCTGCACGGAGCATTCACGCTCGCCCAAATACACCACGTTGCCATGCTCGTCTCCCAGCACCTGGATCTCAATATGGCGTGGGTTGACAATGAATTTCTCAAGATAAACCTCGCCATCATTGAAGGCCCGCTGGGCCTCACTCTGGGCGGTTGCAAAAGCTTGCGGCAGTTCGTCGGGGGTGTGCACAAGGCGCATGCCCTTGCCACCGCCGCCGGCCGCGGCTTTGATCATTACAGGAAACCCAATGCTGGCTGCCAGTTCCACGGCTTCAGCCACGGAAAGCCCCTTGGTGGAGCCGGGAACCATCGGCACGCCAGCGGCCTGCATGGCTTTGCGGGCACGGGTCTTGGAACCCATCAACTCCATTGCGCTCGCCGGCGGTCCGATAAATTTGACGCCTGCGTCAGCGCAGGCGCGGGCGAATTGCGGGTTTTCAGAAAGAAAGCCGTAACCAGGATGGATGGCTTCCGCCCCGGTGCGCTTTGCCACTTCCAGGATTTTCGCAATGCTCAGATAGGACTCTCTGGCCGCTGCGGGACCGATTGAATACGCCTCGTCGGCGCTGGTCACGTGCAAAGCGGCACGATCCACTTCAGAGAAAACGGCAACCGAGAGAATACCCATTTCCCGGCAAGCACGCATGACACGGACTGCAATCTCACCGCGGTTTGCGATCAGGATTTTCTTGAACATGACTGGAGTCTTCGATTCTAACAACAAAGTCGCTCACGGCCAGCGCCTACCTTGCAAATCCCAAAGCCTAAAACCCAGCCGAAGGCGGCTGGGCCGCACAATTTCCGTTGTTCATGATGCTTTGTGCTTCGAGAGGAGTTGTTCACGGCCGTCCGGCGGCGTTCCGTTCAGGCACAGATAACTCTGGAAAATGCTAGTAGCTTGATTTCAAAAACAAAGCCCCTCCCGTGGGAGGGGCCGTTGCGTTGCAAAACTTAATTCTTTGAAGGCGTGGGTTCCAGATAGATACCGCCACTGCTTTTCTTGGCTGCTTCCTCTGCTTTTTTCTTGCGGGCGGCCATGGCTTTATCGCTCCAGTCATTCGCGGTCTTGACGTATTCAGCGCGCGTCTGCGCATCTTCGCAGGTCATATCATTGGCCTTGCGGCGATAGAGCAGGTTCATATACGCCATGGCGTCGTCGTAATCCTGGCGTTTATCAATCGCGTTCTGAAGCATCTTCATGCCTTCGTCTACTACCGCACCGTCTTTAGCGCGCATCTGGTCGCAGAGCTTCTGGCTGTCTTTACCCTTCAATTCGTCTTCCACTCGCAAGCCGGCGCCGGACTTTACCAACGCAGCGTCCTGATAGGTAGCCGTCCAGTCAACGACGCCGACCGAGTAGTAGATTTCAGGATCGTTGGGATCGGCATCAATCGCTTTCTTGTAGTACTCGCGGGAGTCATCGAATTTCTTCTGCTGCATGTAGAGGAAAGCGATACCCTTGAGACTGGTCACGTTCTGCGCATCGCTATCCAGAACTTTCTTGTATTCGGCGATAGCCTGCTCGGCGTTGCGGACGTTGTCCGGTGTGACTGCGCCGGGAACATACTGCACGGCATACGCCGTAGCCAGATACATCTTGGCAACTTTAAGGTCATTATCAAGATAGACCGCATTCTTGAAATGCTCGATCGCCTGTTCGTAATGTAAGTTCCTGTACTCCTGAACGCCCTCGTTGAGCTGGGCACGAGCTCTGAGCTTGTTGCAGCCCGTTGTGCCCACTAGCGCGGCTCCGACGGCCAATATCGCCACAAGTTGTGCGCTTCTTTTCATGTGTCATGCTCCTAAGCGGAGTGAAATCTGTTTCCTCCGGGAAACAACTGCACGGCCTGCTGTTCCCGGCGCTTAAAAAACTAAACCGTCACTGCCCTGCTTCAATCTTGGCCGTGACCAATCCAACTCTGTCCACCAGGTTGGTGCCCTTCGCGATATCAATGACCTGGGCCACGTGCTGGAACTCAACTTCGTCGTCGCCTTTAACAAACATCACGCGCTCGGCACGCGTCTTAAAGATGTCTGTGAGCCGGGTGCTGAGATTGTCCCAGGTTACGTCTTCCTGGTTGATCTTCAGCTTCGGCCGGGACCCATCGGCCGATTGCTTGACCTGTACCACTACCGTCCGGTCCGTATCTGTCTGTGGCTGGTTCGGCGGCGGCGGCTGCGGCACCAGTGCTTCCAGCCCTTTTGGCGTCAGCGGTGTGATGACCATGAAGATGATCAGCAGCACCAGAAGAACGTCAATCAAGGGCGTCACATTAATATCGGCGGACTGTCCTCCGCTGCCAGATGCTCCAGTTGTCATTCCCATAATTTGTTCCTTTGTACTTTTGGTCTCGGACTGCGGTTGCGCAGCCTGTTACGGCTGCGCGCCCGTACCCTTTCTCTGTTCCGTGAGCAGACCCAATTGGTCTACTCCGGCGGAGCGGACATCGTCCACCACTTCAACCACTTTTTTGTAATGGGCGCGTGCATCGGCTTTGACAAAGACCTCTTTATTGACGCGGTTCTGGACGCGGTCTCTGACTTTATCCGTCAAAACCTCGGGCGTTACCTTCTCCGTATCAAGGAAGACCGTACCGTCGCGCATTACCGCGACGATGACCGCGTCGTCCTTGTCAGCGTCAGGCATTGCCTTGGGATTGGTCGTTTGCGCCAAGTCCACGGACTGGCCCTTCTGCAACATGGGCGTGATCACCATGAAGATGATCAGCAACACCAGCATCACGTCCACCATGGGGGTGACGTTGATGTTGGAATTGACTTTGGCGCCTTCGTTTCGGACATTGATTGCCATTGGCCTGCTCCTGGTTTACCGACGTGCCGGGTTCGTACGCTTCAGGAAGTAATCCACCAGCTCGCTGGATGAATTGTCCATCTCAACGTCGAATGCTTCCACTTTGCCGGTGAAGTAGTTGAACATCATGACGGCAGGAATGGCGACGAAAAGGCCCAGAGCGGTTGTGACCAGCGCTTCTGAAATACCGCCGGCAACCGCGCCCAGACCGGTTTGCTTCTGCTTTGCAATCTGGTTGAAGGCGTTCAAAATTCCGATGACCGTGCCCAACAGGCCGACGAACGGAGCGGTAGACCCGATGGTGGCAAGTCCGCCAAGGCCGCGCTTTAGTTCGGCATGAACAATTGCTTCTGCCCGTTCCAGTGCGCGCTTGCTGGCTTCAATTTGTTCGCCGGGGATTTCCGTGGAATCGCCGTGGGCCTTGAACTCTTGCAGGCCGGCAGTCACAACTTTGGCCAGGTGGCTTTTCTTGTTGCGCTCGGCCACGCGAATGGCTTCATCCAGCTTGCCTTCACGCAGAGCGCCGGCAACGGCGGGAGCAAACTGACGCGATTGCTTGCGGGCCGCGTTGAATGCTATCCAGCGGTCAATCATGACACCAATGGACCACGCTGACATGATGAACAGGATTAGCACGATGGTGATTGCAGGCCAGCCCATATGCTTGAGCAGGGAAACGGGATCAGACCAGTTGACGCTGGTATCTTCCTGAAACAGCCACAAGCCGAGCAGCTGCACTTTGGCGAGCATAAGAGTTGCGAGATTTGCGACAAGCATGAGTTTAAGTTTTCCTCCTCAGGACTTTGAATAACTTTTGCCGAGAGCGCATTCCTTAAACGGAAGCCCCGGCGAAAACAGGGAACCGCACGTGCCGGAACGTGCCGGTTTTTTCTCTTTGGGGATTTGGGGATGGGCCGACTTCAGCCAGCCAGTCCTTTGTCCAGAGCGATTTTTTTTACATATGGAACTGGACCTTAATCGTGGTCTCCACTTCCACCGGATCACCGTTCAAAATATAAGGCTTGTATTTCCACTGCTTGACTGCTTCCATGGCAGCCTGGATAAGGATTGGATGCCCACTTACACCGTGAAGACCTTCGATGGCCCCGGTCTTACTAATGGTTGCCTGCAAAATTACGTCGCCTTGAATGTGCGCAATCCGGGCCATCTGCGGATACGTCGGCGTCACGTCATGGACCTTGAGGCCCTCGGCAACACCCGAGGAGACCCTCAGCTTCTGCGGTGTGGCCACTTTAGGCGGCGGAGCAGCGGAACCGATAATGCCGCCAATCACTCCATTCGCCGTACCGCCAGGGACACCTCCCACCACACCACCCATCACGCCAGTACTGGCTGGCGCTTCTTCCTCTTTGATGGCTTTGACAATTTTGGGGATCTTGCTGGGCTGGCGAAGTTCGCCGTTGATGATCTCACTCACCTTCTGCACATGCTGAATCTGCGGTGCAGCCGGCGGTGGGGGCGGTGGGGGTGGGGGTGGCGCCACAAGCCACGTTGTCAGCTGTGCATTGGGCAATGCTTCCGTAAAAATCAGCGGAAGCAGCATCAAAAAGCCGAAGAGCGCCAACTGAAACAAGGTCGAAATTGCTGTGGTCATTTTCTGGTTGGTGCGGATCATGCCACCGGATTCCATTAAGCTGTCTTCAAACATCGCCGTCTCTCCAATCCAAGAGGACTCTTCAACTTATATTGGACACCGCAACCGCTCATTTTGCTCCCAACAGGGGGAACGCCTTTCAGGTCTATACTTTAGCTCGAACCTTACTTTTTCCTGCCTGGGCCGGAAGCGGAACTGTGCCTCTTCCAGCACGGACGGACCGCCATTCCTGCCAAGCCACCAACATGGGTGCTGCCACAGCGATCGAAGAGTACGTTCCTATTACGATGCCAACTACCAGGGCAAAGGAGAACCCGTGCAGGACTTCTCCGCCGAAAAGAAACAAGGAGAGCACCGTCAGGAATGTGAGCCCGGAAGTCAGGATCGTCCTGCTCAAGGTCTGGTTGATGCTTCGATTCACGATTTCAGCCAGACTCTCCCGCCGCATCAGCTTGACGTTCTCACGAATGCGGTCAAACACCACGATGGTGTCATTCATGGAGTAGCCGACCAGAGTGAGAATCGCGGCGATAACAGTAAGCGTAATCTCCTGGTTCGTCAAGGAGAAAGCTCCGATGGTAATGAGCGTGTCGTGGAAAACAGCGACCACCGCCGCGACGCCGTAAATCAGCTCAAAACGGAACCAAAGATAAACCAACATGGCGAGAAGCGAGAAACCTACAGCCAGCGTTGCTTGCTGTTTTAACTGTGCGCCGACTTGAGGACCGACGATTTGGGCGCTGAGCCCGCCAAAATTACTCGTATAAAAAGACTGCTTAAGCGCGTCAATCACCGGTGGCGTTACCGTGCCTTGCAGTTCGTCAATGCTCTTGAGCACGCCCCCGCGTTGCTTGTCGCGGAAATCCAGAACTTGCCGGGCGATGCGGTCATACTCTTCGGGCGCCGCCCCCGGCATAGGATTACGCAATGCCAGCGCACTTCGCACCGCGGAAAAACCAATTTTGTCATTATTGTTCAGATCGTCTTTGCCGGCGACGGGATTGGTCTCCAAAGCGTTGATGATCTGCTTCTTGCCCGCGTCGAGGTCTTGCTCACTGGTTTCTTTCTGGTCCAGGACGATCTCCACTTCGTTGTACTCAGGCTTGTCATAGCGCTGAACACCGGCGGTGCGGAGACCGGCGCGCAGCAGGAGGGCGCGAATCTCATCATTGTTGGGGGTCTGCGTAAATTTCACATAGACCCGCGTGCCGCCTCGGAACTCCACTCCCAGGGGAATGCCATGCCAGAAAAGCATTGAGAAGATGCCGGCCACGCTGAAGATCAGCGAGAACGTGAGGAAATACCATTTCCTGCCGAGAAAATCTATGTTGGTATTGCGAAAAAATTCCACTTTAATTTGACCTTTACACTAGATGCTTAAAGCTTCGCCCCGCCCCTTGCGGCTGAGGACAGCATCGAAAATTACACGTGAAACAAAAACCGCGGTGAACAGATTGGCCAGCAAACCGAAGATCAGCGTCAAACCGAAGCCGCTGACCGGCCCGGTACCGACCAGAAACAGAATCAAGGCGGAAACAATCGTGGTAACGTGCGTGTCCAGGATGGTGGTCCAGGCCCGGTTGAAGCCCTGGTCCACAGCCGCGGCAGCAGCTTTGCCGTTGCGTAATTCTTCCCGGATACGCTCAAAAATCAGCACGTTGGAATCAACGCCCATACCAACCGTCAGGATCACTCCCGCAATGCCCGGCAGCGTGAGCACAGCGCTGAAAAACCCCATGAAGCCCAACAAGATGATCAGGTTCAAGACCAGCGCGATGTTGGCATTGATGCCGGCGCCACGATAGTAAACCAGCATGAAGATCAGAACGGCAAGCATTCCCACCGTGGCGGCTTTGATGCCGGCGTTGATGGAATCCGCACCCAGTGACGGCCCCACGGTGCTCTCCGTCAGGTAGTGCAGACTCGCAGGCAAAGCGCCGGAGCGCAGTAACATGGCCAAGTCTTTTGCATGCTGCTCGTCGAAACCGCCTTCAATGATTCCGCTGTCAGAAATCTGCGAATTGATGGAAGGCGCCGTGATCACGTTGTTGTCCAGCACGATGGCAAGATTGCTGGGGTTGGCGCTATCTTTGCTATGGGCGCCGGTAAACAGCGCGAACTTCTTTCCCGCAGCAGCGGTCAGATAAAAGTTTACGATCGGCTCGTTAGTGTCACTCTTGTTGCCGGCGTCGGCACCGCGAATATCAGTCCCGCTCGCTACGGAGGTGCGGCTCACAATGTAGACCGCGTCTGCTTCGCCTCTTCGGCTCTTGCCGTGGATGAGGACGGTGCTGGGCGGCAGCAGCCCGCCGTGCTGCTCTAATGCCGCTCTCTCGGTCGGATAGGGAGTGCCACGGTCCAGGGCTTCCCGCAATTCCAGCCGGGCGGTGGACGAAAGGAGAGTCTTCACCCGGCCAGGGTCGTCCACGCCAGGAAGCTGAACCAGGATTTGGTTTTCGCCCAAACCGTTCTGCTGGATCACCGGCTCACTGACACCCAGGCTGTCCACGCGCGTACGGATGGCCTCAATGGATTGCTCCACCGTCCTGACTTTCAAACTGCTGAGCACCGTGGCTTTCATCAGCAGAACCCAACTATTGTCCGTCCCGCCAGTAACATCAAATTCGGGCAGATGGTCCGTCACGATGTTGCGCAACTGCGTTCCACCATCGAGCGCAACGCCCTTGACCACGATTCTTTCCGGCTGGTTCTTTTCGTCCGGCTTGCTGATATCGGCGTAAGCAACTTTGGCCTTGCTCAATTCGTCTTTGAGCAGTTCGATGGCGTGGTCTGACTGGGCGTTTACTGCATCATTGACCATCACCTGAAGGATCAGGTGCGTGCCTCCCTTGAGGTCCAGACCCAGATGGATACGGTCTGCCACAGCCTGCTTCAAGCCGTCTTTGGTCAGGCTCTTGGGAATGCCAAAGATGCCACCAAGGAAAACGATCAGTACGCCAAAAATGAGTGCTGTCTTTGAAAGTAAATTCTTCTGCATTTTCTGAATGTCACTTCTTTAAGATTTCTTTTCTTCCTCTTCACGGGCCACCGAAAGCACCGCGGACTTCCCAACTTCCAGCCGGAGATTGTCCGGCGGAACGCGCAGATGCACCGCGTCGTCCTTGACCGCAATGATAATGCCGCGGATGCCGCCCTGGGTCATCACTTTATCACCGGTCTTCAGATCATTGATCATTGCCTGCCAGCGTTTTTGTTTGCGCTGCTGGGGAAGGATCAACAAGAAATAAAAAATGCCGAAAATAAAAACCAGGGGCAACGCCATGGTAAGACCGCCGCCGCCACCTTGAAACAGAAATGAACTAATCACGTTTTGCATAATCTGAAAATTGCCGTTACAGCCGAACGCACACTTGCCTATACAGGGGCAGAGTTACAAACTGATTGTCACCGCTGATGAATACCGCCCGGGCCTCCCGCACAGGGCCTTCTCATGCCGGAGTAATTCGGAGGTTTTCTTTGACGCTTGATGCTTTGAACCAGAGGCGCTCAGGCCAGCGATACAGACGCTGAAAGCAATCCTGAGAGGTCCCCAAGCCGTATAGCATGACGTACAGCCCGCATAGTGTCAAGATAGAACGCCAGATTATGAATGGTGTTTAACAAACCGGCCAGGGGTTCTGCCGCCACAAAAAGGTGGCGCAGGTAGGCGCGGCTGTAGCGCGCGCAGACCTTGCAGGAGCACTTGGGATCAGCCGGGCCCTGGTCCCTAGCAAAGCGGGCGTTCTTAATGTTGATGCGCCCTTCTGAAGTAAAGAGCAACCCGTGACGCCCAGCCCGCGTTGGCAGGACACAGTCCATCATGTCCACACCCATAGCGGCGTACTGTACGATCTCGTGCGGATACCCCACACCCATAACGTAACGAGGCTTGTCCTTTGGTAGTACTTCCAGAGCAGCGGCGATCATCTCCACGGTCTTTTCCCGCGGCTCACCCACACTGAGCCCGCCGATGGCGTAACTGGGAAAATCCAACTCCACCGTCCGTTCCGCGGATTCACGCCGCAGATCAGCATACATTCCGCCTTGAACAATGCCGCACAGCGCAGGAGTTCCCGAAAGCAGTTCGCCGGGCGCCCTATCCTTTGAGCGCTCTTTGCGCAAAGAGTGGGATTCGTTCCAGGGAACCTCGTGCTTGTGGGCATCAAAATATTCTTTCGACCGCCGGGCCCAGCGCAGCGTCATTTCCATGGATGCGCGGCTGCGTTCGCGCTCCGCCGGATGCTCCGTGCATTCGTCGAAGGCCATGACGATGTCAGACCCCAGCGCGATCTGTATCTCCATGGAACGCTCTGGGGTAAATAAATGTGATGTGCCGTCCAGATGCGAGCGAAACGTCACACCTTCTTCGCTCACCTTTGTGAGATCACCAAGACTGAAAACCTGAAAGCCGCCGGAATCGGTCAGGAGCGCTCGGTCCCAGCTCATGAATTTGTGCAAACCACCCAGAGAGCGGACCAACTCATGTCCCGGACGCAGGTAAAGATGATAGGTGTTCCCCAGAATGATGTGGGTATCCAGTTCCTCGAGCACATCCTGGGGCACAGCTTTGACCGAACCAACGGTTCCCACAGGCATAAACGCTGGCGTTTCCAGCGCGCCGTGCGCGGTCTGTATGCGGCCGAGCCGCGATGTGCCAGCCTGAGCTTCAATGGTGAAAGGAAGAGTCACGAACAATATGGTACTAGGTAAGTGTCATCCCGAAGCGAAGCGAGGGATCTGCTCCGCTGCACTCAACTGATTTTCGAATTGATAAGTCGTTCGACGATGCTCTTAGTTGGCTTTGCGTGCGGTTCCGCTTTACACAATCTCATCCGACGAGCCAACGTAATACGGCTGGTACTTTTTGATGGCCGTCATTTTGATAATCAGCCATGCGCGAGGCGCGCTGACAACAACCATTACCAATCCAGCGGCTACGAAACTCCAGGAAAATAGTGGTTGTCCATTCCAAAATCTCCCAACGTGGATTCCGTGCGCGGTAAGCCAATAGCCCATAACGGCGGACATCACGCCGCCACCGATTCCGATCAGGCGGACCTTCAGCGTGGTCGTAGGACGCGTCCCCACTTAAGAGTCGAGCCATAGCTTTATGATGTGGGTACAAGCGTGCTAGATTCGCTAATTTTTAGGATGCGCGCGGCGATTAACTTGGTGAAGTTGCTTGTGGCCTATCAACCCACCACGCGACGATCGCCAGGACAACATAAAAAAACAAAGCTGTGAAAGCCATCGCACGATCACTAGTCGGCAACGGAAAGAAGAACGTCCCAAAAATCTGGAAGGCGGCGAGGAAAATTACAAATCCGACCAGCCGCGCTTTGTGCGTCGCCGTTCGATAGAGAAGCGCTGAGCCACCGAACAAAACCGCCATCTCCAGAGCAAATGCTGCGCCCCGATAATTCCATAAGCCAAAGCCCAGCTTGCCCACACCGTCATAAATTGACAGGTCCGGGATATGCACGATTAAATCGAGAATCCAGTGTGAGAACACCGCACCGGCGAGGATGAGTCCCGTCCGCGCGCCGCGCAGTTGCGCAAAGAGCTGGCAACCGGCAGCAGCCAACGCCGACCAGCACAGCACACCCACCAGGCTGTGCGTGTAAGGCATGTAATACAGGTCCAGCGCATTCGATGCGGTAAAGCCCGGCACAATCCGCACCTTCTCAACTCCCAACAGCACAAAGATGCTCCACATCACGTCGATAAACTGCACGGCGACAAACAGCAGCCAGAGTGGAATGCGCTTCTCTGCGGCTTTCCCGGCGAAGCTGAAGCTGTAATGTCCGGTGAACAATGTCTCTCCTTTTTCGTACATCCCGAAACGAAGTGAGGAGCCCTATGTCTACGAGAAAGGCCGGGGGAGGAAATTACTGCTTCCACCCAGAGGAATACGTAATAGATAGGGGTCCCTCCTACGTCGGGACAAGTTTCTTATCCATTCCTCTTCGCGTGCCGCTCCGTTACCTTGGCGGGATTCACAAACGCGCGTGTCACCGTTCCGCGTCCGATCTCTGCCACTCCGTTGTGCGCCGTCACACGGAACACAAAGAACCGCCCATGGATCGATTCCAACGCCGCCTCGGCTTTTACGTGTGCGCCAATCGTAGTGGGAGCGCGATGCTCGATGTTGATCGCCGTGCCCACGCTGATCTCTCCTTCGTCACAGTAAGGCAGCATGGCGTTGGAAGCAGCCCACTCCATCAGCCCGATCATGTGGGGTGTGGAATAAATTGCGGGCAGGGCCTTGTTGTGCGCGCTAAGGGTGTCACGATGCTCCACCGTTTGCTCCGCCTGTCCGCGAGTGCCAATAGGAATCTCTTTTGCCATGGTGAGAATCTATCAAATCCTCAACCAGCGACAAAATCTTGCGCTGCCTTCTTGCAATCAGAATGGGCGTTGTGCTCCTCACGTCAGCGCAAGAAATACCTTTGGGGACGTTCTCGCTTATGATCTCACTCTGGAGGAAACCATGAAGCCGTTCACGTTCTTGACCACACTTCTTCTATTCACTGGCCTGGCAGTTGCTGAAGACAAACTGCCCGCTAGACTTGTGCGCGTTGTTGGAACTTCTGAAGTCAAAGTGGTCCCTGATCGCGTCGTCATCGAACTCGGCGTGGAAAAACAGAACCCGAGCGCGCGGGTTGCGAAGCAGGCTGCCGACGTTGCGGCACGCACGATCCTCGCGAGCCTTCGCCAAAGCGGCGTTGACGAAAAGGACATCCAGACGACTTTCCTGTCTCTCCAACCCCAAACCACCTACATCAAGAAGGTTAGGGTTTCCTATTTTGTTGCGGCGCAGACCATGACTGTCACGGTTCGCGACCTAACAAAATTAGAGCCTCTCCTGGAATCGCTGGTCAAAGCCGGCGGAAATCGAATTGATTCGATCCAGTACGAAACCAGTGACTTGAGAAAGTATCGCGATCAGGCGCGCGATCTTGCCGTGAAGGCGGCTCGCGAGAAGGCCCACGCACTGGGACAGGAGATTGGCAAGGCCCAGACGATTGAAGAAGTACCAGAATACGAATATTCCAATCGGAACAGCTATGTTCAGAACAGCTATGCAGTTTCAAGATCGCCGGCCCAATCGGGCCCCTCCATTGCAGTGGGACAAAAGGCAATCTCGGCTTCAGTCACCGTGTCTTTTGAACTGAACTAAGGGCTGAAGCAGACTAGTGGGGTTCTTCTGCATGACTATGACAATGGCCAACAGCTAGGGAGCAGGCCAAGCGGCGAATCAGCTTGGCCCAATCGAATCGTCTCTGTACGGTTTAGTGTGCTTAGTAGCGGCAGTGCGAACGCACTTCTTGCAGTTCACGGCGCTTTTCCTGCGCTTGCCGGCTGCGGTCGCCGTGGCGTCGCTCGGCTCGGCGCAGATTATCTTCCGCCCTGCGGATTCGCTGCTCGCATCTCCTGTCGCGGTCATGGTGATTAAACGCTGACGCAGGCAAGGCGCTGGCCAGGAAGGCGAAAACGATCAATGCGGCTGTCGTTATTTTGATCTTTCCCAGTAGGTTGGACATGGTTCCTCCTTGGGGGAACCGCGCGATTTTACATCGGCTAGGGCGCGGGTGTGTCAATTTAAGTTGGCTGGTTCTGTTTTCCGGACGCCCGACTAGCCGCCGATCCCCTTGGATAGTGAGGTGCTACTTGACTACGCTCCACGAAAAACTGAGTCTGCCTTTATCACAGAATACATCAAGAGTCAATATATTTGACCCGGTTTTTTTACGATTTCCTGACGTCAGGAAACTCACCGCAAACGTTTGCGGTGAGATCGATTGTGCAGACGTCTGTACAATCGACGCTGGCAATGCTTATGCCGTTCTCTGCACGCTCTTCAGATTTCCAAAGAACCAGGAAAGGTTGCTAACTTCCCAACGACACTTCGCAACCTGTCGCCACTGTGCGGGCTTACTACAAAACCCGATGAAATCTTGAGTTTGGAAATTGTGAACAACGTAATTGAAGGGCCATAATGACATGATTACTACAACTTCACTTGAAAAGCCATTTCGACAACCTTCGCACAATGGCGCTTATTAAGTGTTATGCCATCTAGCGTTGCCGTTTTCTGCAATCGACGACATTTAAGGCTAGGGCTGTGGAAAACTCGGTCTATAAAGCCTCTCGCAAACGTCGCCCACTCTGATAACTAGGCACACAACAGCCTTATTTGCGCGCGCGCGTCATTCGAAAATAGTTGAGCAAATTGAACAGCATCGATTAGACGGTCAACACCCTGCTATGGATGCTAGAGTTCTAGCATATTCACATGGATAATATACTAAAGCGGATTTAGCATCGTTAATGTTTAAATCCTGAATAGATCTACGTCGAATTGGAGATGGGATGCACTTTGCTGCATACGTTTGCGTGCTGTCTGTAGACGTGCGCAATGCGTAACTATGCACGTTAGAAAATAAAGTTTGTTCTCTTGATGTGAGTTGTGCTTAAATAATGGAGTTAGGGTAGGTGGGCGTGTTTGAAATCTTTGCTTTGGCGGCTGGAAATCAAACTCGCCCCCGGAACCGAGGTGGTGATAAATATGAGAGTCCGATAGGACTTGCCTAAGGGCGGGCAAAGCTCGCCCTTTTATCTATCAACCTCAGGCCACAGAATAGCATGGGTGCGCCTGTCTTGAAAGGAGTTTTTATGGGAATCGAGACAATTGATTATGCAGCGATTTTGGCTGATTTAGAGGCTAAAAAGGCGGCTTTGGAGAACGCCATCATCTCATTGAGGTCTGCCATAGCGCTCGGAGCAGCGGGGCAGGCAGGCGATATAGTTGCAGGCGCAGTGCCGTCGATGGGAGGAGTTTCTTCCATTCATAATGGGGAGGTCCCAGCTGGGGCGTTCTTGGGAAAGAGCATTCCTGATGCGGCCAAGCTCTACCTCGAAATTGTGAAGAAGAAACAGACCACTAAGGAAATTGCTGATGGACTGAGGCGGGGCGGCATTGAAAGTGCTTCTCAGAATTTCCAGCAAATCGTACATTCAATCCTTGATCGTGCTCGGAAGTCTGGGAGCGGCATCGTAAAGCTGGAAAAGTCCACCTGGGGTCTTGCTGAATGGTATCCGCGTGGAGTCGCTAACGTGACCGTGGCCCCAATGAAGAAAGGTAGGGGCAAGAAGAAAAAGGGCCAAAAGAAAACGGCCGACATTCCTGGAGCTTCAGCAGAAGCCTCATCTCCGGCTCCCATAGCCTTTAAGGAGCGGGCGCTTGGATTGCTTCGCCAGAATCCGGTGAAAGAATTCTCGGTTGATGAAATGAGCAAGGAGTTAGGTATCCATCGTTCGGTAGTGATAATGCAGATGGGGAAGCTGGTCAAGAGTAGTCATGTGGAAAAGGTTCCATCGGGTGGCTACCGCATGAACGGAAACCTGCGACAGATGCCAGTGGCAGCCGCCGCAGTTTAACTCACACGCTTTCCATTGCCCCATCGAGCTTTGGCGGCTTTGAGCGCTATTTGGCTCCGTTCTTCGGGAGTCATGGTCTCAAGCCGCCTCTTCCCGCCAATCCTGCCCCCTTTGGTGCCTAGCTCTGACATTACGCGGGAAATCTCTGACTGGGTAGCCTTGGCTTTTGCGGGTTTTCTTTTCGGCGCGGGCTTTGGAGTTGGAAGTTGATAGCCGAACTGGTTCGCGTTTCTAGATTTTTTCTTGGGTTGCTTAATCGCCTTTGGCATATACCTCTATGATGACAGAACGACCCGGATCTAAAATCTCAAACTGACCCTTCGCATTTTAAAGAATTGCCTAACCCCTCTGTATAATAGGTAATTGTCCTCATGCAAGCAAAACCAGCAGTGAATTCCGCAAAAACTAGGCAGAAGATCCGCTCCACCACAGTTGTGTGCGTGCGCCGTGATGGCGCCGTAGCCATGGCTGCCGATGGCCAAGTCACCTTGGGCGAAAGCGTAATCAAGCACACAGCCAAGAAGATCCGGCGGCTTTACAACGACAAGATCCTGGCCGGCTTTGCTGGCTCCACGGCCGACGCCTTTTCACTCTTCACCCGATTTGAGGCCAAATTGGAGCAATACCACGGCAATCTTGGCCGCGCGGCGGTCGAGCTGGGCAAGGAATGGCGCACGGACAAGGTTTTACGCCACCTGGAAGCGCTTCTGCTGGTGGCGGATACAAGCCTTACATTTTTGATCAGCGGCGGTGGCGACGTGATTGAACCGGACGGCGGTGTTGCCGCCATCGGCAGCGGAGGCTCTTATGCGCTGGCCGCTTCCCGGGCGCTCATGGAAAACACCGATCTGCCGGCGCGCAAGATCGCGGAAGAAGCCATGAAGATTGCCGGCAAAATTTGCATCTATACTAATGAGACCTTCACGGTTGAGGAACTTTCCGGAGCGCAGGAGAAGCCGGGCACGCCCGGCCCTGTGCATTAAAGCATGGCAGGCTACTCAGGAACACCGCTGATCCAGAAGATCGGCATCAAGCCCGGACATCGGATTATTCTGCGCCATCATCCTGCCAGCTTCATCAAAGACCTGGGGAAGCTGCCGGAAGGCGTTGAAAGTACCGATCGGCTTTCCGGCAAGGCCAATGTGGTGGTCTACTTCACAGACAAGCTTTCCGCGCTGGCCAAGGATTTTTCTCGTTTGGCGAAAGCGCTTGAGCCGGATGGAATGTTATGGATCGGATGGCCTAAGAAATCGTCAGGCCGCAAGACCGACTTGACCGAAGACGTGATCCGAAAAGTTGGCCTGGACGGTGGGTTGGTCGATGTGAAGGTCTGTGCGATTGATGAAACATGGTCGGGATTGAAATTTGTATTTCGGCTGAAAGACAGGAAATGAGCAATTAGCAACTGGCAAAAGCCAACAGGTTGATCATAAGCATAATTTGATTTGGCTAGTTGCTAATTGCCAATTGCTCGTTGCTGAAGGAGCTGTAATGGCAATTTATTTACCCAGCGCGACCGATGAAGCGGATGTCCTGCTGGATGACCTTACCCCGAAGGAAATTGTTGTTGAGTTGGATAAATACGTGGTTGGGCAACATGAAGCCAAGCGTGCTGTGGCCATCGCACTGCGCAATCGCATGCGGCGGCAGAAGCTTCCGGCGGACATTGCGGAAGAGATCATGCCCAAGAACATCATCATGATCGGGCCAACGGGCGTAGGCAAGACGGAGATTGCGCGCCGCCTGGCCAGGCTGGCCAATTCGCCGTTTTTGAAAGTAGAGGCCTCTAAATTCACTGAGGTCGGCTACGTGGGCCGCGACGTGGAGTCCATGGTCCGCGATTTGGTGGAAATTGCCATTGACATGGTCCGCGAAGAGAAACTGGAAGAAATCACCGATAAAGCAGAGCTGCAAGCCGAAGAAAGATTGCTGCAACTGCTTCTTCCCGCTCCCCCCGCTACGCCAAGTACGTCAACAGCAGGTTTTGCTGTGGTCACGGAAGAAAGCGACTCAGCCTCACGCACGCGGGAAAAGCTGCGCCAGCAGTTGCGCGAAGGCAAGCTGGATGACAACGTGGTGGAGCTTGAAGTGCGTGAACGCTCCACACCAGCGTTTGAAATCATCTCCAACCAGGGCGTGGAGGAGATGGACATCAACATCAAGGACATGCTCCCCAACCTTTTCGGCCAGCGCACCAAGAAACGGAAGATGAAGGTCAGCGAAGCTTTTGAATATCTGGTGCAGGAAGAAGAATCGCGTCTGATTGATATGGACCATGTAACGCGGATTGCCGTGGAACGCGTGGAACAGTCCGGCATTATCTTCCTGGACGAGATTGACAAGATCGCCGGGCGCGAAGGCGGACACGGGCCGGACGTCTCCCGTGAAGGCGTGCAGCGCGACATTCTGCCTATCGTCGAAGGCACCACCGTGAATACACGCTATGGCATGGTGCGCACGGACCATGTTCTGTTTATCGCCGCCGGTGCGTTTCACGTCTCCAAACCGAGTGACCTGATTCCTGAACTGCAAGGGCGCTTCCCCATACGTGTGGAGCTAAAGTCGCTGACCATGGCGGATTTTATTAAGATTCTCACCGAACCGAAATCCTCTCTGGTAAAACAGTGCACCGCTCTCCTGGAGACCGAAGGGCTCAAGCTGGAATTTACCCCCGGCGCTCTGGACGAGATTGCCCACTTTGCCTTTCAGGTAAATGAAGCCACGGAAAATATTGGCGCCCGACGCCTGCACACCATCATGGAGCGCGTGCTCGATGAAATCAGCTTCAACGCCCCGGATATGAAGGAAAAATCCGTCATCGTTGATGCCGACTACGTGAAGAAGATGCTGACGGACATTGTGAAAGACCAGGATTTGTCACGGTACATTCTGTAGCCTTTTTCTGAAATCCCGAGCGAAGCGAGGACTCCCTATAGCACAAGCGGAAAAATGGGGAGTCTGGCTAGAGCGGCTCCAGAGCTGCTGTGCTGGAAAAGACTCACCGCCGGGGGGCGGCGGTGCCACACGACTCTAGGAGTACTATAAGCACCATGGACAACGAAAGTTTTGTGGCCCAGCCGCCCTCGGCTGGGTTTAGACACCACAAAACTTAGGGTACACCAACGTAGGAACCGCTTTAGCTTGATAGGATCCAACATGAGCGAAGCTGAAACCGTTTCAGTGAAATATATCTTCACATCGATTGCTTTCGCGACGGTGTTATATTTTTCGATATTCACTTCATAAACGATGAAGGAAAGCAAAAATTAAAATCAGAACATCCGGATATATGGAAGCAATTTAAGTTTGATCAAGCTTTCAAGTAAATTCGGGCAAACCTTTGGGTCCATCGTGGCTAATAGGTGCCCCTCGCTGTGCTTCGGGGTTTCAGAGTAAAGTTGTGCTAACCTTTTCCCTTCATGCGAGCCTCTGTTTTCTCTTTGCTGCTGATGGTGGTAGCGCTCATCGGCTGTGGTACACCCGGTGCGCCTCTTCCGCCTTCCATGGGAATTCCCAAGGCTGTGGGCGATCTGCAAGCAGTGCGCAAAGGCGACACAGTCACCCTCACTTGGTCGGCTCCTACTGAAACCACGGACGGAGAGCTCATTCGCAAGCCAGGAAAGATGCAGCTTTCACGGACGATCTCTTTCGAGAGTGCCACGCGCAAAGTAGTCGCCGATCTGCCACTGGAGCCTTCACTCAAGCAGAACCGGGCTCCGGCTTTTACGGCCACAGATTCTTTGACCAGCCTTCTTGAACCAGGTAGCATCCGCGATTTCGCTGTCTACAGTGTGGTTGCCGCCAGCAAATCGGGAAAGGATGCTGGCCCTTCGAACCAGGTGTCTGTTCCGCTGGTGCTGACGCCCCATGTGCCGCAGAAGGTCCAGGCAACCGCGGTACCGCTAGGGATCAGTGTTTCCTGGGACCAGGCGTGGCCACCGCAAAAGGAATCACGGTTGAGCACGCAATACGCCTATCGCGTTATGCGCCGGGTTGAAGGCTCGAACTCCGCCACCAGGGTCGCGCAGGTGACGGTTGGCAATGAAGCCATGCTGTTTGTGGACACCAGCATTGAGTGGGAAAAGCATTATGAGTACTGGGTCACCCCAGTAACTCTCTGGCAGCTAGGCGATGTGAGAAAGGGAGAGATTGAAGGCGACGATTCGGTGGCCGTACCCGTATTCGCCCATGACGTCTTTCCTCCGGCCGCGCCCAGTGCACTTCAAGCGGTCTTTTCCGAAGCCGCGCAATCCTTCATTGACCTGACCTGGACCTCAAACACCGAACCAGATCTTGCCGGATACAATGTCTATCGCCACACAGCGGGCGAACCACCAGTCAGGATCAACACAGAGTTGGTCAAAACATCGGCGTTCCAAGACGCTTCGATTCGACGCGGAATGAAGTACTTTTACTCCGTTTCTGCGGTCGACCTCCGCGGCAATGAAAGCGGCAAGTCACAGGAGACGTCAGAAACAGTGCCGAAGGAGTGATCTTTTTTTAATATCCCGAGCGGAGCGAGGGAGCCTTATAGCCTTGCGGTGCTCGAGGGAAACATAAGCGGTCTTAGGGAATAGGATCTCTCACTTCGTTCGAGACGAGGAAAAATGAAATATTGCCGCTTTAACTCAGCAGATGGCCCAAGGTATGGACTTATCGAATCCCTCGGCGAAGCTGACCAGATCACGCACTCCGCTCTGGACGGAGACGTCCCCGACTTCCTCAACGCACAAAAGATGACTCCTATGCCGCTGGCTTCGGCAAAGTTGCTAGAGCCGGTTGTGCCTACAAAAATCGTCTGTGTGGGCCGCAATTACGCTGATCACGCTAAGGAGTTTGGCAATGACGTTCCGCCTGAGCCGGTAATTTTTTTGAAGCCGCTGACGTCGCTCATCGGACCCAAAGAAAAAATCGTCCGGCCGAACCGCCTTTCTCAACGAGTGGACTTTGAGGCCGAGCTGGCCATCGTGATCGGCAAACGCTGCCGCAACCTCGCCGAGAACGAAGACGTCCGTCCTTACATTCTGGGCTATACCTGCATGAATGACGTGACTACGCGCGACCTTCAGCGCAAGGACATTCAATGGACGCGGGCCAAGAGCTTTGACACGTTTTGCCCAGTCGGTCCCATTGTTACGGACGAAATTGATCCCTGGAAAGGCGTGCAGGTGGAGGCCCGCGTCAATGGTGAGGTAAAGCAGTCGGCCAGCACCTTGTTGTTCCTTTTTCCCGTCGACGTGGTTGTCCGTTTTATTTCCCAGGTCATGACGCTGCTTCCCGGCGACCTGATTTGTACGGGCACACCCGCGGGCGTTGGCCCCCTTGTGGCGGGTGATGAGGTTGCAATCTCGGTGGAGGGGATTGGCGCACTGATTAACCCTGTAACAGACGATAAATCCCTGTAACGGACAGTGACTGATTTTCATGATACCTCGGTTGCGTTAAACTCATCTATAACTTGGCTGAGCGTGGTCCTGGAGCCTCTGCATCATGCAGTCCTCATTTCGTCTATACATCATCGTCGCTCTCGGAGGGGCTGGATTGCTGGCTGCCGCAGGTGCTTGGGCCCGCAGCCGCCGGAAGACTCCGGAACAGCTTGAGCGCGAACGCCGCCTGCGCATCAGCGGAATCGGCCGGATCACGGACGGCACCGTCGTCGACGTAAATGAAATGGATACCAACGGTTCCGGCGAACTCCAGTTGCTCATTTACCACTACGATGTTGCCGGCGTCAGCTATGAAGCTTCCCAGGACGTAAGCACACTTCGCCACTTGGTAGACCTACACTCCTGCCGGTCCGGGCTGATGACCTCCGTCAAGTACGATCCCAGTAATCCCGGGAATTCAATTGTGGTTTCAGAGAACTGGACTGGATTGCGGCACTGAAGCAGCTCTTGGCCATTGGCTCTTGGCTATTAGCCCGCAACATCTCAGTCCGCTAGAACGTCTGCGGGTCGTTTCGGTCGAAGGGTGGTTACATAAAGAGCGGACTATCTTTGCGCTGGCTGATCTATGACCGTTGGTCGGATTGATCGTTCACTATATCGATAAGTATCAATATAGTTTCCTTCGCAATTTTTATTTCGCGGCCAGGGCTTCCACAATACGGTCAAAGTCTTCTAACGAGCCGTATTTCAGGATGATCTTGCCCTTCCCTTTGTTGTCCTTGATCTCAACTTTCACGCCCAGCGCGCGCTCCAGGCTGCTTTGCGCTTCACGCACATTAGGGTCTGCGGTTCGAACCGGTTTCTGGTCTTTCTGTGCTGCTTCTTCCGGATTGATGAGGCGGGCGATAAGTTCCTCGGTCTGCCGCACGGAGAGCTGTTTACTGATTACTTCGGAGGCCGCTTTTTCCAACTGCTGAGGGAACCCCGCAAGTCCCACCAACACCTTGCCATGACCAAAGCTGATGGCGCCGTTCTCCAATGCTTCCTGAATTTGCCCAGGGAGCTTTAGCAAGCGAATGAAATTGGAGATGCTGGCCCGATCCTTGCCGGTCCGCGTGGCAATCTGCTCCTGGGTGAGCCCGAACTCCCGGCTGAGCCGCTCGAACGCGCGGGCTTGTTCCATGGGGTTTAGGTCTTCACGCTGTAGGTTTTCAATGATGGTGATCTCCATGGCTTGCTCGTTCGAGATCTGCCGCACCACTGCGGGAATACTCACCTTGCCCGCCCGCTTGGACGCAAGCCAGCGGCGCTCCCCCGCCACAATCTGAAACCTGCCATTTTGCGTGGGCCGCAACACTACAGGCTGGACAACTCCGCTGGCTCGAATGGACTCTGTTAGCTCTTTAAGTGCCTCTTCGTTGATATGACGCCGGGTCTGGTATGGGTTGGCATCAATCAGGTCGATGGCAGTCTCTTGCAGACCTCCAGCGGCTGGGCCCGCCGGCATGACCGCGACGGTGGGAGTGGTTCGGCCGGGCAAGAGTGAATCCAGTCCTCGGCCAAGCGCTTTGCGTTTGTCATTCATCGTTTTTTTGAAACCCTATTTTTGTTTTTTGAAAGCCAATTTCGCGGTCCTTGTTGCGCAATTTCTTGTTAGCTCTCGGTGCTGACCGCGGAAAGTTTATCAATCCGTCCTTGTGCTTGCTGCTGAAGCCGACGTTCCATGATCTCCTTGGCCAGCTTGATGTAGCTCTCCGCACCGCGCGAACGCACGTCATAAAGTAGCGCGGGCTTGCCATAGCTGGGAGCTTCTGCCAGACGTATATTCCGCGGAATAATCGTTTCCAGCAGCTTGTCGGCAAAGTGCTTTTTCAGCTCCTGCATGACCTGCTGTGCCAGGTTGGTGCGGTCGTCCAGCATGGTCAGAACCACGCCCTCAATCTCCAATGCCGGATTAAAGCTGTTGCGCAGCCGTTCAATCGTGTCCAGAAGTTCGCTGATGCCTTCCATGGCGAAGTACTCCGCCTGCATGGGAATCAATACAGAGTCCGCAGCCACCAGAGCATTGAGCGTGAGCAGATCGAGCGCCGGGGGGCAATCCAACACGATGAAATCAAATTTCTCGCGAACGGATTGAAGCCCATTGCGCAGGCGAAATTCTCGCTCTTCTGCCATCACCAGCTCTATGTTGGCGCCAATCAGGTTCTTGTGCGAGGGAATCAGGCTTAGCCCTTCCAGTTCCGTGGAGAGCACTGCCTGCTCCGCACCGGCTTCACCCATAAGCAGGTGGTATGTGCTCAGACGCTCGGGGTCGCGGCGAAATCCAAGTCCGCCGGTTGAGTTTGCCTGGGGATCACAATCCACCAATAGGGATTTCACTTCTGCGGCGGCAAAGGAAGCTGCCAGATTGATGGCGGTTGTGGTTTTGCCCACTCCGCCTTTTTGGTTTGCGACAGCGATTACACGTCCCATAGTTGGATTGTCTGATGCTTAGAAGAACAGTTTTGACTGTAGCGGAGGCAGGGCAAATCTGCAATGCCGCAGAATTGTGCAATGTTCCACGTGGAACGTCGTGGTAACCGCCTATCATGGAGTGTTCTACGTGGAACGTTGTTTACTTAATTGGATCCTATTGTGATGGAAATACCACTTTAGCTCACAAGCTGGTGGTAATTAGCTCGTGCTACCCGACAAACACTCAATAATCACCAATATTGCTCCACAATTTATCACTGTGAGTCTCACAGATAAGCCGAATCCGTTTTTTTATAAAGAAAGCTAAAATTGGTGTTTACTAATTTGGTTCACTAGAGATCACAATTTCTATTTCCATTCATTTAGAACCCACACCTACCCCAGTTCTAACTGCTTCACTCCACTTTTTGCATTCCTGATTCCTTTACTCCCCTGGTTCCTACCAAAAGAACACGCGAATGGCCACCTGGAACAGCCACGGGCTCTTCCCAGGTCATGTCGCTGGTAAGCGCTCTAGCTTGGCTTGCTTGGGAGAGCCCAATCATGAGCGCCACGCGACCAGTTTGGGCAACGAGTCTGAGTGCCACTGCCAATGACTTTTCAAACCTCTCAACAGCTCGCATGGTTACCATGTCCGCTTTACCTGGGTACACTTCCGCCCGCTGGCTGAATACTTTTGCGTTCTTTAGCCCAAGGGCAAAAATCACTTCGTTCAGAAATGCCGCCTTCCTGTGGTTGGACTCGATCAAGGTAACCTGGATCGCAGGCGCAAACATGGCCAGCGGCAGCCCGGGAAAGCCGGCCCCTGAGCCCAGGTCAATCACAGTTCCTTCAAACTCACCCGGCAGCAGATGCTTGGCGGCAAAGAATGATTCGCCAAAATGCCTGGTAACAATCTCTTCCGGATTACGCACGGCCGTAAGGTTAATCCGGGCATTCCATTTCAACAATAGATCGATGTATATCGATATACTGCCAAGCTGGCTCTTCTCCAGCTCAACAAAAGGGCCCAGCAGGTGCGCGATGGCAGCGGTGTCCACGCTCTCAATCGTAAATCACTCTTCCTGATATTTGCGCACCTTGCCGCCATCGCCAGGTAAAGCACCCAGCAACTCCCGTACCGTGCGCTTCAATAGCGGATGGCGGACGTCCGCCGCGATTTCCCCCAGCGGTTCCAGCACAAAGCGGCGGTGCTGCATGGCTGGATGCGGGATCGTCAAGCCGGGTATCTCAACCAGTGTCGTGCCAAAAAAAATGATATCGATATCGATGGTCCTTGGGCCCTTCGTCTCCACGCGACGACGCCCCATTTCCAGCTCTATGGCCAGCGCCCGCTCTAGGAATTGCTTAGGCATCAGCTCAGTTTCCAGCGCGACGGCACAGTTCAAAAACCAGGGCTGCTGTTGTTTCACTTCCACCGGCTCGGTTTCGTAGAAAGCTGACTTTGCTGTTATCGGACCTAGCGTTTCCAGACGCAGGATGGCCTCCCGCAGATTGGCCGCGCGGTCGCCCAGATTCGAGCCCAGGGATAGGTACACAGTCTTTTTCACATTAATAAATTCCAAGGTCGAAGGTATCGCACCTGGGTCCATACGAGGGCCGTTACGTTGGTCACTTGGCCACTCCATATAGCTTCCGATAACTTCTGTATATGGCTCTGCAAGCTCTTCTCCTCAGTCGCGATCCCGAAGTACATCGTACGATACGCCGAGTTCTGGACGCGGCCAACATTGACCTTGATCTTTGCAACACCACGGACCAGGCCCGTCATATCCTGACGCGGCGCAAGTATGATGCCGTGATGGTTGACTGCGATGACATTCAGGATGGCTCAGTTGTCCTGCGTGAGTTACGCCAAGGAAAGTCCAACAAGAGTTGCATTGCTTTCGCTTTGGTCAATGGCCGGACCAATGTCCAGCAGGCATTTGAAATGGGCGCCAATTTCGTCCTGGATAAGCCGATTTCCATAGAAAGAGCCACGCGAGGCGTGCGCGCTGCGCAAGGTTTGATCATGCGGGAGCGTCGCCGTTACCATCGTCATCTTGTGCGCGCCACGGGAGCTATTCTTGTGGATTCAGGCTCTGAACTTCAGTTAAACATCACCAACATCAGCCACGGCGGAATTTCAATTGAGTGCTCCCGCCAGCTCGACGAAGGCGGAGCTGCGCGGTTACGGTTTCAACTGCCGGGATCGAAGCGCTCTCTGGAAATCAAGGGTGAGATAGTTTGGTCCACGCCGGAAGGCCGGGCCGGCATTCGCTTTCAAGTGTTGTCCGCGGAAGCCAAAGACGATCTGGATTCGTGGCTGGAAAAACGGGCGCTGCCATTAGGCGGCGGGGCCGTCTTCATCAACGCAACAGCTAATCTGTAGTAGCCTGGGCCCAGCCCTACTGACAACATTGACATCTAGAGGCGGCGGACGCTTAGGGTTCCGCACTAAGTTTCCAACTTCCGGTTGGCCGACATCTGGGGAGTTGACTACTCCAGTCATGACTGTACCGTTTTGCTAAATCTATTTGCTTGGGAACAAAATTACCGATTTGACTGTTTGGTCCCGCGGGACGGAAACTCCTGTGTGACGCTTCGACGCAAGGAACAAAAGCAGGTCCCCTAAGCGAGAGATCCTCTCAGTCGCGGAAGCCGGGCAGGTGGCGAACGGTTCCCACAACATCGATTGATGCTGTCGCCTGCTGTTGTGGGCCGATCGGATTGGAGATGCCGTCCACGGCCGTCACGGTGATGTGGAACGTGCGCTGGGCCGACGGGCGAAGACTCGGGGCTTTCAGCGTGATCTGCATCATCGCTCCGCCGGAAATGGCTTGGGTGCCAAGCTTCCATTGGAACGTTGGCGCGACAAGATCCGTGGTCACTGCCATGAACGACGCGGTGGTAGCGGGAGGCGTTTCGTCGGCGCTGAGCGTCACGGCGACCGGACCACGGATCGCCACGGTCGGCATCCGCGGGGTAGGCTGCGCCCATGTGAACGGAAAGCGCAGCGACCGTTGCATCCCGCCGCCGCCACTGAACAGCGGACTCCCGTAGGTCAACGAGAATTTGAGCGGCCCAGCCGGTACCTCGCGAGGGAACAAGTCGTTGGCCGTGGGGCCGAGACCGATGTGAAACCGCGAGTCCGGAAGCGGCGGCACGCCGCTACCGACGTTTGAGATGGCAACATAGGCCAAGGCAAGGAGACCCGTGAGACCGAGCGGAAAGGCGTCGAAGCGTAAGAGAATCGAGTTAACGATACCGAAGTCGCCGCAGTCGACGGGCGCGACGTTGACCTGCACGCTGCCACCTACGCCTGAAAACATAACTCTGGAGTTGCACGTCGGCTGCGGACGAAGGACGGGCACGTCTGTATCGTAGCTCGCCGTAATCGTGAATCCGGCGGGAGCCAGTTCGGTCACGAGCGCGGAGCGCAAAGTCGCAGTCACTGTGTTATCCGAGTTTGCGATTCGGCTGTGGATCGCGGTGCTGATCATGGTGACGATCAGGTTCGTGCCGACTGAGACCTCGCCGGATCCTGACGCCTTGCCCGGCGTTCGGGCAGCGAGGAGACCTGCGATTCGGGCATTCTTTGCGGCGGCCGCTGAGGGAGAAGGCGTGCTCCACACGCCAAGACTCAGAGACGAAATCGGTCCGAAGGGGCCCCCGTAATCACTCCTGAAGGCCAAATCGACCGATCCCCCAGGCAACACTGGCGCAAACTGCACGGCTAGCGCGTCGCGGAGCTGCTGCGCCAGGGCCGCGCTGCCACCGGCGAGGTCCCAATTCAGTCCGTAAAGATGGAAGCTGATTTCAGGCGTCGAGGGCGGGTAGGTGGGCGGTGGCTTTGGCGGCGGCTTTTCAGGACGCTCGCGGTTATTGGGGCGTTCAGTGCGTGCCATTAAGGTTACCGATGGATGGTTTACGCTAAAAATCTTTCGATGTCAACCCGCGCATAGAGGAGTTCGCAAAGAGGACCTATCCCAGTTGCCTTGGTGGATTCTCCCAAATTACGGGCGACCCAGAAGTCTACAAGCATCTGATAGGTCCCAATCAGCTGCGAGGGCCCGGCGTACAAGGTCAAGTCTCGGCTACTACAGCTAATCTTTAAAACTTCTCTCAGCGCGACGTTTGGACCACAGCGTATGCATCCGCCAGATCTGGCGGCTGTCCCGCTTCTGTTGTTTCTTCCCATAGAGATCTGTCTTTCAGCAGTCGTGAAACCAGCGCAGTGTGCATGGCGTGGCCAGCACGGTCCGCCACAATGCGTCCGATAATCTGCTTCCCCAGCAGCGCTAAATCACCAATCAAATCCAGCACTTTATGGCGCACAAATTCGTCTTCAAAACGAAGCGGGCCATTCGTTACTCCGCTTTCGGTCAGCACAATAACATTCTCCGCCGACGCGCCGCGGATGAGCCCCATATCTTTCATGGCTTGTTCTTCACGCAGAAAACCAAAGGTGCGTGCTGCTGCCAGCTCCTTCCGGTAAAGGTCGCGGGAAAGATCGATCTCAAAGGATTGCTGGCCAATGGGCGGCGCAAAATTAATCTTGTAACTCACCGAGTAGCCTGACGCCGGATATGCCGCGATAAACTTGTTGCCTTCTCGCACTTCAATCTCACGCAGGATGCGCAAATAAGTACGCTTCCTTCGCTGCCGCTTCAGGCCGGCTTGAAGCACCATGTCAACGAATGGCTTGGCGCTGCCATCCAGGATAGGCAGTTCCAGGTTGTCCAATTCAACAATGGCGTTATCCAGACCGATCCCAATAAACGCTGAGAGCAGATGCTCCGTGGTCCAGATCAACACACCTTTTTTTTGCAGGCTGGTGGCATAACTCACGCGGGCAACATTGCGTCCGATGGCTTCAATCTCAAAACCATCCAGATCAACGCGGCGAAAAACAATCCCTGTTCCCGCAGGCGCAGGAAGAATTCGAAGCGCTACCGGGGCGCCGCTATGGAGACCCACACCCACGCATCCAACTGTGGCTCGAACTGTCTGTTCAAATGGCAAGCTATTCCAAATGAACAGATTACACCGCATCTTCTAAGCTGAAGTGTTGTTTTTTTACCACAGACCGTGGCCGCCCAGGAACCTAGCTACTTAGATTTCGCCGGATTGATCTTGGCTGTGGCGGGGTCAAACAGCCCTGCGGGAGGGTGATTGTTATAGGTCACACGCAGGTAAATCTGCTGGGAAATGGTTTCTCCGTTGCGTTTTGTCAGGATAATATGGGGAGTATTGATCCCTTGTTCTACTCTCCAGTTGCCGTAAATCGTGGCCTCCTCATCGCGATCACGATAGCGAGGATCACGGGAGCTGAACCGTTTTTCCAGCGGCAAATGCGTATCAGGCGCAACCAGAATCGTAACTGATTCATTCTTTGCGTTGATGACGGTGATCTTCTCCGCCATACGGTTTTCTGAGAGAGTTGGCCCTTCATCAAGCAGTAATATGCCTGGTTCATTGAGCCACTTGCGCAGAACTACTTCCAAACTGTAATGCCGACGCAGTAGAGCAGAGCGCAATTTGTCATCTTTTGCTGGATCTAACGCCCGGATGCCGCGGTATGTGATTTCGTAAGCGTTATCGCCAATGTACAGCTCGACAATATCTCGCTCTTTGGTAATTTCAATGCGGTCGATGTCCGGCCATTTCCAATAGCGGTAAACCAGCCCTTCGCCGACAAGCGTCTCATTGTGAAAGCTGCCCGAACGGCCTTCCGCAAAGTAATCCTCTACATTCAAATAAGCCTGCCCGCCCAGTGCTTGGATCAGCTGGTCAAGCACCGCACGGGCCTTCTTCTGGTTCGTCTGAGCTTCAGGCGTCGGCTTGGGAACGGCGACCTGCTGGCCCGTCAACCCAGTCAGACAGAGACAAACTAATGCGAGAATTCTCATTATCGGATGGCTCTTCCTTAGATGCATAACAACTCCGAGTAGCTGCTCGCAAATCAACCGGTCAACACCGCGCCGCCGTTAATGTTGACGATTTCACCCGTGATAAACCCCGCATGCGCCGTGCATAGAAACAATACCATCGCGGCGATTTCCTCCGGTTTTCCCGCTCTGCCTAGTGGAATCGTGCCATAGACGCGCTTGCTGATCTCCGCGTCCTGCAAGGCCGGCGCTGCCATATCGGTTTCCACCCAGCCTGGGGCCACACAGTTCACATAGATACGGTCACGGGCCAACTCGGTGGAGAGCCCTTTTACCATGCTGATGATGGCGCCTTTGCTGGCGGCATAATCGCAATGGAAGGCCTCTCCACGCTGGCCTGCCGTTGAACTGATCAACACCACGTGTCCGCCGGAAGCCTGCTTTTTCATCTGCGCGACACCGTGTTTCACCAAGCCGAAAACACTGTCCAGATTAATTGCCAGCGTTGAGCGCCATTGGTCGTCTGACATGCGGTCGACCGGCGCATCTTGCGGTGGCCACACACCGTGGTTTCCCACCACAATATCCACTTTTCCAAAATGCTTCACGGCCGCCGCTACCAAAGCCCCCGACGCTTCGCTGGAGGAAAGCTCGGCTTGCACAGCAACGCATCGTTTCTCTCCGCCGCATTCCAATACCAGACGGTCGGCGTCCGCACGAGCTTTGTTGTAATTGAAAAGCACATGCGCCCCAGCGGCGACAAACATACGCACAACGGCGGCTCCAATCCCGCGCGAACCTCCCGTTACAACCGCTACTCGGCCCTTAAGCGACAGCACCACCCCTGTTTCCGGCATGCGATCTACGATACGGAACACAAACCACGTTCGCAAGCGTATTGCTTTGGCGCGGTTCTCACGGCTTAGACTGCCGACGCGCAGCATCCACAAACGATTGGAAAAGATTGCGCGACAGCTCATCGCGTTCAAAGCTTCGCTCCGGATGCCACTGCACCGCCAACACATAGTGATCGGTCAATGTTCCTTCAACCGCCTCAATAGTTCCGTCATCAGGGCACCGTGCTACCACGCGCAAACCGTCGCCAACAACATCCGCGGCCTGATGGTGGCTTGAATTTACCGGAACCGCTTCCTGGCCAGGCCCGCGCTTGAGGCTGCTGGCCAGCAGCGAATCCCGCACAACCAGCACGTCATGGGCAATCTCTGTCTCACGCTTGGCTTCATGATTCACGCAGGACTCAATATGCTGCACCAGCGTTCCAGTGCGCCATACATTGAGTGACTGCAACCCATAACAAATACCCAGAACCGGCTTGTGCAGGTTGTAAGCATCCTGGAGAAGAAGCTCATCGGCCGCATCGCGCAACGGATCAGCAGGGGCCGTCTTAGCATGACGTTGCATGTTGTATTTCTCCGGATCAATGTCCGCCTTGCTGCCCGGCAACAAAACTGCGGAGCACGCGGTAATACGGCGCGCGATTTCCTCCGGCGGCAAGGTCAGCGCAATGACTACCGGGTCACCGCCACATGCTTCCACGGCGCGGACATAGGGAGGCAAGGCGCGATTGCTGTACTCCGCATCGTAAGAACATGGCTCAGGGATGGCAATCTTCGGCTTCACTCCACTCGTTTCCAGTTTCTTGCTCTGAACTGTCAAAACTTACTCCTCCCAAACAGCCGGAAGAACATTCTTGTCCCACTATTACTCTTTTGGTTCTTACTTCGTCAGGTGCTGCCCGCGCAAATCTGGGATCTCTGAATGCGAATAATAGAGCTCGGCAATCGCGTTGCTGGCCTTCTGCGCAAGTTCGTCCATTTGCTTTGGGGACATGCCGGTGGTGGGAATCGGGTCTCCCACCAACAAAAACAGCGGACGGGGCATGATATGCCAGGTATTCATTTTCAACATTTCATACGTTCCCGCCACGGCCATGGGCACCACGTCGACTTGGGCTTTGATCGCGGCATAAAAAGCGCCACCCATAAAAGAATGTAATTGCCCGTCCGGGGAGCGCCCACCCTCTGGAAAAATCACCAGAGACATATTCTCCTTTAGGGTAGTCACCGCTTTGCTAAGACTGCGGAAAGAGGCCCTCGGATTCTGCTGGTCCACAGGAATTTGCCCGGACCGACGCAAATGCCAGCCCATAAACGGATACCGAAACAGCTCCTTCTTCGCCAATATACGGAACTGAAACGGAAGGTTCCCATACAGCACAGGAGTGTCAAGAGCGGAAAGATGATTTACGACGTAGACGTGTGCTTTGGACGTATCAATCTTCTCCAAGCCCTCAACACGAACCGGATCGCTAATTGTCCCCAGGATCACCCTTGACCACAAACGCGCAAAGCCGTGCTGTATGCGACCAGAGCTATCAAAGAACGAACAAAGCAGGGAACAACAGCCCAGAATGATGGTGTAAAACCAGACGAGCGGGTCCCAGAAGAAATAGGAACGCAGGCGAGAGAGCATGTGCCGCACCCCGCCGCCCTTTTCAATCGGCCTGACTTCAGTTTGAATAGTTTCTGGCACGCGCTCAAACACTCTGCCGGACGGGCTTCTGAGCCAGAATGCCCAGGGCCTCTCCTACAATGTAAATCGAACCGGTGATTACCACCACGCCTTTGCTGCCCGCTAACAGGCGCGCGCGTTCCAGCGCCGCTGTTACGCTTTCCTCGGCAACGATTTCTGCTTGCGAATGCCGTCCGAGTTCCACAATTTCCTCCGCTGAAGCCGCCCGCGGATTGTCCGCGCGCGTGGCGATTACGCGCTCCGCCAGAGGAAAGAGAATATCCGCAATTTCCTGGATCGCTTTGTCGCGCATGGCGCCAAAAACAAACGTCAACGGACGGTCTTCATAAAAAGTGGAAAGCGCGGAGCGCAAGGCCCAGGCTCCAGCAGGGTTGTGGGCCACGTCCAGTACGATCTCCGGAAGACCCGCTTCCGCCGGGATCACTTCAAATCGGCCCGGCCAGCGCGTATTGCGAATTCCCTTTTCAATGTGTTGGGGCAAAATACGAAACCCAAAACTATTGAGCTGTTCCGCCGCCGCAATGGCCAAAGCAAGATTGCGCAGCTGGTGACGTCCGGCCAGCGGGAAGTCCACCATGATCTCTTCCTCCATCACCACCAGCGAAAAATGATTTCGCCCAACCAGCGCCGGGGCGGAAGCCGTGTATTGGCTGGCATCGGGAGTAAGGGGAGGCATGTGTTTTACCGCGCTCACGGGCCGCGCATCGCGCTCAAGAATCTCTGTTCCCAGCGTCTCATTCACCAGCGGATGCTGCGGCAGAAGCACCACCAGCCCTTTGGGCCGCATGATTCCTGCTTTCTCGCGCGCGATTTCCGGCAGCGTATCGCCCAGAAATTTCTGATGGTCAAAATCAATATCCGTGATCACGGACACACACGGATCGGCGATGTTCGTAGCGTCAAGCCTCCCGCCCATACCGACCTCAAGAACCACCAATTCCACACCGGCGCTGACGAAATACTCAAACATCATGGCCGTCAGCATCTCAAAAAAGCTAGGATGCCATGGCAGTGCACCACGTTCCACCAGCCCCGTGGCAGCCACATCAACGCGCTCATACATCATGGCAAACTCAGCGTCACTGATAGGTTCCTGATTAATTTGTATGCGCTCATTCACCCGCAGCAAATGCGGCGACGTATACAACCCAGTGCGATACCCTGCGGCCTGAGCCATGCTGGCCAGTGCCGCCGCTGTTGATCCTTTTCCGTTGGTGCCGGCAATCAGTACACATTGCAGCCGGCGATGTGGGTTACCAAGCGCCTCCGCCAGCCGGCGCATGTGGTCCAAATCAAACTTGCGATGCGAGAGCAGCTCATGGCCCAGGGCCAGCAGTTGGGATACGGCAGATTCGTACGTGACAGGCACGGCTGCTAGGCCGCCTTTGGCGTCATAAAGTCGAGAGCGCGGGAGATAAAGTTCTTCATGTCTTTGCGCTGGACCACGGCGTCAAGCATGCCGTGTTGCACAAGAAATTCGCTGGTCTGGAAGCCTTGCGGCAGTTTTTGGCGAATGGTCTGCTCAATCACACGTGGACCGGCAAAGCCAATCAGCGCTCCCGGCTCCGCGATATTAAGGTCGCCCAGCATGGCGTAAGAAGCCGTGACCCCGCCGGTGGTAGGGTCCGTCAGGACGGAAATGTATGGCACCTTTGCGGAATCAAGGCGTGCCAGCGCGGCAGAAATCTTTGCCATCTGCATCAAGCTGACTACGCCTTCCATCATGCGCGCTCCGCCCGAAGCTGATACCACAATGATGGGCTTGCGCTGCTCACATGCGCGTTCAATAGCGCGGGTAATTGCCTCACCTACCACGGCCCCCATGCTGCCGCCGATGAACGAATACTCCATCGAACTCACGATGACCGGACGTCCGTTCATGGTTCCCGTGGCATTGATGATGGCGTCTTTCAGGCCGGTGGCTGCTTTGCTTTTTTCCAGCCGGGATTTGTACGGCCTGGTGTCAGAAAATTCCAGCGGGTCGGTGGACTCAAGGCTTTCATCCTGCGTTTCAATGCTGTCTTCGTCCAGCAACAGCATCAGCCGGGCAGCGGAATCGATGCGGAAGTGATAATCGCACTTGGTGCAGACGTTCAGATTATCTTCCAGTTCCTTTTTCCAGATGATCTGCCGGCAACCTTCGCACTTTACCCAGAGCCCTTCCGTGCGTACGCGTTTCTCGTCCGACGCCTGGATCTCGCTGGATTCCCGTTTAAACCAAGACAAAGTAGTTACTCACCTTTCTAGCGTTCCGCATCCCGTGTGGCACAGCCACCCCCGGCTGTGTTCTTCCCTCGACTTAATGCCCCGTATGATACGGATGGCCCTTTAAGATTGTAAATGCCCGGTAGATTTGCTCCAGCAAAACCACCCGGGCCAGCTCGTGGGCCAGGGTCATCTTGCCAAAAGACAGGATCAGGTCGGCGGAGCCCCTTGCTTTGTCGCTAAAGCCATCGGCTGGCCCCACGGCAAAGAACAGGTTCTGGGTCCCGCGGTCTTGTTGGTCGCGCAGCAGCCCGGCAAATTCCTCTGACGTGAACTGGCGCCCGCGAGGATCCAGCAAGATGAGCACAGGCGCTGTCCGACCGGCAGTACCGCCGGCCAGTTCCAGCAACGCGGCTTCATTGCTCATCTCGTGCGATTCGGTGGTAAGAAAGCGGGAGATGCGTTGTAAATACTCAGCCGTAAGCGCACGAATGGCCGTTTCTTTGGTTTTTCCGATCCAGGCAATCTGAAGTTTCACTAGAGTGATTGTAAATGAAGCACTCGGCAGACGCGTTGATTGAGATTCATTAGGGTTACAAAGGTTCGCACGAGGGAAATACACCGTGTTTTAATGAAGTAAGACAACCTTTATGCTCTGGCTCACACAAGATGAAGTGATCGCGCAGGGGTTTCAGGTTCGCGGCTCTCCTACGCCGCAGGTAGTCGATTTTCCTGCGGATCTTGAGAACCTGTCGGCAGAAATTCCAGTTCCACCGTCCTTCGAAGAACAGGGATTCATTCCCGGACCGTCGTATCAATGGTATGGACGGATCGGAAACCGTTGCGTGATTCTCGAGCGCGAAAAAGAGGAACTTCCTCGAGTAGGCAAGAGAGTCGTTGTATATACGAGCTATCTTGAACAGCAAGACAAATCAGGTGACTGGACTGTGCTGTTTGATTTGTCTGCACTACCAAGTGCTATTTTTGTTACGCGTCCGAATTTCATCATGAGTCGCGTTGTTAACCCGGAGGATGTAGTCTTCCGTCCCAATCCTTCAGGATGGAACGCGGCGGTTTACAATGCTTCTTCACGAAGCGAAGCAGAGGAATTGTTGAAATTCCTTAAGCAGGATAGGTCAAATGGCGACTGCTTCATTGGCCCACCCGAGCCTCAGGGACTATGGTCGGCTGTACAAGAAGATGAGGGGCAAGGACGGGTGCTATGTACCTACCCCGTACCGAGCGCCGCGATCAGCTTTGCGTGTGATATCTCATCCCGAACGCCTTCAGGACGCTTGATCGTTAAGGATAATTCTAACGCTAACGCTGAACAATACCTTGTGTCACAAGGGCGAGTGATTGAGCGATCCAATTCAACCTAGTCTTGTCGATCAATAGGCCAAGGGTCCCGTCTTTCCCAAGACTCCGGTCCTTCACGATGCGCGATGGCGCCCCACTCTTGGGAAGTTGGCCGTGGTCTTCAGCTTCACGGGCTCGTAGCAAGGGTGGGACTCAACCCCTGGCTCCCTGGACGATCCACGCAGCCCAGCCCAGACAAACTGCCAATACGCTGGAAAACACCGTGGGCGGCCCAGCAAAATAAATAAAGCTCAAGGCCGCGCTCGCCACCTGGACCGCGAAAAGGCCCCATCCCAAGGACCCAATCAACCGTGGATTTTTACCCGCCAAGCCACTTAGATGCCAGGCCAGAAAGGCCGCAAACAGCAGGTAAGCGGTCACAAACAAACCAAAGCCGACATAAAAGCCGCCATAACTCAGCGTTTCACCTCTCACCTGAAAAGTCACGTTGTTCATGGCGTTATGCACGGCAACGCCTTCCGCTGTGGGTGGCTTGAAATGCAAAAACCCAAACGTATGACCCAACGCAAATAGGACAAGCAATACAGCCGCAATCCGGTAAAGCCAAGTTGCTTTCATAAGCAGCTCCTTCAAAAATTAATTCTGGGCCTGAAGCCCAGTTTATTTGGTACGGGGAAACCCAAAGCTCGCCACCAACTTTCTCTGCGAGCCCTGGGTTCTCTTCCATCTGCTCACTTCGTCTGTTCCACCTGCTTGACGAACATCTGAAGCAGGTCGCTCCATCCGCCCGATGAATCCACCGCGGTCCGCATCGCAACGCCACCTGCGCCGAGGCGCTCAAAGTAACGATGCTCCAGGTCAACGCGCGTCGACCCACCTGGCTCCGGCGTAAAGCGAACCTCCACCTCACTCGATTTCGCAACGTCCGGTTCGTACTGCCATGCCGGAGTGATCTGCCATGCCATCACAAAGCGGCGCGGCGGCTCCCACACCAGAATCCGGCCCCAGTCGCATTCGGTGCCGTCGATCTGGTCGCTGTAACAGCGCCCGCCGACGCGTCTTTCGATGATGGCTTTCTTCATCGGCGACTTGCCGATGTGGTGTGTACGCGGCCACCATGTATCGAATCCTTCGGTAAATATCTGGAACGCACGCTCCGCGCTGGCATTCACCGTAATGCTTTTACGAACCGGCGCTTCCGCTGTTGGGTCCATCGTGGTCGTCATCTCGTGTCATCTCCTTGAAGTATGTTTTCTAATTTGGGCGCTCTTCCACTTTCCTTTTGAACGCGAGGAGCGCCTGGTTCCAAAACTGTTCGAAGTACTCCCGCAGGGAATCAAACCCTTCCGGATTGATCTGGTAAAGCCGCCGATTCCCCTCAGGCCGGTCCAACACCAAGTTGGCCTGCTTGAGGATCCGCAGATGTTGTGAGATGGCTGGCCGGCTGACCGGGAAATCACGGGCAAGCTCACCGACGGGCATGGGACCTTCCAGCAAGCGAATTAGGATAGCCCGGCGGGTCGCGTCGCCGAGTGCGTCAAGCTGCGTATCTTGGTAAGTGTTCACTAACGGTAAGTATTAGCTTACCTATCATTTCGTGTCAAGGTTTTTTTGATTTAAGCTAGAAAAATCTTGAAATTTACCTAGAGATAAGTCAGAGGTCGGCCATTAAGGATACTCATAAACCACAGATAGATAGTGGCTTACAGGCGCACAGGATCCTCAGCTTGAATATGGATTGCAATCAAGAAAAGTTAACGGCTTTTCCTCTTGCCCTTGGCCTTTGGCTTGGGACGGGCACCCGTGCGCGAGCCTATGCCGCTCTTCTTGGCTCCACGGGCAGTCCGCTTTGACGCAGATCTCTTCGTCTTCTTCCGGACAGGCTTCCGGGCTTTCCCAACCGCCTGTTTCGCTCCAACCTTCTTCGCTGCCGGCGCTTTTGCGGCTGGCTTTTTGCTCAAATCAGAAGGCTTCAAGCGGCTGGCCGACTTCCATAATCTTTCCAGGTCATAAAACTTGCGCGCCTGCTCGGAGAAAATGTGGACGACAAAATCCACGTAGTCCAACAGCACCCACTCGGCCTGCTTATAGCCTTCTACGCTGGTAGGATGCTGGCCTTCCTGGGCCAACTCCTTTTGCACTTCATCGCTGACGGCCTGGATCTGCCGCGGGTTTGTTCCGGAGCAAACAATAAAATAATCGGTGAATGCTCCGCTGGCCTGGTCCATTTCCAGAATGACCACATCGTCAGCCTTCTTGTTCTCTACTGCTTTAACGGCGCGCGCAACCTGTTGCCTGGTCTGTAGACTCATTCGCTCGTATAACTCCTGATCACAACTCTAGACTCTTACGATTCTTGACGTCGTGCTCCATGAAAAGATAGCACTTTGCCCTGCGACACGGCGGGCTTCTCCGATTTTTCCAGCTTTTCCAGCTTCTCCGTCTTTTCTATAAGGGCGCCGCTGGAAACATAGAGGCGCTCTTTCTTGATGTACTCCGCCACCAGGCGGGGAACATATCGGCTGAGCTGCTTCACGGACCTTTGTGCAGCTGCGCGAATCTGTGTTGAGGAGACACGCTCATGCACGTCCGGCAACAGATGAATCTTGACGCCCGGCAAGGCCAGCGTCCGCACGCCCTTGTGGTTGTCGCTCTTCTGGATGCTATGTTTTTGGAAACTGTGTTTCACTAAATTAAGCTGGCGCAGCTCTGTTTGCGAAGGCCGCACCGGTTCCGGCAGCACGCGCAACACGTCATCCAACGAAAACCCCGGACGGCTGACCACAATAAAATCGCACTCCGCCAGCAGTTCCACTGGCTGCCGCCATGTGCCGATGTCTTTAAATGCGTCCATGCCGATCAGGAAGTACAGTTTGTCCGTCTTCTTCAGCGTGCTCTTCAGCTTCCGGACAGTCTGAATCGAGTAGTTCGGATGACCAGCAGGCGCGTCCAGCAGTGAAAGAACAAAGCGGGGATCCGCCGCCGTGGCCAGGGCCAGCATGGCAAAACGGTGCTGGAAGTCCGTGAGCGGGCGCTTCTGCTTGTGCGGCGGCGAATCAGCCGGGACAAAGTACACCCGGCCCAGATCAAACTTGTCCGCGGCGGCTCGCGCCACCGCCAAGTGCCCCTGGTGTACAGGATCAAACGTGCCGCCAAAAAGAGCGATCTTCATGCCGGTTATCTGGTCTGCCTCTTCTTGAAGGCCGCCTGCTTGGAAACGCGCTTTTCGCTCTCCGCCTTCTTCTTGGCCTTGCGGCTGGAGGCAACGGTCTTCTTGACAGGCTCTTTCTCCTGAAGGCGCGCGGCAGCGCGGAGCTTCACCACATGCTTGCCCAATGCGTACTTCAGCTCCGGGATACCCTTGCCTGTCACCGCCGACACTTCATACAAATCCAACTTGAGTTTCTTGGCGTGCTTGCGCAGTTTGGCCAGCTTGTCGGGATTGACCACGTCCATTTTCGACGCCACCACCACCATGGGTTTTTTTTCCAGGTCGGCGCCAAAACTCTTCAGCTCGCCCATAATCACATTGAAGTCCTTGATTGGATCGGGCCGGCCACTGGCGTCAGAAACATCAATCACATGCGCCAGAACACGATTGCGCTCAATGTGCCGGAGAAACTGTATCCCCAAACCGCTGCCGGTATGCGCGCCTTCAATCAGGCCGGGCAGATCAGCCACCACATAGCTGTCTTCATGCGGCGGATCGCCAATGGTCACCACGCCCAGGTTCGGTTGCAGCGTGGTAAAAGGATAGTCCGCAATCTTAGGCCGCGCCGCCGACACACGCGAGATCAACGTGGACTTGCCCACGTTGGGATAGCCCACCAGCCCCACGTCCGCCAGCAGCTTCAGCTCAAGACGCAGGACCTTCTCTTCTCCCGGATGTCCCGGCTCATGCTCTCGCGGCGCCTGGTGCACGCTGGTGGCAAAGTGCTGATTGCCGCGTCCGCCGCGCCCACCTCGGGCCACGATGATGCGTTCGTCGGGCCGGGAGAAATCATGCACCTTCGCGCCGGTCTCTTTGTCATAGACAATCGTCCCCACCGGGACCTTGAGGACAATGCTCTCGCCGTCGCGCCCGGTGCAATTGGAGCCTTCCCCGTGCCGGCCGCGCTCGCTTTTGTATTCCGGATTGAAGCGGAAGTGGACCAGCGTGTTATGGCGCTCACTGGATTCCATAATGATGTCGCCGCCCGGGCCGCCGTCGCCACCGGAAGGGCCGCCCCGCGGGACAAACTTCTCCCGCCGGAAGGCCATACATCCGTTGCCGCCGTCCCCCGCTTTGATCTTGATGATTGCTTCGTCAATGAACATGGGCTAGTTATTTGATTGTACAGTCCACCGCACGGATTCGTCGCAAACGCAAAAACCCCGCACAAAGGCGGGGCTTGGAGCGAATACTGGATTAGCGTCAGCCTTGTTTACCCGCCATCGCCGCGATGCGCTTGTCGATTTCCTCCCTGGAAACGACTTCAATCTGCGTTGCCAGATACCAATTGTTGCCGCAGATGTCCCTGACGGAAGCCGAGCGTTCACCGTAGAACTGGTTTGCCGGCTCCTGCAAGGAAGTGCAGCCTGCCGCCAGGGCGCGTCGATACGTAGCGTCGGCATCAGGGACGTACACATGAAGGGCGCAGGGCATGGGCGGCCACTTCTCGCCGCCGTCGGCCAGTTCCACTATGGAGTCGCCGATTTTGACTTGCGCGTGGGAAATGGTCCCGTCCGGCATTGGGTACCGCGCGATCTCCTGGGCGTCAAAGACCTGCTTCATGAACTCAATCAACGTAGCCGCGCCCTTCACATGCAAGTAAGGGATAACGCTGTGAAGACCCTCGGGTTTGTAATTGACCTGGTTTTTCATGAGTATTGCTCCTTGAAATAAATTTCACCGATGTTTGGTAGCCTGTGCGTTTCATTTGCGATGGCCCTGTCATGCTGAGCGCCGGGCGAGCTGAGCAAAGCGAGCGAGAGCAAGCCGAAGCATCCCGAGAACGCATGCTCCATGATGCGGCATCAAGGTGTTCTCACAAACTTTGGGGAGAATTCCCTGACGCGACATGGCAACTCACACATCACCGGGATCTTTCGACTCCGGCATTGCTCCCCCGCTTCGCGGGATCGTTCGGCCTGCGCTCAAGATGACAGGGTAAAAGTAGTGCTGTTCTGACATCATCCGAGTGGAAGACGCAGCCGGGGGCGGCTGCGGTCCACGATTCGATCCACGAATTCGGCCCATGAATTAAAAGATAGTCAAACTGGCCCATCACTCTATTTCTTCGCCATGGCGGCCATGCGCCGTTCCATTTCTTCCGGCGAGACGTCTTCTTGGTGGACCGCGATGGTCCATTGGTGTCCAAAAGGGTCCTCGATGGCGCCGCTGCGATCACCGTAAAAGTGATTTTCCACGGGCCTCTTCATTTTTGCTCCAAGAGCCACGGCCCGCTCCACCGTGCCATCAACGTCGTCGACGTAGAGCAATAAACTAACGGACGAATTGCCCAGCGTCGTGGGACTGACAATGTTCATCTCCGGAAACTCATCAGCCAGCATGATGCGCGAGTCGCCCATTTTCATTTCAGCATGACCCATGCGCCCGTCCGGCTGAAGCAAGCGCATCAACTCAGTTGCGCCGAAAGCCTGTTTGTAAAAATCAATCGCGGCAGCCGCGCCTTTGATCACCAAGTGCGGCGTAATGCTGTGGTATCCGTCAGGAATGGGCTTCACTTTGGTTGTCATACAAACTTCTCCTATCGAATTCGCCTTCACAATTTGCAACGCTGTAGAGACGAGGCATGCCTCGTCTCTACCACACGCTATCTTCTCGTAAGCCGGCAAACACCACCCCAGGGCCGCGATCCCTGGCGGCCATTGGACTCCGGCAGCAACGCCGCCAGCCGCATCGCAAAAGATAGCCGTTTGAGTCGCGCGGCCGCCTTCAGCAAAGAATGGACTTCCGCCGGCGACCATCCACAATCCGCGAAGAATGCCGGGCCTTCCTCCGGGCCGAATTTAGGCGGAGAGCCAGCTTCTGTCAGTGCTGCACCAACATTCTTTTGCAACATCTGTAAAAGGCCAGGCGAACTCAGGTCCGTGGCCCAGTTGAGAAAGCTCGTTGGTGCAGCCAAATCACGGCCCAGAGCACAAACTTCATCTCGCGTGAGATAAATGATCAGTCCCTCGCTGACCACAAGAACTTTTTTTGCTCTGCGTCCTAAATCGGCGAATAGCTGCCGCCGCGCGCCACTATTGGACAAATCCAAACCTACACGCTCCAGTTCACACACTGGCTTTTCCGTGCGGAGAATCTGCTCTTTGTACGCAAGCATCGGCGGCAGATCAACCTCAATCCACTTGAGTGATGCTGGCAACGCCATGCGATACGGACGCGTATCAAGACCAGCGGCAAGGTTAATCACCATCTCGGCGCCTTGCGCAACCTGCTCGCTGATGATGCGGTCAAAACAATACGTGCGCGCCACAAACGACCAGGCGTTCTTTTCGCCGAACTCCAGGCTACGGGCAATCTGCTCACCGCGTTCGCCTGCCAACCGCTTGGCGAGCGGATCACGAAATATTGCATCCGCACGCTCACTCTCCCGCGCGCGATACACTGCCACCCACAGCGCTGTGTCAGAAATATTGCGAATCAGCGGCCCAGTTGCCGGTGTATTTTTTGCTATATCTGTCATTGCATGCATCGTTTGGTCCAGGAATGAATCTCCACCAGACCCATTCTGTCTGAAAGCAAGTCTCTTCGTATTGTAAAAAATTGACCCTACTCAAGAATCGGCACGTGGTTCAGGTGCTCGGTCTTGCTGGCGGCGTATGTGGTGGGATTGATGCCGGAAAAAGCCTTGAAATCATGGATAAAATGCGCCTGGTCGAAATACCCGCAGTTTGCCGCTATATCAACCCAGTCAAATTCACCGACTGTATGGATCAATTTAAGGACCTGCTGGAAGCGGCGGACCCGGCAAAACAGCTTGGGCGTAAGCCCGACCTGGCCGCTGAATAGCTGTATGAAATGCCGCGGACTCAGCCCGATCTGGTCGGTGACTTCGGCAATCGTGCGCACCCGATCCATGTTGCCGAACAGGGTAAGCGCAAAACCCACCGCTGGATGCCGATGAAGCGGCTTGAAGGCCTGCTCGGTCAAACAGTCCTCAAGAACTTTGAATTTATCTTCCGGTGTGGCGGCTTCCAGTAAACGCTCCCTCAGCAGGCCGGCTTCCGTTCCCCACAGATCATCCAACCCGACGTGCTGATTGTGCAGTTCATCCACCGGCAACTTGAAGAATGGAAAAGCCCCACCGGGCTTGAAATGTATGCCGATCACAGACGCCTGTTCTTCCGTATCGATGACAAAGAAGTTGGAATGCGGACCACACAGTATGCCGCCGCCAAAACGGTCAAAACGTTCCAGCTTCTCGCGATCATAGACCCTAATCTCATCCTGGCGCAGGTTGATGACCACCTCGGTTGAGCCGTCCGGCATAAGGCGTTCTTTCTTATGCGGACGCTGGGGAAAGCCGTCATAAAACCAGAACAGGTCAACAAACTCCGCCAGGGGCGCCTTCGGGATGTAGGTGCGGTACAGCATGGGGACACAACTATTGTAGTCTTGGGCCAATGTGCGCCCAAGTTAACAAAATGACCCTAAAGTGAAAGCCCCGCAGAGCGCGGGGCTGAACTTCATTCTGAAATTCCAACGTCAAACGGCTGCGTCGGAGGAAAGCTAGGCCTTCGCGACTTCCGCGGGCTCCACCAGCACAAAACGTCCTCCCGAACCTTTGTCCACGAACTTGATCACACCGCTGACCTTGGCAAAAAGAGTGTCGTCTTTGCCGCGGCCCACGTTGGCGCCAGGCTTAATCGGTGTCCCACGCTGGCGCACGATGATCGTCCCACCGTGGACAAGCTGACCGCCAAACGCTTTTACGCCCAGGCGTTGTGCATTCGAATCACGCCCGTTTCTAGAACTGCCTAAACCTTTTTTATGTGCCATAAAATCCTCTAAACCTGTTTTATCTTTTCAAAATCCGTGGCCAACCACTACTTCTTTTTCTTGCCTTTGTCGCCGCCGGTTTTCTTGGCCGCCGCCTTTTTGGCCGGGGGCTTGCTGGCTTTGCCTTTTGCTGCGGAGGCGCTTTTCGCCTTGGGGGCATCAGACCCGCCTTCCTCGGCTTCAACCGGAGCGACCTTCTTCGGTTTGCGCGCAGGCAGATCCGGCGCGGCGAAACGCTGGCCATCAAAAGCGATCTCTGTGATCCTTACTGCCGTGAACGGCTGCCGGTGGCCATAAATCTTTTTGTACTGTTTCTTGCGTTTGAAGTGAAAGACCAGGATCTTGTCCGCGCGACCAGAGTCCATCACCTTGCCGCTGACCACCACTCCCGCGCCTGGGCCAATGGTGCCTTCCTGGGCGGAGACGGCAAGAACGTCATTAAACTCAATGACGTCACCTGAGTTAGCGGGCAATTTCTCAATCTTTACCACGTCTCCGGGTGCGACGCGATACTGCTTCCCCCCGGCGCGAATCACCGCGTACATAACTTCTCTCCATCGTCCCTTCCAGGCGCATGGCCGGAAAGGACTTATCTAAACTTGTAAGATTGCTTCACTTGTAAGATTGCTTCGCAGCCTTGCGCAAACAGGCAGGGGACTCCGAACCAGTGGCAAACCTTGTAATTTTAACGTGATAGGCCGTATATGGTCAAACTGCCGTTTTTGGCAGCGCTCCGTCTTCACGGACGACACCCCCGAGCCGCAGTTGGCATCGTCGTCCCCGCGTTTTGAACAGCGCTTTGACAGGAACAGATCGCCCCTGTTTTCGAGTTAAGTAGGTACCCCCGTAAAATCGTTATTAGCACCTTTCTACAACCAGCTATACTTCCTGGAGAACGACATGGAACCCTTCCAACAGCTCTCTGGACGAATTGAAAGTATCTCTGTCTTCCCATCGGAGATCCAGCCGCGCCTCCGTTTTGTTCTCAACGTGAATAACAGGAACAAATCGCAGCTCCTGCTCATTAACGCAGCCGTCAGATTACATGCGGACTTCCCCGAAGAAGGCGCTGGTTCTGCGGGCTTAGGCCCTTATGTCACCGATGGAACCCTTGACCGCTCTTTTTCGCCAATACAAATCACGACTGGCGACTCAACGACGCTGACAGTCACCGTTCCCTTCCCCTTCGACATTTGCAGCCAATTCGAGCAAGCCAGAGCCAATCGGGAGCCTATTTTTCAACTGAACTTCGTGTACACCGTAGTCCCGCCAGATTCAAACGAATATCAAACTGCTGAACTGGGACCCTACGGCACCAGCGGGAATCAGTATCTACCCTACCCCGTTCCCACATCTACTTGGCAGAAACTGCTAACTGCCATGGGTTATGACGACACTGTACTCTTTACAACCGGGACTTTAAAGGCCGCCGTTCAAGAGGCACTCCAGGCCAAGAGCAACGCCCAAGACGCCGCTCGCGCCACTAAAGAAGCCTCCTCTGTCACTGGAGTACTTACTCTGGCCCAGGCATATTTAGAGGAAGCGGCCACTCTCGAAATAACGTCTCATCGGTGGCTCTGGGCAGCCTTAATTCCAGCAGCTTTGTTTATCTTCCTAATAGCTGTTTATGTTGTCGAAAGCTTCCGTATTCCGCAATTTACCGTCTCCCAAACCCTTGTTCGAATCGTCGGTTTAGCTGTTCTGTTTGGCGGATTCAGTCTTTGCATGCGGAACTACAGTGCTTACCAGCACCTTTTGCTGTTAAACAGGCATCGCGTGAACATCGGCAAGACGTTTGAAGTTTTTAAAGCAGCCCAACCCACCGACAAAGCTAAAGAAGTACTAGCAGCAATCGCTGCTCAAGAACTCATCGACTTTGGCCGCACGAATTTTCCAGGTAAAGACTCCACAGAAAACCAGATGTCGCTTGTAAGCGAACTTATCAAGAACCTCATAGAAAAACCCAAGCCGTGAAGTCAGCAACTCATACGTATTTCTCTAGATCAGTATGTTTTGTTCATCTGGCCCGATAGCGCATCTTCAAGGCCAGGATCGCCAGTACCAGGGCCAGCGTAACGCCATTGGCTGCAATGATTGGCCCGGCCCAAAGGAGTACGCCGTAGACGAGCCACATCGCCACGCCGGTGGCAAACGTCAGCAGCATTCCCCAGGAAAGATCGTCACAGCGCTTGCTGCTCCACGCTTTATATACCTGCGGGACAAACGAAAATGTCGTCAGAATCCCCGCAAAAAACCCAAGCATCGTAGTAAAACGCATTGAAAAATTCCCGCTCCACCCGTAGGATCATCAACTAATTCGTCCTGCCTTCTATTGTGTCTTATATCGGCCTTCTTGTGTGCGGGGTTTAAAGCAAATTAACAAAGCGAAACAGTGGTGTTATCGCTTCGCTTGATCCAACCATTTCTCGATGTGGCCCGGCGGTGTCCAATTCGAGAGCCGTTCGAGCATCCCGGAGGGAGTGGATGCCACCAAGACCAACTGGCTGTTTTCCGGACGCACAAATTGTTCGTCCACTGCATGGTCCAGCGTGGCCAGAAAGCCGTCCCAGTATCGCTCGATGTTCAGCAAACCGCACGGCTTCTTTTGAATACCAAGCTGTGACCACGTAACGGCTTCGCAAAACTCTTCCAGCGTTCCATAGCCTCCGGGCAGGGCGATGAAAGCGTCCGCGAGGTCAGCCATCAGTGCTTTGCGTTGATGCATGGTCTCAACCACGTGCAGCTTGGTCACACCACGATGGCCAATTTCACGGCGCATCAGCGAATCAGGGATCACACCGATCACTTCGCCGCCCTTGGCCAGGGCGGCATCGGCGACCGCGCCCATCAATCCAATGCAACCGCCGCCATACACCAGACCTATGCCGCGTTCTGCAAGCAGCTCACCCAGACGATGCGCGGCCTCTTTGTAGGCCGGACGCGCACCAAGGGACGAGCCACAGAAGACGCAGATGCGTTTCAGTCTGGTCACAGGAATTTCAATGCAAAGCAAATGGCAATTAGCAAACCCGGCCAAGGGCTAAAAGCGAGGAACCACCGAGCCTTACGAGAATCTGCCCAATCGCAGGTGATCGCGCAACATTGCTGTGATCTGAAAAACAAGAGCTAATGGCCAAAAGCCATTTGCTAATTGCCAAGTGCTAATGCCATTTGGTCATTGCTAACTGCTGCTCTTCTACTTCGCGGCGAAAAATTTATCCACGTCAGCGTCCACTGTCGGTAGCGCCAGTGCTTGCTGGCGTAGGCCCTCAAAGAGAAGGCTGGTTAAGTAGCGCTCGCCGAAGTCCGGCACTACCACTACGATCAACTTGCCATTGTTCTCCGGGCGCGCCGCCACCTTCAACGCCTGCGCCACCGCTGCGCCGCCGGAAATACCAATGAAAATACCCTCTTCCTTCACCATTCGCTTGGCAATCTCCACGGACTCGTCCAGCGTCGCGGTCATGACTTCATCAATCAGGTCCTTGCGCAACACATCAGGCACAAACCCGCCGCCGATTCCTTGTATCTTGTGCGGCCCAGGCTTACCTCCGGAGAGCACCGGAGAATCCACTGGCTCCACGGCGATGACTTTAAAGCTTGGCTTTTTCGGCTTGATGAATTCGGCCACGCCGGTCAGCGTGCCGCCGGTGCCTACGCCGGAGACCAGTATGTCGGCTTTGCCGTCGGTGTCATTCCAGATTTCCGGCCCGGTGGTCTCACGATGGATCTTGGGATTGGCCGGGTTGGCAAACTGCTGCAAGACCACAGAGTTTGGAGTCTGCTTCTGTAGCTCATTGGCCTTGGCAATGGCGCCTTTCATGCCCTTGGGTCCGGGCGTGAGTACGATCTCCGCTCCAAATGCCAGCAGGATCACGCGCCGCTCCAGGGTCATGGTCTCCGGCATCACCAGGATCAACCGGTAGCCCTTGGCCGAAGTGGCAAACGCGATGCCGATCCCTGTATTGCCGCTGGTGGGCTCGATGATGACGGTTTTACCTGGCTCGATCGTGCCCGCTTTCTCGGCTTCTTCCACCATGCTCACGCCGATGCGGTCTTTCACACTGTGGCAGGGGTTAAAGCCTTCCAGTTTGGCCAGCACGGTTGCGCCCATTCCTGCCGTGAGCTTGTTAAGTCGTACCAGCGGCGTACGGCCGATGGTCTTGGTAATATCCGAATAAATATTCATTGCTCTCCACCTTTCATCGTTTTTCATCGTTTACGAAGATTAGGCGTCCCGCGAGAGGCCTATAAGATTAAACAAGAAGACCAAAGGAAGCAAAATATTTGCGGAATCTCGAGGATTTGGCCGTTAAGTAGTCTCCAACTCGCAAGCCGCCCCTGTAGTCTTTACTCTTGCAGCATTTCCATGATCTCCGCGGCGGCTCGGCCTTGCTGAAGCAATTGCGCCATCGTATGCATGGAATGATCGATGTGATTGAAGAAGCGTTTATACGCGGCGCAAAGATAGTTTAGGCCGTCTTCGCCATCGGGCGTTCTAATGAAACGATGCTTGGGACATTCGCCATTACAAGCGAAACGAACTTCGCATTTGCGGCAATACTGCGGCAGAAGGTCCAGCTTGTCGCTGCCGAATTTCATCTGCTCCCTTGAGCCGACCATTTCGCCGAGACTCTGGTTCATCACATTGCCGAGGCGGTATTTTGGATATACATAGTGGTCGCAGCTATAAACATCGCCATTGTGTTCCATAGCCAGCGCCACGCCGCATTTTTCCGCAAAAACGCAGAGTGACGACCCCAGGCCCATCCAATTGCCAAGCGCCACGTCGAACAGCTGCACGAAGGTCTGGCCCACGTCCTTGCGCACCCACTCATCAAAAATTGTGCACAAGAACTTTCCATATTGTGCAGCCTCAACACTCCACGCCGTGACCGGCGATTGAGAGTCTTCTTCCTGGGCTAAATCCGGAGGCGCAGCGAAATCGAGACCCAATGCCTTGGTCTGGGGCGAAGGCTGGCGTTCCACCAGTGGAATGAACTGGATGAACTGACTGCCTATTTCTTTGAGAAAACGATACACCGCCAGCGGCTGGCGAGAGTTGGCGCGGTTGACCACCGTCAGGGTGTTGAAATCAACCTTGTGTTCCTTTAACAGTTCAAGCCCGCGCACCACGGCATCGAACGTGGGCGCTTGGCCTTTGTCCACGCGGTATTTGTCATGCAGTTCACGCGGGCCGTCAATCGAGAGACCTACCAGAAACTTGTTTGCAGCAAGAAACTCGCACCACTCAGCGTCGAGCAATGTCCCGTTGGTCTGTAGGGCGTTAGAAATCGTTTTTCTGCCGGCATACTTCTGTTGCAACTGCACGGCTTTCCTGAAGAACTCCACGCCCAGTAATGTTGGCTCCCCGCCCTGCCAGGCAAAATTGATCTCTGGCACGGGCTGGCTTTCGATATATTGACGGACGTATTCCTCAAGTACCTCATCGCTCATCCGCCACTCACGTTCCTCGGGGTAGAGCTTCTGTTTTTCCAGATAAAAGCAGTATTTGCAGTCCAGATTGCAAATGGGGCCAATCGGTTTGGTCAGAATGTGAAAACCGCTGCCTGTGCTGAGTGGAGAGTGATTGTTCACTGCGGCCACGAGAATAGCACTCTCTTGATTTAGATTGTCGGCTTTTCTCACCACACAAATGATAAGATTTTTTGCACCACATGAGACGCATCACGCGCAGAAAATTCCTGGGCCAGGTTGCCGGTACGGCGGCGACAGCATCGCTGTCCTATCCGGCATTTGCGGGCCTCTCCAAAACCGCGAAGCCTAAGCCGAACGTCCTTTTCCTGATGTCTGATGACATGCGCGTGGAGCTGGGCTGTTACGGCAGCATGTTTCATGCCCAAACGCCCCACCTCGACGCACTGGCCAAATCGGGTGTCCGCTTTGACAGGAATTACTGCCAGTTTCCTCTGTGCAACCCGTCGCGTTCGTCTATGCTTACGGGCCGTCCGGCAACGAAGACTGGCGTGCTGGGCAACCGCACAGCTTTCCGTGACATTCATCCCAACTGGACCAGCCTGCCGCAATTGTTCCGGCAAAACGGCTACGTCTCTTTGCGTAGCGGCAAGATTTTTCATGGCGGCATTGATGACCCGCAAGCCTGGGATCAGGCCGACGCCCAGACCGCGGAGGGAGAATCCGGTACCGGTGGCGCAGGCGGTAAAAATATGGTGCTTCCGCCCAGTCCGTCGCCGGAGAAACCGGCTGACGCCGCGGCGACGCTTCCGCAGGACCTGAGCCGTGCAGGCTATTCCGATCGCATTGTTGTCTTGGACGGCAATGGTGAAGGTAACGGCGACTATCACACCGCCGACCGGACAATCGAGCATCTGCGCAAAAATAAAGACAAGCCGTTTTTCATTGGCTGTGGATTTGTTAAACCACACAGTCCGCCGTCAGCACCGCAAAAATTCTTCGATCAGTATGACGTAAACAAAATCCAGTTGACCTCCGATTTTGCCTCGTGGCCCACGGTGCCGCCCGGATTTCCCAGTGCGGCCATCCGCAAACGCAACGCCGATCTGTTCATCGGACGCACCGCGAGCGCCGCCGAAGCCCGCGAGGTCATACGCGCTTACATCGCTTCGATTTCATGGGTAGACTGGAACATCGGACGGGTGCTGGGTGAACTTGACCGCCTGGGTTTGCGCCAGAACACTATCATCGTTTTTGTGGCCGACCACGGCTATCAACTTGGCGAAAAAGGAAAATGGTCCAAGGCGGGATCACTGTTTGAGATGGGAACGCGCGTGCCCATGCTCATCTCCGCGCCCGGCGTCAAAGGCAATGGCCAATCCTGCCTGCGCACCGTTGAGTCGCTTGACATTTATTCAACGGTGGCGGAGCTATGCGGTCTGCCGCTGCCTGAGGGTGTTGAAGGCAAAAGCCTGGTTCCCTTGCTCAATCGTCCGCAGGCGGATTGGGACCGTCCGGCCTACAGCGTCTGGAGCGAAGACGGCGACACTCTGCATGGAGTGGCCGTGCGCACGGAAAAATTTCGTTACGCCGAGTTTGGAACCGAAGGCAAGAATGGCGCAATGTTATTTGACCCGAAGGCCGATCCGCTGGAGATGAAAAATCTGGCCGACGATCCGCAGCACGCCAAAGTCCGCGCGGAGTTGTCGGCGCTGACCAGGAGCTACGCGGCTCATCTTGGGAAAGCGTAGCGCGTTGCCTTCGGACGCGTGTATATCCGCACAAATGCTTATCGCAACGGGCCGCACGGATTGATGCAGCGGGCCTTGAATGCCGTGGGTGAATGCCTCGCATTTTTATTACGGTCCGGACTTCACAACTGCGGAAAACAAAATGCAATAATTAACCTATGGCGAACTCGGCGGTAAGCCCATCCTCGATTGAGTTACTTGAGGAGAAGCTCAAGAAAAAGTGGCCGAACATTAGAGCTAGTAAAGAAGCGGCCATCAGCAAGCGTGCACAAATTATGCAAGTTCTTGACGCGGCGGAAAAGAAGTATGGTTCCAGTGATACTTCCGTGGTGGTCTTCGGCTCCCTGGCTCGCGATGAATGGACTGAAAAGAGTGATCTTGATTGGGGCTATCTGATTGATGGACAAGCAGATCCGGAGCACCTCAATGTTGCCCAAAGTATTAAGTCAGCGTTCGAGAAGGCAAAACTGGGTGAAATGCCCGGATCTACTGGCATCTTTGGCTATCCAGTTTTCAGCCACGAACTAGTCCACCAGATCGGTGGCGAGAATGATACTAATGCGAATACCACACGCCGCTTGCTTCTACTTCTTGAATCCCGGCCCATTGGGCGGCGAGATGCGTATGACAGAGTCATCCGCGTCATTCTTGAACGTTATTTCGACCGCGATTCTAATCTGTTCAGCCATGACCAAGCCCATTTCCGTGTTCCTCGTTTCTTACTAAACGATGTCGTTCGCTATTGGAGGACAATAGCGGTGGATTTCGCTAGCAAACAACGTGAGCGCCCAGGCGCAGGTTGGGGTTTGCGCAACGTCAAACTGCGCATGTCTCGTAAACTGATCTTCACTTCCGGGCTTCTGGTTTGCTTTGGTTGCCAGTCGAAGTACCGCCCAGTAATTCAAGACGATCCGAAACAGTCCGCCGACGTTTTGATTGAACACGTTAGTGCCTACATGAACAAGACACCTCTGGAAATCCTCGCTGAGGCATTGGTTCGCTATTCGATATCTGAGGCAATAATCTGTGATCTCTTGGAATCCTATGATGTTTTTCTTGAATGCCTTAATGATGTGAAGAGTCGCGATCATCTGAAAAATCTTTCCTTTGAGGCGTCGAAGAATGATAAAGTCTTTCAACAAATGCGTGAGATTGGTCATCGCTTCCAGGCAGGACTTGATCGGTTCTTTTTCCAGGAAAATGAGGAATTGAGTCAGCTAATCCAGAAATATGGGGTTTTCTGATGAGGCACATCGGTTTTTCTACTGGAGCGCTAGCTCTCGGAGATTTTCATACTGCTCTTCAGATGCTTCAGGACAAACCTTGCGACGCCGTGGAACTTTCGGCCTTGCGGCAGTCTGAACTAGAATTGCTCATCGCTGCGCTTGACGCGATTGATCTGCGCCAGTTCAAAGCCATCTCATTTCATGCTCCCAGCAAGATCGAGCCTCAGTTCGAGCCTCGCGCAGTGGAATTGCTCTGCCGAATTGTGAAGCGCGGCTGGATGATTGTGGTCCATCCTGACGCAATCACAAATTTTGAGCTTTGGAAGCCATTGGGCCACTCGATTGCGCTAGAGAATATGGATAAGCGCAAACCGATCGGCCGCTATGTCCACGAGTTGGAGTCACTTTTTAGCTCGCTTCCAGAAGCAAGTTTTTGTTTTGATATCGGCCACGCCCGTCAGATCGATCCCTCTATGACCGAGGCAGGATCCATCCTGAGGGCCTTCCGCGACCGCCTGCGCCTCATTCACATCAGCGAAGTCAACAGCCAGAGCAAGCACGACCCCCTGAGCCTAGCTGCTATCCTGTCTTTCAGAAAAGTCTCGCATCTGATTCCAGATAACGTACCCGTGATTATTGAATCGAGAGTAGCGGAAAATCAGATCGAAATAGAAGTGGAAGCTGTCTCAGAACTGCTTCCCGCTAGCAACAACGCGATGCTGGCCGGGGATTGAACACACTGCGAGCGTACATCATGCGCAAGACAGTTCCGGGGCTGCAAAGAAAAAACGTCCGTAGACGGAGTGCTTGCGTACCATACAGCGCCGTTACTGTAACAAGTTCCCGTTAGGGTCTTCCACTTCCTTCTCTTGCAGCACCACGGCGGAGGCCACCTTGTCACCGGCCTCAATGTTCAGCAGACGTACGCCCTGGGTTGACCGTCCGGCTTCGCGGATGGTTTTGGTGTCAATGCGGATGATCTTGCCGAACTGGCTGATCAGCATGGCTTCAGAAGTCTCATCCACCAGCAGAATGCCAACCACGTTGCCGTTGCGCGCCGTGGTCTTGACATTGATCACACCCTTGCCGCCACGCGACTGCAAACGGTACTCCTCCACCGGCGTGCGCTTGCCGTAGCCCTGCTCGGTCACGCTGAGGATCAGGCTGGGAAGAGCTTCTGCTCCCGCGCCTTCTTTGTCTTTGCCGCCGGTTTTCTTTTCGTCTTTTTTCTCGTCTTTCTTTTCATCCTTCGGCGTAACCGCAACGCCGACGATGTAATCGTTCTTGTCCAGGTCCATGCCGCGGACGCCATAGGCGGGGCGTCCCATGGAGCGCACACCTGCTTCATCAAAGCGGATGGCCTGGCCTTCATGCGAAGCCAGGAATACGATCTGGTCCCCATCGGTCAGGCGGACAGCCACAAGCTCGTCATTTTTCTCAATGCCGATGGCGATAATGCCGCGCGACATCACGTTGCTGAAATCTTTGACCGGAGTTTTCTTGACCGTGCCGTTGCGCGTGGCAAAGAAGATGTAACGGTTTTCTTCTTCCAGGTTGCGCACTTCCAGCAGTGTGCGTACGGTCTCACCCGGTTGCAACGCCACCAGATTGCCAAAGTGCTTGCCTTTGCCCGCAGCGCCCACGTCCGGTACTTCATAGACCTTAAGCCAGTAGACGCGTCCGGTGTTGGTGAAGATCAGCAGGTACGAGTGCGTGGAGGCGCTGAAGAGATATTCCACAAAATCCTCTTCGCGCGTCTTCATGCCGGTGCGCCCGGTGCCGCCGCGCCTCTGCTGGCGATAGGTGGAGACCGGCGTGCGCTTGAGGTAACCGCTGTGCGAGACGGTCACGATGACCTGTTCGTCGGCGATCAGGTCTTCCAGCGTGATCTCGGTGGATTCGTCAGTGATTTCAGTGCGGCGCTTGTCCCCGTACTCTTCTTTGACTTCCTGAAGTTCTTTCACGATCAGATTGCGCAGCTTCTTGTCGGAGGCCAGAATAGCTTCGTATTCGGCGATCTTGCCCCGGATTTCTTCCAACTCCTTTACGATTTCTTCTGTGGAAAGACGGGTCAGGCGATAGAGTTGCAATTCCAGAATAGCGTCGGCTTGGCGAGGTGACAGTCGGCCTTCTGCGCCGCCGACTTTTGCCTGGATCTGTTTGTCGACGATCTTGTACTTCGCGGCCAGCAGGTTTTCTTTGGCTTCCTGGCGCGAGCCTGATCCCCGAATGATCTTGATGATGGCATCCAGGTTATCCAGCGCGATCTGGTAGCCTTCCAAAATGTGCTCGCGCTGGCGGGCCTTTTCCAGCAAGTAGGCGGTGCGCCGGCGGACCACATCCACACGGTGATCGATGAAATGCTGTATGGCCTTGACCAGCCCCATCTCTTTTGGCTGGCCGTTGACCACAGCCAAAAAGATCATGCTGAAGCTTTCCTGTAGTGATGTGTGCTTGAAGAGCTGGTTCAGAATGATCTGCTCTTCCGCGCCGCGTTTCAGTTCCACCACAATGCGCATGCCATCGCGGCCTGATTCATCACGAACGTCGGAAATATCATCAATGACTTTGTCATTCACCAGTTGGGCAATGCGCTCTACCACTTTGGCTTTGTTGACCTGGTAGGGAATCTCCGTAACGATGATGGATTTGCGACCCTGCGCCATGTCTTCAATCGCGGCCTTGGCGCGCATCATGAAGCGGCCGCGGCCGTGGGTATAGGCGGCTTCAATGCCGCTGCGTCCGTAGATATATGCGCCGGTGGGGAAGTCCGGCCCCTTCACCACTTTCAATATTTCGTTGAGCGTGGTGGCGGGATTGTTCACCAGCATAATGGTGGCGTCCAAAATCTCCGTGAGATTGTGAGGTGGAATCTTAGTGGCCATGCCGACGGCAATTCCGTCTGAGCCATTTACAAGAAGATTAGGAATGCGTGTGGGTAAAACGTCGGGTTCGACTTCACTGTCGTCATAGTTGGGGTGGAAGTCGACGGTTTCCTTGTCGAGGTCTTCGAGCAGCCCGGTGGAAACCGCTGCCAGCTTGGCTTCGGTATAACGATCGGCCGCTGGCGGGTCACCATCGACTGAGCCAAAGTTACCCTGACCAAACACCAGGGGATAGCGCATGCTCCAAGTCTGCGCCAGCCTTACTAGCGCATCATAGACGGCGAGGTTGCCGTGTGGATGATATTTGCCCATCACGTCACCGACGATGCGGGCGCACTTGCGCGTGGCTTTGTTAGGCTGAAGACCCATCTGCTGCATGGTGTAGAGAATGCGCCGGTGCACCGGCTTCAATCCGTCACGCACATCGGGCAGAGCGCGGCCGATGATGACCGACATGGAGTAGTCGAGATACGATCGACGCATCTCGTCTTCAATGTTGATCGGCACGATGTTGGCGGCGCCCGGTGAGCCCGGAGGAAGTCCGCCGTCACCACCGCCTGGCGGAGTTAATGGAAGTTCAGGATTCTGATCATCAGCCATGATTTTTCTCGCTTCTCTCGCTTCTAAAGCCGGGTCAATGCACGCACACCGCAAGCAAAACCGGCAGGCCCTTTTGCGGGTGCCGGAATGTCACTAAATAGCTGCATTTACATGAAGATATACACCGGGAGATTACAGAAGATTATAGCACAGAAAGTGGTGGATTGGGGCAGGCGGAAAAACCTTTGAAACACGGAGAAAATGAGGGAGCGGAGGGAGCGCTATTTTTAGCTCGCAGCTACTCATCTCTTTCTCGTACACCGTTTACTCGTCTCTCTGCCCCTCAGTCGTTTCTCAAAGTTACGGCAGCTTCACACTGATGCCACGATCATCATTCGCCTTGAGCGTTGCCGCCGAGTCGATTTCCTCTAATTGGATCTTCTTCAGCGTCTTGCTGGAGAAATCAAACAGAGATTGCCCCATGATGGCAAAATTTCTAGTCTCAAGCTGGTGCCCATCTTTAAAGATGAAGACCGTCGGCGGTGTATGGTCTTCATTTTTGGGAGCGGGAGCAGGAGCGGCGGCGCTGTTGCCTTCGTCGTCACGGCGTGGCGGCGCCGGCTTTTTCGCACTTGCTACAGGCTGGGAGCGCGCGTTTTCACGCGAGTCCAAATAGTGTTCGCCGTAGCGGCTTTGTTCCTGACGGGCCGCGGCATCGCGCACACCTTGCAGATAGGCTGCACGCAGAGCTTCCTCACTACTATTACTGTTGCTGCGATCAGTATCCGCTGGGGTAGCGTCAGGATCGCCCTGGGGTGAAATGTACGGATCAGCCGCTGAGGGGGAAGGATCACCGCCATCGGTATACACGGGATAGAAAACCGGCAACGGCAAAATTACCGGACGCCGCGCGCGCGGGCTTCCGAACCGCCGCAGCGGACCGTGCGAACGAAATACCGGACGCCGCGTTGGCACTCCCGGACGCTGCGTTGGTGAAACCACACTGGAGGGGACGCCGTGCAACTGTCCGTCAGCCGTGGGCGAGGTTGCAGAAGCCGGAGGTCCATGAAGGACAAGCTGCGCCTGTGTGACTTGCAGCGCAAATGCCAGAAAAGCAGAGAATAAGACCGATCGTGACATAGGACACCTGCTGGGAATTCTCAATATCATGATAAACCCTGCCGCCCATGGTTTATACCGGATTTTGATGGATCCAGCGGCCAATATCCACCACTGCAAGAACGATCCTGAGCACCAAACCTGCGGCCAAAATTACGGCCACTACGCGCCGGAAACTGGTTTCCAGAAAATCAGCGGCAATACCACCGATGAAGATGAATATAAAGCTCAGTCCCAAGGTCGCGTCCCACAGGTGGATGGCGGGCACCAGGGTAAACAGTAGGACTGCGGTAAATCCGGTAATTAGCGGAGCGCTATTGCCGAAGTAACGTGCTCGCGCCCAGCTTCCGTACGCCGTAAGCGCGGCAATAAAGAATGCTCCCAGTGCGTAACCGTCTGTAAACACAAACCATAGAGCGCGGACCAGATCGAGCGTAAGCTGAGGAATCAGCTGGCTGTGAGGACCCGGGACCGTGGCGCCGGTGAGCCAGGTAACAACGCCGAGGACGGCAAGGCCTATCGCCGAAGCACTTGCCAGGACAATCATGACGGAGCGGCGGCGACCTGGCGCAAGGTAAATCATGAAGGCAAATGCCAACAGCACCAGGGTGAAAGACCACAACGCCGTGGAGAGCGCAAAGCCGATGGATAGGCCCAGAATTCCGATCCTGGGCACCCACTTGCGCGGAGGAGCATAAAGCGTATGCGCCACCCCGATGGCTGTGTAGATCATCCCAAGGCCGCTCCAGGCCAGAATGATCTCCGGGCCAATATTGCTGCTGATCTTGACCATGGCCGGTGAAGAACAGTAGAGCGCCAGGGCCATGTAACCGCCTTCGTCGTCAAACAGGCGGCGCGCCACCCACCACAAAGCACCGCCCAGCCAGACACCAAAAATCATGAATGGCAGACGCACCAGCCAGGGCCTGGGGATCGCCAGGGCAGAGCTTAGAGAAGACGGCCCGTGAGCCCTGGCGGCCGCTATCGTCCGCAGAGGCAGAGCGGCAGCCCATCCGGTAAAAGGCGAGGTGCCACGGTACGCTTGCCCAGACGGCGGAGGGAATCCAGAGGCAATGTACTGATACTCCAGTTCAGAGAACTTGCGCCCGCGCGCCACCCATAGGCACTGAGCAAAAAATACCAGCAGCATTAGTCCGGCATAGATCTGCGGCCGGCCTACTCTGAATTCTCTTATGATCTGGAGCATGAAGCCACATTTGTATCATGCAGGCAAGTGCCGCGTTTAGTCCAACCCCAACGGCTCCGGCGCAAGGATTGAAGATCGCCACAATGCTAGACGTTGAGCATGACGTTCTATTTCGCAGAAAACCAAAACTTTTCATCTGCTGCTTCCATCCGCTGCAAAGAAGTTGTATCTTCTTGCAATCCTGAGAGGAAAATGGATAAACAGTCTCAACCGGGTGGAACTATTCCCCTTTGTCCGCACAAAGGATGCGCGTTCAAGTGCTGCGATTTTCAACAGATGGTCCACATCCTGCTGTATCCGGGAGAGATTGAAGAAGCTGCTGCGCGAGGGCGGTCAATCGCCCACTTGCAAGTCATTGACGCAAACTACCGGGGCGGAGTACGCGCCAAGTGCTGCGCAAACGACACCGCGACGTGTGATAACGGTTATAAACCTCTGGATTGCATAAGCTATCCGTTTTTCCCTGAGCTGGCCACAACGCCGGGCACGAACGGGACTGAGACCACAACGGTGGTCACGCTGGCCAAGGGCTCAGGCTGCCCGATTCAAGGCCGCGAAATACCACGCCATGAAAGTTACGTTCGGGAGTTGTGGCTGAGGCTGGTGCGGCAAAACCCAAAGATAGCCGCATGGCTGAGATCGTTGAGCCTCAGCAATACTGATCCCTTTGATCCAGAATCCTATGATCCCTTCTGACCTTCACAAGGCACTGTATACAAAAAACGCACCGTGATTCCGTCAGTTGTCATTAAAAGGGCTTAATTTTCCTGGAAATGGGCTTAATTTTGCTGCGTTCCTGCCGATGAATACTTGGGGTAAGGAGCCGCGATGGCAAACAATTCAGAGAACGAAAAACTTTCAGCCAAGGTTCGCCGTGCGTTGGACGATCTGGCGGAAATCCGCCAATCGCTGCTTTCCATGGCCGAGCCGGGTGTAGAAGTTCAAGCCTCCGGCCAGTGCATGGATCTGGAGTTGGCGGGCGAACTCAAGAGCGTGGTGGATGGCCTCCGCCGGCTGTTGTGGGCCTATATTGAGGCACTTTCTGCCAAGTCAGGCCGCGCTCCTTATGAAGTTTTGAGCTGGTACAAAATGGAACTTGCTGTAGAGATGTTGCGCAGCCTGCGGCCGCAGTCCTCGGCCGGGCAACCACCTGCGTCCGACCTGGAGCAACTGATCAACAGCGCTTTGGTGATTGCCTCACAGTATTCAAACAACGATCGCCCCTGCTGAGCGGCAACCCGCAAGTCGTCTAAACGATTACTTCTCTGGTACAGTTTTCCTTCTAAGGAGAAAAATGGAACCGGAGACTGCACCCGCGGGCGGCGTTCCCCATCCTCTTACTTACATTTTTTTCAATGATCGCGGGCTGCGTGCCGGCTGGCGACTGCTGATCTTTGCGGCGATGCTCTACGTAGTTTTCGCGCTGCTTCGTTGGGGACTCTCGTATGTAAATCCCGCGAACCAAGCCCCTCCGAGCGGCATCCTCGCTCCCATCACCTTTGCCGTGAGTGAACTTATACCGTTTTTGTTGCTGCTCTTTGTCACCTGGGTGATGAGCAAGGTGGAAAAAAAGAAGCTGGGCGAATACGGCCTCCCGCTGGCCGCATCGTCCCTGGCGCGCTTTTTTCGCGGATATGTTCTCTGGGGTTTTCTCCCTCTCTCGTTGCTGCTGCTGGTCTTGCGCGGCCTGAAAGCGTTTTACTTCGGCGGCCTGGACATGCACGGAATCCAGATCCTCTACTGGGCGGTCCTGTGGGGAGTGATGTTCCTGATGGTCGGTCTTTTTGAAGAGTTCGCGTTCCGCGGATACCTTCTCCACACGTTGGCCGAAGGAATCGGCTTCTGGCCAGCCGCAATCATCATGGCCCTACCTTTTGCCGCGGTCCACATGCTTAATTCCGGTGAAACGCGGATCGGCATTGTGGCGGTGGTGTTTTTCGCGATGTTCGCCAGTGCAACCCTGCGCGTGACCGGCAATCTCTGGCTGGCCGTAGGCGCGCACGCCGGTTGGGACTGGGGCGAGTCTTATTTTTACGGCGTGAATGATAGCGGTATGGTCGCCCCTGGGCACCTGCTTAATCCGCACAGCGCCGGCCCTGCGTGGCTCAGCGGCGGCAGCGTTGGGCCCGAGGGCAGTGTTGTGACGCTGATATTTTGGGGGTTGATGACCGTGGGGTTCCTTATCGTGTATCGGCAACGCAACAAGCCAGCCGTAGTCATCACGCCTGCGGAAGACCCTGCGCGGGAGGCTTAGTTTACGGCGCCATCGACTATCATCCTGTCCGCTTGACTCGGACTAGGAGCTCGTATTTGCGAGGCTTAATAGATTTCAGTTCCACCTCGAAATCTCTGGGGTCAGCAAACTCCAATGTGAAAGGAAGCCTCAGTTGTACTGGGCTTGATGTTGTTGACTTCTTTCTACGGCTGCCGAGTAAGCGGCCGGTCTCAACTTCTGCATACGGAACACTGATCCCATATCTTCTCTTTGCCAAGGCAACTGTTCGGACGCTTGGAACCGCATTCCCTCTGAAGTACTTGCGCAACTGTGGCCGTTTAACTCCTATCGATTCCGCAAACATTTGGTCAGTGACATCTTTCGCCTTTTCCGCCTTGTAAGCTTCTTCCAGTTGCTCGCCAAACTGCTCGGCGAATGTATCGTCCTCGGGCGTGCGTTTCACGGCTATATCATGCGTCAACAAAATGGTTGACGCAACTTAAGTTACATGTAACATAAGATACGTACTTCATATTGGGTTCGAACCTGAATAGACGCAACTAATTGTGCTAGGCGGCATTCTAAATAAAAGAAGCGAATGACCCCGATGCAGGAGGTAATATGAACGACACGATGCCCACCGACGATCCTCTAGGCCGTGAGTTGAGCCTTTACGATGCGCGCAAGCAGGAGTGGTCACGCTATTATCTCAATCAATTTGTTGTCATTGGGGGTAATCAGGTTGAAGGTTTCCATCCTGATTACGAGTCGGCCTTCAAAGCCGGAATTCAAGCTTTCGGACTCAAGCAACAATTCCTGATAAAACAGATTTGCGTAACTGAACCGGTGTACGTGGTGTATTAATGGACCAGAGAGTAGTCTTAAAGACCTCTCCCGATGAACTCCAACAGCAGGGTCCAATCCTCAAGGTTTTGATCGGTCACACACCAGATGAACTCGAAGAGGCACAGTCGCTGGGCTTTGAGTTTCCAGAATCCCGCCTTTTCAACGCCTTAATCGACACTGGCGCGGCAGTCACGATTATCAATCCACAATTGGCCGAGACGTACAAGCTGAGATACACCGGCATGGAGCAAATTACGGCAGTCGGCCACACAGACAAATACCGCGGATATGCCGCTGCAATCTCATTTCCCGACCGAAACCTTCGCGGCTTTGACATCGTCCGTATTATCGCTTGCCCGCTGGCCAGTCCGGTAATGTCGTGCTTGATCGGACGCGACATACTGCGCCACTGGGAGCTTATCTATAACGGGGAATCCGGCGCAGTGACTATTCTGGACTTGAGACGGTAAATGGGAAATAACTAAGGAGTCGGGAGCTTGGCTGCTTTCTTTTGCTGGGCCAAAGCAGTAACAGACTTAAAACGTTCTCGCCGCTCGTAACGGTTTGATATACCAATCCTTCATCAAGGAATCTTTTAAGCTACATAATTGTCAGAACCGGGGTCGCAAGCCCCTTAGGCTTTTGAAGAAGCCTGCGGAGACTCAATCGCCTTCTTCCCAAACATGGCACGCATGATCCGTGCGGCTTTTCGCAGTACATACCAGCAGGCAGCGGCCAGGAAAAAGATTGTCACCGCCCACAACACCAGCAGCGGCACGTTGATCACCAGCCAGATCAGGAAGTCGACAAAGTTGGCCAGAGACTGTAACAGGTCGTTGGCAGCCGATTTGACGCTTGCCCCTGGCGCCCAATGCACGCGACTGGAGGTTTGCGTCGACAGGTGGACATCGATCTCCGACATATCAATCTGATCTTTGAGATGACGGAATTCTGTGTCGGCGCTCTCGATTTCACCTCGTACCTGAGAAAGTTCTTTGGTCGCGGCCAGCACGTCCGGTACCGTGTGCGCCTTCTTCATGATTTCCAGAAACTGTTGCTCTTCCGCACGCAGGTTACGCAAGCGCGACTCGCGGTCAACGTATTGCTTGGACACATCGGCGGCCGTCACGCTGTCCTGCCTGATGCTGATCGCAAGGTCGCGAAGTTTTCCCCGCACTGCCTCAAAGCGCGCGCTGGGAACGCGGAGGCGGATCGTGGCCGAGTTCTCTTCCAGTGTGGAAGACTCCACAAACCCCGATTCGGACGCCGCCAGTGCTTCGATTTTTTTCTGACTTTCCGCGCAGCTTGCCACCACTAGATCGAGTTCCGCTTTATAAATTACCTTTGGCCCGTCGGCCTGCACCGTGTCGGGGGCGTAGTTTTCTGACGCAGCTCCGCCTGAACCGCCTGACATGCGCGCACTGAAATAACGGTAGCTCCCGGAATTTGCGGCCATTCTCGACCTCAAGAGGTTGGGAATGGCTACGACCAGGAGCAACACGAGCATTCCCACACCCAGTGCAACGCCCTTCCATAAAGTTGGGTTCCTGAGAGGGAGTATCCGGGTAAAGGTAAAAGAACTCATGTTTATCCTCTTTGCAAACAGACCGAGCGTCTTGGTTTACATAGAATGCGCTCGCAGCCCGATCTTGCCAAATAAAAAAGGCGGGTCGCTTGGACCTGCCTTTGGGCTATCAATTTGTGTGCTTTATATATCCAGGTCCTTCAACATCCAGCGCGTTATCTTCGATGAACTTGCGCCGCGATTCCACGTCTTCACCCATCAGCGTGGTAAAGAGGACCACGGGCCTCAATGTCTTCCGCGCTAGATGACAGCGCTAACCAATACAGGCATCGTGGTGAGCTCGAAAAGAACGGGGAACTTGCGTTCCCCGGTTAACGCCGAGACTTACTTCCTGCGAACGACGCTCGAATCGTCATAAGGCATTTGCAGCATCATGCCGGTTTTGTCACCCATTACCATCCGCGGAACGTCGCCGTTCCACTTCTCGATGCGAGCGCGGTCGTTCTCCAGCCGCTTGAGTTCCAGCAGTTGTGGGCTCAATGATGCGTTACGCAGACGATTGGCCTCCGCTTCGCCGCGGGCGCGTTCAATCTGCGATTTTGCGTCGCCCTCAGCTTGGGCCACCATCTTAGCCACGTTCGCTTGCGTGACCGCCAGTTGGTTACGCGCGCTTTCAGCTTCCGTAATGGCTTGCGTCTTCTGCGTAATGGCCTGTTCGATTGCCTGAGTAAAACGCGGCTTACCGATGAAACCAAATTGCTGAATGCCTACGCCTACGGGGGTTACCTGCTCCTGAATAAGCGCCCGCGTCTCGCGCAGGAACTTGGCTTTGTTCTCACCATAGATATCTTCCAGCGTGTAAGTGGACGCCACTTCATTCAACGAATTGCGTACGATGTCCTTAAGAATGCCGTGGGTAAACTTTTCCAGATCATTCACCCGGTACTTCACGTAGAAGTCCGGCACCTTAAAGGGATCGATCGCGTAGCTGAGCGATACATCAGCCCGCACCTCCTGGCCCTCCTTGGAATTGAACACCAGTTCCTCGTTCAAGGGGTGGCCCTCTCCCAGTTCTTGCGTCCATTTCACGGTTTGCACATAAGTTGGGAAGTCGATGATCTGCGTCTTCAGCGGACTATAGAATACCCAGCCGGTGCGCACCGGAATCTCCGCTGGGCCGCGCTGGCTGCCGGCCAGGTTCACTTCCACGCCAACTTGCCCCGCACCGATGCGTGTTACGTTAACCACGCTCAGGAATAACACAATCCCTACGACCGCAGCGATGCCATAGGCAATGAGCTTCACCCGCGAAAAACGCTTCGCATCAAAATCATGATCGATGGTTTTCATAGTTAGACTCTCCTCCCCCAACTCCAAATCACCCACATCAACGCTGGCACAAAGACCAGCAAGACAAGCGTGCCCGCCAAGCCGGAATACAGCCGCAAGTCACTGGGCTGGTTCATTGAGTGCAGGCATTGGTCAAGCAAGTAAAGCGAGACAACTAACACAAACAGCGTAACGATAACTTTTACACTCAGCTGCATTTGCTTCATCCCTTTGACTCTCAAGTATCCGATGAGTTGAAAACATGTATCGGCTGAAACTATAAAGACCGTGGAATCAATGGTCTCCTGGTAAGTACCCAGAAACTATGCACTTACTTGTAAACTCATGATGTCAAAAGGATTATGGTTGGCAGCGTATAAGGAAGTTATAAAGACTTGCCCGATTCGCGTTTCGCTATCCTGTTTCGCTCTCTTCGTTTCGCTCTCTTCAAAGATAATTGGGTCGTTGGATTGGAAGATGAAGTTTTTGACCTTGATCGTGTCGGGATCTATCCCGACTGACACGAAAAGAATTTATGTTTCTGCTGTTTCTTAAGCAAACCGAACCCGTGCCGCAACACAAAAACGTGCGTGTTACTTTGATCTTGCCAAGAAAAGGCAGGTCGATTTGCGGCCTGCCAGAAACAAAAAAGTAGTCGTAAAACTCAAATATCCAGGTTCTTCACATCCAGCGCGTTGTCCTCAATGAACTTGCGCCGCGACTCCACATCTTCACCCATCAGCGTGGTAAAGATGACCTCACAGGCTTCAATGTCTTCTGCCTTCACGGAGAGCAGCGTACGCCTTTCCGGGTCCATGGTGGTTTGCCAGAGCTGCTCTGCGCTCATCTCACCCAGGCCTTTGTAGCGCTGCACGGTGTACTCCTTGCGACCTTCATTGAGCACGTAATCAAAAAGTTCACGCGGTGAATGCTTTTCCACTACTTCGGCATCGGCCTTGGCACGCCGCGCGGGTGCCTTGGTCGATTTCTTGGGCGCTTTGTCCTGATCTTCTCCTTCGGTATCGTTCACGTCGGCAGCGTCATCTTCTTTACCGCTTTTCCCGGCCACTTCCACAATGAAAGGCGGCTCCATGAAGGCTTCAATCTGCTTGAACTTGGAAATCATCTGCCGGTACTCAGGCGTAGATGCCAGGCCCCAGTTGATGCGCCGCTCAGCGCCCTGGGAATCAGTAAACTGCGCGCCCCAGAGGTTGTGCTCTTCGTCAAAGTAAGCAGCAATGTCTTTGATCTGCTGGGCCTTGGCCATTTTATTCAATTCTTTTTCCAGCTGCTGGATCTTCTTGGGCGGAGTCTTCTTGTCGCCTTCAAAGTCCGCACGCAGAGAGAAGCCGAGCCGGGGCAGCAGGTCGGCGATCTTTTCATTGCGCAGGCGCTTATCTACTTTGTCGAAAAAGCCCAGGTATTCGTTCAGAGTGGTCATGAACTTGGCCAGGGGCGGGCCTTCCAGTTTGGCTGCGCCCTCGCCGTAACGGACAATCATGCCTTCAGCGGCTTTCTTGACCATCACGCGCACAAACTCGCGGTCGTCCTTGATGTACTGCTGCGACTTGCCCTTCTTGATGCCGTACAACGGTGGCTGTGCGATGTACACGTTGTTATGGTGGATCAATTCCTTCATGTGGCGGAAGAAGAACGTCAGCAGGAGAGTGCGGATGTGCGATCCGTCCACGTCGGCGTCCGTCATGAGGATGACTTTTCCGTAACGGACTTTGGTGTAGTCAAAATCGTCCTTGCCGATTCCCGTTCCCAGCGCGGTAATCATCGCGCGGATTTCTTCATGGCCCAGCATCTTGTCATAGCGGGCCTTTTCCACATTCAAAATCTTGCCCTTCAGCGGCAGGATAGCCTGGAAGCGACGGTCGCGTCCCTGCTTGGCAGTGCCACCGGCGGACTCGCCCTCCACCAGGAACAATTCGCAACGATTGGGGTCGCGCTCTGAGCAATCTGCCAGTTTGCCCGGCAGACCGCCGCCATCCAGCGCGCCTTTGCGCCGCGTGAGATCGCGTGCTTTGCGTGCCGCTTCCCGGGCACGGGCGGCTTCAATGGCTTTGTTGATGATCTTGCGCGCTACCGGCGGGTTCTGCTCGAAGAACGCACCCAGGCGCTCATTCACGAAGGCCTGCACAATGCCGGCGATATCAGAATTCAACTTGCTCTTGGTCTGACCCTCAAATTGCGGTTGCGGTAGTTTTACGCTGACCACGGCCACCAGGCCTTCACGCACGTCATCGCCAGTAAGGTTTTCTTTTACGTCCTTGAAAAGCCCAAGCTGCTGGCCGGCGTAGTTGATGGTGCGCGTGAGCGAAGTGCGAAATCCGGAGAGGTGCGAACCACCGTCCACGGTGTTGATATTGTTGGCAAAGCTGAAGACAGTTTCAGAATAGCCGTCGTTGTACTGGAGCGCGATCTCCATCTGCACGCCGTCGCGCTCGGCTTCCATGTAGATGGGTTTGTCGTGCAGGACGCTCTTGCCGCGATTCAAATGCTTGATGAACTCGGCGATCCCGCCGGTGTACTTGAAATCCAGCTTCTTTGCTTCGCCAGTCTTCGGGTCCGTCTGGCGCTCGTCTGTCAAAGTGATCTGTAGGCCCTTGTTCAGGAAGGCCAGTTCGCGCAACCGCTGGGCCAGCGTGTCAAAGTTGTATTCGGTCGCGGTGAAGATCTCTTTGTCCGGCAGGAAATGAATGCTGGTTCCACGCTTTTTTGTGGTGCCGGTCTGCTTAAATTTACTTTGTGGCTGCCCCTTGGAGTAAGACTGCTCCCAGACGTGACCGTCGCGCCAGATCTCCATGTCGAGTTGATGGCTAAGGGCATTCACAACGGAAACACCTACGCCATGGAGGCCTCCAGAAACTTTGTAATTGGAGGAATCAAACTTGCCACCTGCATTCAGTTTGGTGAGCACAACCTGGGCAGCGGGAATTTTTTCACCATCCACCACCATGTCATCCACAGGGATGCCGCGACCATCATCAACCACGGTCACAGAGTTGTCGATGTGGATGGTCACTTCGATGCGTTCGGCATAACCAGCAAGAGCTTCGTCGACCGAATTGTCCACCACTTCGTAAACCAGGTGGTGCAGGCCTGTCTCTCCGTTGGAGCCGATATACATAGCCGGCCGCAGGCGCACATGTTCCATGCCCTCAAGAACTTTTATGTCTTCGGCAGTGTAATTGCCGTTACCATTCCCGGCGGGCTTTTTACTTTTGCTTGGTTCCGCTATTGGTTTTGGTGTTTCAGTTTCTCGCGTGGCCAAATTAACTCCTGTTTGTGGGCGCAAATCCAGGTCTTTCAGGGTGGGTTCGCAGCAGACCCGAAAGCACACTCAAGTTACTGAAATTCAATAGCTTAGTGGCATTAGCGCTAACCGCTAATTGTAGCATGAGCAGGCTGGTTTTGCACTCGAAAGGAGTGGAGAGATTTTTCCACATTGTCGGCACCAACGTGTAGCAAATCTTATGGAAAACTTATTGAAAAAAAAAATGGGAACTGTATACTCATCCCGCGCTTCGGCGCACCACCAAGAAATAAGAACTTACTTAAAGAAAACAGGAGAACCCCCCTTGAAAACGCTACTTCGTTCGTCTCTTCTAGTGTTGTTATTGCTCGGCGGCTACGCCGGGTTTACAGCCAGTGCTTCTAGCTCTCACGTACCTTCGGTGCCCATGCCGCCATCGAGGTAACTGATAAGTAACTAGCTATTAAGAAACCTAGACTGTTGAAGACAAAGCATTAAATCGGTTTATCGTGCGGCGCCAATAAAGGCCTCTATTGGCGACTCGGTAAATTGTACGTTAGTGTCAATGTAGCGCTTGCCCCAGCCTCTGTGCAGTAGTATGCTTCCGCTCCTCCGGAGGCTGGGCGTTTATGCAGATAACTCTTCCCCAACTTGCTCTTGCTTTGGTCAGCATTGCCATGCTGAGCGTAGTCATGGCTCTAATGATCAAGCGCAGGTTACGTACCGCCTATCCGCTGTTTTTTACCTTTCTTGGGCTCAATCTCCTTGCGACCATGGTGCTGATGCCGCTTTATTATTACGCGATTGGGCAATACTTCTTCGTGTATTGGGCAGCGAGCACGGTCTTGACGGTGCTGGGTTTCGCGGTTCTATATGAAGTTTTTGTAAATATTCTCAAGCCATTCTCAGCTGTGATTGATCTTGCCAAGATGCTGTTCGGTTGGGCCGCCCTTTTCTTATTGCTAGCCGGCTTCTTGACCGCTCTGGTAACCACCGGTCCGAGTGCTAGGAAGATCGTTGTTGCCGTGGATCTGTGCGACCGTTGCGTTCACTTGATGCAGTGCGGCTTAATGATGTTGCTGGTGCTGTTTGAAAAGCGCCTCAACTTCTCCTGGCGGAATTCCGGGATGTGCATCGCGTTGGGACTTGGCGCCACTGCTGCTATTGACTTGGTCGTCTCCTATGGCCAGAGTCGTTTTCCCGCTTTGAACGCTCAACTGGCAATGTTCAATGGCATCTGCTTTGTCGCTGTTATCGCTTTTTGGGCTTTCCGTCTTAAGGCCACAGAATCGGCCCCAACAACGGTCGCGGGCTCACCCAGTCGCGTGATCCTCCAGCGTTGGAATGAAGCGCTGACCAGCTACAAATATGGCGATCTGGCTTTGTCCTCCAACAGCGTGGACTCATTCCTGCCCGGTGTTGAAAAGACGGTGGAGAGAGTGCTTGCCCGGAAGGTTATCCACTAGAAAATTCCTTCCTCCAAAAGTGCAAAAGGCCGGACAAATGTCCGGCCTTTTTGTTCTGTGGGAAAAGCATCAAATCCGCATTGGCATAACGATGTAGCGGTATCTGTATTCGCTGTCAGCAGCTTCGTCGGGACGTAACTGGCCTGCTGTTTGAGAATCCTTAAACTCGAAGCGAACCCCGCCCGCGCCTACCACTTTGAGAAATTCCAGAAGATATTGCGAGTTGAAACCAATCACCATGGGGTCCCCGGTGTAGGCGGTTTCAATGGAATCCTCTGACTCGCCGGTTTCCGTGTTCGACGAAGAAACCTTCAACTCATTTTTTTCCACCCGCATTCTTATAGCATTAGAGCGCTCGTCGGCGAACTGGGCCACGCGCTGGATAGCGGCGGAAAGCTCGTCGCCATGGATGGTGACAAACTTGGTGTTGTCACGCGGGAGCACGGCTTCATAGTTGGGAAACTGTCCGGTAAGCTGGCGCGAGGTGAGCAGGCGTCCTCCAATGCGGAAGAACAGCGTTGACTCATCCTTGCCAAACTCCGCGACCGGAGCATCCGTTGAGCCCAAGAGCGTGTTCAGTTCCGCCATGGCTTTCTTGGGGACCAGCACTTTCATCTCGCCGCTGACCGGAAGCTTCGAGTTGTTGTGCTCGATATGCGCCAGGCGATGGCCGTCCGTAGCCACCATGGTGATGGATTCAGGTTTGAGCACCATCAACGCGCCGTTCAGCGTGTAGCGAGACTCTTCATTGGAAATCGAGAAGATGGTCTTGGCGATTAATTGCCGCAGCACCTGGGCCGGCAACTGCAACGCGGACTCGGCCGGAAACAACGGCAGCGCGGGAAAGTTGGCGCGGGCCATGCCTACCATTTTGGTATTGGAGCGGCCGCTGCGAATCTGCACCCAATGGTTTTCCAGTAGTTTAACGCTGATCTCCCCATCGGCCAGCAATTTAACGTAGTCGTAAAGTTTGCGCGCGGGAATAGTGCAAGAGCCTTCCTTCTTCACCTTTGCCGGGCATGAGGTGCGCAAGCTGAGATCCAAATCCGTCGCGGTAATGGAAAGCTTGTCACCAGCAGCCTCAAACAAAAAGTTGGAAAGGATCGGAATGGTGGTTTTGCGCTCCACCACGCCCTGGGTCGCTGTGAGTTCCTTCAATAGATCGGACTTAGCGACGGTAATTTCCATCGTGGCTCCCGCCTCGGTGCCTGCGGAGGAAGGCATAGATTTACGGCCCCCTAATATTATTAAATCTAACTCAAATCAAAATACTATAAATACAAGCAGTAGCAGTAGATGCCTGCGGAAAAGTGGGAATTACTTCCAACCCCTTAGCTTACAGGTTCTTGCCGGATGCTGCCGATTGCAATTCTAATCCCGAAAACGACAACCGTCGCGGATTGTTTGTTCCACCGATGGAATTTTGTTCAGCTTTTGCACCGTTTCCACAGTGCATCCACAATAATCCCCACGGGAAACGCGGCTTGAAAGTGGAAAACATTCCCGAATGTCTTCCAGCCAAAACGGGAACAATCAGCTGTTCAGTGTTTCCGTCAGTTTATTCAGCAACCGGTTCAGATCTTTATCGGACTGGCGCTGGTCTTCGATCTTGCCGATGGAATGCATCACCGTGGTGTGGTGTTTGCCGCCAAATTGCCGGCCGATCTCCGGTAGTGAAGCCTCCGTCATCTGCTTGGCCATGTACATGGCGATCTGCCGTGGAAAAACAATCGCCCTGGAATTGCTTTTGGCTTTGATCTCGGCCACACGCAAGCCAAACTGCTCCGCTACGGCTTTCTGAATGGCGTCAATGGTGATCTTCCGCGCTTGTGAATCGATAAAATTTTTCAGCACCTGCTGGGCCGTGTTCAGGTTGACTTCAGCGCCTGTCAGCGAGCAATAAGCGATCAGGCGTATCAGCGCGCCTTCCAGCTCACGGACGTTGGTGCGCACGTTCGAAGCAATGTACAGGGCCAAGTCCGTAGTCAACGTAACCCGCTCAGACTCGGCTTTCTTCTGTAGAATTGCGACTTTGGTTTCCAGGTCCGGCGGCTGTATGTCCGCGATCAATCCCCATTCGAAGCGCGACCGCAGCCTGTCTTCAAATTCCGCCAACTCCTTAGGTGGCCGATCACTGGCGATCACGATCTGCTTCATGGAATCATGCAGAGCGTTAAACGTATGGAAGAATTCTTCCTGCGTGCGCTCTTTCTGGGCCAGGAACTGTATGTCGTCAATCAGCAACACATCGACGTTACGGAATTTGTCGCGGAAGCTGATCATCCGGTCATAGCGCAGGGAGTTGATCATTTCGTTGGTGAACTTTTCGCTGGAGATGTAGCAGATGGAAGCTTGCGGCTGCCGCCGCTTTACTTCATGTCCAATGGCCTGCATCAAGTGGGTCTTGCCCATTCCCACGCCGCCGTACAAGAACAGCGGATTGTAGGCCTTGGAAGGCCGCTCGGCCACGGCTTGCGCCGCCGCATGGGCGAACTGGTTGCCGGCGCCGATTACAAACGCCCCAAATGTGTATTTGGGGCTGAGTTGTGCCGCGGAGTCCCAGTCAAACCGTTGTTGCCGTATTGCGCTCGGCGGAGCGCCCGAAGCGGAAACCGGGGCAAAGCCGCCATCAGGACGGACCGGCGGTGCGGTGGGGTCTTCTTCCGCGGTGATAAATTTTACGTCTTGATAGGCGGGTTCAAGCGTGTCCATGGCTTCCTGGATCAGGTCGCCAAACTTTTCGCCGATGTGGCGGAATTCCGCCGTGGGCACCCGGACAAACAAAACGTTTCCGTTGGCATGGCTAAACCGTGTGGGCTTAAGCCACGTATCGTAAGAATTCCGGCTGATCTTTTTTTCCAGCGCTCCTAAGATGCGGAGCCATGGGTTCGCACTTGCAGTCGCGGTCGCAGCAGTGAATGACATGCTTGGAATAATTTCCTATTTTGGGCCAGCCAGTGACCCGTCGTTCGATCTCGAAGATTTGGTATTACCCTGCATGGGCACCGCAGAGCAGTTTTTGAACTACAAAGTGCAACAAAAAATTCTTTAGACTGGTCGGCATACTAGCACGAACTTCTGTCTGTGGAAATGTGCCAAAAGAAATTTTTTTTACGCAGAATATTTTTCTCAACACCTATGGAACCGTTTCGTCAAGTACTCAATTCATAACTGCCGCACGAGTGGTGCACAAATTTAGAACGTGCATTGGCATCTCCAATCACAAAACTTTCCGGCAAATGTTTTAAGAGCAAGCGGCATGAATCATTTCGGACGCGCCGCCACATAGATAACGCGACATTCCGCCGTTCTTTTGCTCTTGTGCGGCGATGGGCCTGCTTTTTTAGCTCTGTTTTGGCGCCAGCTGGCACGAAAGGCCCCAATTCCTTTATACTTCTTGTTTGCCCCACACAAACAACTTTGAGTAGGAGCCCCATAAGTCGATGCCTAAGCGTACGTTTCAACCTAACCGTCGCAGTCGTTCCAAGACGCACGGTTTTCGCACTCGCATGAAGACCAAAAGCGGAAGAGCTGTGCTCTCCCGCCGTCGTGCCAAAGGACGGAAGCGTGTTTCCGTAAAGCCTGGCTTCCGGGAATAGTTTGTCTCCGCAAAATGTGTATTCTGCGCGCCAAACCATCTGTGAACGAGAGCCCCAATCAAGTTTCGCAAAAGTTCCCGAAGCGTTCACGCCTGCTGAAGCACGCTGACTTTCAGGCGGTTTACCAGCAGGGCAAAAAACATTTTTCCGGGAATGTTACGGCTTTTTACCTTGAGCGCACTCAGCACGAAGGCCCGCGCGTGGGATTCACGGTGGGCAAGGTGCTGGGGGGCGCGGTGGACCGCAATCGCATACGACGGCGCATGCGGGCGGCGGTCCGGCGGCACTTGGCGCAACTGGTACGGCCGCTGGATTTGGTGCTGCATCCGAGAAAGACAATCTTGACCCTGGAGTTTGCCCAGCTTGACTCAGAGATCGGGCAGATTTTTGCGGCGGTCCAGAGAGGCAGAGGACGATGAATCGAGCAGTCGCGTTTTTGCTGAAATTCTATAAGCGACTGATTTCGCCGTGGCTGCCTGTTTCTTGCCGTTATGTTCCAACGTGCTCGGAGTACGCCGCGGAAGCGGTGACCAAGTATGGTTTTTTTCGTGGCGTGGCGCTGGGTTTATGGCGCTTGTTGCGTTGCAATCCCCTGGCGCGCGGGGGCTATGATCCCGTACCAAGAAATTAGTTGAGACCATCCATTTGACCGAATACCGTAATCCGCAGAACGATACTGGCTCAGAGAAGCGGCTGCTCCTGGCCTTCTTCCTTGTTTTCCTTGTGATCGCAGTAATGCAGTATTTTCTGCCCAAGCCCCAGCCACAACCTCCACCACCGCAGAAAACCGCGGAACAACAGCCAACGCCGCAACCACAGCAAAGCCCGGGCGCTCCTGTTCCTGTCGCCACCAAGACACCGCCACCTCACACGCCGGCTGCTGCCGCCAAGATTCCTGTCAAGACCGCTCCCAGCGAAACAGAAACGGTCTTTGACAATGATTTGTACCGCGTGACGTTTACCAACCGCGGTGCGCTGGTGAAGTCCTGGGTGCTGAAGAAATACACTGACGAAAAAGGGAAGCCCTTTGACCTCGTCAATCCTGCTATCGCCACAACGCTGGGCTATCCGCTGTCGCTTTTCACCTATAACGCTGAGCTGACAAAGAAGGTGAATGAAGGCCTCTATGTTGCCAGCGATACGGGCGTCCAGTCCGGTGCAGTCACGTTTGAATTCTCTGACGGGGACACTTCAGTCCGGAAAACTTTTCGGCCTGACAAATTGTATGTGCTCAGCATTGAAACTGAGGTAGTCGACCACGGGCAGAGGGTGACGGCATTCCCGCAATGGCCTTGTGGATTGGGCGACCAGCTTGCCGCCGCGTCATATGCGAACGGAAAGATTGAGTGGCAGCAAAATGGCGACATCGAGCGCAAGGCCCCGACTTCCGGCTGGTTCCTGACCGGCAAGAAATGGATTGCCGGCGGCCAGACCTTGCCTGGACCCTATGATTGGGTGGCCTTCGCGGACCAGTACTTCGCTGTGGCCTTCATGCCGGATTCTCCCAGAGACACGAGTCTGGTCACGCTCAACACTCCCATCGAAATCCCCCGCAATCCGGACAAGCCCAACGACGCAAAAGACAAGGTCCCCGTGATCGGCGTGGCTGTTGGCAATGTGAAGGGTGTAACGCGGCAGCGCATTTTTGCCGGCCCGAAAGCAGTGGACATACTGGATAGCACGCTCAGCCAACCGGGCGGCCCCGATCTGCGCGGCATCTACGATTTCGGCACGTTCGGGTTCATTGCCAAGCCTCTCTTTCTTTGGCTCAAATGGACCTATGTGCACTGGATCACTAATTGGGGATGGGCCATTGCTTTTCTTACCCTGGTCATCACCATGGCGCTGCTGCCGTTGCGCATCACCAGCATGAAATCCTCCCTGCGGATGCAGAAGATCCAGCCGCAGGTGAAGGCCATCACGGAAAAATACAAGCGCTATAGCATTACCGATCCGCGCCGCGCGGACATGCAAAAGGAAATGTCGGCGCTTTACAAACGTGAAGGCGTGAACCCGGTGGGCGGCTGCTTCCCGTTGTTGTTGCAGATGCCGTTTCTTTTTGCCTTCTACGCCATGCTGGGCAACGCCATTGAGTTGCGCCAGGCAAACTGGTTATGGATCCACGATCTCTCCGCTCCTGATCCTTTCCACATATTGCCTATCGTTATCATGATTTCAATGTTTGTCAGCCAGAAGAGCGCCCCGCAGGCCGGCATGGATCCAGCGCAGCAGAAGATGCTCAACTTTATGGGGCCCATCATGATCGGTGGCATGAGTTGGGGCGTGGCTTCCGGGCTTTCCATTTATTGGGCGTTGAGTACTTTGCTTGGCTACGTGCAACAGTTGGCCATCAATCGGTCGGAGCTGGGCCAGCAGGTGCGGAAAACCTTAGAAAAGCGGGCCGCCCGCAAGCGCTGATTTTCCAAGCTATATAATCGCGGAGTCTGGATTTAAAAATGCTTCAGGACAAAGTCGCAACAGCAAAGAAGATTGATTCTTTTCTGAAGAACGTGATCGCTTCAGGCGCGTTTAAGCTGAAATACCGTATCACGGTAAACCCTCCCGTCCCGCCAGGACAGGAGTCAGTGACGCCGGATATTTTCGTGGAGCTGGCCGGGCCGGACAGCGGGTTGCTGCTGGAACGCGGCGCGGAAGTGCTGCGCTCCCTGGAAGTCCTTACCCATGAAATGCTGCACCTCCATGCGGAAGACCACGAGAAGATCAGTTTTGACTGCAAAGGGTATCGCGCTGCCCGCCAGCAGGAGCTGAAGCTGGCCGCGGAAGTGGCAGCGGAGAAAGTGCTGAAAGCGGGCGTGCCTTATTCGTTCGCGCCCATGTCTTCACGCGAGCGGCGGCTGCTCCACCTGGTTTTCCGCGACCACGCTTCTTTGACCACCGAGAGCGAAGGCGAAGGCGGACACAGGTACGTTGTGCTGTATCCCAAGGACTACAAACCCGCACGGCCTATGCGCCGGTAAGCGGCCTTTCCATCGAACAATCTCCGTTCAGCTATCATGTCAGTGAAAGCGGCGAGGCATGCGTGCGCCGAACCGCGTATCCACGAGCACCAGGATAATGGGGGAACAATGTCGACCAACGTGGCCATGATTGGGGAGGTCCCCATTTTTGAATTGATGGACACTGAGGAGCGTCAAGCGCTGGCAGAGATGATGGACTGCCTTGACGTCAAAGTGGGCCAGACGATTTTTTCCTATGGCGATCCCGGAGGAGAAATTTTCATTCTCCGCAACGGCCGCGTTAAAGTTTTCGTGGAGAGCACCGAGGGCGAAAAGATTGTTCTGGCGGAAAACGAGCGCGGTGACGTAGTTGGCGAACTTTCATTTCTAGATGGCGGCCCCAGGACAGCCACGGCCGTGGCCCGCGAAGACACCCAGCTTTTGCGGATGCACCGTGAACGCCTCCTGAGTTTTATTGACAAGCATCCCCATGCCGCCATCGATCTGCTTACCGTGGTTGGGCGCAGGCTGCGCTCCACAGACGAGTTGCTGCGCACACACGTCACCCGCAACGTAAACGTGGAAGAACAAGAACACATGACCTTTGGCGCCCGAATCGCCGATAAAGTCGCGGCGTTCGGCGGCTCATGGACGTTCATCATCCTCTTCTTCACCGTGATGGTGGTCTGGGTCACTCTGAACAGTGCGGTCTTATTCGTGCATCACTTTGATCCGTATCCTTACATCCTGTTGAACCTGATTCTCTCTATGATTGCCGCCATTCAGGCTCCGGTGATCATGATGTCGCAGAACCGCCAGACTGCGAAAGACCGGTTGAAGTCCGATCTTGATTACGAAGTGAATTTCAAAGCTGAGCTGGAAGTAGCGCAGCTCCATCGCAAGGTCGACCACATCTATGAACGCCTGGAAGAACATTTTGCCAAGCATGATCCGCGCAAGCCAGGCACGTAATGCGATGCGGTCAAGCAAAGATCGTGTGGCGCCGGCACTCTTGCCGGTGAGCTGTAGAGACGAGGCATGCCTCGTCTCTATCTATCGGTAGACATGCTCAGCAACTATGAATCTGGATGACACCATCGTCGCCATTGCCACGCCGCCCGGACGAGGAGGCATCGGAGTCGTCCGTCTGGCTGGCCCGGACGCACGCTCGATCGCGGGCGCAATGCTGCGACTGAAGCATGAGCTTGAAGCCGGACGCGCCGTTTTTGCCGAATTGATTGAGCCTGCCACAGGTGAGCGCATCGACGAAGCCGTAGTCACCTACTTCGCCAAGCCCCACTCTTATACCGCTGATAACGTGGTTGAAATCTCCGCGCATGGCTCGCCCGTGGTCTTGCGGCGCGTGCTGGAAATAGCCACCGCCCGCGGCGCACGTATGGCCGAACCCGGAGAGTTCACCATGCGCGCTTTTCTCAATGGCCGGATTGACTTGACCCAAGCCGAGGCGGTCCGCGACCTGATTGAATCGCAAACGCTGTATCAAGCCAAAGTCGCAGCACAGCAGCTTGAAGGCGCGCTTTCCAAACGCCTTCAACCCATCAAGCAAAAGCTGGTGGAGTTGATTGCCGTGATGGAAGCGGGCATCGACTTTGCTGAAGATGATGTCTCCGTGCTGCCGGCGGCTGAGATCCTGGCGCGTCTGGCCGCGGTGCAAGCTCCACTGGAGCAACTTCGGGCGTCATTTGCTTACGGCAAAGTCGTGCATGAAGGGCTTACGCTGGCCATTGTCGGGCGCCCGAACGTAGGCAAATCCAGTTTGTTCAACCGCCTGGTCGAGCGCGAGCGCGCCATCGTGACAGCCATGCCCGGCACCACGCGCGACTTGGTCACGGAAACCGTGTCGCTGGGTGGAATCCCGCTCAACCTGATCGATACCGCCGGCATCCGCCACTCGACTGACGAAGCAGAGAGCATTGGAATACGCAAGTCTTATGAAGCGTTGAGCGAGGCCGATCTGGTGCTGGTGGTGCTGGACAGCACGCAGGAAATTTCCGCAGAAGATAAAGAGCTTCTGCGTATCTGTATAACAGGCCGCGGACTGCTCGTGGCCAATAAGACAGACCTTGCCCCTGATGCTATCAAGTACCTTGCCGGGCCTAAGATCTTCAAGACCTCAGCTCTGACCGGTGAAGGGATCGACGACCTGCGCAAAGGGATTCTGGAAAAAGTCGCTGGCCGCACTGGTGGTGAGCAGGAGACTGGTTTTCTAACCAACATCCGCCACCAGCGTCTGGTGGAAGAATCGCTCAACAGCCTGGAAGCCGCCTGCCGCGCGGTAAAAGGCAAGATCCCGCATGAGATGATCATGCTCGATCTTTACGGCGCTCTGCGTCCGCTGGATGCCGTCACCGGCGAGACCACAACGGATGACATTCTGAATTTGATCTTCAGCAGCTTTTGCATCGGCAAATAGGCATCTGCCAAGCAAGACAACCGGCGCTATTGTGTCTCCAGAAAAGGTGCGCCTTATATAGTCGTGGAGCACAGGCGCCCCCGCCTGTGAAGCAACAGCCACAGGTCTTGAATTCTTCCCCTCTCGCGACGATTTTGAAGGGTGAAAGAAGACGCAGCCGGGGACGGCTGCGCTCCACACTTATTGTTTATTTTTGCAGCTTGCCGCGCTGTGCCACACGGGTTCATGAACACTGAACCACATTCGTTGCCTTTACGATGGCGGTTTGATTGGCCTATTGCTTGTGGCTGGAACCATTATGTCGGTGAAGAAGAAGGCGTCAAAGTTGTTGGCCCAGGTTGAGGTCATCGCAGCATGGCCCAAAGGGCGCGCACTCAAGGGTTTGCGCAGCCAGTTTCCATCCGGAATGGTTCTCAGATCAAGAAACCCGTAGGCTCTGCCGGTTTCATGCCAAAGTGCTTCCAGGCTCCCCGGCTCTGCGATGCCGATGTCCTTGGGCTCGGGTTGATTCACTCTGCCGGCTTTCCCTTGATACGCAACAAAAGCAATGGAGTACATTTTGGCGCCGAGCTTCTGATAAGCCACGTCTCCCATGTTCTTCATTGATTCATACCCCCACTTGTGGGCGTCGTCCATCATCGGGGCGTTGCGCATAATATGAAGACTCGCTGCCCATACGATGATCTTTTTTCCTGGGTAGCGTTTTTCCAGCAGCCAAAGCAGATTCTCTCCCATTCTGATATCGCGCGTGGAAGAATTGTGGTTCTGTTCAACAGACTGCGCCTCCAGGACCAGGAAATTCTCAAGCGTGCGCTGGTAGAAGTCTGCTTCGCGCAGCATGGATTGCGGTATCGGCGCGGCGGCAAGAACGGACAGGGCTTTCTGGACTGCCGCGCGGGAAGCCTCGCGTTGCTGCGGCGTAGGTTCATACTTCTGCAACAAAGCCACTACCAGGTCGTCGATGATTTTGCGGTCCTCAGGAGGAAGGGCGTCAGGCTGGACGCGGTCGATAAAAGACTGGATATCCTGTCCGTAGGTATCAACCGTCCTGCGCGACGTGAACTGGTCATCAAAGCCGGCCGTGATCAGCGGATGCTCCGTGGAGTACGTTGACCGCACGTAGTCGAACAGCGGAAACACCTCGTTGCTCCAGGCCCAGGTGCCAAAGATTCCTTTCGCCGTTGCGTCCGTGAGGGAAAGGTCGGAATGGAGCGCCTCCTCCACCTTCTGGCAGTCGTACAGTCCGGATTCCCAGGCGAGCACATCAAAGCCCATTTTTTCATGCAGGAACCGGATCAATCGCCTTTTGGCGTAGAAGGTGGCGCCGTCGCCATGACTCTGCTCGCCAAGAAGCACGATGCGTGCTTCGCCGATTGCTTTCCGCAACGGCATCAGGTCGGAGAGGTCCGCATCCGCGGCATCGATCGACCGCACCGCTACGGTGTGCTTCTTCAGCCATTCCACTTTGTTTTTGTCGTTCTTGTCACTGCCGTCATAGGCAAGGGCGCGTCCAACACTGAAGAGAGAAATAACCAGGACCAGTAGAACCGTATGTCTTTTCATTTGCGATCTCACAGTATCTTAGTCCGGCCAGTCAGGTCGCTTTGCCGGCACAGTAGAAATAATAGTTCCCAGTGTAGCTCCTCTCATTTAAAGACGCCCTCCGGAGTTGGCGGCGATGGCAGGGTCTTGTACCACGGGCGGACTGTTGGGGTTTTCGTGCTTGGGATTTTTGTATTAGGCGGCCTGGCCTGCCATGAGGCCCGTGCCGGTACGATAATAGCCATCCCCAAAGCGAACAGGCCTAAAATGAACAGACCAAAGAGTGCCAGGGAACACCCGCAGCCTCTCGCATCGAAACCAGACGCCGGGAGTTTTGATAGATCGCGCATGACCTTGCCGCCTTCCGCTAAATTCATTGCCGCGGCAAGCAGAAAACATCTCAAGGAATGAACGCTGGTTTCCTTGCCAAGGATCTAGAGTTCTGACATGCCGGCGCTAAAGAGGACGACAATTTTTGGCTGGCTCCTTCAAAAATTTGGAACACGGAGAGTGTCTACTCGTACGCCAGGGCGTCAATCGGGTCTTGGCGGGCTGCAAGTATTCCGGGATAGAGCGCACCGAGCAAGGCTGAGGCCATGGCAATCCCGGCGGCTATGGGCCACCATTGTGGGACAATCGCTTGCGGCAGTGAGGCCGGCACAAATCTTGCCAGCAGCCATCGGCTCAGGAAACTGAAGCCAATACCAAGAATGCTTCCGCCCAGCCCGAGGAAGAGCGCTTCCATCAGGATTATCTTCAGCACCAGCAGTTTTGACGCGCCCAGAGATTTCAAGATCCCGATTTCGCGCGTGCGCTGCTGGATCGCCATATACATGGAAAGTGAAGCCACGGCAGCGCCAATCAGCACGGCCACTCCAATGATCACGTTGAGCAACGGACGAAGGAAAGGAACATTGTTGGCAGAAGTCATTGACACCATGTCATCTACGGAAATGACCCAATAGCCGGGTAACAAAGCCTTGATTGAGTCGATGATAGAGTTGATGTTTGCTGGATCATCCAGTTTGAGATAAATCTGCGCGACTCTACCCGCAGTGCCGTCAAAATCCTGGACTATTTTTATGGGCAGGAAAATGTGTGCGAGTTTGCCCGGCTCCACCACGCCTGCAACATTCCACTCGCGATCAAAAAGTTTTATTTTGCCCCCGGCGTGAACATGCGCCTGTTGTGCATAAAAGGTGTCAAGGAGTATGTCGTCCGGCTTTTCAAACGAGTGCCCTTCCTGGAAAACAAAGCTTCCGCTCATCCGCTCAAACGCCACCAGGTCGATTCCGTTTACGGTGGTCCATCCAGAAACCACGTGGGTGGCCACGCCCGTGGCCTGGGTAACGTGGGGGACCTGATGAAGTCGTTCTACCAGTTTCTCCGGCATATTGGAAAGGGCCATGGACGTGGGTGATGTATCTCGCACCACGATATCGGCGCCGCTGCCGCGCATGCGGCGCCCCGAATCTTCCACAAAGCCCTGGCTCAGCCCCACCAGCGTGAGCATGAGAGTGACGGGAACGGCGATTAGCAGAATGCTCAGTATCGTACGAACCGGCCGGTAGTTCAGATTAGCTGCAACAAGTTGTGCGATCACAAGTGAGACTCCGCGGGCGCATCGGTTTTTGAAGGGTGCTCCACTCAAGATAGCAGAGCAACTGCTTTATTGCGGAATAACAGTGACGGTCAAGATCCCCGCAATCTCGTCCGCGTTGTCGCGGTCTCTTTGGAACGTGATGCCGGGCTGTTTGGCGTAGGTATCAGCCAGGCGCAGCTCTTTCACAATAAATATGCGTGAGCCATCGCGGCCGATGCGTTCGTCATAGGTAACGCCGGACATGTAGTAGGGATGTCCATGCCACAAAAAAAGTGAGAGCTGCTGCTGTTGCAGCCCGGCGATGAGCGCGCCGATGTCGACCGGCGCTCCGGCCACAAAGTGCAGTTCCAAGCGAACGTGGCGTCCGTTTTCCAGAACGAATTCTTTGTTCACAACCTGGGCCAGAGCGTCGATGGAAGGCATTTCAGGAGCACAGAGTTCACCTCCGTTGAGCCGCATCACCCAGAAGCTTTGGTCCAGCGTGACATTCTGCCTTTGCAGCATGGTTTCCAGCCCCGCAGCCAGGGCCCAGTTCTCACAATTCTGTCGGGCCGTGCTCATCTTGGCGGGAGCAAGGTCGGTGGTCTGGTCCGGCTTCACATGCACCTGTTGTTGTGACTGTTTCTGCATGGCACCATCAGCGGCAACAGAGAAACCCAGGAGCAAAACAAAGGACGCAATTCGCCTCAGAAGTGGCATGTTCAAGCCAGTGTACCGCCGCTGGCCGGTACGGAGAGCAAGGTTTTGTGGGAGGGGCTTACTTCGGCACGCCTATTTTTCTTGATGAGAGCTACTTGGCCAGGACAGCCATGGCTTTGCGGAAGAGTCCATCAAAGGACTCGCCAGCGGAGCGTTCCACCCGCGCCAGGGCCCTTTCCGCGATGGGACGCTGATATCCCAGATTCACCAGCGCTGAGACCACGTCCTCTTCCACCGGCGACGTTACGGCGACGGCGGCCGCAATGCCAAAGGCGTCGAGCTTGTCTCGCAACTCCAGGACCATGCGTTCCGCGGTCTTCTTGCCGATGCCGGGAATGCGCGTGAGTGCGGCCACATTGTTGCCTTTGATGGCAGCCACCATGGTGGCTGCTTCCATGCCGCTCAGAATGGTCACGGCCAGCTTGGGGCCGATGCCGCTTACGCTCAGCAGCTTTTCAAAAAGCTGTTTCTCCTGCGCGCGGAGAAACCCGAACAGGGCCAGCGCGTCTTCACGCACGTGCGTGTGTATGAACAGTGAGATCTCAGCGCCCAGTTGCGGAAGCTCAGAGAATGTGGGGACGCTGATGGTAACGTCGTAGCCCACGCCCGCCGCTTCAACAATGGCCTGGTTAGGGTGCTTGGAGATCAGCTTTCCGCGAATGTGTGCAATCACAATGGGCCCATTCCCTGAGTCAGGGTTTGAGACAGAGTGCCGTCAGGGTTGATCGTTTGAAATGTCGGCATGAACTTGGGAAGGGCGGCCCAGGGCATCCAGGGTACAGCGAACGAAAACACGACGTCAGCCGCGCTCACGAATATATGCCACCCGTCATACAACTTGTAGTCTAAGAAGTGTTGCAGGGTTTGCCCCATAAGGGCCCAACTAAACTCAAGGTTTTGCGCATGCATCTCTACGTGGGTGAAATAGATGGCATCGCCCCACCACTTCGCGGCCAGGGTGAGCAAGACCGCCATCACCTGTCCCGCGCGGTCCCGTTTGCCCATGGCTTTGAACATAAGCCAGCAGACGGGGATGCTTATCAGAATGGCCATGACCGCATGCAGCTTGGGCGACCATTTTCCGCTGTCTCCTTCCATCAGACCGACCAGCCAGCCCCAGGCACTGCCGGCGACAGCGGCTGCCACCAGCCCGGCAGCCAGGCCGACGACATAGTTTGCGTCCCGGGCTTTGTATTCGTCAGCCTCACGCTGCTTTTCCGCGGCAACCCTCATCTGGCAAGCGGAGCAGTGGTAGCCGGGTACGCCATCCGTCAAAATGATCTCTCGCGCTTCAGCCACGCCGCAATCCTCGCATTTACCGTCGAAGGCCGGCGCACACTTGCTCACCTCTTCAATGACCGCGTCCAACAGGTTGACAACGTCTTCCAGTTTGGTCTTGCTGAGGGAAAAGGTCCAGGTAATGAGTACGCCGTCCTCTGCCGCTTTAACGCTCTTTTTGCCAAAGAATGAGTTAAAGCCAGGCCGGTTCTTGAGCGCCTCTTGAATCTGCGGACCGGCGGTAGACCTTGGATACCGCACCAGAGCGGCGAATCCGCTGGTCCGGCCGGCCTGTGTGCACGCCAGGGCGAGCAGGTATCCCATGCGCACTCCGAACACGGCGCCTTTCAGGTTGCGGCGGTAGTGGTCCTTAAATGTCGAGCATTTAGGCACATAGATGCACCCAGTTTTCTGGGCAAGCTGAGACATGTAAGTAGGAATGTTCATCCGATGGGAAACTTACTCCAGGTTGATCTGGGATTCAATCAAAGATTTGACCCCTCACGCGCCAGAAAACAATCACGCCCTGCGTTTGTAAAAGATGTTGAACTGGAACCCGGGGTTCGGCGGGAAAAGCTCGGCAATTTTTTTCAACCGCTCCGCCAGTGCCGGAGGCGCCAGCAGGGCGTAGTCGCGTTCCCGCAGCTCGTAGTAATCCACGTCCAGGCAGAGTGAGAGCATGTAAATGGCAATGGAATCAGAAAAAGCGGCAGCCAGATATTCAGACTTGGCTTTCTCGTCGATCCGCCCCGCCCCGCCGGCCTGCGCCTGCTTACGAAATTCAAAGGCATCCAGGCTGGTTTCACCGCGCGTGTTGCCGGAAGCCTGTGTCCAGACCAGGTCGGCAAATTCATCGGAGATGCCGGCATGCTCTACAAAGGCGTGTCCCACGTTGATGTAAAACTCAAAGGCAATGGCAAAGCGCTCGTCCAGCAACCGGGTGGAGATAAACACGCACTGCGAATCTCCGGAATCTATATTGCGATGGCAGATGGCCCCTTCCGGCGGCGGGCCGTCAAAGCGTTCGGCAATCAGAGTCTTGTCCCCTTCGGCGATGGTAAGCGGAACAAAATAAAAAGCCTTGCGCTCCAGGGCCGCGGCAATAGCTCGGGGTACCGCACCCACAATCCGTTCCAGATCGTTGGAGGGCAGCATGACCTCGCCCACGGTGGTGTAACAGATTCCGTTGGGCGCCTGGGCGATCCGGGCGTCCTTGATAATTTCCTGCGCTGTACGCAGCTGCGTATTGACTGCCTGACTCACGGTATTATTCTAACGTACGGCGGACTTTGCAGTCGGAATAAGCCCTATGAACAAATTCTTTCTCAGCGCCGGGATCGCCTTGGTCTCCGGCGTAATTAGCTTTTTTCTTTCGGTGGCGTTTCTGTGCATCGTGCTACTGGTGATGCGGGCCGTGGGCCATAGTCATCCGGATATGTCGCTCGCGTACAAGGCGGCCGCTCCGGTGGCCGTGCTGGCGCTGCTGTTGGGCTTTGTTATTTCTCTGGTGCGCATTCCGGCGGCTCAGAGATAGCGCCAATCAAACAATGGCGACCGGGCGCTAGCAGCGCTCGTACTTCCAGTTTCTTGACTTGCCTTCGGCCATCCACTGCACCGACGTTTGCAGACGGCGCTGGCGGGTTTCCTCGCTCTTGGCTTCCGTGACCCACTCGATGTAGTCTTTTTTCTTGCTGTAAGGAAATGCCTCGAAGGTAGCCAGCGCTTTCTTGTTCTTTTTGACCGCAGCCAGAAAGTAGGGCGGCGCCTTGAGCGTTTTCTTTTCGGCGGGCGACGCGGTCTTGCGGGGCACGGTCAGGCCGGCGTCGTTGACCTCCATGGCCTTCTTGATGTAACCCAGGAGGACTTTCTTCGCGGGCAATTCCTTGAGCGAGGCGATTCGGCCGAAGTTCCCCATGGCCTCGGCGGCCTTGTCTTTGGGGTCCAGGAACAGGCTGCCTTTCCAGAAACCGAAGACGCAATGCTCCTTGAATGCAGCCATGCCGCAGAACATGCCTTTGTAGTTGAAGTGAGGCGAGCTCCACTTCAGTTCCTCAACAACTTCCGGACATCCCTGGTGAACAATCTCGCGCAGGGTGCGAAGAATAGGCTGGGCGAAATCCGCAGACCTGGCAATGTAGGCGTCGATGCGCTTATCTCGAGTTCCCATGCGCCCGATGCTATCCAATGGTGATCAGCTTAGGCAAGCAGCAAAAAGTGGTAAGCCCTGGTTTTTATGACCAGGCGAAGTGACAGTCGATGCTAACGAATTGACGGGATAGGAGACAGAGCCGTTCAAAGTTGCACCCCCTGGGGCATTTGACTACGCTATGCTGCTAAGTTGCGAGTTGCTGCGCAACGACTTGGAAAGAGCAGAGTTGGTTTCGGGCGAGGTAAGCCGCACGGAGCGTCGACTACAACGATCCCAGATGGGTCAGACCGAACAGCCCGACGAAATCGTCTTCTACGACGAGCCCTGCCCCCGCTGCGGCAGCAGCCTGCGGTATGTGAAGCGCGACGAGCCGGGCAAAGTGTTTTGCGACGGCTGCGGATACGTGGAAGGGGAAGTCGAGGGAGAAGACGAATGATGCACCCCCTCTGTCGCTGGACAGACCACGTGCTCGCTCAGCGTGCGTCGATGCTCACGGAAGTAAAGTTGCTGCGTCAAACACTGTGGCGAGAGCATACTCGCTGCAAAAATCCGCAGCTAAACAATTCTTCACATGCTAATGTTTGACCGCTAAAGACAAGCCATATACACTTCTCTGCCCGCACTTCCCCTGAAACCAAAGGAGAACCATGTTACCTGTAAAGCGAATGATTACCTGTTTTGCGACCCTCTGTCTGGCCGCGGCCCTGAACTGTGCCGCGCAGGAGAAGGTGGATTTCGACATGATCAACAAAATCCGCTATGAAGGCTTCCACAATTCCAAGATCATGGAAACCGCCAGCGGACTGATGGATGGAATTGGCGAACGCCTCACCGGCTCGCCCAACATGAAGAAAGCCAATGACTGGACGCGCGACAAGCTGACCGAGTTCGGCCTGGTCAACTCGCATCTGGAGCCGTGGGGCCCGTTCGGCCGCGGCTGGGCCAATGAGTACACCAACGTGCGCATGACGTCGCCGGACCTTACCTCGCTGATCGCCTACGCCAAGGCCTGGACGCCCGGAACTGAAGGCGCGGTCCGCGGCCAGGTGGTCCGGGTCAATATCCGCCTTACTCCAGCGGACATGCAGCGAGACATGGCCAGGTATCACGGCAAGATTGCCGGTAAGATCGCCTTCTTTGGCGACGATGCGGAAGTAAAACCTTCCACCGATCCTCTGTCCGAGCGGTACACCGAAAAACAATTGGCGGACATTGAAAGCTATCAGATCCCCGGCGAGCGCAATGATGCCCGCTTACGCGAGTTTGCCGGACGCGCTCGCCTGGCACGCCAGCTCAACAAGTTCTTTGAAGACGAAAAAGTTCTTGCTGTGATTGACCACAGCCGTGGCGCGATTAACGGCGGCACGGTCTTTGTGCAGCAAGGCGGCTCATATAAACAAGGACAGACCGTCAACACGCCACAGATCACCATGGCCACCGAACATTGGAGCCGCATTGTCCGCCTGTTGGCGGCCAAGAAAGACGTGGAGCTGGAGCTGAACGTCAAGAGCAACTTCTATGAAGATGCCATGACCCAGAATGACACCATCGCGGAAATCCCCGGCACGGACAAAAAAGACGAAGTCGTCATGCTGGGCGCGCACCTTGATTCCTGGCACTCGGGAACGGGGGCCACCGACAACGGCGCCGGATCCATCGTCATGATGGAGGCCGTTCGCATTCTGAAGGCTGTGGGCGTGAAGCCCCGGCGCACCATTCGCATCGGCCTGTGGAGCGGTGAAGAGCAGGGTCTGCTGGGCTCGCAGTGGTACGTGGCCCATCACTTCGGCACGCGGCCGGAGTCCAAAGACCCTGAGCGCAAAGGTGATCCTACGGTCACTCGTCGTGATGCAGGCCCCATGACCATCAAGGAAGCGGAACAGTCCAAAGTTTCCGTCTATTTCAACGTGGACAATGGCTCCGGCAAGATTCGCGGCGTCTACATGCAGGAAAACGCTGGGGTGCAGCCGATCTTTGAAGCCTGGATGAAACCTTTCCATGATCTGGGCATGGACTCACTCAGCATGCGCAACACCGGCGGAACCGACCATCTATCTTTTGACGCCGCCGGCATTCCCGGCTTCCAGTTCATACAGGACCCGCTGGAATATGAGACGCGCACACACCACTCCAACATGGACGTTTACGACCGCCTGCAACCAGAAGACCTGAAGCAGATGGCGGTGATTGTGGCGTCATTCGTCTACATGGCGGCGCAGCGCGACCAGATGTTCCCGCGCAAGCCCCTGGAAAAAGAGCTGCCACCCCCGCCTCCACCGGAAGGCGAGGATAACGCAGCTCCATCGGCGATGGCCCCGGCGGCGCAACCGGCTCCAACACCAAGACCGTAGAAAGCGATGTAAACAGGAATCAGGGCGCGGCTTGGGTCGCGCCTTTTTTAATTGCCTCTTATTACTATTTGTTGAACCAGCCAGCCTGGGGAACCTTTTTTACAATCAGAAAAATCAGAAAAGTTGTGGGCCAAGTCTCGGGTGCGCTCAGATTGAGGTATAACCCTTCTGGCATGTTGTTTCGCGAGACAATTCGCAAGGCCGCCGAAGCGGAAGGTAAATGGACCCGCGATTTTGGAGGGCATTGGCAATACGGCCATGTGCGAATTCGCATCGAACCTTTGCTCCGAGGCGCGGGGATTCAATTGGTCCCCATCGAGGAAAAATTTTTCCCCGCGGAATATTTTCCCGGCGTGGCGCAAGGATTGATGAGCGCCCTGGCCAGCGGCGTTGTAGCACGCTATGAAGTCACAGACGTGCTGGCACGGATAACCAACGGCAGCTACCACGAGGTGGATTCATGCGTCCATGCTTTTGCCCAGGCGACGGAAGAGGCCGTGACCAAAGCTCTGCTGGCTGCGGAACCCTGCCTGCTGGAAGCAGTTGTTAGCGTGAAAGTCACGGTGCCGGAAGAGTTCATGGGTGCAGTGATTGGTGAGATCAACAAACTGGAAGGCCGGATTGAGAGCATGGAGCACGGCGGCGCGAAGAAACAAGAAATGACGGTCCTGGCCCTCGCCCCTGAGCGCACCATGACAGGATTTGAAGGCACGTTGGCGAAGCTGACTCAAGGCCGCGCGGAGTTCTCAACCAGTCCCGGCGGATACCAGGAGCTGCGTGAATCCATTGCGCGGTTGTTGCGCTACTGTCGCGGCTGCGAGCGCAAAGTGCTTCCATTGAGCGAAGATCCAATTTGCCCCGATTGCGATCAAATCCTGGGTCCGGACGACGACTACGACACGGCATGAATCGCTAAATCGAATCCCAATCAGGCTCTTTTGCCTCAACTGGCTGTCGCTTGTGCAAGAGGGGCCCTGCGAAATTTTGCCAGTCCATGGCGTTAGGGATTGGTGACGTTTTTCATATTTCCGCGTCTCTCAGGAAGCAAAGGGTTGAACGTCGGCATTCGAGGAAGTGCTTATGAAGATCAAGCTGGTGGCGATTCTGTCGTGGCTTACACTTTGCGGAATATCTCCGGCGCAGACCAGACAAGCGGAGGAAGACATTGTCCATCTTGTCGAAAGGTATGACAGCGCCTGTAACCGTAAGGATACGGCCAGCGTCGGAAAGATTCTGGCCGCCGACTACGTTTACTTTACGTCGAAAGGCGGAATCCAAACCCGTCAACATGTGCTTGATACGCTGCTCTCTCCCAAGTATGTACTGGCTTCTGCCGAGCGCAGCGAGATGAAAGTGTATCGAACATCAGGGACAGCAGTAGTGAGCAGCCGCTGGAAAGGCCATGGCGCCTATGACGGTCAGGAGTTCCATGATGATCAGCGATGCAGCATTGTTTTGGTGCGAGAAAAACGGTTGTGGCAGGTCCTGTCAGAGCACTGCACACAGATTGTACGTCCTTAAGGCATCCCCTTAATAGCCTCGTGTTTTGTCGACGAGCTCAATCAGCGGCTGTCCCAGCAAATAGCGCCGCAGATTGTCGGCAAACAGCGCGTAGTGTCGCTCCCAAACCTTCTCGGTCAGGAAAGCCGTATGAGGAGTGATGAGGACTTGCGGCATCTTCCACAACGGAGATCGTTTGGGCAAAGGTTCCTCAGCAAAAACATCAAGAGCCGCCCCTGCTAACTGGCGCGTCCGCAACGCAGTTACCAGGGCAGCTTCATCCACGAGCGAGCCGCGCGCCACGTTGACCAGATATGCGTTTGGCTTGAACAACTGCAAGCGTCGTCCATCGACAAGTTTGTTGGTGCGCGCTGTTTGCGGGGCCGCCAACACGACGAAATCGGCACGCGCAATCGCGGTGTCAAGGGAATCGTACCCAAGTACCTCATGCGCTCCTTCTGCGCCGCGCTCGGGGTGCTCACGAATGCCGAGCACGCGCATCTTTAAAGCGGAAGACATGGAAGCTATTTCTGCTCCAATGCTGCCCAAGCCCACCAGCGCCATGGTTGAGCCGCGAATCTCACGCGGGCGGGGACGCTCATTCCATATGGCTTCCATGGCCCACTTACGCCGGTCCTGGTAGCGCACCGCGGAAGGCACGCGCTTGGCCAGCGCCATCACCATGGCGATGGCGTGCTCGGCCACCACCGGACCGTGGACACGTCCGGCGTTACAGATGGAGACGTCACTGGCGACGAGTTCAGGAAACAAGAACTGGTCCACTGCGGCGGTGATGGAGTAAATCCAGCGCAGGTGTGTGGCCGCGCGCAGTTGGTCCGGACGCAAGGACCATCCAATCATTACGTCAGCGTTGGAAAGCTCCTGCTCGTCTTCGTCCCGCCGCTTGCCGGAGGGCTGAGAAACTTGCACTTGGGGAAAATCGACGCGTAAACGAGCGGCAAACCATGCCGGAGGCTGCCACATATCAAACTCATCATGGAGAAAAATTACGACCTTATGGTGCGCTGTTCCGTTCATGCACCCACCACAGGCGGACGAAGAATCTGATCGGGCGTCTCACCGGCTTGCTTCAGCCAGAGCACGGAGGAATCGATCTCAGCGAGTGACCTGCGGCCGGTAAGCGCCATGGCGCGGGCAAACTCATCGCGCAGAATGTTCATCACACGCTCCACGCCCTGCGCGCCGCCGGCGGCCAGTCCGTAAATATACGGGCGTCCGACGAACACCGCACGCGCGCCCAGCGCCAGCGCCATCAGAACGTCAGTCCCGCGGCGGATCCCGCTATCCAGCATCACGGGAATGCGCCCGCGCACAGCTTCCACGACCCGCGGCAGCGCATCAATCGTGGCGGGCAAGCCATCTAGGTTGCGGCCGCCATGCGTGGAGACGATCACCCCATCCGCTCCGGCGTCCACCGCGCGGGCCGCATCCTCCGGGGTGAGCACGCCTTTGATGACCACAGGTACCTCGGCGGCAGAGCGCAGCCATTCCAGATCATTCCAGTTCATGCTTGGATCAAAAAGGTTGTCATAGATTTTTGTACCTTGGGTCTGATGTCCGGTGACCTGGCTGGCAGCGCTCAGCCCGCGTAGATGAACACACTCAATGCCGGCAGGAAGATGAAAAGCAAGCTGGCCATAGCGGCAGCCGAGCACGGGCGTGTCCGCGGTGAGGCAAACAACTTTAGCGCCCGCAGCCACGGCGCGCTCTACCATTCCCTTACTGAAATCGCGGTCGCGCTGCATGTACAGCTGGAACCAGAATGGCTGGCGCGTGTTGCGGGCAATGTCTTCAATGGCCGTTGTGGTAAATGTGCTGATCGTCAGCGCCGCTCCCGCAGCGCTTGCTCCGCGCGCCGTGGCCAATTCGCCTTCGGGATGAAACAAGCGATGGTAGGCAATCGGCGCCAGCAGCATGGGAAATTCCAGTTCGCAACCGAAAAGAGAAAGATGCGTGTCAATCTTGGAAACGTCCGTCATAACGCGCGGTGCCAGGCGCAACCGGTCAAAGCCCAGGCGGTTTTCGCGCATGGTAATTTCGTCCGCGCCGCCGGAGCGTAGATAGTCGTACGCCATTTGGGAGAGGCGCTTACGTGCCAGCGGCTCAAACTGCATCACATCAGCCACTGGGAGCGCGTCCGCGCTGCCGGGACGGAGAAACTTCCTCCATCTGCTCATGATTTCTCCTTAATGTGTTGTGAAGCCCGATTCACTGCATGGCACGGCGGCCACCGGCGCGCAATCGACTGCGATTCGCTTCATTGTCTTCTTAACGAAGCTATTTTCTTCTTATCGATCTTTGGTGGGCCATCGCCTCTGATTGTGTATGGAATCTTGTCGTGCTCGATTCCAAACCAAACGTACAACTCTGCCACCAGTCGCCACGCCGCGACAGCTGGCTCTTCCTCAAAATCGACGGTTACGGAAAAACTCCCCGCTCCCTCTTCCGCTTTATAGGAGCGCTCCTCAGGCCACTCAACACCGACCTCCTCAGGAACTAGGATAGGGTGCATCGAATCGTGGATCAGGTTGTTAATTCTAAGACCGTATTGAATCGTCCGAGGATGTGGTATCGCTTCAGAATAGACTTGCTTTCCTAGCTCGCAGAACAATAATGCTGACTCAGCCAGAATTAGACTGTTGATCATGAGCGGAAAGGGGTGCACTCTTTGGGCACTTAAGACATCGCGGCAGAGGAACTCTTCCCCGTTGGCTACAAAGATGAGATACCCGTCTCTCCAGAGTTCCAGCAATTTGCTGCTGCTGCTCGCGCGCCGCGCCTTTCCACGAGAAAATAGCTCAGCCCGTCCACCGGTTCTCAGGTCGAATCCTGAATCCCGGATGCGAGGTGGCTGTTCGATCAGGCGCACAAGATCGTTGTCATGAGACTCAATGAGTTTAGGCAGGTCAATCTTGTGCGATGGCGCTGCCAATAGCGCGTATGATGGTTTCCGGAGAAACAACATAGCTAACAGCGCGTCCGCTAGGCGTTTCTCAACCTCGACTACATCAAAAGATTGCTTATCATCGGAGTCGCCGATTAACGGACGAGAAGAAGACGTAAGTATTTGGGCAGGATTCTTAAAGTCTGTGGCGATTAACGTTGCTGCATTCTGATACGCAAACCCTAGGCTCTCTGGGTCTGTCGTGCCTTCGGTAACCACCGGGAGTTTCTCACCAAAGCTGAAATATGCCACATAGGGCAGCTTCGTACGTTCAAGAACTTTGGGTACCATGACATCTTTCGGAAGCCAGTCGCAGTAGAACTCTTCGAGCTCATTCGCGAAAGTCTTCAACCAGTGTTGTGACTCTCTAAATTCTGTACGGCTGTCGAACCGAGACGGAAGTGGAAAAATCAAGAGCCTCGTTCGGTCATATGCAAGCGCCTGCCGCGCAATCTGAGCCCTTCGTGCTACTTGCTTGGTTCCGTCGAGACTCTGCCGATTTGCGCTAAAGATAAGCACTAGAATGTCGGGCATCTGCACTGTACACACGCCTCCCGAATCTGTAATACCAGTGCGGCTATCAATGAGGGTTACGTCGAACTGTTCAATCCATAGAGATCGCAAGGCTTCAAGCGCCTCGCCGCCATTTCGTTTGAGAAAGAACTCATGCCAATCGAATTCGAGTACACGCTTCTCATATTCCGAATCGAATCGGCCCGCAGTCAGGAGAGTAAGAATAGTATTGCGTTCTACGGTAACTGTAGAGGAATATTCCCGCCATATGGACTTGATTTTGTCTGCTGAGCGGATGTCTGCCAACAATTCAAGAAGGCCTCCGCGATTACTTGCTTCAACCTTCGACTCAAGAAAATATTGATGAAGTCCCGGGGCTTCCAAGTCCCAATCAACCATAAGAACCCGTAGCCCGCGACGAGCGAGCAGTATGGCAATATTAGCAAGCGCCATTGTCCTGCCAACGCCGCCTTTGTACGAGTAGAACGTTACAATTGATCCCATATTTACCCTAAACTCGGGGGAACTCTCTGTACCGGTATGGGACTAGCAAACTCGTCCATAAAGCTTTGTACTGCGAGAGTTGCCCAAGAAGGATCATATTCCGGTGCACGGCGAACTGTATTTGCGATATCCGGTACCCATTTGCGAATCTCATCTGATAGCAGCTCTTCAGTTTGGCTGCCCCTAGCTAAACGTACATTTGTATACGGTTGGAGTTGCGCACCTTGGATGCCCTTCACTCTCTGAGGAAAGTCCTGACCATCGTGTATATGTGCGGGCACGATTAAACCGTGTGGCCACTCGGATGTGCGCAAGTTGCACCTTGATTCGCGAGCAAACATGAGGCCGAGTTCCCTCTGGCACCAGGGACTACTGAAATACTGACGCGAGAACAGCGGCACAAGCGCTCGGGAGTGCCCTATAGCGTGCCCAAGACGCGCAGGCCATGAATCTCCTGTCTCTATGTCACGGTCAACAAATATGTGAGGTTCACTACCGAGTTCTTCGCCAAGCCAATGATAAAGTAGTGGACGAAAAACGTCGTTTACCCATGCGGGCCACTCGCCGTGACGACGATAGCTTAAGAAAACGTCGAACTCGTATGCCATACAATCGTGAATGAACGACACTTCGCGCCGCCCATACAAATCCCAATAACACGTCCAGTATACTGGGTCATGCGAACCAAACGGCTTACTGCGCCGTATACCCGCCATCCACCGGAAACGCCGAGCCAGTGATCCAGGGAGATTCATCGCTGGCAAGAAAGACGGCGGCGCTGGCCACGTCTTCGGGCCGGCCAAAGCGTCCCATGGGATGCATCGCCAGCCGTTGTCGACGAACATTTTCATCCTGGTTGAACTTGGCCACCAGTTCTGTTTCTACAATTCCTGGGCATATGCAGTTCACGCGGATCTTTTCCGCAGCATGGTCAAGCGCCATGGCCCGCGTGAGCGCCAGGACCGCGCCCTTGGAAGCCGAGTAAGCCACACGATTGCGTGCGCCGACCAGACTCAGCACCGAGCCAATATTGATGATCGAGCCGCCGCCAGTCGCGCGCATATGCGGCAACACCGCCCGAGAGAGCAGCCACAGCCCGCGGACGTTGATGTTGAATGTTTGGTCCCAATCATCTTCTTGCAGCGATTCAGCCGTACCCGCCAGCAGAATAGCGGCGTTGTTCACGAGCACGTCAATGCGTTTGAATTTCTCTAAGGCCACGCTGACCAATTTTTTCACGTCGCTGGCTTTACTTACGTCAGCCGCCACCGCCAGGCATGCTTCGCCGATTGCCTTAGCCACGCGATCCAGCTTTTCCTGGTGCCGGCCGGCAATGACCACCGTGGCGCCCTCGCGGGCGAATGCCACGGCAATGGCTTCCCCAATGCCGCTGCCGCCCCCGGTCACGAGCGCGACCTTGTTGGTTAAACGCATGGAAGGGATTTTAAACGCACATGGAGCTTACAGCACTCTACAATTTGCGCGGCGCCAGCAAACTCAAAATGCAAAGCCCACGTCTAAACATTCGCGGGTCCGCACGCTTCAGCCATCGGCTCGTCTTCTCACGCTGAAATCCTTCCCGACAACAACGGCAACAGAGGAAATTGCCGTTGCATCCAAGGTGCTCGTGAAGATGGTCTAAGCAGTGATTGGCCAACCTCACCAAGGACTCCCCATGCACTTACGCAACATGCGTGCACTTGTCTTCCTTTTTGTTGTGTTTGTTTTGACCCAAGGTTTTTCCCAAACCTTTTCACCCGCAAAGCTCTCGCCCTTTACCGGAAGCAGTGATTCTGCCGCCGGTGATTTTAACCATGATGGCCTGCTCGACCTCGTAACCGTAAATTCATCTACCAATCAGGTTGCTCTTTGGCTGAGCAACGGTGATGGCACTTTTCGTCCCGGTGGCGTCCAGACAGTACCAGGTGCTTCCGGGCTGGGCCGGCTCGTGATTGGCGACTTCAACCATGACGGTAACTTAGACGTTGCCGTGCTCGATACGGCAGCTACCAACGGCGGCGCCGCTATTTATCTTCTCTTGGGAGATGGAGCAGGACTGCTCGGGCTGCCTACCGGCAATTATTCTGTACCAGCTACACCGAATTCAATCGCCGTTGGAGATTTCAATAACGACGGCGTTACGGACCTTGCCGTTCTGAGCCAACCGGCGGACTTTTCCAGCGCCACCATCACCTTGTTCATCAACAATGGAAACGGCACATTCGCCAGCAGCAGTATTACCGGCCTGCCGCAGCCGTTTACCAACCAGGATCCCAGCCTGAGGCAGAATGACGCGCTGGATGAACTGGTTGCCGGAGACTTTGACGGGGACGGCCGCATGGACCTCTTGTTCCGCGACAACTGCATCGGCTGTTTCATCAGTGAGGAAAACCTTTTTCTATTAAGGAATGTTCCGAGCACCTCTGGAACTACGCCTGGAGTTACCTTCGCTCCGCCCCAACTGCATGACGGTTACACGGGCAGCCGCCGGCTGCGGGTTTTCGACGTCGACGGCGATGGGCGCGCTGACATTGTTGCTGCGTACGCTGGTTGCCATACACCGTGCATTGGCATCGGCGTTATATATTCCAATGCGGATGGCACCACGTCGCACGGTGGCATTGGGGTAGGTAACTTTGACAGCACTGTTCCACTCGATGTGGTGGTTGGAGACTTCAACAATGACGGCATTCTGGACCTTGCGGCGCCAGTCACTGCGGGCGTGAGTGACGATTTCAGCCATCAAATTCCCAACGGAATTGGCATATGGACAGGCAAAGGAGGGCGCACCAGCCTTCCGAGCGCTCCAGTCGCCGGCTTCAATGACCCGATCTTCTTCCCCCTGGCTGATAATGCGAATCCATCCGTGATTGGCGCAGGCTTCATCGATGGAGATAACAACAAAGACATCTTCACTCTTAACGGCGATGGCACGATTGCGACATTTTTGAATACCACCAGCAACGCCGGCAACCCGTGTCCCTATCCCGACCAGCCGGGAGTAAATTTCTGTCTGCCGGCAGACGGCAGCACCACCGTCCATCCGCCCCGGTTGATTGCCAGTGTGCGCGGGGAGACTCAGCCGGTCAACCGAATTGAGATATGGGTCGACGGGCATAAACAAACCCAGGTCTTCAATGACAAGCTGAATACGACTCTCAGCCTGAGCCAGGCACCGCATACGGTCGAGATCGTTGCGGTCGATGCGACCGGAGCTTTCCTGAAAGCCCGGCGCTCGTTCACTGTCGGCGGTGGAACAGCCAATGGGTGTTCGTCTCCGGCTTCGCCGGGGGTCCACGTATGCTCCCCCCAGCCTGGCGGTCCGTATAATTCTCCGGTACGTTTCGTGGCTACGGGAACAGGCGCTTCCGGAAGTGTGCAGACGATGGAGCTCCGCGTCGACGGCCAGACGCTCCGGACAGAGCAAGGCGACCAACTCGATGCCTTGCTTAATCTGACCCCTGGTTTCCATGAGGCGATCATCGTGGAAACCGACTCTGCCGGCGCGAGCATTAAGTCGAGCCCGGTTGATTTCGGCATAAACGACCCGCAGAGCGGCTGTCCTACTCCGGCAACCTTTCCCAGCGTGCATTTCTGCGACCCAGTGGACGGAGGCACCTATGGCAACTCCGTCCCGATCACGGCCTCAGCCAATGTTCCGAACCTCACGTTGCTGCGGCTTTACATCAATGATCAACTCGAATTTGAAACAACGCTCAGCTCTCTTTCCCGCAACCTTAGCGGGCCACCGGAACAGCTACGCCTGGTCGTGGTGGCCTATGACTCCAGTGGCCACAGCTATGTAGATCGTCGCACCGTCACGATGACCGGCCAAGCACAAGGACAGTGCGTGGCTTTTCTGTTTCCCAGCGTGCATATCTGCACGCCGTCCAATGGATCCACTACTCCGTCTCCGGTGCATATACTGGCCGGTGCAGCCATTAGTAGCTTGCAGCTTTTCCGGCTCTACGTGGACAATACCCCGGTATTTGAAACCCACAGCTCGTTCATGGATACAACCGTCAACCTTGCCGCCGGCCCGCATCACATTGTGGTGGTTGGTTACAACAGCAATGGCGCAGCCTCTACCGACTCCGTGAATACCATCGTCAGCGGCACAGTGCAGACTTGCGCAGTGCCTGGCACCGACCGCACGATTAATGTCTGCTCACCGGCATCTGGAAGTACCGCAGCATCGCCGGTGACCATAACGGCGCAAGCACGCTGGGACCACTTACCCATTGTCCATATGCGCGTCTATGTTGATAATCAGGCGGCCTTTGATGTCAACAACCCGCAGGATGGCTATCTCAACACCCAACTCGCTCTTGCTTCCGGTGACCACAACATAGTGATTGTGGCGTGGAATCACCAAGGCGACGCCATCACCTCTCCCGGGAGCATAGTACACGTGCCCTGACGAAGTGCGATCATAAAAGCGGGGGCTGGTGGGAGTTTCTTACTTCGCACCAGTTCCCCGCAATTTTCTGAAACACCGCGTTCGACGTCAATCTGCATCCGGATGTTACAGTACTTCTACTGTTTCCCATGCGTGGCAAACTTCGATGCCAAACTCTCAGTCTGATCTGATTGCGACCCTTCGCAGGCTTCCGCTGTTCACGGATCTTTCCGACGCGGAACTGGCTTTGATCGCTGAGCGCGTAACTCTGCGCTCTTACGAAGCCGGTGCCATCATTTTTTCTGAAGGCGACGCCTGCCGCGAACTCCTGATCGTGAAAGAAGGCAGCGTGAAGATATTCAAGGCTGCGGCCAACGGCAGGCAGCAGCTTATCGGAGTTGAGCGCGCCGGTAACTCACTGGCTGAAGTTCCTGTCTTTGACGGCGACTGTTATCCGGCGACCGCTCAGGCCGCCGGTCCCGCGATTCTGCTGCGTCTGGAAGCCGAACTGTTTCGCGGGCTTTGCCTGCACCATCCGGAAGTGGCGTTGAAGGTCATCAAGGTGCTTGCCCACCGTCTGCGGCGTATGGGCAGCCTGGTGGAGGACTTGTCGTTCGCCACCGTACGTGGGCGGCTCATCGCGCATCTGCTGCATCTTGCGGACAAGAGTGGACGGCACACTCCGCAAGCGGTTGAGTTTGATCTGACGGAGAACAATGAAGAGTTGGCCGCGCGTCTAGGAACGGTGCGCGAACTTGTCTCACGAAACCTGGGACGCCTGCATAACGAAGGTCTGATCGAAATCAACCGCCGAACAGTGCGTATTCCCAATATCGCTGCCCTAAAAGAAGAAACGACCCGCAGCCGCTAAATTTCTTCCTGTAGCCGGGATTTTTTCGCCTACTGCGTGACAAAAGTCATCGCCGACAGCCGGATAGGGCCTCTATCCTTCGATTATTCGAAGGAGAAGTATCCAATGGCTTATGTGATTGCGGAACCTTGTATCGGGACCAAAGACATGGCGTGTGTAGATGCGTGCCCTGTGGACGCCATTCACCCCGGAAAGCACGATCGTGGTGTAGAGACTGCGCCGCAGCTCTACATCAATGCTGACTGCATCGACTGCGGCAACTGCATTCCCGCCTGTCCTGTATCAGCGATCTTTGCCGGTGAAGACCTGCCGGATAAGTGGAAACACTACGCCCAAATCAATCGCGATTGGTACGCTGACCGGACAAAATGATTGCAAAAGCGGAGCGGGCCTGTGGCTGGACGTGCGCCGATCGATTTCCAATGGTCATTGGCCGTCAGAGTTTTATTTCGCGCCGGCTCCCTGCACAATTTTCTGGAACACCGGGTCTGATGCCAGCGGCTGCAACTCCGGGTCCTGGGCCAGAGTTTCAGGATGCTTCATTCCTCGGCGTGAAGCCTCTTCCAGCGCTTTCAACGCAGCTTTCTTGTTGCCGGCGCGCACGCGCGTTTGCGCCAGCGTTACCAGCGGCCAGACCTGGTCGGGCGCGCCTTCCGCCATCAATTCAAAATAAACGGCGGCAGAAGATAAGCGGTTGTTGCGAAATTCTTCCTCGCCGGCTTCCTGCCCTTGGATGAAGAGCTGGGTGAAGGCTCGCGAATAGACTGTGCTGTCACTGCTATTAGAATGCGCCCGTCGCCGCAGGTCAGCGAGCACTGAAGTGATGTGGCGTCCAAGCGAAACCTGCATTCCCGGATCGGCGGAGCCGAGCTGTGCCAACTCGCCGGCGGCGGTGGCCACCAAAGAGTCCTGCGAATCAATGTCACGCTCTTCGCGCTGGAGCGCATTCTTCCATGCCTTGGATCCTTTCAGCGCAGCAAGCTTGCTTTCAAATTCACTTACGTCTTCCATGCCTTTGAAATCCACCACCAGCGAGCGCAGCGCGTAATACTGGGTCAGCGTGTCTGATTTTTGTTCTGCTTGCGCGGCTTCCGCCTGAGTTGCGGTGAACAACTTCTTGATGAATGCCGGATCAGCTTTCTCCGTGCCGCCCTGCATGGCCTTCAACTCCAGCCATGCGATGGCATCTTCCACAATTTCCGGCGGCGCCCACTGATGCGGGCCGGGATAAACTTTCACCTTGAACGGCGCGCCTTGCTCGTCCTTCTTTTTGCGTAGGCGGGCAAGCTCGGGATAGTTGAAATCAACATCGCCCACCGCGGCGTAGTAGGCGAAGCGCTCGTTCGCAGGTTGTTTGTTGTTGAATCCCACAGGATATCCAGCGCCATGGGCAATCACGCCAGCCACGGCGCAGGTAGTGCAGAACAGCGCGAAGGACGTGGCCACGCGCGCACCGCCGGAAAGCCCGGTGACGTACACGCGGTCTTTATCGATAGCGAAGCGGCGATGCGTGTCATTCCACATGGTCTGAGCTGCTTCCAGTTGCGGCCCTACCGGACCGTTCTTGGAGTTGTTGGAGCCCGCAACAATGTAGCCATATTTCTCCGCCACCGCCTGATAAACCTCAACCGCCGTCTTTCCGCGGGCAAAGGGATCAAAGGTGTAGAGCATCGGCCAGCGGCGGTCAGGGGAGTAGTTCGATGGAAGGTAGAGCGAATAACTCTGAGTTGGGTTATCGAGACAGGCGAGCTTGCTGACGATGGTTCCCCGCGCTGCTTGCACATCAAACGCGGCAAGCGGCTTTTCTTTTTCCTGAGACGATCCGCCTGTGGCAACCAGAAAAATGATGCCCAGCTGTATGATCCAGCGCCGATGAGAGTCCACCTAAATAGGGTAGGTCAAGCGCAGAACAAAGGCAATGTGGGCAGCGGCTACGCGATTTCCGCAATCAGTTCGATTTCCACGCAAGAGCCAAAAGGGACCTGGGCCACGCCAAAGGCGCTGCGAGCATGGGACCCATTGGCCCCAAACACTTCGGCAAAGAGCTCTGAAGCGCCATTGGCCACCAGATGTTGTTCCGTAAATGTGGGCGCACTGTTCACCAGGACCATCAGTTTGACGATTCGCTTGATCTTGTTCAGGTCACCGACCGCGGATTGCAGCGTCGCCATTAGGTCAATTGCAATCGCTCGCGCAGCTTCTTTTCCCTGCTCGGTTGTGAGGTTCGCGCCAAGTTTTCCCGCCCACGGCTTGCCGTCTTTCTTGGCAATGTGCCCGGACACAAAAAGCTGTTTGCCGATGAGCACGAACGGCACAAAGGCCGCGACGGGCGGTGTGACCTGCGGCAAAGATATATTCAGTGCTTGCAATCTTTCATAGACAGACATTGGGTTCTCCCTGCGAAGCGCATGAGTTGATACAAAAGACAAAAGGGGCGCGTTCAGGATGTGCTTTGAGCGGGCTGGTTCACCGGGGCCTCCAGCGCGCGCTTCGTGTGCTGGGGTGGCTTGAAGTCAACCGCTGTGGTATTGCCGCCACACACCAGGACGCCCACGCGTTCACCGGTCTTTGGTTTGTAGCGGCCGGAGAGCAGCGCTGCAAACGCCGCTGCGCCGCCCGGCTCAGCCACCACCCGCAGCACGTTCCAGAGCGCTTCTTGCGCTGCCTGTATCGCCGGATCGGAGACGAGGAAGACTTCGCTTACATATTTTTGCGCCAGTGGGAACATCATCTCGCCGACGCGCTTGGGAGCCAGTGAATCCGCGGCGATGCCGCCCGCTTCGGCGTCCACCGGGCGGCCCGCTTCCAGCGCGCGAAAGAGCGTGGGAGCAAGCTCCGGCTCAACCCCTACGATTTTTATCCGTCCGGCATACCAGGAGGCGATCCCGCCAATCAGGCCGCCTCCGCCAACCGCGACCAGGAGAGTATCCAGATCGCGCGCCTGATCTTCGAATTCCAGCCCCACCGTGCCCTGGCCGAGCAGCGTCTCCATCTGCTCAAAGGCATGGACCGTCATCGCGCCTGACTTTGCCGCCCACTCCTGGCTCGCAGCCAGCGCATCCGCATAGCGTTCGCCGGTGACCACCAGATCGGCGCGATATCCGCGAATACGTTCCATCTTTGCCGGGGACGAAACGGTTGGAATAAAAATCCTGGCGGGTTTTCCCAGTTTCATTGCGGCGTACGCCACGGCAGCGCCATGGTTGCCGCCAGAAGCCGCAACCACACCTGCCGGCGGAACTTCACGCCGTAGCAGGTTAGTAAAAGCCCCGCGCGCCTTGAAAGATCCTGAATGTTGTAGCAATTCAAGCTTGAATGTCAGATGGACGGCGTCAATGCCGAAGTCGCTTCCGTTAGCTTCCACCACGGGAGTCCTGCGGACATGCGGACGAACGAGTTGATATGTATCCGCAATGGCCTCGGGATTGAGAGCGGCAGGGGGCGCGGCAACGTTTGTGCTTTGCATGAGTAAGAGTATACTTAGTTAGTTGGCTAATTGTCTATATGACCCTTGATGCAGCACTCCGCGCGCTGGCCAGTGAACGGCGACGGCAAATCCTGGAATGGCTCAAACAACCGCGCAAGCACTTCCCGCCCCAGGTTTATGGAGACCTGGTCAAAGACGGAGTGTGCGGTGTGCTTATTGCAGAGAAACTCAGCGTCAGCCAGCCTACAGCGAGCGAGCATCTCAAGATCCTGTCTCAAGCCGGGCTCATCCGGGGCAAGAAGATCAAGCAGTGGATTTTTTACAAGCGTGATGAGGCTGGCATTCGGCAATTCAAAAGGCTGATCATGACAAAGATCTAGCGACGAACCGAGAGAAACACTAGCGGCGCCAACAGCAGCGACAGAATCCAGGTTTTTCGCTAGACTCAAAGATTAAGCGAGCACGGCCCAAAGCGGCTGTGTATAAGGTTATCGATGTCAGCCACTGAGACCACGATCCATGTAACTCTTCCCGATGGAAGCGCCAAAGAAGTCCCCAAAGGCACCACGCCGCTGGACATCGCCAAGTCCATCAGTCCGCGATTGGCGGATGCGGCCTTGGTAGCAAAGATCAAGCTGCCGGCTGCCTCACAGCAGTCGGTCGAACCACCGCCGGACGGCGGCATTGCTCCGACCAGCATGCACGCTCATCAGTCCAAAGACGGCTGGCAGTTTGCCGACTTGACCAAACCTTTGGACCAGGACGTACAGCTGCGGCTGATGACCGACCGCGACCCGGAAGCCCTGGAAGTCTATCGCCATTCCACGGCCCATGTGCTGGCGACGGCGGTGCTCGAGCTGTTCCCTGAAACCAAGCTCGGCCACGGCCCGCCGACGGACACCGGGTTTTTCTACGATTTTTATCGTCCTACGCCGTTCACGCCTGAAGACCTGGAAAAGATCGAGCAGCGCATGCAGCAGGTAGTGCAGCGCGATGAAAAGTTCGAGCGCGAGAACATCCCGCGTGACGAAGGGCTCGGCCGCTTCAAGCAAGAAGGCGACTTCATGAAGGTCCATTTCATTGAGCAGTTCACCAAGCCGGGCGAGCCGATCTCCATTTATCGCAACGGCAAGTTTGTGGACTTCTGCCGTGGCCCGCATGTGCCTTCCACCGGACGCATCAAGGCGTTCAAGCTGACCAGCATCGCCGGCGCGTACTGGTTGGGCGACGAAAAGAACCAGCAGCTTCAGCGCATTTACGGGACATCATTTTTCAGCAAAAAGGATCTTGAGCAGCACCTGAACGCGATTGAAGAGGCCAAGAAGCGCGACCATCGCGTGTTGGGCCAGCAACTTGATCTGTTCAGTATTCAAGAGCTGGCAGGGCCAGGACTGATCTTCTGGCATCCCAAGGGCGGACTGATCCGCAAAGAGATGGAAGACTGGATGCGCGATGAGTATCTCAAGCGCGGCTACGATCTGGTCTGTACGCCACATGTGTTTCGCGTGAATCTGTGGCAGACCAGCGGACATGAGGGTTATTACGCTAAGAACATGTTCACGCCCATGGCGCTGGATGATGCCGAATATCGCATGAAGCCCATGAACTGTCCCGGCCACATCTTGATCTACCAGAACACGCTGCGTTCCTATCGCGATTTGCCGCAGCGCTATGGCGAACTGGGTACGGTGTATCGATATGAGCGGTCGGGTGTGATGCACGGGCTGTTGCGGGTACGCGGCTTTACCCAGGATGACGCCCACATCTTCTGCACGCCGGAGCAGATTGAAGAGGAGATAGTCGGCTGCATTGACTTTGCGATTGCGACGCTCAAAACTTTTGGCTTTAACGCCTATCACGTGGAGCTCAGCACATGGGACCCCAATGACAAGAGCAGCTTCGTTGGCCCCGCGGAGAAGTGGGAACTGGCCAGCAACTCCCTCGAAAAGGTTCTGAACAATCTGAAGATTCCGTACAAGACCATCCCTGGCGAAGGGGCGTTTTACGGGCCTAAGATTGACATAAAACTAGTAGACGCAATTGGTCGGCTCTGGCAGCTTTCCACCATCCAATTCGACTTCAACCTGCCGGAGCGGTTCGGCTTGGAATATGTGGCCGAAGACGGATCGCGCAAGCAGCCTTTGATGGTCCACCGGGCGCTGTTTGGATCGGTGGAGCGCTTTTTCGGAATCCTGATTGAGCACTATGCCGGGGCGTTTCCGGTGTGGCTCTCTCCGGTGCAGGTGGCGGTGGTCCCCATCAGCGAAAAGCATACCGAGTATGGCAAGAAAGTGATGCAGCAGTTGAAGGACGCCGGCGTGCGCGTCCACTTGGACGACCGCAATGAAAAGATGAACGCCAAAGTCCGCGAACACACCATGCAGAAGGTCCCGTTCCTGTTGGTGGTAGGTGAAAAAGAAGCTGAGGCTGGCACGGTCAACGTGCGCGTCCGCGGGCAGCAGCAACCGGAAGGCACGGTGCCGGTGCAACAGTTCACGGATCGGGTGAAGAAGTTGATTGTGGAAAAATCTGCAAAACTTACCACTGATTAGCACTGATGACACTGATCAAATGGCGAACCAATTCGTAAGAACTGGTTCGATCAGTGTTTATCAGTGCAAATCAGTGGTAAGAAATTTAAAAGGCCTATGAATCCAAAATTTCCGGGCTTCTCCCCCGATGCACTGTCATTCCTTCGCGCGCTCAAGCGCAACAACCGTCGCGAGTGGTTCCAGCCGCGCAAAGAGAAATACGAAACTCTGATCAAGCTGCCCATGATGGAGCTGGTCAACGGCCTTAACCAAGAATTCGCCCGTTTTGCGCCGGATTACATTACTCCGCCGGAGAAGGCGGTTTATCGCATCTATCGCGACACACGGTTTTCCCCGGATAAGACGCCCTATAAGACGCACATCGCCGCAATGTTTCCCCGGCACAGCGCCGTGAAGCGAGAAGGCTCAGTCTTCTATCTTCACTTTACGGAGAAAGAGCTGCTGGCGTTCGGCGGCGTCTATGGCCCAGACCGCGACGAGCTGCTTGCCTATCGTGGCCTGATCCAGGAACACTATCAGGAGCTGGAAGAAATCCTGCGCGACAAAACATTGCGTCGGACAACCGGCGGACTTCAGGGTGCGCAGCTCAGCCGCATGCCGAAAGGCTTTCCCGTCGACCATCCGGCGGAGTCGCTGCTGCGGCAAAAGCAGTGGTACCTGGAATGTATGCTCGACGTGAAACTGGTTACTTCGCCTAAGCTCGTACCGGAACTGGCAAAGCGCTTTGAGATCATGCTGCCGCTGGTGGAGTTCCTGAACCGGCCATTTGCGCAGAAGAAGAAGCCGAAGAAGCTGATGTTCGCGGCGTTTTGAAACGGCGGCGCAGACTCCATATACTACGTCTGCTGTTCTCTGCTTGCCTCTGGAGTCAGGCAGAATAAGGCTTTCCCATGAGACGCGTTGTTCTATTGCTGAGCGTTTTGCTGCCGCTGCTGGCCAATGCAGCCGATCACTATCACTTAGTGCGCGTACAGGTCACGGGATCGCAACGCTACAGCCAGGACGACCTGGTCCGCGCCACCGGCCTAACCCCCAATTCTCAAGTGGCGATGAATGATCTGCAAACCGCAGCGGCGCGCCTGGGAAACAGCGGGGCGTTTACTACAGTCCAATTCACATTTAAGGCGGCCTCTGGCCCCAACGGCCTGGAGGCGGACTTTGAAGTCAAGGACGCGCAACAATTCCTTCCCGCAGTGTTTGAAAATTTGATCTGGTTCACTGATCAAGATTTGCAGCAGGCACTGCACCAGGCGCTACCGCTGTATAACGGCGCGCTTCCGGCCAGTGGCACCATGACGGACGATGTTTCCGCGGCGCTCACAAAGTTGCTGGCAGCGAAAGGCCTTCCCAGTAATGTTTCCTACCTAGCTGCCGGAGATATTGGCAAGCCGCTCTCAGCCTACAGATATAAAGTAGAAAATTCTGGCCTCAAGATTGAGAGCGTCCGCATTGTCGACGCAACCCACGTGCCTGCCGATCTTCTGGCCAAGCCGATAGCGTCATTGCAAGGCCAGGAATATCTCCGCAGCGGCTTGGAGAGGGTGATGGATCTTTCATTCACACCACTCTATGGAGAACGCGGTTTCCTCAAGTTCAAGATCATCGCGGTCAAGGCCTCTCTCAGCCCGAGCGGTGGCGTTACTCTGGAAGTGCCGGTGAGCGAAGGTGAGCAATACCGGCTCACTGGGTATAGTTGGTCCGGCAACACCTTGATTTCAAGTGAAGAGCTTTCCAAGCAAATCACTCTCAAGCCCGGAGAGCCGGTCAATGCCAACAAGCTGACCCAGGACCTGGCCAAGACCCGCAAGCTGTTTGGCAAATATGGCCGTGAAGCCGCAACCATTACTCCTGTCCCCGCCTTTGCCAGCGGCACTGTGACCTACGTCTTTACAGTCAAGGAAGGCGATCTCTACCACATGGGAAAATTGGAAATCGAAGGATTTGATGCTGAAGTTACACGCAAGCTGACAGAGAGTTGGAAGCTCGCGTCCGGCGCCACTTATGACAGCACGTACCTCCAGCAGTTCGTCCATGTTCTGCCGGTCGCTCCAGGCAAACGGCGGGAGTGGACGGCCACAGAACAGATTGATGACGCGCAAAAGACCGTGAACGTGCGCCTTCAGGTCAAGGCCGAGTAATACTGCATCAGAGGCCCCACACCTCTGAACGGAAGCTATTATCGAACAGGATGCAAGGTCCTGAAATCCAGCAGCAATTGAATGGAAAAGGCGTAAACTTTGCTCATGAAGTACATAGGCAAAGTTTTCTTCCTGGCCGCATCTCTTGTGGCCGCGCAGTCTCCGACGGCTTCTAATGCCGCCAAGCCGGAAGCCCAGGCCCAGTCGGAATCTCAGCCCGAGCCCAAGGCCAAAGCAGAGTCGATTGTAACCATTGTCAAGCAACAGTTTGGTTCCACTTTTTCCGTCACCACCACGATGGCCGTAAGTTTCATCGTGTCGGACTTTGATGCGGATGGTGTGGAAGACGTGGCCATTGTGGCGGACAGTAAAGATCCTCTGCCTGATTCCTACGAGTTCAAGTATGAGGTTGCTGACCCGTATAATTCTTATTTCGGTTACGGCAATCCACGGGTCACCGCTGCGTTCAATAGCTCAGAAAGACTTAGAAGCCATTCTTTGCTCGTCATCCTGGGCGTAGGCAAGGAAGGCTGGCGATCTGCGACGCCTAAAGCCAAGTACGTGCTGGTCAATGTTCCTTTTGACTCCGTTGAAGCCGGCCGGATGCTGACCAAAAAGAAGAAACCGCCAATCTTTGTCATCAAGGCCGTAGAGTCGCAGTTAATGGACTCCGCTGTCTGGTTTGACGCAAAGAGGAAAAAATGGCACTGGGAGCCGGGCGGCTCACGGGACTAAACAAATCTGGCGAATTCTTCCATCACCACACCTCCATGAGTTTATCCGAGGCCGGGGGCCTTCGCTGTCCCGTCTCTAGGCCGATTTCCGTGTTTTCCTTTACAATCCAAATACCATCGTTCATAAACTGATGGCAACTCACTCCTCAGGAAGTCCCTGAAATCCCGGTAAACTCGGGATACATTTTTGCATCAACCTGAGATTCTTGAGATTGACGGCACAGGTGGTAGAGACCAGGTGGTAAAGACAAAGACGCAGAGCAAGAATTATGTAAATGCATTCGCCAGCGCTGTGGCCGCGCTCAGCCGCGCCGGAGAGGACCTTACCGTCCGCGTGCTGGAAATGCTTATCAGCGACTTTGATGCCCACCGTGCCGAGCTTTGGCTCTGGGACAGCTCTTCCGGCTCTTGTTACTTGACCCACGCGGTAGGGCAAGCGGGCAGCCATCGACTGGATTACGCCGCGGCCGGAGCCGGGGTGATCGGCAAAATTGCTCGCAACAAAACTGTTATCGAAAATATTGTACTTTCAACGTTCGGCGGGGACGACCTGGAGTTCTCCCGCAATACAGGTCTCACGCATATCTCCGGGTACCCGCTGCTCGCGGGAGAGCATTTGTCCGGAGTGCTGGCGATCTACAACAGTGGAGAGGTCCCGGAAGATCTGCTGCTGTGGTGGAAGCTTTACTCAGAGATGAGCGCGGCCAAGCTGAACAACGTTCTGCTGTCCCAGGAAAAAGACAAACGCATCAACCAGCTTTCTCTGCTGTTTGAAGCCACGCGGACCTTGAACTCCACGCTTGATCTGGCTGAGTTGCTCGAACTGATCCTGAAGATTGCGCGGACGGAAGTCAAAGCCGAGCGTGGGACCGTTTTCCTGGTGGACGCCAAGCGCAAAGAGCTTTGGTCGATTGCCGCGTCCGGCCTTGACCACCAGGAGATACGCATCCCGTTCGGGAAGGGCGTTGCCGGACGTGTTGCCGTCAACGGCGAGTTAATCAACACCGAAGACGCTTACAACCTGGAGTACTTTGATGCCAGCTTCGACCAAAGACTAAACTACCGCACCAAGTCCTTGCTGAGCCTCCCCATCCGCCATCACTCGGGTGAAATTGTTGGGGTGCTCCAGTTGCTGAATGCGCAGAACGGCCGGTTTTCTCCCGAAGATGTCGGCTTCCTGACTAAGCTCTCCGGCCACATGGCCATGGCGCTGGAAAATGCCCAGATGCACCGTGACACCATGGAAAAACAGCGGATGGAAAGAGAGCTGTCCCTGGCGCGCAGCATACAGCACCGCTTGCTGCCAGAGTCGCCGCCGGTGGTGCCCGGGTTCGACATTGCTGTGCTCAGTGATTTTTGCTTTGACGTGGCCGCCGACTACTACGACTTCATCAACCTGGGCCCGCAATCTCTGTTGGTGGTGATCGCGGAAGTGGAAGGCAAGGGCGTTTCTTCCGCGCTGATCATGGCCAACCTCCAGGCTACCTTGCGCGCGCTGGTGATGCATCTGCATTCGCTGGAGGTCCTGGCTTTTTCCCTGAATGAAATGCTTTACAACTACACCAAGTCAGGCAAGTACCTCAGCGTTTTTCTTGGTTTGATAGACACAAGGCGCAACGTGCTGCATTACGTGAATGCCGGCCATGTGCCTCCCATCCTGGTCCGTGGCAGCGGCGGCGAAGTGAAAATGCTGGAGGAAGGCGGCACCGTGATCGGCCTGTTTCCCCAGGCGGATTACGCTCGCGGCTCCATCAAGCTGGAGAAAGACGATCTGCTGGTCTGCTGCACTGACGGCATCCTGCAAATCTCCGACGAACAAAAGAAAGAGTACGGCCCCCGGCGGCTCACGGACTTTGTCCATCGCAATCGTCACAAGGGCGCGCAGGCCATCGTGGACGCGGTGCTGGCAGAACTCTCCGTGTATTCCAGCGCCAGCATGAATGACGATGACAAAGTGCTCTTGGTCATGAAGGTCACCGCGGACAAGTCGCCGGAGACAGAAGAGAGCGTAAAACCCGAGCCGGGCGGAAACTGAGCGGTTCCCAAATTCGTACTTTTTTTATAGCGTTAAGAACCCAGCCAAGGGCCCCTGGGCACAAATCATTGTTTGTCATGGTGCCTTGTTCTCCCAGAGTTGTGTGGCGCCGCCGCCCCCGGCGGTGAGTTTTTTTATCACACTAACTCAGAACCGTCTGCCGGGGAGCGTGTCATCGAAGATGTGATCCTTAGTGAAGTTGCGCATGGAAAAATTATCCAGTTACTCAACCGGAAAAAGCTGGAGCCATCTTCCTACTGGCGCTGCACGCTGATTTTTCGGGAACACATGATCTCGTCTTTTACTGTTGAACCAAAGTGGCATTTTTATCCCGTTGTGAAAAACGGCCGCTGATGCCACTGGGCAACGTGTGGGTGAAAATCGCACATCCAACTTGGCCAGCGGGTCAAAAAAGTCCGCGCCATTGTCCCATGGTGCTCAGGCTTTTGGACTCTGTCCCCAGGGGCATGTCCTTGGGTAACCCGCAAAAAAGCAACGTTTAGCGCATTCTAGACACTAATACCTTTATGAGGTAACTCCCCCATGACGATGCAAGAAGGGCCGAACACAGATTTTGGTGAATTAGTAAATCATCTCAAAGACCTTACCAATGCGCTGACGGCGGTGCACGGCGACCTTTACTGGTTGGCCATGCAAACTCCTGATCCAGAGGAGAGGCAATCGCCGGCTGCGAATCTAAATGTCGATCTCCTCACCGAGTTGAAGACCGCAGTGGACGACATGAGGCTTTTGCTGTGGAAGTACATTGAAACAGCCTCAGAAGCTGATCCGCAAAAAATTCAGGACGGGCTCGATTCGCAGCGGCTGCATCGCGTAACCAAGTTCCTTCAGTTGTTGCGCGATCGCCTTGGCTCGTCTTCTGACGACCAGCCTGTCTCTTTTATCGAGCGGATCAGCGCTACCGTAAAGAAACGCCTGGGTGAAAAGGCCGCCTGATTCAGCACTGTCCGGGCAGGGTGTCCGGGCTGACGCACTGCTTTTGTATTTCGGAGTAATCGCTTTTCCGGAACTCTACAGCCTGGACGGAGTCTATTCGTTACAGAATGCTCCGCCCGCGCCTCAACCCGGATCGCCGTATTTGCCGCGCCGATTTCTCGGCACCTTGCCATGCTCGTTGCATTCTTCACGCTGCTTGCCTGGATGAGTTCTACTGGTCCCCCCCTCCACGGAACCGGCATTGATCTTCCCATCTCCAGTCATGCGGCGCTTATGAGCGGCGCGCGGAGAGACGACGCTCTTGTGATTGCCATTTTGCGTGACGGCAAGGTATTTCTTGATACTGAGATGGTGTGCCTGAAGCACTGATTGCCAAGCTTCAAGAACGCGTCCGTGCCGGCGCCCCGCGCAAGGTGTATATCCGCGCCGATGTCCGCGTTCACTACCGTGCCGTTAAGGGCGTTCTGGCCAGCGTCCATTCCGCCGGCCTTACAGAGCGGTTCCAGAGTTGCTGTGCTGGAAAAGACTCACCGCCGGGGGCCGCGGTGCCACACTCTAGGAGTACCAAACACTATGGACAACCAAAGTTTTGTGGCCCAGCCGCCCTCGGCTGGGTTTAGACACCATAAAACTTAAGCGCTGCATCGGGGGAGCGCGACTCGGAAAGCCGAACGCAACATTGCCGGGCATTTTTTCCCGTTCCGCTAGGAAGGGAGGCTCCGCTGGTGGCAGGAGCCTCGTGGTTACAAAGAAATAAAAAATCCGCAGGCGCAAAGAACCAGGAACGCAATCTTCCGCATATTATCTCTTCGGGGGACGTGGACCCGCAGCGCGGATATTCTCCGGCACATCAAACTTCTCAATATTCTTGGCAAAGCGCGCGGCAAGATCAGCAGCAGACTTGTCATAAGCCGCTTTGTCTTTCCAGGCGTCGCGTGCGTTCAGGAATTCCACCGGAACACCCGGACACGACTTGGGCACGCTTAACCCGAAGGCCGGATCAACGGCAAATTCAACTTTGTCGAGCTTGCCTTCAATCGCCGCGCGCACCATCGCGCGAGTGTATGGAAGCTTCATGCGGTCCGCCGCGCCGGCAGGCCCGCCAAACCAGCCGGTATTCACCAGCCAGCATTGCGCGGTGTGTTCTTTCATGCGCCGTCCCAGCATTTCCGCATACACCTTGGGAGGTAACGGCAGAAAGGGTGATCCAAAGCAGGTGGAGAAATTCGGTGTTGGTTCTTTCAAGCCCGCTTCCGTGCCTGCAACTTTTGCGGTGTAACCAGAAAGGAAGTGATACATCGCCTGTTCGGTGGTGAGCCGCGAAATCGGAGGCAGCACGCCAAAGGCGTCCGCGGTCAGGAACATCACGTTCTTAGGATGCCCGCCGACTCCCGGGATAACGGCGTTGTCGATGTACTCAATCGGATAAGCGCACCGCGTGTTTTCCGTGAGGCTGACATCGTTGTAATCAGGGACGCGAGTTTCTGGCCGGAGAACAACGTTCTCCAGAACGGAACCAAAGCGAATGGCATTCCATATCTGCGGTTCATTTTCCTGGGAGAGTTTGATGGTCTTGGCGTAGCAACCGCCCTCAAAATTAAAAATGCCGCTCGGACTCCATCCATGTTCGTCATCGCCGATCAGCCGGCGCTCAGGATCGGCGGACAACGTGGTCTTGCCCGTTCCAGACAGGCCGAAGTACAGCGCTGTAACGCCATCGCTTCCGACATTGGCGGAGCAGTGCATGGGGAAAACGTTGCGCGGCGGCAAAAGAAAGTTCATCGCCGAGAAAATGGACTTCTTCATCTCGCCGGCGTATCCGCTCCCGCAGACCAGTACCAGCTTGCGGCTAAAATTTACGGCGATGAAAGCTTCTGAGCGTGTCCCATCGCGTTGCGGCTCGGTCAAAAATCCGGGCACGCCGATGACCGTGAACTCGGCGCGGTGGCTTTTCAATTCTTCGTCCGATGGGCGGACAAAAAGTGCGCGTACAAAAAGATCTTGCCAGGCCAGCTCGTTGATCACCCGCACGGGCAGACGATACTGGGGATCAGCGCCGGCATACAGATCTTGAACAAAAAGTTCTTTGCCGCGCAGGTAGGCCAGAACCCGCTCAAAGATGGCATCAAATTTCTCGGGACTAAAAGGCAGGTTAACATCGCCCCAGTTCACCAGTTCACTGGTGATGGAGTCTTTTACCGTGAAACGGTCTTTGGGCGTCCGCCCGGTAAATTTTCCGGTGTAAGCGGCAAAGGCGCCGTTGTCCGCTAAATGTCCTTCTCCGCGGCGCACGGCGTGTTCCACCAGCGGGCCTGACCGTAAATTGAAATGGACTGGATTGGTTTTGAGTAATGTATCAATGGCGGAAGCTGTATCAATGGCGGGTAATACCTGTGACATCGTAGGAATCTCCTGTTTCCAAGACTGAAGCGCCCAGCACAGGGCGGGCGCAAAATAGCGGTCTTGGTTTTGAGTCGAACGGCCTAAGCCGTTTTCACCAACGCGTCTTGTGGCGCGCCTACTTCTTTGAGGACGGCGTTCAAGTGTTCAAGCGCTTCATCCACCGTAAGAGCATACATCTCTCGTCCGTGCTCATAGCTTCCAGACTCAATGGCCGTCTTTAGAAAACGGCCGGCCGTCTGGACGGCAAGCGGATCAGTGATGACGCGCCCGGTGCGTTGGTTGTACTGCACCCAGGTTGGATGCGGCAGCGCAATCCATACTGGACGTCCGGCAACAAAAAATTTAATGTCCACAGCATCAGCGTGCCGTGTGGCAATGGCAACGATTAGGGCCTGAAAAATACAATGAAGCTTTTGTCCGGTCCAGCGGTCGGTAGCGTGAAAGTCCTCGTACATGCAGTATAAAAATATATCGGAGCCGCACCAGTTCAGCAAGGATAGCGCCCGCGCCCGCACCACTTAGGTAACCATAATCACACTGTAATCAGCTACTTAACCCTTCCCTCGAAAGCGCTTATAGCAGCAATTAAAACGTTGAATGGATCCCGGAGAACTGAAACAATCAACGCACAGCTTGTATGATGGCAACCCTGTATCGCCCGACGAGAAAATCAAATGAACACCATGCAAGCCGTTTGGATATCAAGTTTCGGCGGACCGGAAGGCCTGGAGATTCGCCAGGTCGGCAAGCCGCTTATCACATCGGAACAAGTATTGGTGCGCGTGCGCGCGTCCGCTCTAAACCGTGCTGACCTCTTGCAGCGACAAGGAAAGTATCCGCCGCCTCCAGGATTTCCTCCTGAGATACCCGGCATGGAATTCGCTGGAGAAGTAGCAGAGGTCGGCTCTTCCGTGCTCCAGTGGAAGCCAGGGCAGAGAGTCTTCGGCCTGCTGGGTGGCGGCGCACAAGCGGAGTACGTAGTCACGTATGAGCGTTTACTTGCTGAAGTCCCGGCAAATCTGGACTGGGCGCAGGCAGCCGCCGTCCCTGAAGTCTTCATCACCGCGCACGATGCGCTCTGGACACAAGCGGCGTTGCGTCCCGGTGAGACCACGCTGATCCATGCCGTGGGAAGCGGCGTTGGCGTGGCGGCGGTCCAACTGGCCCGGGCGATTCATGCCGTTCCGTACGGTACTTCACGCACTGCGGACAAGATCAATCAGGCAAGAGCTTACGGCCTCGAAGACGGACTCGTGGTGAAAGACAACGTTGAGGAATTACTTTCCACGGCGCAAAAATGGACTGCCGGAAAAGGCATCAACGTAGTGGTAGATCTGGTCGGCGGGCCGTACGTCAAGGCCAGCCAGAAATTGCTTGCGCTGAAAGGCCGCATGATTCTGGTGGGAACTGTGGCCGGCGGAAACTACGAACTGGAATCGCACTACGTGATGGGTAAGCGTCTGCAAATTCGCGGCACCGTGCTGCGCTCACGCACCCTGGAAGAAAAAATCCAGGTTACGCAGTCGTTCGCGGCGGAGGTGGTGCCCTTGCTGGCGCAAGGAGTACTTCGCCCGACCATCGACAGCAAATTCAAACTCGCCGATATCCGCAAAGCGCACGAGCGGCTGGAGTCCAATGAGACGTTCGGGAAAGTAGTTCTGGAGTTCGATTAGTTCGGAAACACTCAGCATTCAGCCCACTTCAAACTGCGTCTACGCGAAGCTCGAACCGTTTTTTGGATACGCCACCACAAAATTCGGCACCGCGACACTCCAAGCGCATCAATTCCCCAGAAAAGACGACCCGCCCTCCGCCCATAACCATCTACAAATAAACAGCTTATCTGTTCACCTGCGTTTTACCTGCAATTGAGCCGGCGTGCATTGCCGGTTGATGCCGCCAACGCGCATGGTGGCCTCACACAAACGCGCATTGGAGGTGAACATAATGCTTAACGATCAAACAACTGGTACTAAGGAAGCTGGGTTCAAAGAGTCTGGGTTTAAAGAAGTTGGTTTTAAAGAAGCCAAGCGGATACAGCAGAGCTTCCTGGCCGGGATCGAGAAAAAGACACTTATCTGGCTGGCGGCGCGCACGCCTTCCTGGATCAACTCTGACCATCTGACCGTTCTGGGTTTACTGGCCATGGCCGGCGCGGGAGCGGGCTATTGGTGGGCCAGCGTAAATCGTGCGGGCTTGATCGTAGTGATCGTATGCTTGGCCTTTAACTGGCTGGGGGACAGCCTGGATGGCACTCTGGCCCGCTACCGCGACTGCTCTCGTCCGCGCTACGGCTTTTATGTGGACCACATTGTGGACGCCTTCAGCGCATTCTTTCTGCTGGGAGGTTTGGGGCTTTCCGGATACATGGCGCCCGTCGTGGCGTTGGGATTGTTGGTTGCCTACCTCATGCTCTCAGTCGAGGTTTATCTGACCACCTACACTCTTGGCGACTTCAAAATCTCCTACTTCAAGATGGGACCGACGGAACTGCGGCTGCTGCTCTCGATCGGAAACATTGTGCTGCTTTTCAAGTCGATGGCGCACATAGCCGGGCGCAGTTATCGCCTGATGAGTGTTGCTGGAACGATCGGAATTTCCGGCATGGCGCTGATCATGGTGATCTCAGCCATACACAACACGATGCGGCTCTATCGTGAGGAGCCGATACCATATAAGCCGGCAGCGCGGAAAAAGGGTCCGGAAGAAGCGGCGGGCGGAACGTTGGACAGGATAAAACTGGCGCGGATGAAGCTGGCACGCACTACTCTGAAGTGAGGGCTGCGTTTTTGAGGGTGTGACAGAGTAAAACTAAGAACAGGAGTTGCCGCCCAACTTGTGTAGACACTTCCGTGGCATTTCCGTCAGGAAGGAACTCATTGCTCCTGTGGAGATGGAGAGGGCGTGGATCGGGGCAGCGTTTGGCGCTTCCCCGGTCCCATCGTTTATAAGTTCACCCAGAAACCAAGCTAAAACCAGCGAGCTTTAGACGGTTTTTTTCTTCTTGGGTTTCTTGACTTCGCGTTTTGGTGCGTCTTTATTTCCCATGCCCATAGATTGCCATATCAGTACGTTTCTGGCTAGGCAAAATAATCGGGCGAAGCTGAAAAGTCACGCTTGACGTCCCACCCACTAAACAAAAACAGCGTCAGAGCGAGGATACATCCCCCGATTTAGCGTGGACGCAGCACCTGGTAGCGCGTAATGGTATAACCGAGGGCCGCGCCAAGAAACACGTCCGAGGGGAAATGAGCACTTGAGGTTACACGAGAAAAGCTGACCGCCGTCGCGAAGCCATACACTACCCACGGTACCCAGCGATGAGTGTGGTAGCGAGTGGCAACGACGGTGGCTACCGAAAAAACTCCGGCGGCGTGTCCAGACGGGAAAGCACTGCCTTTAAAAGGTGATTTGCCGCCGCTAAAAAACGTGTCATTAAACGGCGCTCCCGGAGCAACATCAGTAGGCCGCTTTCTGCGGGTAATGGCCTTCACCGCAAGATCGACAATAGCGCTGTCAGCGTAGGCCTCTCCGGCAAGTAATGCCGTGCCCACCTGGTACGAATCGTGCCGAATATAGCCTGCGATCATGAAAGACATGGGCAGCGCTACCACTGCTGCTGTGGTGGTTGAAGCATCAAAGACGTCGTTCACGTCGTCCAGCCTCTGCGCGTGAGAACGGAAGTAGGGCATCACATGTGGGTCCGCAACAATGAGCCCCGCTGTTCCGCCTACGATGGCAAGCGTCGGTAGCCAATGGCGTCCCTTGGCCAATTGCGCAGGAAAGAGCCAAATGCCCTTTTGATCGTGAAGAAAATCTTTTGGTAGAGTTCCCCAGGACACCACCCGGTCCGATGGGGAGTCCTTGCCCTCACTCGAAGATTGCGCAGCTTGCGAGGAACTATCGGATGTCTCGGCGTCTTGCGCCCAGGCCTGATTCTGCGCACAGATGATGCCTGCCCAAAAGGCCACAATAATTATTAAGGGCTTTGCTATTTGGCTCATCGAGAAATTTGGATGCAGCTATCAGATTGAAGGTATGCCCTGTTAACTTCGCCCTGCCACCGAAATTCCGGACGCCGGCGCGCAAATTTTTTGTGGAGCGATGCAACCAATTCTCAGAATGCTCTGAATTAAAAAACAAAAACCTGGTGCTGCCGGTTCCTTTATTAGCTATTTCAAAGGTTGCGTATTGACGATTCAGGTAAGAGATTTTTTTAGAGAAACTTGTGCATTAGAGAGACGTCACGTTCGATACACTGTGGCTTAGATGGCGCTTTTTCCTCAACCCAGGCGGTGATTTTTCCCGAGAGTGGGTCCGCTCCATCGTTCGAAGGTGTGTGAATTTGCTAGAGTCCTTGCGAGCGCCTTACCGTCCGGATAACCCAGTAATGCCGTGGGAAAAAAGTATGCCCGCTTCTGCCACGGCGGCCCATGATTTGTTCGTCGGCATCGCGGGAACTTTTGACGTCAAGAATTATGGCGACCTTCTCTTTCCTTTGATCGCCGCTGAGGCCCTCAAGCGGCGCGACCCGCGTATACATGTAGTGCCGTTTTCCGTGAACGGCAAAGACGAATCCTCCTGGCCGTTTCAGGTCCGGTCCATGGAAGAGATGATCGCATCGATATCCGCTCTTTCAGCCATGCTGATTGGGGGCGGCCAGATTGTCCGGTTTGACAAGAATTACCCCATCCCTGCGCCCGCGAATGTTGATCTGCCTTTCGCGTACTGGCTCACGCCGGCGGCCCTGGCCGCGATGATTGGCAAGCCGGTGTTCTGGAACGCAGTGGGCGCTTCGGTGGGCAGGCTGCACGGCCCTTGGCATGATGAGTTGGTGCGCCAGGTTTTTGCGGCCAGTTATTTCATTGGAGTTCGCGACGTTATATCGCGGGACGATCTCGCCAAACTGGCCCCAGACGCGGCGATCCAGCTTCTGCCTGATACCGCATTTGGCTTATCGCGATTGTGGCCGCTCGAAAAGGAAAGCGCGGAGTTTACAAACTGGCGGACGATGCTGGGGCTGGACAGAAAAGGCCTCGAGGGAAAGTATGTGGTCATCCAGGCGAATGCTACGGTCGGAAAACAGCTCTCCGCGATTGAATCGCTGATCGAGTCGATGGAGAACACCACAGCCGTGATCCTTCCGGTGTGCTGGTGCCACGGCGATCGCGCGGAAGCATTTCCGGAAATGAAGGGCCGAGTATTTTTGAGCCGTGAGTGGCTTGGCCCCAAACTGATCAGCGAAATTATCGCACGCTCAGAACTCACGGTTGCCTCCAGTTTGCATGCTTGTATCACGGCCCTCAGCTATGGCGTGCCCGTGGCCCGGGTGCCGATTGCCTGGGGGCGCAACAAATTTGAATTGCTCAATGAGTTTGAGGGAATCGTGCCCATCGATAAGAGAGAGGCGCTCTCCTGCCTCATTCAGCGTGGGCGTCAAGTCGAGCCGCAGGTCAGGGAATGTGCGGATCGCCTGGATCGTTACTGGGACGGAGTGGCGGACGTTGTACTTCAGCCGCCGATGGAGCATAGCCACTTGTCCCGCGCCTTGATGCTGACCTGGGCCGCGAAGGTATGCGGAGACCAAAAAAATTTAGGGGCCACAAGAAGGGCAGTTGTGGCGCTGCGGAAATCGCTCTCTCCGTATTTTCCTGGACAGCGGGCTGCTCTCCGCCGTGGCCTTTGGATGGTGAAAAGCTCGGTGGTCAACGCCTTCCGGTGGATCACCCGCACTGGTGCGGAACCAAGGACTAAGTCAATGACTGCGAAACCAAAAGCCGAAGCGGAAATGCCGGCAGTCCGAGCGGACGGAATTGCCGTGGGAAAATCCTGAACGAGGGGGGAGCGAACGCATGTTAAGTCTTCAACGAATTACGCAGCAGAAGATGGAAACTGAGCCGTATCAATGGGCCCATATTGACCAGTTGTTTTCCATGGAAGATGCGGCGCATCTGGCAACTTCTTTTCCCCGCGATAAATTCAAGAAGGTAAAGGGCTATGACGGAGAGAAGGGCTACGAATACATGTCCAGGTCCCTGGTGCACATGGGAGCGCAAGTTATTTCGCACGCTGAGGGTTTGGACCCGGCATGGCTGGCGCTGGCTGGCGATCTCCTTTCGGCGGAATACCGCTCCGCGCTGAAACAAGTGACTGGCCTGGATGTGACCTCAGCGCCAATGGAAGTCAATGTGATTCATTATGGTCCGGGCGCATTCATGGGGCCGCACGTGGACCTGAAGGCCAAGATGATGACGCACGTCCTGTACTTCAATGAAACGTGGGACCCGCGCCACGGCGGCTGTATCAATATTCTGCGGTCGTCTGATCCAAACGATGTTCTCACCCAGGTCCTGCCGGTGGTGGGCAACTCCGTGCTGCTGGTGCGGTCGAAAAAATCCTGGCACTCGGTGTCGCGCGTGACGCGGGATTGTATGACGTCAAGGCGCAGCATCAATGTGATTTTTCACCTGCCCGGCTCCGTAAGCACCATGTGGCCGCCCGGTGATCGTCCTGTCCTTCAGGACTATGCTCCAGCGGCTTGAATGCCAACACTCTTAAACAAGATCGCTAACGATTCTCAGAACCACTCCGCACTGAGTACAGCGTCGAATCGCCGAATCAATGTAATAGTGACCAGCAAGCATACCGGCTAGCCCAAATAATAATGCTACAGTAGGGTTTACACGGCTACCCAACAAAGCAGCCGCGAGGCCTATCCCTAATTTTCCACCGATTTGTTCTCCAACTGTTGTACCGCAATTTGGACATACAACTTTCATTGTTTTCTCGCTCCTTTACGTAATCACTTACTTCGCGACGACCTTAGCGTATTGCATCGGGAACACTGGCCACTTGTCCCCTTTTTCGCGATTGTTCTGCCATTGCAAAGGTTGCAAATTTCCGATAACGTCAGCGCCATCTGAACTCACAGGCTGAATGTGGTCGATCTCCCAACCAGACCCGTTCTCGGTGGTCTTGCCATATTCGCTGCGCCTGATCCAAGCACCACACACATCCTTGCGCAGTATGTTGGGGTCTGCGCCAGATACCACAACAGCCTTATTCCAGACTGCTTGAATCATCTGTTCCAAAAAGCTCGAACCAGTGCGACTCGTGCTTGAGCGTCTTGCGATACTCCCGAATAGCATTGCCATTTTGACTCCTTGAGGTACTAAGGTTCTCGAGAAATCCCTGTCTCTTACATTTAGACTTGGCGTTCTCCCAAACTGTGATATGTTTCACGGTAGAGACATTTTCTCTATCGTGAGTAATGATATTCATTGCTTGTTTCTTTTGTCAATCTTTTTCTCTGAGGTGAAACAGACGCGTGAGTATGCTCAAATTAGGCAAGCTGCTTATGGAACGCCGAGGCGGTACAGGCATTCGTGAGTTCGCGAAATTTTTGGGGATAAGCCCGGCAACACTATCCCGCGTTGAAAATGGGAACCTGCCCGACATAGACACCTTTTCTAAAATCTGTGACCGCTTGGGCCTTGATCCTTCGGAGTTCCTACAGATAACCAAGCAGAACGAAAGTTCTGCTCCAGGTAGTGCCTCAGTGCATTTCCGGGCTGACGCGCAACTCACTCCGTCAGCAGCGAAGGACATGGCGCAGTTGATCTTAGCCGCGCAAAAACATGTATCCTCCAGGCGATAATGTTTCGGCGCGGATTCAAATCCTGGTGTGAAAAAACGGCAGTCTCGCTGCGAACCAAACGTGGACTGCCATCATCAGCGCCTCTCCCGGCACGGGTACTGGGAGCAGAACTGGATGTAGAAATTATTACCCCTCACGACCTTCAGGACCTGCAGTCGGAATGCTCAGACCGCCTTTTGAAAGACCATTCAGAGTGCTGGTCTGCAATAACGATCCCGAGTGCCGGCAAACCTCTGGTTGTCTATAACCCAGCACATTCTCCCGCGCGGCAAAATAGCGACCTTATGCACGAACTCTCGCATATCTTGTTAAATCACGAGCCGGGAATGACGTTCGTGGATCCAAACTCCGGTTTAGCTCTTCGTTCTCACGACAAGACGCAGGAAGAAGAAGCATCTTGGCTTGCTGGTTGTTTGTTGTTGCCACGCGATGCGCTCCTAAAAATCAAGCGAACGAATTGGACCGAACAACAGGCTTGCGAAATGTATCTTGTTAGTTTGCAAATGCTGGGGTACAGAATGAATACTTCCGGCGTAAATATTCAACACAGGCGAAGCTCGTTTTGAAAGACCCACCGTCAAACAAATCATTAATAAGATGATCCAGTTATTAAGGCCTAACTGCTATAATCCGCAGTTTCTTATGAAAATAACCAAACTTTTGTTTGCTCTGTTATTCACCTGCCTCGGTTTCGCCCAGTTATTACAGGCCCAAAAGCCAGCCCGGCAAGAGGCCGAGCCAGCGACCGTCGTCATTCATGCCGGACACCTGCTTGACGTCAAATCCGGGCACATGATCGACAATGTCACGATTGTGATACAGGGCGATAAGATCATCAGCCTGGGCCCGTTGACGTCGGGAAGTGAGAATGTAAAAACCATCGACCTGCCCAACGCCACGGTACTGCCAGGACTGATTGACGCGCACACGCACCTGACCTTCGATCCCAATTTTGGCTATCAGGAACTGGGTATCTCCATTCCCAAAGAAGCGTTGATCGGGGCTAAGAACGCGCGCCTCACGCTGGAAGCGGGCTTCACCACGGTGCGCAATCTGGGCGCCACCGGCTATACCGACGTGGCCTTGCGTGACGCCATCAATGAAGGCATGTTGCCCGGCCCGCGCATCATTGCCAGCGGTCCGGCGCTCTCGATCACCGGCGGGCACTGCGACCAGAACCTGTTGCCGTATGAGTGGCACGCCAAGTCCGACGGCGCTGCCGATGGTATTGAGAGCGTGCAACACAAAGTGCGCGAGATCATTAAGTATGGCGCGGACGTGATCAAGGTATGCGCCACCGGTGGCGTGCTCTCCAAAGGCGATGACCCGCGCGCCTCACAATATACGTTGGAAGAAATGAAGGCCATTGTGGCCGACGCACACCGGCTGGGCCGCAAAGTGGCCGCGCACGCGCACGGCGCACAAGGAATTCTGTGGGCTTCAGAGGCCGGCGTGGATTCGATTGAGCACGGCTCTTACATCGACGATGCCGCCATCGCCATGATGAAGTCCAAGGGAACGTATCTTGTCCCCACGCAGTACCTGGCCGATTGGATGAAAGAAAACGCCGTGAAAATCGGCTTGCCGGCAATGTTCGCTGAAAAGATGAAGACCACCACCGCAATCAGCCGCCAGAACGTCGGCAAGGCCATTCGTGCCGGAGTCAAGATTGCCTTTGGCACGGACGCCGCCGTTTACCCGCATGGATTGAATGCGCATGAGTTCGCGGTGTACGTACAACAAGGAATGACGCCGCTGCAAGCCATCCAGACGGCCACGGTGAATGCCTCCGATCTGCTGGGCTGGAAGCAGATTGGCTCGATTGAACCCGGCAACTTTGCCGACATCATCGCCGTGAATGGCGACCCGACGAAAGACGTTACCCTGTTGCAAGACCCGGTGTTGGTGATGAAGGGCGGCGTGGTGTACAAAAGCAAATAGCAATCGGCATTGGAAGCGCGGTATTCGGAAATGTCTATGCAACACCGAAATCTTTAGGATGTGGCATCCCGAGCCGGAAGGCGAGGGATCTGCTCCGCGACTGTCGATTGGAGAATTGAGCCTGAACCGCTAAGTTGAGCAGAGCCGATTCCTCGCGGCGCTTCGGAAATGACACTTTCGTGGACCAGCGCTCATGTGAGTGCTTACGCTATCTGAAACATCAGTTATTGCATTGGAGAGCTATTGTGAAATTCATATTTTCAGTCTTAGTCGTATTATTCTTATTCACATCTATCGCTGGCGCACAGAAAAAAAATTCTTCCCCCGCCCCCGCCTCAGCACCCGCCTCAGCACCCGCAACCCTGGAAGACCGCTATTTCAACGAATATTACTTCAAGTTCAATCCCACTTCAGGGACGGCCGCTGGATTTCATCAGTATGACAATGAGCTTGAGGACTACTCGCGGGCTTCGGTCGACCGGCAGATCGCGGTCCTCAAGAAGTTCAAACAGGAGTTTGCAGCGGTTGACGCGGATATGACCCGCGAGCACATGGTTGATTGGCAGTTGGTGCAGAGTGACATCAATGCGCACTTGCTGGCGCTGGAAAACATCCGTGCCTGGGAGAAGAACCCTGACCAATACTCTTCCGGCGTTACCAACTCCATCTTTGTCATCATGGCGCGGACGTTCGCTCCCGCGGAGCAGCGGCTCAAGTCCGTGATCGCCCGGGAGAAACAAGTCCCGGCGGTGTTCCAGGCTGCCCGGCAGAACCTGAAGAGCCCTCCTCCGATCTATGTTGATGTCACGCTGGAGCAGATTCCTGGCCTGATAAGCTTCTTCAAAAATGACGTGCCGGCTGCGTTCAAAGACGTAAAAGACCCCGCCCTGCTTAAAGAGTTTCAAGCCACAAATCAGAAAGTGATGGATGAGCTCCAAAGCTACCAGCAATGGATCGAGAAAACGCTGAAGCCGCAGGCGCATGGAGACTTCCGCATTGGCGCGGACAACTTCAGCAAAAAGTTGTTGTATGACGAGGCCGTCGATATACCGCTGGACCGGCTGTTGGAGATCGGCATGGCCAACCTGCGCCTGAACCAGCAGGCGTTCAAAGATACCGCGGCCAAGATCGATCCGAACAAGACCGCGCAGCAAATCCTGGAAGAACTGGAGAAAGACCATCCCGCGCCGGACAAATTATTGCAGACCTTCCGCGACACGCTGGGCGGCCTGCGTGACTTTCTTGAAGCCAAGCACATTGTGAAAGTTCCGTCGCAGGTTCTGCCGATTGTGGAAGAGACGCCGCCGTTCGCGCGGGCCTTGACCTTCGCCTCCATGGACACGCCGGGGCCGTTTGAGAAAGTGGCCAAGGAAGCTTTCTTCAATGTGACTTTGCCCGAGCCCACATGGAGCCAGAAAGAAGTGGAAGAGCACATGGCCGGCTTCAATCGTGGGACCATCATCTCCACCGCGGTGCATGAGGTGTATCCCGGACACTACACGCAGTTCCTGTGGGTGCCGTATGCGCCGTCCAAGGTTCGCAAGCTGCTGGGTTGCAGTTCCAATGCTGAAGGCTGGGCGCACTACAGCGAGCAGATGATGCTGGACGAAGGCTACGGTCGCACAGCGGGAACGGACGCGGACCATGACACGGCTTTCCTCAAGCTGCGCCTTGGCCAGCTCCAGGACGCGTTGCTACGCAATGCGCGGTTTATCGTGGGCATACAGATGCACACCGGCAAAATGACCTTTGACGAAGGCGTGGAATTTTTTGTGAAGGAAGGCTACCAGGCGCACGTCAACGGCGTGCGCGAGACCAAGCGCGGAACGTCCGACCCAACTTATCTGTATTACACGCTGGGCAAGCTGGAGATCCTGAAGCTGCGTGATGACTACCAGAAGAAAGTGGGCGCCAAGTTCTCTTTGGAAGATTTTCACAGCGAGTTTCTAAAACAAGGGTTCCCACCGATCAAGTTGGTCCGTAAGTTGATGTTGGGAGATGATTCACCGGTGCTATGAACCCATCAGCGGCAACAAACAACGGTTCGGCGAGGGAGCGCTTGTTTTATGTCCAGACAGTGATCTTATTGCCCGCTATGTCGGTGAAGGCGCCGCACAAGATCATGATCAGATCAATCAACCACCAGATGCCAAAGCCGCCGAAGGTGAGCAATTGAGCAATGCCCGTGCCAATTTTGCCGGCGTAAAAACGGTGGACACCCAGGTAGCCCAGGAAAAAACATAAGAGAAAAGCTGGGAGAATGCGCCTGTCAGTCACGGAAAATACAACCTGTTGCTGCGGTTGTATACCCGTGGTGGTTTGCACCGCCCCGCACGTTGGGCAGGTCGGTGCGGAGTCATGAATTTCTTTGCCACACCCTCTACAGAAAACCATGGCCATGTTGATTCTCTTTTCTGAGAAGAAATTGCCGGCATTTTACCCTGGGGGCCGGACTTGAACACAATATCTATCAGAAATCTACGCTTAGGCAAAAGCCAAATCAACTGCTTGGCCAGGCAAGCCGGCCCGATTGGCTCCTGAACATTACATGCTATCTTAGGTAAGATTTCCAGCATCCTAAACTAAGGCAATATCAGGATTCACGGTCCAGAATTCGCAGTGACAGGATTTTCACGATGAAGATGAGGGTTCGCAAAGCCGTTTTTCCCGCCGCAGGATTGGGCACGCGTTTCCTTCCCGCCACCAAGGCACAGCCGAAGGAAATGCTGCCTCTGGTGGACAAGCCGATCATCCAGTATGGCGTTGAAGAAGCCATGGCCGCAGGCTGCGACCAGATCATCATCATTACGGGCCGCGGCAAGACCGCGATTGAAGACCACTTTGACGTCAGTTACGAACTGGAAAAGATGCTGGAAGAGCGCGGCAAGCTGGACCTGCTGGCCATCGTGCGGCAAATTTCAGACATGATGCATGTGGCGTATGTCCGGCAGAAGGAAGCTATGGGACTGGGACACGCCGTCCTGATGGCGCGTGAACTGGTGGGCAATGAGCCGTTCGCCGTCCTGCTGGCGGATGATGTGATTGACGCGCAAAAGCCTTGTCTGAAACAAATGATGGAAGTCTTTGAAGAAACCCAATGCTCGGTGATTGCCGCACAGGAAGTAAACGGGCCGGGCATTTCCTCTTATGGCGTGCTGGATGCGGAGAAGGTCAGCGGTAAATTTGACGGGCGTCTCTACGCCGTAAAAAATCTGGTGGAGAAACCTAAGCCGGCAGAAGCGCCTTCCAATCTTGCGATCATCGGCCGGTATATTCTCACGCCGCAGGTATTTCAGGCTCTGGAGAGCACGCAACTCGGCGCCGGCGGAGAACTGCAACTGACAGACGGGTTGCGCAACTTGCTCCACGCGGGTGAAAAGATCAACGGCTACGCTTTCGAAGGCCGCCGGCATGATACCGGAGACAAACTCGGGTTCCTGAAGGCCACGGTGGAATTTGCTTTAAAGCGGACAGACCTGGGGCCCGCGTTTGCGGACTATCTACGAACCTTGGATCTGAAAAAAAGCATATAGCAATTAGCATTCAGCTTTGAAACATTTGCTCCAATCTATACCGCACGATTGACTGAAAACACCCAGCAGTTAATCTTAGCTGCGCAGGACGTTTTTCAGGGCTGAGTGCTGGGTGCTGAATGCTATGTGCTTTTTGCTGCTTGGTCCGCCAGCAGAACGGGAATACCGTCCCGCACCGGGTAGATTCGATGGCAGCCGGTGCATTGGAGAGAGGTTTCATCGGCCGCCAGTGTCAGCAGTTTGCGGCACTCCGGAACCGGGCAAGCCAGAACGTCCAGGATTTTCTTCAGCAGCATCAGCTTCATTTAACCACAAAGGCATACAAAGTAGGCTAAATATCTGGCAATTGCCGCTTCGTGTTCCTTCGTGCCTTTGTGGTTAAATTACATATCCTTATGACTACCATTACAGCCACCATTCTTGACGGCAACAAGATCGCCGCGCAGATCAAAGCAGAAGCCACCGAGCAAGTGCAAAAGCTCACCGCTGCGGGGCGGCGTCCTGGATTGGCGGTGATTCTGGCCGGGCACAATCCGGCGTCAGAGATTTACGTCCGCAACAAGGTCAAGACCTGTCAGCAACTGGGGATGCTGAGTGAACATCTCACGCCTCCTGATTCGGTCACCACAGAGGAGCTGCTGCGGATGGTGCACGAACTCAACCAGCGCGACGAGATTGACGGCATCCTGGTGCAGTTGCCTCTGCCGCCGCAGGTGGACGCGAAGAAGGTTTTGCTGGCGGTCTCGCCGGAAAAAGATGTGGACGGATTTCATCCGATGAACGTGGGCAATCTTTCTACACAGCGTCCGGGGCTGGTGCCATGTACTCCATGTGGCGTGATTGAGATTTTGCGTCGCAGCAACATTCCGATTGAAGGCCAGAATGCGGTAGTGATCGGCCGCAGCGATATCGTGGGCAAACCGGTTGCCATGTTGCTGCTGAACGCCAACGCAACGGTTACTGTCTGTCATTCCAAGACCAAGAATCTCCCGCAGGTTGCGCGCCAGGCGGACATCGTTGTGGCCGCGATCGGCCGCGCGGGATACGTTACGGAAGACTTCATCAAACCGGGCGCCACAGTGATTGACGTGGGCATCAACAAGATCACGGACCGCAAAGAGTTTGACAAGTTCTTTGCCGGCGACGCGGCACGGGAAAAGACCTTCACGGAGAAAGGCTCCGTCCTTGTGGGCGACGTTGATCCGCACGTAGTGCGCGTGGCCGGTGCGTTTACTCCCGTGCCCGGAGGCGTGGGGCCGATGACCATCGCCATGCTGATGGCCAACACGGTGAAGGCCTGCGAAATGCGCAGAGGAACGTCGCGCCGCGGGGAGAAATAAGCGCGTGCTGCGCGTTGGCCTGACCGGCGGCATTGCCTGCGGCAAGTCTGCCGTCGCAAAAATGTTTGCCGAACTAGGCGCGCATATTATCCAGTCAGACGCTACTGCTCACGAGCTCTACCGCCCCGGCGAGCCCGTCTATGAAGAGGTGGTCAGACGATTTGGTCGCGAAATCGTCCAACCAGATGGAGCCATTGACCGCGCCAAGCTGGCTGCGATCGTATTCGGGCAAGATAGGGTCGAAGAGCTGAACAAGATCGTGCATCCGGCGGTCATTGAGCGTCAGGCAAAATGGATTTCTTCGCTTGCCGCTAAAGAGCCGAGTGCGATTGTCCTGGTGGAGGCAGCCCTGATTTTTGAGGCCAAGACGAACGGTCGTTTTGAGAAAATGATTGTAGTGACCTGCAAGCCGGAGCAGAAAGTACAGCGTTTTGCCCAGCGCGCGGGAATCGATGAGGATGCGGCACGGGTTGAGGTGGAGCGCCGCACCAGAGCGCAGATGCCCGATGAGGAAAAAATCAAACGCGCCGATTACGTGATCGACAATTCCGGTCCGCTTGATCAGACACGCCACCAGGTGGAGAAGATCTTTGGTGAGCTGAAGGCCCTGGCTGACTCTTGAACAGGTGAGAACATGAAATCTTTGCGTCCTATAGTGCTTGCGGTCGTTCTGGTGGCCGCTTTTTATTTCATTACCACCCATGCCGGAGGGCGCTTTGCGCCTTCCTGGGTGACGCGGCCGGAGCATGTCGAGCTGGCGAATGCCGCGCCTCCCGCGCTTGATTCCGACGAGCAAAACAACATTGCCGTGTACAAGAAAGCGTTGCCTTCGGTGGTGAACATTACTTCCACCAACGTGACATTTGATTTTTTTTACGGTCCGGTGCCGCAGCAGGGCATGGGATCAGGGTTTGTGATTGACGCGGAAGGCCACATCCTGACCAACTTCCATGTGATTGAAGGAGCGCGGCAGCTTGAGGTGACCACCAGCGACAAGAAAAAGTACAAGGCCCAGGTTGTAGGCACGGACCCGGTACATGATCTGGCGGTGATTCAAATCTCCAACAAATCCGTGCCGCAGGCGGAGATCGGCGATTCCAAGAGCCTGAGCGTTGGCCAGAAAGTTTATGCCATCGGGAACCCGTTTGGCCTCAGCGGCACAATGACGCGGGGCATCATCAGCTCCATTCGTTCGGTGCGCGGGGAGCGTGGCTACATTGATGAAGCCATCCAGACGGACGCATCCATCAATCCCGGGAATTCCGGCGGGCCGCTGCTGAACTCACGCGGCCAGGTGATCGGCATCAACTCCATGATTCTCACCGGAGGAGCGGAGCAAAGCGCGGGTATCGGCTTTGCCATTCCTATTGATACGGCAAAAGCTGTCCTGGACGATCTGGTCCATCTGGGCCGTGTGCGCCGGCCCGAGCTTGGTGTCCGCAGTATTCCTATTGGCCCGGAGCTGGCAGGAGAGATGGGCCTGGCTGCCGATTCCGGTTTGCTCATCGTGCAGGTTGTGCCGGGCAGCGCGGCCGAGCGCGCCGGACTCCACGGTGGCAGCGAGCGGGCCTATATCGGCAACACGCCGATCATGCTGGGCGGCGATTTGATCATAGCCATTGACGGTCAGCCCATCGCGGAGCAACAGGACCTGCCCCACGTGATGCAGAAACATCGCGCTGGAGATGAGATCACCGTGACGATTTATCGCAGCAAAAAGCGCATGGACGTCAAGGTGGTCCTGGGTGAAGCCAAAGGAACGGCGTGAGCAACTCCATGTCTTCTGACCCCGTATTTCTCACTGCCGCTGACGCACGCCGCATGGAAGCCGCGGAAGAATACGGCGCGCTCCGCTATGCGCAAGCGCTACAGTCAGCGCGTCCGGAGTTGGGCATCGCGTGGGAAGAATTTGGTGGCGGACACCTGGTTTTTGTTGCCAAGGACTCACCGGTTGGCCGGGCGCATGGGTTGGGTTTTGCCGGCAAGGTAACTCCGGAAGATATTCAACACGTTGAGCAGTACTACTTTCAGCGCGGCGCTAATGCCCAGGTGGACGTTTGCCCTTATGCTGACCCTACCTTGTTTGAAAGCTTGAATCAACGCGGCTTTGGCGTTGCTGAATTCAATCAAACGCTGGCCCGAAGGATGTCCCCCACAGAGCGGTTTGCAACGGCTGTGCCAGAAGTTGAGATTCGAGGATTGAAAGCGGAAGAAGCGTCATCGTGGTCGGGCGTACTGGAGCGGGTTTTTTTGAAGACATGGCGCCGCAATATGAAGGTTTTTTTCTGCCCTGGTCGTCTTCTAAGCATCCGTTGTCTCTGGCTGCCTTTGTCGATGGCCAAATGGTCGCCGGCGCAGGCGGTTTGATTGTTCCTGAATATAAAATGGCAGGCTTCTTCGGCGCGGCCACCCTTAAAGAGTTCCGTGGACGTGGCATCCAGGCGGCCTTTATGGCGGCCCGGCTAAAGCTTGCGCAACAGGCCGGATGTGACTTGGCGGTCACGCTCACCATGCCAGGGACCACGTCAGAGCGCAACGCAGAAAGAGCCGGGTTCCAGGTGGCTTACACCAAGGTCGTGGTCAAGAAAAAGTACCCTGCAAGCGATGGTGCTGGTCCGGTACAGCCACAATCCGCGGTATAAGCCGGAAAATGCTTCGGTTAGCCAGCCTTTAAGCACTGGCAGGGAGGTAATGGGTGTGGTTTGTTCCACTTTGGGGAGTAAGGTACCAGGGTCTAAAGTTTTCTTCCCTTTTCGGCCAAGTCATACTAAGCTGTAGCGCAACGGATTTCTCCTCAAACACAAAGCTTTAGAGGACACAAAAACTTAGAGGAAAAGAGAGGAAAAACATGGCTTCTGCTCCAACGCCTACGCCAGCGGCAAGCTCAGGCATGACCGACAATGTGGCGGGTGCTCTTTCTTACATCACCCTAGTGGGGATCATCTTTCTGTTGATTGAGCCCTACAACAAGAATCGATTTGTTCGCTTTCATGCATTTCAGTCGATTTTCTTTTGCGTGGGCATTATCGCCTTCGAGATCGTTTGGTATATTCTCGCGGGTATTTTGGTCCACCTCAGCCTCGGCCTTCTCGGTATCCTCGGACTGGTCGGAATGCTAATCGGTCTAGGGATCTTTGTGTGTTGGATTTTCCTGGTGATCAAGGCGTATGGCAATCAGGAGTTCAAGCTTCCGATCATCGGCGACTTGGCTGCCAAACAGGCTGGTGCATAACCGCCGCTTGGTCTAACAAGTGTTTTGGCGTACGCACGAGCAAGAGCGTTTCGTGAAGCACCTTTGCTTGTATGTTTTTCGCGGGCCGGTTTATTCAACCGCGCCCGCGCTTTCGTTCGCCCTCTCATTTTGCAGCCCTGCGTCTGGATTTGACTCTTCCTCAACGAGTAAGCTAGCCTCATTGGCTGGCTAGTCGGGGCTGGGAATCACAGGCAAAATACGCTTTCCCTGACTCCGTTGCTATCATGAAATTTCTGCACAAACATATTATTTTTCAGCTAGTTGTCATATCCATGGCAATTGCCACAGCGCCCTTGTGTCCGGCTGAGGGTCTGCGCCCGGTGCATGCCAGGAATGGCATGGTGGTAAGCGTCCATGAGGAAGCCTCCAAGGTGGGCGTGGCCATCATGCGCCAGGGCGGCAACGCCGTGGACGCAGCGGTAGCAACCGGTTTCGCGCTGGCTGTGGTGCATCCGGCGGCAGGCAACATTGGCGGAGGCGGCTTCATGCTGCTGCGCCAAGCCAACGGCGAACTTCACTTCCTTGACTACCGCGAAAAGGCGCCCAAGGCCGCGAGTCGCGATATGTATCTGGACGCCCAAGGCAACGTGATTCCCAAAGCCAGCTTGATCGGATACAAAGCGATTGGCGTGCCCGGATCGGTAGCCGGTCTGGTGTACGCGGAACAACACTGGGGTAAGCTTGGACTCAAGGCGGTCCTGCAACCTGCCATTACGCTGGCGCGCGATGGCGTGCAGCTTACTTATGAAGAAGCGCAGTCCATGCACAACAAGGAGCTGGAGCAATTTCCCGACTCCAAGCGCATCTTTCAGCGCGCCGGCAAATTTTATGAGCCGGGAGAGCTCTTTCGCCAACCAGAACTGGCGCGAACGCTGGAGCGTATCGCCGCCAAGCCCGATGAGTTTTACAAAGGCGCCATGGCCCAGGAGTTGGCCGCGGAGATTCAGCGTGGCGGCGGCCTGATTACCGCGCAAGACCTGGCTGACTATGAAGTCAAAGAACGCGCGCCGATCAAAGGAACGTATCGCGGATATGAAGTGATCAGCGCGCCTCCGCCCAGCTCCGGTGGAGTTACGCTGATTGAAACGCTGAATATTCTTGAAGGCTATGACCTGGGCAAGCTCGGCAACCGGTCTGCGGACGCGATTCACCTGACTGCGGAGGCCTTCCGGCGCGCTTTTTACGACCGCGCGGAATTCCTGGGCGATCCTGACTTTGCCCAGCTTCCAATCGCGCAATTGATTGACAAGAAATATGCCAAAGGATGGCGCGAATCCCTGGATCTTATGCGTGCCAGTGACAGCCAAGGAATTCGCCGGCCTTCCGGCTTCGGTGAACTCGAGCGTTCCGCATCCGCGCGTCCGCTATACACCGGCCATGAGTCCGCAAACACAACGCATTACTCCGTTGTTGATTCACAGGGTAATGCCGTTTCCGTTACCACCACGTTGAATGATGGGTTTGGTTCGCGCGTTACCGCCGGCAAACTGGGCTTTCTGCTCAACAATGAGATGGACGACTTCACTTCCAAGCCCGGCGTGCCCAACGGTTACGGTCTGCTTCAGGGTGAAGCCAATGCTATTGCTCCGGGCAAACGGCCGCTGAGTGCCATGGCGCCGACTATCGTGCTCAAAGACGGCAAGCTGTTTCTGGTGCTGGGCTCTCCCGGAGGGCCGCGCATTATCACCACAGTAGCCAACATCCTGATGGGCGTGATTGATTACGGACTTGATATTAAGCAAGCAGTAAATGCGCCGCGCTTCCATCACCAATGGGAGCCTGACCAGATTTACATCGAGAGCACCGGCCTCTCGCCCGATACCATCAAGCTTCTGCAAGCCCGCGGCCACAAAATCAAGCAGGAAACCTACTGGAGTGACGGCGAGTGCATTGCCCTCGATTTGAAATCCGGAGAGCTCCTGGGCGCGTCCGATGGGCGCGGCGGCGGAAGGGCGGTTGGTTACTGATGCTTCGCGCCATGTCCAGTTACGTGTATATCAAGAAGCGTCTGCATCCGGGTCTGCTGGACACCATGGTTCGCGGCGGAGCTCAGGCTTTGGAGCTTTTTGCCGCGCGCGGCCATTTCAACTATCACGATAAAGACCACGTACGTGAGCTGGGAAACTGGTTCAAGTCAGAAAAAATAGAGTTTCATTCCATGCATGCGCCGCTCTACATGAGCAATGATTTCCGCTCGGGCGGGCAGGCGCTCAACCTGGTGGACATGGAAAAGCGCAACCGGATTGAAGCCATGGACGAGATCAAACGCGCCATTGAAGTAGCGGAATACGCGCCGTTTCGCTTCCTCATCCAGCACATCGGGCGGAGTGATGAAGCCGATGACCCGCGCAAGTTTGAATCGGCCTTGAGCGCCATTGAGCACCTGCGGGCCTTTGCCCGGCCGCTCGGCGTGAGCCTGCTGCTGGAAAACATTCCCAATGATCTGTCATCACCGGAGAAGTTGATGGAGCTGATCCGGCTGCTGCGTTATGAAGACGTGGGAATTTGTTTTGACACCGGACACGCGCACATGATGAGTTCTGTCCATCAGGCTTTCGGCATTTTGAAAGACCGCATTCGTTCCACGCACGTCCATGACAACAAGCGTGACCGTGATTCGCACCTGTGGCCGGGCGAGGGCAACATTGACTGGGACGAAACCATGCAGTCCTTGCGGTCCGCGCCAAACGCGCCGGCACTGCTGCTGGAAATCGAAGGCGACGAAGCAATGGACGTTCCCGGCAAGTTGTCTGAGGCGTATGGCAAACTGGAAGCGGCGGGATGAGAGGAATTGCCAAGAGTGCCAAAAATCGCCGTAATTTTTTGGCATGACCAACTGGCACAGGTTTTAAGTTTTCCAATTTTGGCAATTACCCGATTGTGGCAATTATGGCAATCTGTTACCCAGGAATCTATCAATGATTACAACGGCCCAAGCGCCTATCACTACCATCGCGGAGATTGGCCGGCATGACGGCCAGGCCGTCACCATTCGCGGATGGCTCTATAACAAGCGTGAGAGCGGCAAGCTCATCTTCCCCATCTTTCGCGACGGCACGGGCGTGATCCAGGGCGTTGTGCCCAAGAACCAGGTATCGCCGGAAGTATTTGACACGCTGAAGAACCTGACTGACGAATCCAGCGTCATCGTCGTCGGCAAAGTGCGCGCCGATAAACGCGCCCCCGGTGGTTATGAATTGGACGTAAGCGACGTGCGCGTGCTCCAGCGCGTCCCGGAAGATGATCCTTTCCCCATTGCCCATAAGGAACACGGTATCGATTTTCTTATGGAAAACCGGCACCTGTGGGTGCGTACGCCGCGGCAGTGCGCCATCCTGCGTGTGCGTGCGGAGATCATTCGCGCCGCGCGCAACTTCTTCGATGAACGCGGCTTCACCCTGACCGATCCACCTATCCTGACACCCGCCGCGTGTGAAGGCACCAGCACGCTGTTTGAGGTGGATTACTTTGACGAACAGGCTTTTCTCACGCAGTCCGGCCAGCTTTACATTGAAGCCATGGCCATGGCGCTGGGCAAGGTGTACTCCTTTGGGCCGACCTTCCGCGCGGAAAAATCCAAGACCCGCCGCCATCTCACGGAGTTCTGGATGGTGGAGCCTGAAGTCGCCTATGCCGAACTCGACGACATTATGGAGCTGGCGGAAAATTTCGTCAGCCATCTGGTGCAGAGCGCGCTGGCCAATCGCCGGGCCGACCTGGAAATCATTGGCCGCGATGTAACCAAACTGGAAAACATCAAGCCGCCGTTTCCTCGCGTCACGTATGACGAGGCTGTCAAAATGTTGCAGGAAGGCCATGCCAAGGGGCAAGTGGAGGCCAAGTTCGAGTGGGGCGGAGATTTTGGCTCGCCTGACGAAACTTATATTTCTTCTCAGTTTGATAAGCCGGTGATGGTCCATCGTTACCCGGCCAAGGTGAAGGCGTTTTACATGGAGCCTGATCCGCAACGCGCGGAGCTGGCCCTGTGCGTGGACGTGCTGGCCCCGGAAGGTTACGGTGAGATTATCGGCGGCTCGCAGCGCATTGGCGGCTATGACCTGTTGCTGAAGCGCATTCGCGAGCACAATCTGCCGGAAGCGGCGTTCAAATGGTATTTGGATTTACGCAAATTCGGTGGTGTGCCCCACTCCGGTTTTGGCATGGGAATTGAGCGCGTGGTGGCTTGGACCTGCGGTCTGGAACACGTGCGTGAGACCATTCCATTTGCGCGCACGCTCACTCGCATTTATCCGTAAAAGTTAGGACGGTATGACTCCGGAACCAACAACACCACTCGCCACCAAGAGCGAACCCGCCAGCCGGTCGGTCGTCACCAGTAACATAGTTCCCAAAAAGATCAGAATACTCGGCGTTCCTTTGGATTTAGGGCAGTCACGTCGCGGCGTGGATATGGGCCCCTCCGCGGTCCGTGTAGCTGGGCTGGAGGCACGCCTGGAGGCCCTGGGACACGTAGTAGAAGACGGCGGCAATGTTTCCGTGGCCATCGCCGAACAAAAGAAGGAAGGCGACCCTAAAGCCAAGTATCTAAAAGAGATAACCGCTACCTGCACCAAGCATGCAGACATGGTGCTAAAGACCCTGGAAGCGGCGAAATTCCCCTTGGTCCTGGGCGGAGACCACTCCGTGGCTGCGGGTACGGTGGCGGGCGTGGCTGAGTTTTATCGCCGCCAGAACCAAAAGATAGGCTTGATCTGGATTGATGCCCACGCCGATATCAACACGCCGGAGACTTCACCCAGCGGCAACGTCCACGGCATGCCGCTGGCGGCAATTCTGGGGTTGGGGCCGGCGGAGCTGGGCGGCATTTATAACTTCTCCCCCAAGGTGCAGCCGGAGAATACGGTTGTGATCGGCGTTCGTGATATTGATGCCCGCGAAAAAGAAAACATCCACCAGGTCGGCATCAAGGTTTACACCATGCGCGACATCGACGAGCGCGGCATGCGGACTGTCATCGAAGAGGCGTTGCGCGTGGTGGGACGCGGCACCGCCGGTTATCACGTCTCGCTGGACATGGATTGGATCGATCCAGAAGACGCTCCGGGTGTGGGAACGCCTGTCCGTGGTGGCGCCAGTTATCGTGAAGCCCACCTAGCTATGGAGATCATCGCCGACCACGGACGCATGACCAGCTTTGAAATCGTTGAAGTCAATCCGGTCATCGACGAGCATAACCGGACGGCGGACCTGGCGGTGGAGTTAGCGTTGTCAGCGTTGGGGAAAAAGATTTTGTAGAGAACTTAGAGCCATTTGTGTTGGAGGAGGGCGCATGTTTTGCCCGCAGTGTGGCAAACAAACCGTGATCTCAGGCCGCTATTGCAAATTTTGCGGCAGCTATATGGGAGCTCCCGCTGGGCCTGAGCTAGCGCTGGGCCGTGGCTCCTCGAGCGTTCGTATTGATGGATCGGCGAATTTCACGTCCGCGTATGCCGATGATGCAACGCAACTCAAGGGGGTCGGAGGATGGCTTTTGTTTTTCTGTATCCTGGTGACCATCATTTCCCCTCTACTGTCGGTCCGCGATTTCGATTCCAGCGGGTATGTCTTGATAGACATCATTCGCTTTGTAAATATGATATTTGGCGTGGTCGTGGGTGTGCACGTCTGGAGTGTTTCTAAACGGGCCCTTCGGCTGCTCACGATTTTTTTTGGTGTAGCTCTATGCACAAAATTACTGGTGAGCGTGTTACTCGGGCTGGATTGGGCTTATGGAAAGCCTGATGTCGCTTTCAAATTGGCAGGGGAAGTGGTAGGTCTTTTTGTGTTGATTCTCTGGATATCTTACTTCCACATGTCGGCGCGGGTGAAGACCACATTTGGATCGAACCTATGATCTTGGACCTTGTTGGAGGAAAGATGCGAAAAACAATTCCCGTTGCGCTCCTGTTTTTGATCCTTAGTTTTTTGTCCGTGGCCAATGCCCAGGACGAACCCAAGCGCGGCCCGTCCACGCCGGAAGAGCGCAAGAGGTTTGTGGCGCTCACACGCAAACTTGAAGTGACCCCCTTGGATAAGAGCTTGTACCCGGAGAAGATCTGGGCAAAAACCTGGCTCGATGCCGTTCCTGATATCAATGTAACCGTTTGCGCGCCCATAGTATTTGGTGTGGATTTCATCTCCGAACAGAATAAATACACGCCGCAGCTTTCCTACCAGGTCACCTTTGCCAGTGCCGTCTTCATCATCGAGCACCCGGACAAGGCGAATGACACCCTTGCCCAGTACACCGCGGGCGTGGAGAGCGCCCTGAAGAGCTACAAGGCCATCCTGAAAAGCGAGCCAGACGCCAAGTCCAAAGAACTGGATGATCTTCTGCAAAAGCAGAGCCAGGGCAAGCTCGCGGATTTTGTGCGCGAGACGAGTAAAGATTGCAGCGAAAAAAAGGAACAGGGACTATAAAACCGTGACCGGAAGAGGAATGCCCAAGGGCCATTCAACCGTTTTGCTGGCGTTTTTGTTCATTGCGGTAGCCAGTGTTCATCCTCAGGCTCGCGGAGCCGCGCAGGATGAGCGGACCCGTTTTCTCACGCTGGTGCACAAGCTTGAGCAGTCGCCACTGGATTTGGGATTGCGCCGGGAACGTACGTGGGCCATTGGGTGGGCGTTACGGAAGCGCGGCCCTCATGCGCAGGGTTGCAGAAATCCCATGAGTGGATATTACGCCGAACCCAAGTATATCTATGACGAAGAAATTGTCACGCAGCTCACGTTGTCGAGTGTCGCGTTTAGTGTTGAGCATCCGAACCAGTCCGGTGACGTGGCCGCGGAGGCCAAGGCCAGTATTGAGAGCGCACTGAAGGCCTATGGCTCCATTCTTAAAGGCGAGCCGACCGCCAGATCGATCGCTTTGGACGAGCTTGCGCAAGAGCAAAGCCAGGGAAGGCTGGAGAATTTCGTGCGGGAGCAATGCGGAGTAGAAAAGCAGCCGAGCCGGCCAAGCATCTCCGCGGCGGTTACAGCGCCGGCTACGCCGCCAAAATCGGGAACAACAGCAGCTACTCCCGCACCAGTCGTGCCGGATGTGCCAACCGCGCCGCCCGCCAGTACGCCCCGCAAACCCGCAAGGAAACAATACACGCCGGAAAACCGGCAGAAACTGCTTGCCGTTGTGCACAAATTGGAATCCACGCCTCTTGATGAAAGTATGCGTCCGGACCGTGAGTGGGCGGAGCAGTGGGTGGTGGCGGACCAGGATATTCATTTGAAGATTTGCACCTCTCTGCTGGTGGAGTTGCGCCGTCCCAGATACAAATATCGTTCGGAGCTGAGTAGCCAGCTCCTGCTCTCCAGTGCCGCGTTCGCTCTTGAGCACTCTGACCGCGCCGGTGATGGCACGGCGCAGAACATTGGCGGGATGGAAGGCGTGCTCAAGGCATACAGCGCGATCTTGAAAGCTGATCCCGCGGCCCATGCCAAATCGCTGGATGATCTTTTGCAGAAGCAGCGTCAAGGAAAGCTGGCGGACGCTGTGCGGACGACTCTCCAAAGTTGCGGGCAATAAACAGTAACGGTAAATATTTTCCGGGAAGGAAATGACCACCATGTTCTGTATGCGATGCGGGCAGGACGTTCCAGCGGCGGCTGAGTTCTGCCCGGCTTGCGGGCAGTCGACCAAGTTACCAGACCCGCAAGCGGCCCAGCCACCGAACTATGGCGCTGTTCCTCCGCCACCTTCACCTCAGCACGCAGGATATCTGCCTCCGGCCTACGGGGCTGCTCCTTCGAACCTGAAAGGCGTGGGAGGATTTCTGCTGGTCTACTGCATCTTCCTGACGATTGTGTGGCCAGTGTGGACGCTGAGTCAGTATGCGCTTCGCCCAGCCATGCTTCGCACCGGCATGCTACGTGCCATTAGCGCCATTACTCTGTTGCGCATGGCGTACGGGATTGCCGTGGGCATATCACTCTGGGCGGCTAGCCGCTCTGCGCTCGTGCTGCTCAGGATTTATTTCGTCATTGCGACAATCCTCTTGGCGTGGAGCATTGTTTCGTTCGCTGGCGTCATGATGCGCTATCCCGGAAGCCTTGGTTTGAGAATATTGATGTCATGGCTCACGGCAGTGTTGCCGTACACTCTTTTTCTCGTGCTCGGGGCTGCCTACTTTGCCAAGTCAGAGCGCGTGCGGGCCACCTTTGGCGAAAATCTGTTTTAGGCAGGCACTTATGTTTTGCGCACGATGCGGAGAACAGATACCGGACGCGGCCGAACTCTGCCCGCTTTGCGGTCGCGAAACAACCATCCAACTCCAGCCGCAACCAGCTGCCGTGCGCCAGCCAAACACAAGTGCGGTCTTAGCGCAGCCTCAGCTGACAACGCCTTCAATTTCTTCCCGTGATCGCGGCTTGCAGGGCGTTGGAGGCTGGCTTCTTTTTTTCTGCATCGCACTAATCATCCTGGGGCCGCTGGCTACTTTCGCCGAGGTTATGAGCCTTTCCAACATCGACGCAGCCGGGATGATTCTGGAATTCGCCCGCGCAGGTTTTGGCATCGTCGTGGGAATCTTCCTCTGGAACGTGCGTCCAGTTGCATTCACGCTACTCTGGGTCTATTTTGCGTTTGTCGCACTGATGGGAATTCTCGGAATCATTGGTTTTGCTGTCTTAGAGCAAAAGCGCCCTGAGGACCTGACTGTCTCTGTGCGTGCCTTAATTTACGTGGTCGTATGGTTCCTGTATTTTCATCAGTCTAAGCGTGTCAGAGTGACCTTTGGGCGCAATTTGTAAGTCAATCACGGCGCCTGACTGCTGACGGCCAAGCGCTGATTGCTTTAAAGTATTCCTGATGAACAAACTCAGGGTTGGCGTTCTTTTTGGCGGTCGCAGCGGTGAGCATGAAATTTCACTGCTCTCGGCTGCCTCCGTGCTCAAGGCAATCGACAAAGAGAAGTATGACGTGGTGCCGATCGGCATTACCAAAGAAGGTCGCTGGCTCACCGAGACCCATGCCGAAAGACTGCTTCACGGAGAACCCCCCCCAGCGGAGAGCGGACGCCACCTCCGCGCCGGCGACCCCCAAACCACGCCCGGCGCGGCTGTGCTGGCAAAGGGCGAGGCGGTGATTGTGCCGCCCATGCCGCAGTCGCCCGGGATGATTCCTTTTGAGAGCGCGGCGCCAACCGGAACCCAAGGCATACAAGTTGACGTGATCTTCCCTGTGCTGCATGGCACGTTCGGTGAAGACGGAACAATCCAGGGTTTGCTGGAGCTGGCGGACATTCCTTACGTGGGCGCGGGTGTGCTGGGCTCAGCCGCCGGCATGGACAAGGACGTCATGAAGCAGCTCTTTAGCGCCGCGGGTCTGGCCATCGTAAAGCACGTGACCATTCTGCGCAGCCAGTGGGAAAAAGATCCGAAGAAAGTTACACGCATGGTAGAGAGCAAGCTCAAGTATCCGCTGTTTGTAAAGCCGGCCAATCTGGGTTCGTCGGTAGGCATTTCCAAGGCGCATGATCGCAAGGAACTGGGCCCGGCCATTGCCGTTGCCGCCGGATATGACAGAAAGATCGTGATCGAGCAGGGCGTAGGCGGCAAGAAGCAGAAAGCACGTGAGTTGGAATGTTCCGTCCTGGGCAATGACGAGCCCAAGGCGTCCACCGTGGGCGAAATTATTCCCTGTGCCGAATTCTATGACTACTCCGCCAAGTATCTGGATGAGGGTTCTCAGCCGGTCATCCCGGCCAAGATCAGCAAAAAACAGATGAAAGAAGTGCAAGAGATGGCCGTCCGGGCGTTCCTGGCAGTAGATTGCTCGGGACTGGCCCGGGTGGATTTCCTGATGGACCCAAAGAACGGCAAGATTTATTTGAATGAGATCAACACCATGCCGGGATTTACGTCCATTAGTATGTATCCCAAGTTATGGGCGGCTTCGGGATTGGCGTATTCGGAACTGATTGACCGATTGGTCCAACTGGCCTTGCAACGCCATGAAGAGAAGAAGAAGAACCGCTACAGCAGAAATTAATCAAAGTTTTACGTGGATCGAAACAGGGACGGCACATGATTTGGTACGAGCAACGGAGAGACGCCCACAGCCGAGGGCGGCTGTGCTACACGAGAATGGTACTAGCGATCAAAACGTTTTCCCTTGTCTTCATCGCGCTTATGCAGACAGGACGCGGGTTCGCTCAGCAGCCCTCTGGCCCTCCGCCGGAGCCGGCTATTGTTGAAGGTATGGTGATCAATGCGCAGAACAGCCGGTCTGTCCCGCGAGCGCAAGTTGTATTGCGAAGGATAAGAGGCCCGCAAGCCAGCAAGTCAGCGCGCACAGACGGCAATGGGCGATTCATCTTCAAGAATGTTGATCCCGGCACGTACCGGCTTAGCGCTGAGCGTCAGGGATTTTTTTCTGATAGCCACAAAAGGGGATTTGAGCCGATGTTTGAAGTGGCTTCTGGCGCGCATGTGAAAGACATGCCGGTGCGATTGATGCCCACTTCCGTGATCGCGGGCAGCGTTGTGGATGAGTACAACGATCCGGTGCAGAACGTGGAGGTCAGGGCCCTCTCCGTGCATGTTCGCCTGGGCCAGATCTCCTTGGCGCCAGAGGCGGCCGCCCGCACCGATGATCGCGGCGAATACAGAATTCCAGGACTGCGACCGGGCAAATATTATGTTGCGGCTGAATACAAACCAAACAACTACTTGCCGGAGGTGACGCTGCAAGGTTTCGATGCCGGCGCCAGTGCCAGGCGCTTCACCCTGATTCGCGGGGCGGACGGAAACATGCAGATGGCGGAAGTGAAAAACAACGTAGAAGACACGCCCGAATCGACCTTCACTTATCCGCCGTTGTTTTATCCGAATACCGGCGATTTTCTTCAGGCCCAGCGTCTCCCCGTCAATCCTGGCGATGAAGTCCATGCGAACTTTGTGTTTTTAGCCATGCCCAGCGTCTCCATCAAGGGCCGTGTTGTGAATGGCCTGACTGGACAGCCTGCTGTAGGTGCTACTGTCTCCGCTTACTGGACGGAGTATCTGGAAAGCGCAGGAGTTCCGGCGGTGGTTTCCCCGAAGGATGGAACGTTTACGGTTCACGGGGTAGCGCCCGGTGCGTACACGCTCCGCGCCAGTTTTGCCGATGGCAGAGATAATTTCGCTGACCAGCGCACAGTGCAAGTGGGGAATGAAGGGTTACAGAACGTGCAAATGGCCGGCCTGCCTGACTTCAGCGCGAGCGGTCGCGTCACCGTGGAAAGCGTTAAGCATGATGATAAGGTGAATCTGGTTGCGGTGGACTTCATCGCGGAGGGCGCTGCTCCCCGCGTGCATGCAACCATGAACCGCGGCGGTTTCACCTTCACCGCACAACTGCGTCCGCAGAGCCATTATCACGTGAATGTGCCCGGCCTGCCGGAAGATTACTATCTGAAGTCCGTGCTTGTGTCCGGCCATGAAATACCGAAAGACGATGTTGTGGTCAGTGGCACACGCGGAGAGATCGAACTGGTGATCAGCCCGTCGGGCGGGCATGTTGAGGGAACACTGTTCGATCAAAAAGAGCAGCCCACACACGGTTCTGTGCTGCTGGTTCCTGATGTTTCCAACCCCGGCCCTCCCGAGCTTTTTCACCGGGCCAGCGCTGACACACAGGGTAAATTCAGCTTGCGTGGCATTTCTCCTGGGTCCTATAAGCTGATTGCGTTTGAAAGCGTTGACCTTGACGAAGAGATACATCAGCCTGATTTCCTGAGTTCGTTTGCCAACCAGGGCCAAAACATTATTGTGGATGAAAGCGGCGTCTATATCGTTGCGGTCAAGATGATTGTGACGGCGGAATCGAATCAGTGATGCAGAGGGCTAAAGCGGTTCCTACGTTGGTGTGCCCGAAGTTTTGTGGTGTCTAAACCCAGCCGAGGGCGGCTGGGCCACAAAACTTTCGTTGTCCATAGTGCTTGGTACTTCTAGAGTCGTGTGGCGCCGCCGCCCCCAGCGGTGAGTCTTTTCCAGCACAGCAACTCTGGAACCGTTCTAGCTGGCGCTGGCCGCGGTTGATGAGGGTGGGTTCACACCTGCCCGGCCCACTGGCTTGGCCTCAGCGGATTGCGCATCAGCCCGGCCTGCAAAGTAGAACCTGTACGACGTGTAGATGGAATACATAAGCGGCATCAGCGCCAACCCCAGTCCCCAGAGAGCAAATTGGGACGAAGCGCAAACAATGGCCGCTACTCCGGCGCTCAACACGTAATAAGGAGCAGAGAGGCGGGCCATGGTAAGCCACGCCTTGGCTGGGGCCTGGTCTTCCGCCAACCACAAAACCAGCGCTACAGGAATTGTGTTGGCAAGGAAAAAAGCGGCTCCGGCAGCTGCAACCGCCAGGGAGCCGGCCAATCTCCGGTGCGCGGCAAAATGGAAAACAAATGCGGCAGCAGCCACAGCATTGGTGATGGTTCCTGAATTGAAGAAAGAGTGGACCAATGTGGTGTTGCGTTTTGCATTCGGTATGGATTGGAACAAGCTGGCCATGGCCGCGATGATCAAGGATTCACCGCTGCTCAGCATGACCGCTGCAATCAACAGAAACGGCAGGTTAACGGACATGGTGCCGTGGATGCGCGGCAAACTTACCCTGAACCGGGAGGCGATCAGCGTCATGGCAAGGAGCGCCACCAATTCAAGCGGCCGGGCGGACGACCAGTGCAGCAGGCCGTTCACCAGCACCGCAGCGCCCATCAAGATGACCGCTGCGATGAAAGCCTTCGAAATCGATGAGAGATTCCGCATACTTCCTTTGTTGCCCTATGCGGGCAACAGTTGGTTCCTTAATTAGTTCTGATCAGAATCGACTGGTTCGGAGAACGCCGTGGTCCCGTTATTACCCCAGACGATTGAAGTACCCCACACAATGCTGTAGCCGGCCAGGCCGTTGTTACCCCACACAATGGAAGTGCCCCACACAATGGAGTTGGAATTCACGCCATTGCCCCAGACGATAGAGGTGCCCCAGACAATAGAGTTGTTCCACACGGACGAGCTATCCGCCTTCAAAACCACGTTGCCGCTCAGATCGCGGACAGCCACGGGCGAAAGCGCCGACCCGGAGGGCATATCATTGCTTGCGACTGCCGCGTATGTGTTCAGATACCCTGCGCCAACGGTAAAAACGTCATTTTGGGTGTCAAAGGACGCACCACTCACCGAAGTCGACGTGCTGTTGGCCGGATACGATTTGCTCGCCGTCTTCATAAGACGGGCCTTGACCTGATCGGGAGTAAGTCCCGGAACTCTCTCCAGCATCAGCGCAACTGCTCCGCTGACCATTGGGGCCGCCATGCTGGTACCGCTCAAGCGAAAGTAGGACGCAGTATTCGAATAACTTCCGTACAGGTCCGGATCCACCTCATTGCCGGAGAAGTTCCGGTCCAGAGTGCTGCCTGTAACTGCCAGGGAAACCACCAGATTTCCGGGAGCCACCAAGTCGGGCTTGATGACATGATCGAGCAGCGTTGGGCCTTTTGAGCTAAAGCTGGTAACGGTGTCATCGTTAAGGCTGTCAGTTCTGTGGGTGCTGGTGGCGCCCACCGTGATGACGTATGGGTCATTGCCTGGAGCGGTGATGGTGGCATATCCGTTGGTGTTCATCGTGTTGTCGCGGCCAAAGTTTCCCGCAGCCACTACGACCACGATGCCGGCCTTCCACGCCTGCTCCACCGCCTGACAAATTGGGTCCAGAATGTAAGGTTCAGAGACCCTGCGTCCCAGGGAAATATTGATGATGCGGATGTTGTATGTCTTCTTGAGTTGAATGGCGCGCTGGATGGCGGCAACGACGGCGCTGTCAGTGCCGGCGCCGTTCCCGTCAAGCACGCGAAGGTTGATCAGGTTTACTCTGGTCGCGATGCCCTGCATCCATGAGTCGGAAACCTGGCCATTGCCTGCGATGATGCCGGCTACATGCGTCCCATGGCCATATTGATCACTGGCATCAAGTCCGGGGACAAAGCTCTGGCTGTATACCACCCGTGACGCGCCGGTACTAAGATTTTGCAAATCGGGATGGCTGCTGCGAATGCCGCTGTCAATGATCGCTACGCCAACACCGTATCCGGTATAGCCGGCATTAATCACAGCACTGGATTGGGTGGCATCCAGAACAAAATCTTCTTGCGATAAGTGGATCGTCTTTCGGTCCGGAGAAACGTAAGCAATATCAGGATCTTGTTCAAGCAGAGGCAGCATGCTGGCGGGAACACTGAAAACGTTTCCGTTAATGATGTCCAGCTTGCTCTTGTGCGCTGCGCCGAGCGACAACATCTTCCTGCGATGCTGGTCCAGAGACGCTCCGGGCCGGGCTTGCACGATCACATCAATCAGCTCTTCCGGCGCTTGCGGACGGAGGAATGCGCTGAGGTTACCGCGCCTTTCTTCGAGTTCAGGTGACAGCTTTCTGTGCTGCGCAAACGAAAAAACCGAAGTCACTGTGAGCAGCAGCAGGAGGAAAGCGGCATACGTGCTTTTGCTTGTAGACATCGTGGCCTTACCTTGGGGAGGATGGTTGCAGCTTAGCTGCCAAGTGGCAGATTCTTAATAAGTTATTGAATAATAAAGGTCTTACAATAATGGGAATGGGTAAGTTGCGTCAGGTTTGGCGCATTCAGCGTCACATGTGACAGGTCTGTCACAGCGGTGAAACGTGTTTATCGCGGGAATGCTGTTTAGCACACATTAAAACCCCAGGGGTGACGCTTAGACGCAAATTAACGACGAATAACTCCGCGCTTGTTTGGGATGAAATTCTTATCGCGGGGAGTTACTTTACACTTTTCGTTCGTCGAAATCCGCGACCACCGACCAACGAACAACGCGCGTTATGAAGAGTTCATCGGTCTTTCCAGTCGGGAAAAACACCCAAGAAACCGCAGAGTTTGGTCTGTAGGCTGCGATCAGCGCCGGTTTGAGGTAAAATTTCTAGTTCGTCTGTCGGCCTCTTGGTCGCGATAGGCTTGGCCGCCTGTTTCGCCGTGTCCCGCAATGAAGCAGGCAAGACTCACCAACACAGCAATCGTCTCAAGGAGAGAGTTCAACTCATGGCAATTCCAGCAACCCAGATGCGTCCGGGGATGATCATTAAGCACAACAATGATCTTCATCTGGTCTTTACAGTAGAGCACCGCACGCCCGGCAATCTGCGCGCTTTCATTCAGGCCAAGCTGCGCAACATCCGCACCGGGGCCATGTTTGAGCACCGCTTCCGCTCGGGCGATCCCATTGAAAAGATCACCGTGGATGAAATCCCCATGGAATTTCTCTACCAGGATGGCGACAACTACTGCTTCATGAACACGGAGAACTACGAACAAACCCATTTGAGCAAAGATGTTCTGGGCGATTCCGTGGACTACCTGACGGCCAACCTACAGATCAAAGTGGAGTTCTATGATGGCAAAGCGGTCGGCATCGAGCTGCCGCAGATTGTGGAGCTCACCGTGGTGGAGACTGAGCCGGGGCTGAAGTCGGCGACTGCGTCCAGCGTAACCAAGCCGGCCAAGTGTGAGACTGGCCTGGTGGTGCAGGTTCCGCCGTTCATCAATGAAGGCGAAAAGATCCGCGTGGACACGGCGGAAGGCGCCTACCTCTCGCGAGCATAATCGGATGATAGCCAGGCGTTACATTGTGCGCGGCCGGGTGCAGGGAGTGGGCTTCCGCTGGTTTGTGGACCATGAAGCGCGGCAACTCGGCCTGGCTGGCTGGGTCAGAAACAATATTGACGGCACAGTAGAGGCGCTGGCCATGGGCACGGAACAACAGCACGCGGCGCTTCGTGGAAAATTACAGCAAGGCCCACGGGCCGCGCGCGTGGATGAGTTGCAGGAACTACCGGCAGAGCCAGTTGCCGGACTTACGACCTTTCGTATTGAAGGAGCATGGTAGATGGAGTCCAAGCGCGCCGCAGATTGTAATCACCTCAAGAGCCTGGTCCGTGAGGTGCCTGATTTCCCCAAGAAGGGGATCCTTTTTTACGACATCACCACTCTCCTCAAAGACAAAGTCGGTTTTGCCACGCTGATTGACGCTCTCTCTGAACACTACCTGGACGTGAAAATCGATCTGGTGCTGGCCATTGAAGCGCGCGGATTCATCTTTGGACCAGCGTTGGCCTACCGCTTGAACGCCGGCTTTGTGCCGATCCGCAAGCCGGGCAAACTGCCCGCCCAGACAGTGCAGTGGAAGTACGAACTGGAATATGGCATTGACACGCTGGAAATCCACAAAGACGCCATTCAGCCAGGCCAGCGCGTCATCATCGTTGACGATCTGCTGGCCACAGGCGGTACCGCCAATGCCTGTCTGCAATTGGCCAAGTCGCTAGGCGCGGAGGTCGCGGGGCTTGGTTTTGTAGTGGAGCTGGATTTCTTAAGCGGCCGCAAAAAGTTTGACGGCACGGAAGTGTTCTCACTGCTGCACTATGAAAAGTAGGCTGTTTTCGACTGGTGTCCATTTCCAAGAGCGGTTCCAGAGTTGCTGTACTGGAAAAGACTCACCGCCGGGGGCGGCGGTGCCACACGACTCTAGGAGTACCAAGCACTATGGACAAAGAAAGTTTTGTGGCCCAGCCGCCCTCGGCTGGGTTTAGACACCATAAAACCTAGGGTACACCAACGTAGGAACCGCTTTAGCTCGCGGGCAGCGGCTTAGCCATCAACGGCAGACTGCGCAAGCGAATTCCTGTGGCACTGAAGATAGCCCCAGCCACAGCAGGCGCCAGGCCCATGAGCGGTGTTTCTCCCGCGCCCATGGAACGCTGGTCTTTACGGTCGATCAATTCAACTTCAATCTGGGGAACATCGCTGAAGCGAGGCAGGCGATAATCGGCGAAGAAGGGATTCGCGATGCTGCCATTTTCAAAGTGTATGGCCTCAAACATAGCGCCGCCAATGCCTTGCACAATGGCGCCTGAGATCTGATTGCGCAGGCCGTTGGGATTGATCACAGCGCCGCAGTCAAAGGACTGCACCACACGAACGATCTTTACCCTGCCCGTGGAGCGGTCTACGGCAACCTCCGCGCATGTAGCCAGATAGCCACCTTTTTCAAAGCCGCCGGCGATGCCGAAGCCGCGCGTAGGTGTCGCCGCCAGCTTGCCCCAGCCAAAACGTTGGGCCGCCGTTTCAAATGCGGCGCGCAGACGTGCATCGGTCATGTTCTTCAGTCGGAAGGTGAGCGGGTCCATGCCTAGTGCGTGGGCCAGTTCGTCCATGTGGCTCTCACGAGCGAAATGATTGGCCGTGGCCGCCAGACCGCGATACGATCCCTGCCGAAGCGGCGGATTTTTCGCCGGATGAAATGCAATCCTCTGGTTGGCGACATTGTAGGGCGTCTCAATGCCCGCCGGTCCGGAATTGTAGTTGTGAAACTCCCAGGCCACGAGAGTGCCGTCGGCGGCGATGCCGCTTTTCACATCAATGACTCCGGCGGGACGGAAATAGGCCCAGGTAAACTCTTCTTCGCGCGTCCACACCAGCTTCACGGGTTCGCCCGCGGCTTTAGCCAGGCGCGCGGCTTCCACCGCACACTCGCCGGTGTGCTTGCCTCCGTACGCTGAGCCGGTGTCAGGAACAATCACGCGCACTTGATTGAGCGGGAGGTGAAACGCCGCGGACAATTCTTCGCGCACGCCAAACGGCCGTTGCGTGCCTGTCCACACGGTCAGTTTGTTGCCTTGCCACTCCGCAACGGCGGCACGCGGCTCCAGCGGCGCATGCTGAATGTAGGCCGCGGTATAGGTCTGTGACAAGGTCTTTGCCGCTGAGGCCATGCCTGTTTGAATGGAACCGGTTTCACGGCCACCTCTACGCGATTCGCTTTCGGGGCCCTGGCGCAGAGAATCAAAGAGGGCAGGTTCGGAAATCTGCGGCGGTGCGTTCCACTCGGCTTTGAGCGCCTCACGAGCGTCAAGCGCTGCTTGTGGATTGGGAGCGACAACGCCGACGAAATCACCATCACGCACGATCTTGATGCCAGAGACCTTCTCCGCTTCTTTGGAGTCCAACGAAACCAGCTTGGCATTGAACGCCTTCGGACGAAGGACTGTACCGTAAAGCATACCCGGCCGCGTCAGGTCAGAAGTGTACTGGTGGACGCCGGTCACAAAAGCCTTGCCATCAACTTTTGGCGCCGATGTTCCCGCGACATGCCATTGCGTGGCTGGCGTGAGAGTAGAGTCGTCGGCCACCACCTTCACCAGCTTCTGGCCACGTGTAAGTTCGCTGTAGCTGAAGCTTTCTTTGGTGCGCGGGTTGGTGATAGCGCCGTCGCGCGCAACCAGCGAACTGCGCTCAGCCTGCCAGCGTTGGGCCGCCATATCCAGAAGCACCTCGCGCGTCGCCGCGGCTACTTTGCGGAGTTGCGACCCCATTTGCGGCGTCGATCGGCTCCCAAACGTGCCCAGATCGAAGGGCGTCAGATCGGTATCGCCCATGATCATGGTGATGGAGTTGGTCTGTGTGCGTAGCTCTTCGGCAACCTGCTGGGCCAGTGAGGTGCGGATGTTCTGCCCCATCTCCACCTTGCCGGTAAAGACCGTAATCTTTCCATCGGCGCCGATGTGCAGCCAGGAAGCAATGTCATGCGGTATTTCCTCATTGCTCCCGCGGCCGGATTCCTGAGCGAATGCGCCCGGTCTGCACACGCCCACCACCAGCCCTGCGCCTAAAAACTTGAACAGATCGCGACGGTTGACTTCAAAGAGGTGCCTTAGCGGCTCTACTGCGTGTTGTTCGGCTTCTTGCAGGATGTTCTCCTGCAAGTCCTTGTCGGTGGGGCCCGCTGGCGACAGCTCTTTCATGGCTTCTTGGCTCCCTGCGCGGCGCGACGGATAGCGGCCATGATGCGTGGATACGTGCCGCAGCGGCAAACATTGCCGTCCATGGACTGGATGATCTCTTCCTCGGAAGGATGCGGATGGGCCGCAAGCATGGAATGCGCTGACATAATCATCCCCGATGTGCAGTACCCACACTGGAACGCTTCCTCATCTAAAAACGCCTGCTGGAGAGGGTGCAGATGCCCGCTGGCCGCAAGGCCTTCAATGGTGACGATCTTCTGGCCAACCACAGACTCCGCGGGAGTGAGGCAAGATCGGGTCGCTTTGCCGCGGAGCAAAACGGTGCAAGCGCCGCATTGGCCTTCACCGCAGCCGTACTTGGTCCCGGTCAGGCCAAGGCGATGACGCAGCACTGAGAGCAAAGGTTCGCCCGACGCACACTCCGTCTTGCGTTCCATTCCGTTCACTATCAGAGTGATGACTGGCATGATCGATGACGCTCGCTTAGTCCCAACTATCCTACCTGCGCCAACGTGCCTTTTCCAGTAGGCAAAATGCGCATGGAGTACAGCCGCCCTGGCAGTGGCCCAGAACACCGGGCCAAAGCGCCGTGCCATACGATTTCTCTTTCTCTAGGCCATGTGGCTATGCCGAAAATTCGTGCACTCTGTTTTCGCCCTCCTCTCGGCTCTGTGCTGCTTCAGAAAATCTCTGGCGTCAGACCCGCCCCGCATTTAGACTTCTCCCCGTGATTTGGAGTGTGGGGCTCCGGCTTGATTTTCTCTGCGTATGACAATCAAAAACAACAGTCTCCCGTTGTGTGTTCTTTTTCTGTTCGTCTTGAGCGCTGGCGTGCTGCGCGCTGATGATGTCGCGCCCGAAGCGAAGCAACTGCTTCAGTCAGCCCACCAGGCTTCTGATCTGTCTCCTCTTCTTCCCTATGAGTTGCATGGGACTGTGACCATCAACCCAGGCACTGAGAATGAAAAGAAGGGCAACATTACAATCTATCGTGATCATGACAGATCGCGGACCGAACTCCGGATTGAGGATTATCAGGAAGTTAAGCTCACTCTGAGCAACAAACTTTACATCGCGCGCTCCACTCCGGTTCCCGTGCCTTTACTGGGACGCCTGGCGGAAACCGACCACGACTGGGACAAGCTGGCCGAAGATGGCGACGCCAAACTTACTGACGTATCAAAAAAGAAGGTGCAGAACCAGACTGCGAGTTGCTTTGAGGTTAAGGGCGAACAACGCCATCGCCTGTGCTTTGATGCGGCGCGGAAAATTTTGCTGGAGAACCTTGATCAACTAAAGGCCACGGAGTTTTCTAACTACAATGAAGTCGATCAGCATTTCTTTCCCGGTAAAATCACGGTCTTGTTGGAGTTGGCGAAGCAGGAAAAACCCATCCTGGTAATCGGGGACATTGAAGTGCGGAAAGCGCAGTTTGCGGCAACCGCCTTTTCCATACCGCCGCATTCCATGGAGTTTGATACCTGTGAAAACATGCAGCCGGCCAAGCCGCTACAGACGCCGCGTCCGGAATTTTCACCCATGGTGATGCGAAGAAATGCCAGCAACCCAGCCATCCACGTGTATGGGATCATCGACAAGGACGGGTCCCTGAAAAACGTGAAGATCCTTAGCTCTGATGCGGAAGTACAACAGACCATTACAGAAGCCATGAAGAGATGGCGCTATTCCCCAGCCATGTGCGGCACATCTCCCGTGGCGACAGAGAAAGAAATTCAAGTCTCGTTTGGCGGGATGGGCGGCGGCGACAATGGTGAGGGAGGCCGCAGGGGAAGATAGAATCGGCGGTTCTTGGCGCCCGTTTATCCGCTATCGAACAAGCGAGCATTGTCATCCCAGGGCCGAAGATGATTTACCACACAGCCTGTTTAGTCCACGATCCTGAAAAAGTCGCGCCAGGCGGTCTTGCCGCTCAGAACAAGATCGAAACGGTAAATGCCGGCGGGCATGGCTGCGGCAGGGATGTCCCAAGTGGTTGTCATATACTTTCCGGGTGCCATGGACATATCGCGGGGCTTGGATTCGCTGATCAGCTTGTTGTCCGTGTTAAACAAGCGGAGAACACAAGTGAACTTTTCTTTCTCAACGCCCTGCCACGTCACGTGCACTACTGGTTTGCTGTCTCGCCGCGAGAACACCCGTTTGTAGTCTCGTGGAGTGGACCCGCTCCCCGGACCCATGGTTCCCAGAGTTGCCGACTGGACGGAATTGGTTTTCACCACCGGGGACAGAAGTTCGCCGCGAACGGCGAGTTCGGCCAGGCGGGTGGAAGAAGCATCAGCCGGGACTTCGGGCAAAAACGTTTGCGGGACCGCGAGCCCGGTCGTTTCCCAGCCTGTAGTACTGTTGGTCGCGGCGGGATCGCTCAGCAAGGATAGGAGCCGCACGGGATCACCTCCAGGAACAATGCTCCCTCCCAGGATTCCCACATAATTTCCATATTCATCCAGCAGCGGGCCGCCAAATGAAAGGGATGTGACTCCGGACGCAATGAGCAAGCGCTCGCCCGCTTTAGGAAACGTATTCTTGCCGGTGATGGAGCCGTCAGCAAGCTTCGCTCCCGCGGAGACAAATTCCAGGAACATACAGCGATCGCCTACTTTTATGGGATCGGAGGAAGCGCGCTTGAGCCATGTCTTGGGGGCCTTCTCAACTTTGATCACTGCCCAATCCTGCCAGCGATTCCAGGCCAGGATCTGGTCGGTTGCCAGTTGCAAACCGTCGCGGAGCGTGACGCGCAGTGAAGTAGCGCCGTCAATCGCGCTGAACGCCGTCAGCAAGCGGCCTTCGCCGATCCAAAAACCACTGCTCTTACTCACCAAGGTTCCGTCTGCGGCAATCTTTTCAATTGTTACTGTGGCTTCAAATGCCTTTTGATAGATCTCAGAGGAGCTGAGAATCTGCGGGCCCGAAGCCGATGATGCCGTGGGAGAACCGCTGATAACAAAACTGTGCGTGCCCGCAGGCTCGCCATCAATGCGCGCTTCCAGGTTCCACTCGCCGGAGGGCGTGGCTTGGGAGAGCAGCATAGACCAGTAGCCGCTAAATCGTGGCGCCTTGGCTTCGTAACGGAAATCCGAGATGAGGACGATTTTCCCTTCCGGGCTCTTCCACAGGCCTTCGAAGTGATGGGGCCCCATGGGGCCCTCCCACTCGAAGTAGACGGTGACTTTGGCGTCTTTCCCAGCTACGAACACACTGCGCGCATCATCCATGATGTAGCGGCTGTTATCTTCATGCCCGGCGACACCTGAAACCGATCGCACAACCTTGTAGACGCTGCCTGAGGCGGCGGGTTTTGCCGGCGGCGTTGTCTGGCCCCACGCGGCGCAACTGGGCAAGACCAGCAAAAAAGAGGCAAGCAACTTCGCGATAACACGAAAGCAGGCAGACATGTGAACTCATTTCCCAATGACTAGCTAAAGGTAGGGTAGTTTAACGTATAGATGACTTGGCTTACAATGAACCTTCCGATATTAGATAGTCTTATCTCCCTAAGGGGCTGACAAGGATGAATGTGAAAGCATCGATAACATCCCTGTTGTTTTTGTGCGGTACCATGTTGTTCACCGTTGTCGGCGCTGCTGAGGACATTCCTACCCCGCAGCAATTGATTGACGCTGCCCACAAAGCTTCCGACCTTTCACAAGCTGGTCCTTACATACTCAAGGCCGATGTGGTGGTCCATTCCGGCGATAAGCAAAACGAGAAGATGGGCCGCCTTACCATCTCGCGGGATCACGATCGCGCCCGGGTGGACCTTGAAGTTGGCGATCTCCACGAAACGCGGGTCTTCCTTGGCGACAAGGAGTACGCGGTGCTGGGGCAGAGCGCGTTGTTCGCCAGCACGCTATTCCGCTTCGACCAAAGCTGGGACCCGGCCCGGCCAGAAAAATTCTCCCATCGCACCTTGATGAAATACAAACTCAACCACGTCCGGCGGGAACGAATTCACGACGTGGACGCCTGGTGTGTAGACAAGATTTCTGAACGCAACAAAGACCGAATGTGCTTCGATGCTGCGCGGTCGGTTTTATTGCTCGAAGATCTCGGTGGCAAGAAGCCGGATGAATTCCTGGACTTCGTCCCTTTTGGCCAGCAGGTGTACCCGCAACGAGTACAAATCGCCGGAGGAAGCATGGCGCCCGTTGAAGCTAGCCATATTGCGGTAACCCCGGCCATACTGAACGACGAAGTCTTTGCCATTCCGGAAAAATCGCTTGAACTGGAAGTCTGCACAGATATCAAACAACCCAAAGCCATGTATACGCCGGAGCCGGAGTTCCCGGAAAAAGCCAGGCGTGAACGCAAAACCGCCGTGGTTTTGCTCTACATTGTCGTAACAAAAGAAGGCAAGGTTGTCGCGCCGCAACCGATGTATCCAGATGCGTACGGGTTCGGTGACAGCGCCAGGGAAGAAGTCAAAAAATGGCGGTTTAAACCAGCTACTTGTGGAGATAGGCCAGTCAACTGGGAGATGATGATTGAGGTCGTCTATAGCTTGTGATGTTCCTCAGCAGTTGATCCCGTCTTTTTCCCGCTCGGTATTCTTATACGCCCAGGCCATGCGCGGCGTGTTGTGCGCAATGCCAAACCGCCCGCGCCCATCCAGCAGGATCATGCCTCCGTGGCCGTTGAGGCGGCGTTTCAAGTAAGCCATGGCTTCCAGCGCTACGGCATCTGGGGCGCCGTTCTTGCCAACGCGATCAGCGGCCCATTTGGCCAGCACCAACTTCATGATCGGCTCGCCCCAGCCAGTGCAGGAGGCAGCCCCGCTCTGATTGTCGGCATAGCAGCCACAGCCGATCAAAGAAGAATCTCCCACGCGTCCGGGAGCTTTGTTAACCGTTCCACCCGTTGATGTGCCGGCTGCGATGTTTCCGTTTACGTCCAGCGCAACCGCGCCGACTGTGTCATGGCTCGACCCGGGGTCAGTCAAGCCAGGGTCAGTAAAACCAGGGTCAGCAAACCCAGGGTCAGCAAACCCAGGCCCGGCAAAAGTCAGGTCAGGATGCCCCGCCGCTTCTTTCGCCTGGGCTTCTTTGAGCCGTTTCACTTCGCGCTCAATGACCAGCTCTTCATTGCGGCACAGCTCCATGCCGTGCTCCTGGGCAAAGCGCTCCGCGCCTTCAGCCACAAAATAAACATGAGGGCTCTTGTCCAGTACCAACCGCGCGGCGCGAATGGGATTGCGGATGCGCTCCACGCACCCGACGCCTCCAGCCCGCAGCGTGGCGCCATCCATCATGAGGGCATCAAGCTGCACATGGCCGTCGCGGGTCAGAAAGCTGCCGCGTCCGGCGTCAAAGGTCTCATCGTCTTCCATGGTAACAATGGCGGATTCCACGGCATCCAGCGCGGTCCCGCCGCGCTCCAACACGTGCCAGCCTTCGGCCCGCGCGCGGCGCACACCTTGCAGGTGTGCTTCAATCATGTCATCCGGAATGGCCCAGGCTCCGCCATGGACCACGAATACAGGCAGTTGTCTCAAAGTTTCAGCCCCTTCAGCAGTAGAACACCTGAGTTTATCACCGGGCGCTAATCATGGGCGATGCCGGTGTACCCCGTATGCTGTCTCTGCCCAAGTGCAATTGCATGAAATTGTTTGGGGTATTTGATTTTCTCGTTGTTACTCAAAACGTGAACCCTGTCATGTTGAACGTAGCGCGTGCGTAATGCCATTTACCAACGATGGTCTTTTGCGCGGAGCTGAAACATCCCGAGAATGTTTGCGGGCATAAACGCAGATACAGGGCGTTCGCACCAAATAGCTGGGAAGAACTCCCTAAAAGCGGGCAATTGCCGGTTATCCGGTTGTCACCGGCCAGCGCCTATCGACATTCATGATGGTGCGCTGCAAAAAACAAAGAAACCCAGGAACTTTTTGGCTACTTGCGGCATTACAGGTAGTGTAAGAGAGCTCTCAGCGGACGGCGGGGGTCGGGCGGGCAAGGAGACACAAGCGTTGGCCATGATCAGCGATGAAGCCTTGATGCTGGAATTCCAGCGCGGATCGCGCGAGGCATTTGAAGAATTGTTTGCGCGCTACCGTGAACCTCTGTTCGGCTTTTTCCGCCGACGGCTGGAGAACCGCGAACGCGCCGAAGACCTGGCGCAGGAAACTTTTTTGGTTGTGATCCGCGCAACCGCGCGTTACGAGCCACGGGCCCTGGTACGAACGTATCTCTATGGCATCGCATTAAAGTTGCTGGCTGCGGAACGGCGCAAGCTTTCCGGCAAAGAACAATCGTCGGAGCCTGGCCAGGAGCCAACGGTCGACGCCGCCTCTGAGACCGCGCTCTGGGTGAAGCAAGCGCTGGAAAAACTAGACGCCGGGGAGCGGGAGATTCTGATGCTGCGTGAATACGAGCAATTCAACTACGCGGAAATTGCCGAGCTGCTGCGACTGCCGGTGAACACCGTCCGCTCCCGGCTGTTCCGCTCGCGCATGGCGTTAAAAGACCACTTGCAGCCCAAGCGCAGGAGCCGCACGGAGAACATTACGGCAAGGCCAACTGAGGACGAGGGCGTGAAATGACCAAGACCAATCATCCTATTGAACAAGAAGAACTCATGGCCTATCTGGATGGCGAACTGGCCACCGATCGCGCAGTCACTGCCGCAGCCCACCTGGAGCATTGCCAGGAATGCCAGCGCCTTGCTGACGATCTGAAAGGCATGTCGCAGAAGCTGATGGAGTGGGAGGTCGAGACGTCTGATACAGAAAACATGACAGACATCGCGTCTGCTCTTGAGGAACGCGAAAAGCAGCCCGAGAAGACGGCTGTCTCTGATTGGCGTGGCAAAGGAGTGATTCTCCGTGGACGCCGGCGGGTTTGGGTAGGCGCGTTCGCGATGGTTGCGTTATTGGTGCTTGCGGTTTCGATACCAAATTGGCTAAGGAGCCGGAATGGACTGCGCGGATACTATGCCCCCCGCGATACCTTTACCTACGATGCTGAAGGTAGATTGACCACTGCGCCTCAGCCCCCGCCGCCAAGATCGGACCGAAATGGCGCTGCTGCGAGCGCCGGAAAGATCTACACCTATGACTCATTAAATCATCTGAACTCGTCCGGATATATGGACGGGGCACTTTCGTCGCCCAGACCCGAGACAAAAGTGCGGCAATTGGGTGTCGGGGGCAGTGGGGGAACAACTGGAAAACTTCAGAGCAAAAATCAGGCGATTGACGTGCAGCAATTAGATGACGAGGCGCAAAGCGGGGATGACTTAGAAACCGTCAAAAGCGATGATCTAACTCCTAGCAACGGTCCGCTGATCGTACGCACGGCTGGCCTTACTGTTACGACCAAAGAATTCGACAAAGCCCGCGTCGCGCTGGGAGAAATTCTCAAACGCCACCATGGCTATATTGGCGAACTCAACGTCAGTGCTCCTTCAGAGGCAGGGCGCACCCTGACCGCAGCTTTGCGCATGCCTTCCGACCAACTCGATGTCACCATGACGGAGCTGAAAACGTTGGGCCGGATTGAAGGCGAATCCCAGGGCGGCGAGGAAGTTACGCAACAGTACGTGGATTTGCAGGCCCGGCTGGCCAACGCCAAGCACACTGAGCAGCGCTTGACGGACATCCTCCGCCAGCGCACCGGCAAACTCTCTGACGTTCTGGCGGTGGAGTTGCAGATTGGCCGCGTTCGCGGTGAGATCGAGCGCATGCAAGCTGAGAAAAAAGAGCTGGCCAAGCAGGTGCAGTTCGCCACGTTGAACACCACCGTAAAAGAAGACTACAAGGCCCCGCTCCAGATGGCGCCTCCGTCCACGTCCAACCGTTTTCATAACGCCGCCGTAGATGGGTACCGCTCTGTGGTGGAAGGCCTGGTGGATGTGGTCTTGTTCCTGCTTTCCTCCGGTCCCAGCCTGCTAGTCTGGGCGGTGATCCTGTTCTTCCCCGTGCGTTGGGCATGGCGGAAGCTGAAGAAGAATCTGGTGAAGAAGGACATTCCGGCGGCTTCTTAGAGTAGTTTCATGGAGTAAACGACAGTATGCCTGCTGCCGTGTCATCTCGAACGCCTGGAGCGTAGCGGTTGGGTGAGAGATCTGCTCCGCGGCCGTCTCACGCCATGAAGACAGCAGAGCAGATTCCTCGCTCTGCTCGAAATGACAACTCTCAAGAACATCGTGCGATCCGTGTCATTGATGAAAATGGTCGAGGCCCCGTGGCGAGCCCGATCTCCGGCGTAAAATGGAGGCTGGAGATCTTTACATATCGGGGATCAGGTGCATGAAGACGCTCAAGCTGGGAAATTCTGCAATAGAAGTTGCTCCGCTCATGTTGGGCGGCAATGTTTTTGGCTGGACCGCGGACGAAGCAACCTCATTCAAGTTGCTGGATGCATTTGTTGCCGCCGGCCTCGGCTTTATTGACACCGCGGACAGCTATTCCACCTGGGTGCCCGGCCACGTCGGCGGTGAGTCGGAGACGATCATCGGCAACTGGGTCAAGCGCAGCGGCAAGCGCGACAAAGTTGTCATCGCCACCAAGGTGGGAGCGGAAATTCCCGGACAAGGCAAAGGGCTTTCCAAGGCGTGGATCATGCGGCAGGTGGAAGCGTCGCTGAAGAGATTGCAGACCGACTATATTGACCTGTATCAATCTCATCGCGACGATCCGAACACGCCGGTAGACGAAACGCTTGAGACGTACGCGCTGTTAATTCAGCAGGGCAAGGTGCGCGCCATTGGCTGCTCCAACTTTACCGCGGAGCGGACCAAGGAATCACTGGCAGCAAGCCGCAAGCACAACTGGCCGCGCTATGAGAGTTTGCAGCCGCACTACAACCTCTGCGAGAGAGAAAGTTATGAAACCAGCCTGGAGCCGCTGGCGCTGCAAGAGAAACTGGGCGTGGTCCCGTATTATTCGCTGGCCAGCGGCTTTCTCACCGGTAAATACCGCGGGCAGGACGATCTGGCAAAAAGTCCGCGCGGGCAAGCGGCAAAGAAATATTTGAACGATCGTGGCTTCCGCATTTTGCAGGCGCTTGATCAAGTGGCGGAGAAGCACAAGGCAAATCCAGCGCGGATTGCACTGGCCTGGCTGATGGCGCGTCCCAGCATCACTGCGCCGATTGCCAGCGCTACCAGTGTGGAGCAGATGAACGACCTGGTCGCGGCCACGCAACTCGAACTCGATAGTTCTTCCATCGAGCTGCTGAATCAAGCCAGCGCATATCAGAGTCAGACCGCGCGCATCGCTTGAGGCTACCGCGTATCAACCTTATTTGTGACGCCTGACGGCTATGCCTTGCACTTCAAATCGCGCGTCAAAAAGCAGCTTTCCCGATCCGATGAAAGCGCGTGCCGGATAGTTTTCATGGAAGTACGTCCGGTAAACTCCGTTGAAGGCATCAAACAAGCTGACATCTGAGCAGAACACCTGTACGGAGACGAGATCGTCCATGGTCATTCCCGCTGCTTCGAGGACACGCTTGATGGAGTCCAACGCCAGTTTTGCCTCTTCCTCGGGCGTGGCTCCTGGCTTGCGGGTTTTGGGATCAAGGCCGATCTGTCCGGCAAGATAGAGCGTGTCCCCCGTCAGGACCGCCTCGCTGAACGGCGCCGTCTTCACACTGTCGGGTCGCGGCAGATTAATATATTTTCGGTCTTGTGCCGCCGCATTGAAGGTTGAAAAGATGACGGTTGAAAACAGCACGCTAAAGAGCAATCCACGACGAACCATCTCTGCCTCCGTATGGACTGGGCTCTCCGTTTCGAAACGAGCTCAGCAGCCGTAGCTGCTTTCATCACGCTCGACCTTGTGTGGGGACGTGTTGTCAATCAACGCGGCCGGAGTGCTGGCTCCTGACGGGACGGGATTGACGCCGCCGGTCGGCGCGAAGTTCCGCAGTCGCCGCAGTGCTGGCGCCCAAGTCTGCTCTACTGTACACGGCAGTTGCAGCGGCTGCAATCGCATGAAAGGGAGGACCGGCCCGGCGTTCAGCAGCAACGCCGCTGTTGGGCTTCCTGTTACCAGGCAATGCTTGATGAGGACTTGCCGCAACATGGCGTCTTCTTCCGCGGAACACACCACCGCTTGCACGAAATCAGGATGGAATCGATGCCGTGCAATTTCGTCGGCGAGCATATAAGCCAGCCCGCCAGTCATGCCTGAACCGAAATTCACACCGGTCGTGCCCAGGACGAGAACCACGCCGCCGGTCATGTATTCACATCCGTGATCTCCCACACCTTCCACCACGGCGAGCGCTCCGCTGTTGCGCACGGCAAAGCGTTCGCCGGCCTTTCCGGCCACGTACAACTCTCCGGACGTTGCGCCATAGAGCACGGTGTTGCCAACAAGAACGTCGCCGCGCAGGGATGCCTCTGGCCCGGCGTCAATGGCAATCGTGCCGCCGCTCAGCCCTTTGCCCACATAGTCATTGGCTTCACCCGAGAGATGAAAGCTGATCCCCGACGCCAGGAAAGCACCAAAGCTCTGTCCCGCAGCGCCATGAAAATCAAGATCGATAGGTGTCGATTCAATGGTGGACGTTCCACGCCGGCGCACCAGATCGCCGCTCAAACGCGCTCCGATGCTGCGGTCCGCGTTGACAATAGGAAACCTGCACGCAACGGCGGCCGGTCTGTTACCCACGATGCGCGTGAGCTCATGCGCCAATCCTTCAGTGTCTCTTGCCGCGCGGGGCGTATTAGGAGAGCGGGAAGGTGGGCGGAGCAACTCCGCTACCCAGGCAGCGCTTTCCTGATTGCGCGGTTGAAGATACCCCGCATGACCAATAATTTCTTCCAGCGTATTCACGCCCAGACGGCCCAGCAGCGCGCGCACCTCAGAAGCTACGCCCTGAAAATAAGAGATGACCATCTCCGGTTTGCCGGTGAAGCGTGCGCGCAAAGCCTCGTCCTGCGTTGCAATGCCAACGGGGCAGGTATTCAGGTGGCACTGCCGGGCCATAACACAGCCCATGGCCAAAAGAGCGGCAGTGCCAAAACCGAATTCATCTGCACCAAGTAATGCCGCGATGATGACGTCGCGCGCAAATTTAAATCCTCCGTCCACGCGCAGGCGGACGTGCCGCCGCAAGCCGGTTTCCACTAAAGTTCGATGAGCGCTGCGCAGACCAAATTCCCAGGGCAACCCGGTGTTCTTGATGGAACTCAACGGAGAAGCGCCGGTGCCGCCGTCATGCCCGCTGATGGTGATCACATCCGCTCCGGCCTTGGCCACGCCCGCGGCAATAATTCCCACGCCTGCTCCAGCCACCAGCTTGACGCCAATGCGTGCCTGCGGGTTGACCTCACGCAGATCATGAATCAACTGCTCCAGGTCTTCAATGCTGTAAATATCGTGGTGCGGCGGCGGAGAGATTAACGACATTCCCGGCACCGCGCGGCGCAGCCTGGCGATGTAAGGAGAAACTTTGATCGCCGGCAGTTGTCCGCCTTCGCCCGGCTTGGACCCCTGCGCCATCTTGATTTCAATTTCTTCGGCGTGCACCAGGTATTCCGTCGTTACGCCAAAGCGGGCTGAGGCAACCTGCTTGATCTTGGATGTGGCTTCAGGTTCGCGGCGATAGAGCTCCGGGTCTTCGCCACCTTCACCGGTATTGCTGCGCGCGCCGATCCGATTCATGGCTAGCGCCAGCGTGCGATGCGCTTCCGCGCTGATCGCCCCCACGGACATGGCTTGTGTGCTGAAACGTTGCAGCAGCTTCGCTTCCGGCTCAACCTGGCTGATATCGATGGGATTTTTAAAGTTGATCGTCAGCAGATCGCGGACCACGGCCGGTTCGCGCGTGGAACCCAGTTCTTCATAGTGCTGATAGCTCTCCGCCGCTTCCACTCCCTCTTTTTTTAGAAATGTTTGCATCCGCCGCATAAGCTCCGGCGAAGTTCCGTGGATCTCGCCTTCTTTGCGGTAGCGGTACAGGCCGGCATCTTTCGGGCCTTTGTGGTCCGGGGCAAATGCCACTTCGTGGTTGTGCAGATAATCCGCAAACACCTCTTCGATCGATGTGGCCTCGGCAAAACGATCGGCGTTTGTGAAAAATTCCCGGCAGAGTTGGCCATCCAGGCCAACCACTTCAAACAACTGTGCGTTGCGATAGCTGGACAGGGTTGAGATCCCCATGCGCGAGAGAACTTTTCTCAACCCCGCATTGACGGCGATGCGATGGTTTGCCGCACCGTCAGAGTTGTGCTCCTGTGCCAGCTGCTGCGCCAGGAACGGACACACGGCGCTTGCGCCCACGGCCAACAGCAGCGCGACATGATGCGTGTCAAATGCCTGTGCCGTTTCCACGACGAGCGGAATATGGAAATTACCCGCGCCGGCCATGTCTTGCCACACGGCGGCGGCGGCCAGAAGAATCGGCAAAGCAGCTCGTTCGCTGCTTACATTACGATCACTGAGTACGATCAGCTTGGGCGCGACCTCACCATTGCGCCTGTCCCAGCGCACTTGCTTGCGGATGCGGTCCATGGCTTGTACTGCTCCCGCAACGCCGGCAGAGGCGTCAAACGTTACGTCAATGTGCAGGCACGGCTTGAGGCAATCCTGCACGAACAGAAGTTCTTGGCCGCCCAGCAATGGTGATTCAGAAGATAATTCTCCAATGCGTGTCTTCAGCGACATTACATAGGCTTCACGCAAAGGATCGATTGGCGGATTGGTGACCTGGGCAAAACGCTGTTTGCAGTAGTCCCAGATCGACCGCCGCAGTTTCGACATGAACGCCGGGGGCGTGTCGTCGCCCATGCTCCACACTGCTTCTTTGCCATCAGCCAGCGGTTGCAGCAAATAGCGGAGTTGGTCCGCGGTCCAGCCCAGCGACGCAGCAATCTTTTGCGGATCGCTGATTGCCGCACCGTTACCACCCATGCCAGGTGGCAGACAGTTGATTGGACGCGCCGACTGCTGCGGCGTCCGCATTGAGATACGACGAAGCAGGTCGTTGCCGCGAGAGATTCTTCCCGTATCCAGGCCAACCATCAGCATTTCACCCGGACCGAGCCGCTGCCGCTCAATAATTTTCCGTTCATCCAAGGCCGCAATGCCTGCTTCAGACCCCGCGACCAGCCAGCCATCAGACGTCCGCGTGTAACGCAGAGGACGCAGCCCGTTGCGATCAAGCTTGGCGCCCACCACGCGGCCGTCGCTAAAGATCAGCGCGGCGGGACCATCCCACGGCTCAGACTCCGCGGCAGCAGACTCAAGATAGCGCTGCACCTCTGGCCCAAGATGAGAATTACCCTCACACACTGGCGGGACTAGCGTGAGAAGGCCGCCTTCAGCACTTCGTCCCTGGTGCACCAGCAACTCCAGCGCGTTGTCCAGGCTCGCTGAGTCGCTTACATTTTCTTCCAAGCCATGGAACCACGCACCCGCATTCAGAGCGGTCCGGATTTGCTCTTCCCGAGCGCACATCCAGCGGCGGTTTCCGACAATCGTGTTGATCTCACCGTTGTGCGCCAAAAAACGAAACGGCTGCGCCAGCGACCACGCTGGCTGCGTGTTGGTGGAGAAGCGCTGGTGGAAGACCGCAAAGCGGCTCTCAAAGTCATGGTCGTGCAGTTCAGGATAAAAAATCGGCAGCTGCCAAGGCGCCAGCAGGCCTTTGTAGACGACAGTACGCGAGGAAAGCGAACAGAAATAAATGCTGCTACCCAGTTCGGCCTCAACCCGTTTGCGGAACAAGAACAGCCGCAACTCAAAGTCGCCGCGCTCGCCGGTCTCGGCAAAAAAGCACTGCCAGATTGCCGGCAATGATTCCGCGGCGCGCGAGCCAGGTACGGAGCTATTTACTGGAACTTCTCGCCAGCCCAGAAATTGCAGGCCCATGGAGGGCGCAAGCGCTTCTATCGTGCCTCTGGAGTGGCCGGCTTCGTCGGGCTCCAGAAAAAGCATTCCTAAACCGAATTGGCTGGGCAGGCTGATATCAAGTTCAGCGGCAGCTCGGCGGATGAATTTTTGCGGGATGTCCGTCAACAGGCCCGCGCCATCACCACTGGCGCCGTCAGCATCAACTCCGCCGCGATGTGACAGTCTGTGCAACGCAGCCAGAGCACGGTCCACGACCTCATGCGAAGCAGGTTTCCCCAGCTGCATGATGAACCCGGTACCGCAGGAATCATGGTCGGGATGGCCGTTGATGACACTCGCACTCATACCCTAAGTAATAGATTGATTAAAGCGGAAAGGGAAATAAGGAATTTGGATACGGTGTATTTGAATTTCGGAGATTAGTTTGTCTTTGGAGAACTAGAAGTAATTCTTATGGCGCTAATTCTTTCCGTGCCAAGTCCAGGAACGCTGAAGCCACTAGCGGAAGGCTGCGGTCTCGCCGGTAGACCAGCGCAAGTTCACGCCAGAGGTCGAGTCCCTCCACGTTCAGGAGTCTGGCTTCACCACGGCGGACGTTGTTGCGAGCAAAGCTGGCCGAGATCAAGGACACGCCAAAACCAGCGCTGACGAACCGTTTGATCATCATGATGCTGGTCAGTTCCATGGTGATGTTGAGATTCTCGCGGTAGGGCCGCAGATTTTTCTCAATTAGTTTTCTGATGGAACCTGTTTTGGGTACGATGAGCGGTTGCTGGGCAAACTCCTGCAACGTTACTGACTTCCGCGAATAGAGCGGACTGCCGCGGCCCACCATGAGAAGAATGCGGTCGCGAAAAACCGGCACCACTTCCAGGCTGGGAGACTTGACCGGCATGGTCACAACGCCAAGATCAATGGCCCCTTCTTCCACTTTCTCGCTGACCTTGTGGGTAAAGCTGCGGTACACGCTGATTTTTACCTGGCGAAAGCTACGATGATATTTTGCAAATATTTTTGGCAGCACATAGAGAAAAGTCCCCTCATTCGCCCCGATCGACAATGTGCCGGTGGGTACGCCGTCCCAATCGGAGATGGACTGCAATGACTCACCGCGAAGCGCCAGCAATCGCTTGGCGTAGTCCAGCAGAAGTTCGCCGGCGGGAGTAAGCCGCACGCGCCTGGCGCTGCGGTCCAGAAGTTTTTGCCCGTACTCCTGCTCTAGTTGGCGGATCTGTGTGCTCACGGCTGGTTGTGAGCGCAGCACGGTTTCCGCTGCCCGGGAAAAGCTTCCCTGCTTGGCAACTTCAATAAATGTTTTTAGTTGGTCAAAGTCCATAAGTAAATTCAGCAGAGGTCAAGGGAATAACATGAGTTTAGCAGGTACTCTCGCACGGGCAAGACCGGAGCCGTTTTTCATCAGCTTTTCATCAAAACTTTCTGTTCGGAAGTAGGAAGAATAAAAATGTCCTCACGATGTACACTTATTCCGTTCAAAATGAACGGCTATTCATTTTAGTGAGACGGATGATTTGGATTACACAGCTAATCCCGCCGCTTAAGGAGTACGTATGGACCTGAATCTCAGCGCAGAAGAATTAAAGTTTCGCGATGAGTTGCGCGCATGGCTCACAGCTAACGTCCCCAAAGATTGGGACGAGCGCAGAGAAGAATCGCTCGAAGTCCGCTTTGATTATCTGAAGCGCTGGCAGCGCAAGCTCTACCTGGGCGGATGGGCCGGTATCTCCTGGCCCAAAGAATATGGCGGCCGCGGAGCCAGCCTGATGGAACAGGTCATCTTCTGGCAGGAGATGGCGCTGGCTGCGGCGCCACCGCTGGCCAATGTGCTGGGCCTGGGAATCATCGGGCCAACCATTATTGCGTTCGGCACGGAGGCGCAGAAGAAACGGTATCTGGCCAAAATCCTCAGCGCGGAAGAAATTTGGTGCCAGGGCTTTTCCGAACCAGACGCTGGTTCTGATCTGGCCAACGTGCGCTGTGAGGCGCGCCTGGATGGCGACCATTACGTGGTGAATGGCCAAAAAGTTTGGAACAGTTACGGGTGGGCGGCGGATTGGTGCGAACTTGTAGTTCGCACAGACCCGGCAGCACCGCAGCACAAAGGCCTGACCGTGCTGCTGGCGGACATGAAGTCTCCGGGCGTGGAAGTGCGTCCGCTGCGCCAGATGACGGGCGAAACCGAGTTCAACGAACTCTTTTTCCATGACATGCGCGTGCCGGCGGAGAACGTTGTCGGCAAAGTGAATGAAGGCTGGAAGGTGGCAATGGGCACGCTGATGCATGAGCGCGGCACATTCGGCGCGGGCCTCCAGATTGTCTACCGCCGCAACATGGAACGATTGATTGAATGGGCGCGCACCACACAGCGCAATGGACGCCCCGCTGCGGACGATCCGATCGTCCGGCAAAAACTGGGACAATGCTATGCCGAAATTGAAATCATGCGTTGCAACCAGATGCGCGCCTTCAGCCGCATCAGCGCCACCGGCGTCCCTGGCCCGGAAGGATCCATCCAGAAGATTTTCTGGAGTGAGTTGAATCAGCGCTTCCAGCAGGTAGCGCAAGAATTGATGGGGCCTTACGCGCAGCTTGAGGCCGGCGATGACCATGCCGTCGACAAAGGCATGTGGGCCTACGGATACCTGCGCTCGCGCGGCAATACGATTGAAGCGGGTACGTCAGAAATTCAGAGAAACATCATCGGCCATTTTGTGCTGGGATTGCCGAAAAGCTATTGAGGAGTAAATGGCAATTAGCAAATGGCAAACCAAACGTCTTACCGCTGATTTTCGCGGATAACGCGGACTAGAACTTAGGCACGCGAGAGCGCTCAAGAGCGAATGACCAAGTGCGAGATTGAAGATTGTGGTTGTTGATGAAGAACCATAAAAAGCCCCCAGTGATTGTCGAAGAACCATATTTGGAAATTGAGAATGATTTGGAAATTGAGAATGCAATTGCGCCCAACTCTCAGCCCGAAGGGCGGAATTATTGAGCCCAGCGCGTAAGCGCTGTGGGTAGGCATGCAAAAATGGTCAGCCCCAAAAAGGGCGGCACAGGTTTGTGAGACGTACGAAGGAGAGCCACCATGCAATTCGGATTAAGCGAAAGCCAGCAGATCCTCAAAGATACCGCCCGCAAATTTTTTGCCGGCGAGTGCCCCAGCGCCGAAGTCCGCAAACTGATGGAGACCGGCACGGCTTACGATGAATCGCTGTGGCTGAAGCTCGCGGCACAGGGCTTTACTGGAATCCTTGTTCCGGAAGAATACGGTGGCATGGGTCTGGGCAAGGTGGAACTGGTCCTATTGATGGAAGAGGCAGGCTACGCGCTGTTGCCCGGCCCACTTTTCTCTACCATTGCTCTTGGTGGCGCTGTGCTTGAGGCTGTAGGCACGCCGGAGCAGAAGAAAAAATATCTGCCGCGCATTGCCAGCGGAGATATACGCACCACAGCCATCCTGATAGAACCGGGCGCTCCTTCGGACAACCAAATCGCCATCGGCGGCGGCAAGATGACGGGAACCAAACTGTTTGTCACCGACGCGGCTGAGGCCAACTTTATTCTGATCGTCACCAGCAGCGGCGTCTTCCTGGCCGATGCCAAGGCCCCAGGCATCAAGATTGGGCCGATGAAAGGCATGGACCTCACCCGCAAAATCTATTCTGTAAATTTCCAGAACACTCCGGTGGAAAAGCTGGGCGCCTCAGCGAACGTCAGCGCATTGACGCGCGCGCTGGACGCGGCCACAACAGCTCTTGCTGCGGAGATGGTTGGCGGCATGCAGCGAACACTGGAACTCACGGTAGCGTATGCCAAGACGCGCAAACAGTTCGGCAAGCCCATTGGAACTTTCCAGGCGGTGCAGCACATGTGCGCCGACATGTATCTGGAGACCGAAAGCGCACGCTCGGCAGCTTATTACGCCGCGTGGGCGCTCGAAGAAAACGCACCGGATGCCGCGGTGGCCGTTTCCGTGGCTAAGATGTACGCGAGCGATGCCTGCCGCACCGTCGGCAATCGCGGGATACAAGTTTACGGCGGCATGGGCTTCACTTGGGAGAACGATCTGCATCTCTACTACCGTCGCGCCAAGGCCTCTGAAACCATGCTGGGAGACGCAACGTTTCATCGTGAGCGTATCGCACGTCTGGTGATTGACGGCGCTGTGTCCGCGGCAAGTGAGCCAGAACCAGCGCAGGAACTGGCGGCAAGACGATAAACAGCCAATTCTTGCAGGGACTAAAAACTCAATTTCTGTTACAGCTTTGCGGTAGAACTTGAAGGCATGCCCCCGACCCGTGTCTCGCCTCTGGACACCGTAATTTACACTTGAAAAACTGCACCCCGCCAGGCGTATGGAAACGGGGCAATCAAGCCCTCAACGTCGGGAGGCGACGGAGTGAAATTTCGAAGGCAAATCGCAAGAACCATGGTCATTGCACTTTCATATTCTCAGTTCGGCTTCGCGGCAGATCTTTCTCCGGGTAAATGGAAAGCAGAGGATAAGACGCGGGTTGAAACCCTGGCCCAAAAAATCTGGCCAACGCGGGACAGAGTTGTTGAGGGCCAACTAGGGCTGATATCGGGCACCGTATCGCCGGTTGCAGTTCATGCGGGAATGGAAGCTCTTAAGCAGGGTGGAACTGCCGCCGACGCCGCCGCGACCGTGGCATTGACACAGGTGACGACCGCGCTGGGTTCGTATTCCTCCTATGCGGGAATTCTGCAACTGCTCTATTACGAAGCCAAGACCGGGAAAGTCTATTCGCTCAATGCGGGATACCATTCCTATCTCAATGAAACCGATCCCAAGACAATTCCCGTCAGCGACGTGGGATTGGCGTCTTTGGCAGGAAAACTCCCGGAAGGGCCAGTGCCCGAAGGAAGAAAAACTCTGGTTCCCGGATTCATGGCCGGGATTGAAGCCATGCACCAACGCTTCGGGCACTTGCGTTTCCAGGAGCTCTTCCAGCCCGCGATCTGGTACGCGGAGAACGGTGTCACCGTCTCTCCCCTGCTCGCCAGCTATTTCCAAACACGAGAAAAGCATCTTTCCCGCACCGAGGAAGGCCGCCAGTTCATTCATCAGGCGGGTAACCATCTTCCCCAAGCGGGAGACCGGTTTGTGCAGACTGAGCTGGCAAAAACATTGCGATCAGTCTCTAAAGACGGCGCGAAGTACATGTACACCGGCGCTTGGGGGCGGCAATTTGTAAGCGTTGTACAGCGCGAAGGCGGCAAAGCCACCCTGGAAGACATGAAACGCTACCAGCCGGTTTGGGAAGAACCGCTCAGCACAAGTTTTCTTGGAAACACCGTCTTTGCCCCAGGCGTCAGCGGTGGAGGTGGATATCAGGTCCTTGAAGCGCTGAATTTACTCGAAGAGCTGAAAGTCGATCAGAAAGGGCCGTACTGGAAGGACCCTCAGGCATTCCGAAGCCTCTCGCTGGTAATGCAACTGGTTTTTCTTGACAGCTATGCTCCACAATTGATCCATCCCGCCGGGATGAAGTTTTCTGCGAAAGATCGTGCCACAAAAGCATACGCAAAGACGATGGCGCCGATGCTGGAGGCATTGCCTGGGGACACACCAAGTTCAGATGCCCCTCATCATAGCGACGCCATTGTCGTGATTGATCGATGGGGAAATATTGCGGCCCTCGGCCATACCATCTACACGGCAATTTGGGGCACGACGGGGATCGTCGTAGGAGGCATACCAGTCCCGGATTCGGGTGGTTTGCTACAGGCACAGCTTGCTACGCTAAAACCTGGGGAGAGCATTCCCAACGTGGAGGTCCCTATTCTCGTGTTGAAAGGAGCGAAGCCGGTGATGGCCACAGCGGGCATAGGCAGGTCACTCATTCCGGAAACAGTTCGGCTGTTGCTGGGCACACTGGGAAATCGCGTTGATGCGCCAACTCTCATGGCAGCGCCTCCGCTGCTGGTCAATTCCAGTTTCACATTGAGGCCAGGGGAAACTTACTTGAGCAAAGCGCCGGTCGTCCCCGAAGGGGCTTACACCGCCGATTTCCTAAAGAATCTTGAGTTCTCGGGAATGAAGGTCGAGCAGGTATCCCGGCGGCAGGTGCTGGAAAGCAAAGGAACGGTAGTTGTCGGCATGGTCGACCCGGAGACCGGAACTCGACGAAGCATGGAAACCACAACGGTGCTTAGTTTCGCCGAAGCCTATTGATCCGGTTGCAACCAATCTTGCCGGTTGCCGGCAAGTAGGGCCAATGCTACCGTTTGCGCCAGCGGCTAACCAGATCGCGCGCCGCGCTGGGCCAATCGGAGAAGCAGAACTCAAACCCGGAATCCGGCAAGCGTTGCGGCACCACGCGCCGGCTCTTCAGAATCAACTCTGTTTCTGTGCGCAGGAAGAAGGCGCCAATTTCCAGCATCCATTTCGTTGCCGGCAGGCCGACGCCAGCTCCCCACGCCTGACGAAGAGAGCGCATGAATTCGTGGTTCGGCAACGGTCCAGGCGCACACACGTTGATGCAGCCGTCCAGATGTTTCTGCGCGATCAAGAAATCAATAGCACGGACGAAGTCCGCGTCATGTACCCAGGAGACGAACTGATTTCCTGATGCCGCTTTGCCTCCTAGTCCTGCTCGCACCAGAAGCAAGAGAATAGAAAATGCCCCGCCTTGATCAGGGCTCATGATCACCGCGCTGCGCAGTGCGATCTTTCGCGTACCCGGCGTCACTGCCGCAAAAAACTCTCGCTCCCAACTGGTAGCAACGTCAATGCTGAAACGCCACGTTGAGGGAGCGCCAGGTTCTGAGCCGCCGAGTTCACCGGTAGCCTCGTCCATGGGACGATCAAGAGCGTGGCGGTAAATCGTGGCCGTGCTGGCATTCATCCAAAGCGCCGGCGGCTGGGATGCCTGAGCGATGGCTTGTCCGATCACACGCGTGGATAAGACCCTGGAATCCATGATCTCGCGGCGGTTCGCACTTGTGTATCGACAGTTAACGCTGCGTCCGGCCAAGTTGATGACCACATCAGCGCCGTCAATTTCCTGCGTCCAACTGCCCAGATCACGGCCATTCCACGGAATCGTTCGCCATGGTGCTGACGCGGCGCGTCGCGAAAACACTGTGACTGCGTGTCCCTGTCCATGAAAATGCCTTGCCAGAATCTGGCCGACTTGGCCGCTTCCGCCCGGAATCACGATGCGAAGGCGCTTGGCATCAGTGAAAAGCAGGCCACGGGGAAGGCCAGTCGAGTCTTTGTTGAACATGTTCAATTATTGCACTTTAAGGCCGACTATGTCAAAGGCCCTGCTCCGCACTGTGGCTTTGGCCGCGGGATGCGTCCCGACGACCCGCGCAGCCAGAGGCAATCCGGTACTGTTTTGCGGCATGAAGAGAAAAAACAACTTTGCAACGCTACAAAAAAAGGAATGCGAAGCTTGCATGCCTCGCATTCCATGATGAGTGGAACAGCCTTACAGAGAGCGCAGGAAATTCAATAGGTCCTGTTTCTGTGTTGCATTGAGCGCGTTAAAGTTAGTGACAACGGCGGTTGCCTCCGATTGGCAGATTTGGGTCTGCTCGAAGGGCTGGAAGAAATGACCATTTACCGAGAACTGATCGAAGTCCTGGTTCGTAAAGCAATCGGCGCCACCGGAATGCGCGGCGATCGCTTGCAACAGGCTAGACGTGCGGCCATCATGCATGAAAAACAATCGCTGACCCAGACCCCACAACGGAGCTGTGCGGAACTCGTCGGGCTCCGCGTTCCCTTGGTGCGTGCCGTCAGTGAGCTGTGAGCCCATGTGGTGGATGGCAAAATCAGAAAACGGGTGATAGGTAACACTGTTCAGCGCCGGAGTCGGTGAAGGCCCGGAAGTAAGGTTACGACTGTGGCAGGCGTTGCAGCCAATCTGGTCGAAAAGCGCAGACCCGTTATTGATGGAAGTGTTGGCGGGGGCCGGCGCAGGAGGCGCCAGCAACCGCATGAAGAGGGTGAACTGCACCAGGTCTGAAGCCCCTACACTGCCCGGGGTGGTGCTGAAATCTGATTTGTCCTCGGGACTGGTATTAAATACGCAGCCGGCAACAGCGCGGCGCTCGTTGGGAAAGTTCTCATTGCTGACTCCCTGCTCCACGTTATAAGCTTCGCCGGCAAAGACCAGGAGAGATTTGTTCTGCGCCTTCCAGCCGAACTTGGTCACTGTGCCGTCATTGCCGCTGGTGTTCAAACGGCCAGTGATGCCCAAAGCCGACTTTGTGGCGGCATTCGCCGCCAAGTTGGTGGCGAAGGTAGCATCGGAAGTTGCGTCGACCAGGCCCAAACCAAAGAGCGGAGTGGGGATCCGGAAGATCACATTGTTCTTGCTGAGCTGAGTGGCAAAATCTGCCTGGAGCAGGTTGCATCCGGCTGCATCCGTTCTTCCTCGGATGGTGTACAACGCCGTTACGCCTCCGTCAAGCGCGGCACGGATGTCGTCCGGATTGGTGGATATGAAACGGGCCTCACGCACGGGGCCGTTGTTGGTAATAAAAGAAGGGATCGTGTTGAGGGCGCCGTCCAAGTGAGCAAGTACTACTTGAGGATTTGGGACCGGATGGAGCCTGCTATTGAGCCCAGGACTGCTGCCGCCCACGGCGGGCTCAGCATGGCATTGCGCACAACTGTTGCCGTTAAAGGTGGGGCCCAGACCGACTCCATCTTCACCAGCAATCGTGCCTTTGACCGAATCTACTTCTGAAAAGACGTTCAATGCCTCAGTAAAGTTGGCCAACTGGTTTGTGGTAAGCCCGGCCACTGGGGAGCCGGCTCCTGCTGTGCCACCGCGAGGTCCTGGATCGGTCTGGCTGGCAGCCATCCCAGCCAGAAACACCGTGAATAGAATGGCCATAAGTGTTTTGGGAATCGCACTGAAAGACAAAAATACTTTGCGACGCGTCATCATTGCAACGTTCCTCCTTGGTGTGAAGACAAGCGTCCCCATTGCAACAGCAAAAGAGGACACACTTGTGGTTTAGTCGTTTGGGCCGCAACTCGAACGAGTAGAAACTGTTTGCGTCAAAATGTGGCGGCGCTCGGAGAGTTCGTGCAGCTTTTTGCAACCCCCGTTTTAGGGGTCAACCTTGCAGATAAGAACGGCGAGAAAAATATCAGCAAGTTTTAAGGATGTCAATAAAATTATTAAATCGTTTCATTGAATACAACAAGGAAGACTTACGCAAACATTAGCCTTATAAGTGCAATAGATATAACTCATCTTGAGCCAAGAGCGCACATTCTATCGGTTCTTAATAAATGGGGCGTGCTTCCCACAAAGGGAATAAATAATGAATCGATTCGCTAACTACAGTTGCCGACAGCATAGCGGGACCGCATGCAACGAATCGCACGTTTTACGGAATGAATTATTAAGGAAACGATTCCGCCTTGACGGGAGAACCGTGAACGTGTGCCAGGGAAGGCGCGAACTAGTTGAACGATGGTATCTGTTGCGGGCCTTGGCCCTTGCTGGCTGCCGGCTTGTTGCCTTCACTCGCGGTGCCGACCGATTCTTGCTGCGCGGCCTCAGCGGCTTTGGCATCCAGGATCCTGGTCTGCTGGTAGGTATAGGTAATGCGGTGGATGATCGTGATGGTGGAGAGCACCGCCAGCACCCAGAGCACAGGCGCCATGGCGTGCCATTTGGCGAACAGCGCTCCGATAATCACCAGCACAATCCGTTCCGGCCGCTCCATGAATCCGACCTTACAGGAACCAATCAGAGACTCCGCCCGTGCTCGTGTGTAACTCACCATCACGGAACTGACCATGACGAACGCGACCAGGACCAGATAAAAGAAATGGTTGGCGCGCGCGTAATACACCAGCAGGCCGAAGAAAAGAGCTACGTCGCTATAGCGGTCAATGACGGAATCAAAAAAACCGCCAAAGGTTGTAACTTGGCCTGTGGCGCGGGCCACCCGGCCATCCACCATGTCAAAGATGCCCGCGCCGATGATCACCAGTCCGGCGTAAGGGAACATGTGGGTATAGTTCTGAGAATTGGCAAAGCCGAACAGAATGGCGGCTACCGTATTGATTACCAGCCCAAGAAACGTGAGCACATTGGGCGAAATGCGGGTAAGCGAGAGGCCGCGCACAATGGCGTACAGCAGAACTCGGCAAGCTCTACCAAATGCACTTGTCCAGGTCATGGCGCCTCATCGTGAATGGTAGTCAGCTTCAGTACTTCCAATTCTCGATTGCCGTTGGGCGTGATCACTTGCGCGGTGTCGCCCACTTTTTTTCCCATCAACGATTTTCCGATGGGTGAAGTAGTGGAAATCAAGCCCTTAGTGACGTCTGATTCTTCGCTGGTCACCAGCGTGTATTCGATCTCCTCTTCCTTGGTGTTGTCGAATACCCGGACCTTGGAACCGAATGCCACGCGATCTTTAGGAATGTTGGTAAGGTTCACCAACGCGAGTTCGCCCATGCGTTTTTTGAGCTGGCCCAGGCGCGCGTTGACAAATTCCTGGCGCTGCTTGGCCATGTGATACTCGGCGTTTTCGCTGAGGTCGCCCATTGCGACCGCTTTTTTGATTTCCTTGGGGAGATCATGCGTCAGCTCATGTTCCAGGGCGCGAATCTCTTCTTCCAACTTCTTTTTGATATGCTCGGGCATGATGTGCGGACGCCAAACTCCTTCTGCCGGCGCGAAAATCGGCAGGATGAAGGGGTAATTATAACCCTTTCGCCTTGAAGGTGTTAAACCGGTCTTCCAGCCAAAAGCTGCACCAACTTGTGCAAAAACAGTCATCAACTTCACGAACATTGCTAAAAATTAATAAACCGTTTATAATCTTTACTGTCTGAAAGTTTCCCCCGCAGAGCATCCCATCTAGGTGTTTCATGAATGGTCAACTGAACTTCCAAATCGGCGACAAGGTTGTTTATCCAAACCACGGTGTTGGGGTAATCGAACAGATCAGTAGTAGGACGATTGGCCCCGAAGTCTACAAGTTTTATCTCCTCAAAATTAAGTCCAGCAGCCTCAAAGTAGAGGTACCGTTCAGTAACGTCGGCACAGTCGGACTGCGTCCGGTGGTCAAGAACGGCGAAGTTATTAAAATACTGAACTTCCTGGTAGACGGGAAGTGTGACAATCACACGGACTGGAAATTCCGCTTCAAAGAGAATTCCGACAAAATGCGCACCGGCTCCTTGCTGGAAGTGGCTGTGGTTCTCAAGAGCCTGCTTCTTCTGGCAAAATCAAAGCCGCTTTCCTTCCGCGAGAAAAAAATGCTGGACCGCGCCCGCTATCTGCTGGTGACCGAGCTTGCCATGTCGAAAAATATAGAAGAGGTCGAAATTGAAGACTTGCTCAACAAAGCGCTTTCCAAGAGCAAGCTGAAATTCCCGGAAGTCACCGCCGACGCCTAATTTTTTCTGCTTCTAAACGACAAAAATTGTGGAGCACAGCCGCCCTCGGCTGTGCTGCTTCTTTCGCTTGCGAAGCGCTTGTATCACACGGCTGTTACGGGGCGTCTATTCCGGAAGCTAGTGCTCGGTATTCCCGCTCAACAATTCCAGCGCATGCGGCAAAATATCCAATACTGCCTGGAGTGATTCCCCAGCGGCCGTTGGGCTGCCCGGCAAGTTGAGCAGCAACGCCTTCTCCCGCACCCCGCAGACTCCGCGGCTCAAAGCGGCAAAAGGAGTCTTCTTGGCGCCTTCTGTGCGCATCTTTTCCGGAATGCCCGGAACCAGCTTTTCCACCACGGCCAGCGTTGCTTCTGGGGTCACATCTCTTGCGGCGATCCCGGTCCCGCCCACGGTCACCACGAATTGCGCATGCCGGCTGCACTCAATGAGCTGCTTTTGTATCTGATCACGCTCATCCGGCACTGTGGCGGTGCGGATTATCTGAAATCCCGCAGCCTCAAGCTGGCGCACAACGGCCGGGCCGGAGAGGTCTTCCCGCTTACCTTGAAACGACGAGTCGCTGATGGTGAGTACGGCGGCGGTCTTCACAGTTAAGCTTCAAGCGCGTTGGGTTCTGCATCTCGATTGGACTCATCCAGCAAGCGCAGGCCTTCCAGCAGCAGACCTTGGGTTGACTGCGTCACCGTCTGTTCATTGCTGCTGCGGCTGAAATCGATTTCAAAGGTGCCAGCTCCCCAGGTGAGGACCTTGTAGACGGCTTCGTCGCCCTTCAGCTCGCCGTAGACGGCGTGATTGATCTGGCCATCAGTAAAGTACATGCTGCATTTGTCGCCGTTGTTGGTCAGGGTGAGCGCGCAAGTTTTGCGGCCCATATCCAGCGATTGCAGCAGGTCCAGAACGTTCATCTGCGCCAGGCTGCCGCGCAACACGGATTCTCCCGGAGCTTCACGGGCCATTTTTTCCAGCGAGATCTTGTCCACTACTTTCTTGATCCGCGCCGCTGCTTCTTTCAGGAAGAAAGGTTTTTCGATGAAATCTTCCACCGCGTCCTGTACGTTCTTGAGTTTTTCCGTGAGATCAACCTTGCTGGCCATCAGGATCACGGGAATGCCGGCGCTGGCGTTACGCGCTTTAATTTTTTGCAGGAGCTGTCTGCCATCCATGCCGTTCATCGCGTAATCGGCGATGATCAGGTCAGGCTTGTCTTCAATGGCTTTGAGCAGCGCATCCGCTGCGTCGATCTCCGTTTGTACGGTTGAAAAATGGGCGAGCGCCTGCCGGAGCATCTCCAAAACCATGGGGTTGTCATCAACCAACAAGACCTTGACGCTACTTGGCATGCAACCTATTTCTTCAGGTGGTTTGTGGAAGGTTTCCGCCGATAGTTCCCACTTTTCCCACCTGATTTACGCTCCAAAACGATATCGCGGATGGCAATACTCTTATCCAGGGCCTTACACATGTCGTAAATTGTAAGAGCGGCGACCGCAGCAGCCACCAGTGCCTCCATTTCCACCCCGGTCGGGGCAGTTGTGGCGGCTTGGGAGAAAACCTTAACGCCATTCTCGCACACCTGGGTAGTCACATCAACGTAAGACAAGGGCAGCGGATGGCACATTGGTATCAGTTCTGAAGTGCGCTTGGCCGCTGAAATCCCCGCAAATCTGGCTATTTCCAGAGGATTACCCTTGGGATTGTCCGGCAGGGCGCGCAGCACGGCGGCTGACATTTCCACAAAAGCGGACGCTACCGCTTCACGCCGCGTAGGCGCTTTGGCGGAGACATCCACCATCGTCGCCCGACCATCGGCGTTGTAGTGCGAAAGCTTTTTGGAACCCGTCTTCGCCATTGTTGATTTCGCGACCGTTGTCTTCGCCACTGTTGTTTAGTTTCATTTTGCGTTGGCCGTGTGCCACAGCCGCCCCCGGCTGTGTCGGGTTTAAAACGCACAGGCGAGGGCGCCTGTGCCACACGATCAACGCACCACAACTGAAACCATTTCTCCTGCCGCCAGCTGTGCGCGGTCCGGAGGCACCACAAGATAGCAGTTCGCCCGCGCTGAAGCCAATAGATCACCCGACCCCTGCCAGGCAATCGCTTCCACCTCGGGATCTGATAATCCACCTTCAAGAATTGCCGGGATAAACCTTGTTAACCCTGTCTTGGCCTTAAAGTCTTTGCGCAAACGTGCTTTCGCTGTCGACAATCTTACGGGAACAGCACCGCCTAAAGCTTGCAGCACCGGCCGGGCAAACAAATCAAAAGTAACCATCACGGAAACCGGGTTTCCCGGGAACCCAAAGAGCGGGATCTTTTTCCCGAAAGCCGTTTCCGCATGATCAAGCGATTGCGGTTCGCCATGTCTGCTCGCATCGGCCTGTGTTTTGTTCTCTTCAGAGGACTTCGTTTCGTTCTCGGTCTTCACCTCGCCAAAAACCACGGGCTTTCCTGGCTGGATCAGGACTCCGGTAAAGAAAAACTCCGCGCCCACGCTTTTAAGCGCTTGTTCTACCAGGTCAAACTTTCCCATCGACACGCCGCCGGAAAGCAGCAGCATGTCCGCCGCAAGTCCGGCTTTAACCAAGGCTGTGAGTTTGCCCGCTTCATCCGGCGCGAGCGGCAGTTGCTCGGGCTCGCCGCCCCAAGCTATGACCAGCGCAGCCAGAGAATAACTATTGCTGTTGCGAATCTGATGCGGTCCCGGGCTCTCGGCCACTTCTACCAGTTCGTCTCCAGTAGAAAGGATGGCCACGCGTGGCCGGCGGTACACTCTGATGTGTGCTTTGCCCGCGGCGGCGGCCATGGCGATCTGCGCCGGCCCCAGCCGCAGCCCCGGAGATAGCATCTCCTGGCCGGCCTTCGCTTCCGCACCAACGGGAACAATGTTTTCGCCGGCGATGAGCGACTTCTGAATCTCAACGTACTCGTCAGCCGGCTCCTTGGCCTTTTGGCCCGAGTTGCCGCTGCTATCAACAACCTTGCTATCGGTGATGGCTTCCAGGATGTCATCGATGCCATCGTCCTCTGACACAAGGTCGAGAATGTCACTCAGCCCATCATCATTCTTGTCGCCGGCCGCATTCTCGATGGATTGGTCTTCGTTCTTAGCAGAAGAGCTATCGCTCGCTTCGCCAGTTTTCTGCTTACTCTCCTGCTCAACACTTTTGAGCGCCGTATGCTCCACCATAACCACAGTGTCCGCGCCTTCAGGCACGGCCGCGCCGGTCATGATCTCCACGGCTTCACCCGGTAAGACCGGCAGGTCATAACTATCGCCCGCCCGTACTTGCCCAACCACGCGCAACGTTGCCGGCATCGTCATCAAGTCAGCCGCGCGCAGAGCGTAGCCATCCCGTGTGGCCCGGGGAAACGGAGGAAAATCACGATCAGCCAGTACCGGCTCGGCCAGCACCCGGCCAAGCGCTTGAAGAAGAGGGACTTCTTCCGTCTGCGGCGGTTTCCCGCTCCCTACAGTCCTGATCTGTACGCAATACTCCCGGACAGCCTCATATGCCTGCTCGAAACTCAAGACTCCGGGTTCCGTTGCTATTGTCATGCTCACCGATTCTAGTCTATGCCAGCTCCCGCATTGTTTGCAGCCGTGCCTTTGACTGAATACAGTGGCGTTTTTTTGCGAAGGGGGATTAGGATCCGATCGCTGTTATGGCTTTCCTGGCGGAGCCGATCCAGGTTCTGCTTCCAAATAAGCCAGAGACCTTGAGCGCGTGAGGTGCGAAACGTCCGCCAACCGCAAGACCGCCGGGGAGTGGCGCGTAAAGTTCAATCGCAATTTGCGAGACCGGAACTTGCATTCCTTCAACCCGAGGTTTGTCTGCATACGTCAAGGATGCGATCACAAGGATTGGACCGCTATCATCGGCGATTGCGTTGAGAGGCTTGCGCCCGCTTGAAGCACCGGGCGCGAGCATCCGCATCAGGCTCTGATGAGCATCGCTGTAAAACCAGTTGAGAACACCTTTTTTGTTCTCAAACCAGGCAAATAACACTTGTTTGCCGCTCTCGGTTTTAGCTGTTTCAACCCCAAGAAATCCGGGCGTGTTCTTGAGCGCGCCAAGCAGATCTGGAATCCCACGCTCCTGCCGCGGCTGTGATTGTTGCCCAACGCCACTGAGGCTGAATATCGCCAATGCAAGAATCAGACAGCTTGCCAGCATGCGAAAGAAATGAATGCCTCTATCCACAATTTTCTCCTAGGTGTTGCAAGCTACCTGGAATGTTCCAGGAGTGACTGCAAGGCGGCAACATGAGCCAGGAACGCAGCGCGTCCGGTTTTCGTCAGCCGGTAGCGGCTTTGCGGGCGACGCCCTTCGAATCGCTTCTCCTCGCTTACATAACCGGCCTCCACAAGTTTTCCTAAGTGCGCCCCAAGGTTGCCATTCGTTGTATCGATCGATTTCTGGAACTCGGCGAACGTTACCCATTCGGCAGGCAGCAACTGCGCGATCACGCCCAGGCGCACTTTAGATAACAGCAGTTCGTCCATTTGTTCCTTCCAGCGCCAGAACCAACCCCGGCCCAACAAAACCCAGCGCCCATCCCAAAGCCAGCATGCCGTCAAACCAACCGGGAATGTGGCCGGCAGCAGCGCTTGCCGCGACCATCATCGCGCCGCCGATCCATAATGGCCTGCTGGACTGAATGCCCACGACCAGTAATGCAATACCAAACCCGATACACCAGAACAAGGCCATTGCCCGAAAAGGGACAACGGTGTCTTGCGCCGTCAGATTGACCAGCATCAGGACCCCGAAGACGACCCAGAACACCACTCCAGCGTTGCTGTCGACCAGGGTCTTACGTTCCACCAGACCGCGGCTCGCCGCCCAAACCGATACGACAATCGCCAGCACCATCAAGGGGAGCTGGAAAACTCTGTCACGCGGAACGGTCATTCCGGAGGCCGTGGCTTGATGCAGAGCATTGACAATGGTTCCGAACAGGCCCCAGGCAATAAGGGTGACCGGAGGAATATGCAGGCTACGGTCTGCGGTGCGAAGGATGCCGTGAACCCATTGCAGATGGTCCCGTGCTTCAGATGTTTCCATATTCGTAACTCCTTTAGTCTATAAAACAGACTAATCTGTAAAAATACGTGTGTCAAGCCGTTCCTAACTCTGGAGTGTCGAAGCTTCCTAGGTTTGGCCGCCGATCTTGTTTTGGCCTGTTGAGAAGGGAGGTGCGCCGACGCAAAAGTCAATGTTATTGCAGGTTATTACGGTAACGTTGACCGCCCGGCGGTCTCGGCTTAGATTAACGTGACTCCTGACCCCCTATGCCAGGAGTGTGAGAAGAGGTCGCCGCCGAAATGACTGAGGCTTTTCGCGTTGGTTTTGTAAACCGCTGGGAACGCCGTGATCCGCGTACAGGATTGAACTATGCCAGCTTCCTGGTTCAGGCGCACATTTATGAGCCTGTGTACCGTTTGGCCGCGGGGTCAAATCGCATCCATCCGGTGCTGCTTGACTATCCTTTACAACAAGAGCCTGAGCAGGGTGGATTAGTGTATTCCGCCACAGTACGTAGGGGGGCCCGTTTTTCTGACGGCACCGAGCTCACCGCCGAGCATATCGCGGCATCTCTGGAGAAGACAGCAGCATTCAAGATCCAAGCCAGCGCAACCGCGCGCGGTGACCGAGTAGTTTTCAAATTGAAGCAGCCGAACGCCCGCTTTGAGCTTCTGCTGGCGCGTTTTGATAACTGCATCGTCCTGGAGCGTGGCCGTGAGTTTCTGGGTACCGGTCCGTACGTTCTTGCGCCCGACCCTCAGCCTGAATGCTTTCGCCTGGTGCGCAACCCATATTTCCCGGACAAGGTACGGCTCGCTGAAATCGAGTGCCGCGTCTATCCTCTGAGTCCTGACGGCCGCAGACAAAAGCTGCTGGCCGCGGTAAATCGCGGAGAAGTAGATTTTACCGAAGAGCTTGCGCGTGACGAACTCACACGCGTGGAGAAAATGAGAAAGTGCATTGACCTTGGCTACTGCACCTCCATGCTCTTTTTCAATACGGAAAAACCCGTGTTCCAGGATAACCGCGTGCGCCTGGCCTTTGCCGGAGCTATTGATCGCAAGGCCCTGGCTGCGCATTCTTATGCCAACGCGCTGGCGTTTGCCGCTACCGGCGCGCTGCCACCGGCGCTGGGCAGCTCGCCCGATCTCATCATGCATGACCTGGGCACGGCGCGCGATCTGCTAAACAAAGCCGGTGTCTCACCCGCAACACCTCTGGTGCTTGCCGTGATTCCTATTCCACGTCCGTATCTGCCGGAGCCGCGGGCAACGGCGGAGCTGGTGGTCGCGCAGTTAAGCCATCTAGGTTTCCGCGTTGAAATCCGGCAGCCGCGCGATCTGGCGGAATATCAGGACGTCTGCCGTCGCGGCGCCTACGACATGATGCTCTCCGGCTGGATCCCGGACACCGCCGACTCCGTGGACTTCATGGAATCTCTAGTGGCGTCACACAGCGTGCCGGCAAACATCATCCAGGCCACGCGCGGCAGCAACCTCAGCCGCTGGCGCAATACCTCTATGGATGAAATGCTCCAGAAACAAAGGATCAACCCAGACCCTTCCAACTGGCGAAACATCTGTGACCTGCTGCGCAAAGAGGTCCCAATGTTCCCGCTGATGTACGGCCCACGCATCGCCGTAGTCTCCTGGCGGGCAAAAAATTTCCCCCGCGACTTCGGTTCCGGACCGTTTCTTTCACACGTGGAACTGCCGGAAAGCCACTCCGCTCGGCCGGGCGTAAGCGATTCGCAGGAAATCGCCGCACGAAAGGTGGCATTGCAGACGCTTAAGTCGTAAAGCGGTCAGTTTTACACGAGCGGATGACCTACACGGCTCTTTGGGTCGCCCATCCGAGCCCATTATCGAAAAATGCAGTCCATCGTCCGTGGCAGGACGTCCTTTCGCCATCAGAATAGCGCTCCAGAAAGTTCGCCACTTCCACGGAAGCAAGATATATGTTTGAACTTTGTTTTCAGGAGTGCCTGATGTTGAACGTTGTCGGATAATCTCAGGATTAGGAGATGCGTGGTTCGCCGTTTACGCTCTATGCTCCTTGCCCAACTGTGAAATCAGTTGGTCGAAGCGCGTTGGCAGTTCGAATAGTGGATATCGGTCGACTTCTGTCTTTGTTTCTGGTGAAAGCATCTTGATAAGACCGAGCCTGACCTCGACGTCATATTCCCCTAGGGCTTCGTCAAGCAACAAATAACCAATTTGCTTCAAGTCAATGTCATCTTCACGAAAGCCGGGGATATACAAGTAGACGCCCGCCGCTTTTCCGTTATCTAGGAGCGAGAATTGGACATCCTTTGGGTCAACGCGTTTACCTCTGAATTCTACTACGTTGGACAAAGATCGACGGGGGCGAAAAGCGGTCACTCGCCATCGGTCAAGTGTTGGTGCCGCATGCACTAGGGCGGATACTGACGGGAACGATCGCTTTATTCCACCGGCGCTGACAACAAATTCTCTTCTTGCCTCTCTCGGTCCGAATTCGAATGTGAGGTCCGGGTCAATTCTATGAAGCTCGGTTGCGAGCCGGTCAAACATTCTTTCCTGATCAGCCTCGAAATCAAACAGCTCTCCTTCATGCTGATTGAACCAATTCCAAAACTCTTGTTGAGGGGTCATCTTAGTCATTTTGGGGGTCCAAATTCCTTATCTGCGGCATTCTTGTAAATCTCGGCCTTCGGATTTGCGTCACGTATCCCGTTTATGGCGTTGCCCGAAGTCCCGCCCTGAGATTGGGCGCCGCCATTTTCGACGATGAGTTGCTGCTCCCTTCCACGTATTGCATCTGAATTTGTGGAAGATTTATCAAGTTTAGCTTGTCCATAGCCCTCCTCATTCATGTGGTGACCTGCATCTCTGGCCCCAACATTCTCCTCGGCGGTGGCGGTACCACTCGTTCTCCCAGAATATACCTTGCCTGTCTCTGAATTTGTCTTTTTGTAAGTTTGATACGTCTTGTCTTTTCCCTTTTCCGGTTTTTGAGGCGCCGGTGGCGGAGGGGGAGGAGGTACTGCTGGGGTCGATTGGGGCGACGTTGCAACGGTTCGTGGTGAAGGCTTGCTTTGGTGGTGCGCTGTTATCTTGTCGTATGCCCAACCAACGGCTATTCCCAAGCCTACCGCAGCCACCACCTGAACAGCTACCCCGAAGCCGACAATTACGATACCGCCTTCCAGCACACACCCGTCGGGGCAGTGCCCATCCCGATCAAACCGGGTTGTCGGAATGTTCCTTACGTAGCTGTAGAGATTGAGCGACTGTGGATCGACGAACTCCGCGTATGGAACAGCTGTGGCCCTCGCAGCCCAGTCCGGCGTGATGAACCGTCCTAGACCGTTGGAGTAATACCTGGCCCCGAAATAATCAAGTCCAGACTCGGGGTCCCGTTCTTTGCCGGTGAACTTGTAGTGGTTGGAATCGTTGGCGAGGAACTGCAATTCGCCGCCCCAGGGGTAAAAGTCGAATTCGGATTTGATGACGCCGGCTGAATCGGTAACGACCGACGCGGTCTTCAGGTGGTCAGAGAAGTAGTAAGAAACCGCGCCGCCGGGAAGATCTTTGCGGGCGACTCGCTCACCATCAAAGAAAACATATTCGGCGGTGAGATTGCCGCTCAGATCACTTTCTCCCACGATACCCGGCAACATATACCAATACAGTGTCCCGGGGCTGCCGTTGGTTTTCTCGACCCGGTTACCGTCGCCGTCATAGGTGTACGTAAACCCGCCGGCGCCAGTGACTCGATTCTCAACATCGTAGGTGTAATTGAGGCCGCTGGTGGCGTCGTGGGACATGTTGCCGGCAGCGTCATAGGTGTATCCGCCCTGCAACTGATTGTTTGCCGCAGCGGTCAGGCTCAGGTTTTCCGCTCCGCACTTGGTTACGGTTTTGGCCAGCAGGTTGCCCCAGGCGTCGTATCCGTAACTGTTGCCCCAGTACTCGGTCTTGCCGTTGACGGTGGTCGCGGTGCAGTTCGTGCCGGCATTCTGCGCCGAGGTCAGCCGGTTCAATGGGTCATACGTGAAGCTTTGGTTGCGGGTGTTGTCTTTGTAATTGGTGATGCCCCAGACGTTTCCATTGTCGCTGCCGCTGGTGCCGTTCCCGATGTGGAAGTCATATCCGATAGAGAAGACAGTCTGGCTGGGTGACGAAGCCGACATGTTGATCGGTTGCAAGCGCTTGTTGTAACTGAAACTATTGTTGATCCCGGCAAAGCTGCTGCTGTTGCCGTTGGTAAAGCCGGTGATAGCGCTGTCCGGACCGTAGTTTGTGCCGGTCACGTAGTTCGTCGTAGCGGGACATGTGTCCACACCAGGCGGACAGTCGCTTGATGTTGTGCTGACGCCCAGGGCCGAGACCACCCGGGAGGCTGAATCGACTGTGTACGTTATCACTTGGCCGCTGGGATAGGTTACTGAGGCGACTGAGCCGTCCAGGTTGTAACCATAACTCAGGGTCTTGCTCACGCCAGCAATCGTCCGTTGCTCGCTGGAAATGCGGCCCATATTGTCATAGTTGTAGCTGCCGCTGCCGGCCGGATCGGTCAGGCTGGAGAGATGTCCTTTGGCGTTTGTGCCCGCGTCATAGGCATAAGTCACAACCGGCGTGGTTAAAGGACACGACTGCGCCGTGTAAGCACGCCCAGTCACGCGATGCAACGAGTCATAGCAGAAGCTGATCGTGGTTGTAGCCGACCCGGTCTGGTTGGCCTGGGGCGAGGTCTTTTGCAACAGGTTGCCGTCGGAATCGTAATTGTAAGAGATGGTCCCTGACTCTGGGTTGTTCGCCGTTAGCAACTGCGAGAGTGAGTTGTACGTGAACAGCCGAGTGCGCCACTTGGTGCTGTCGCTGGGCGCCGAACCTTTCTGATCGACGCGAAGCAGATTCCCCAAAGTGTCGTACTGATAATCAGTTTCGTAATTCAATCCGGCGGGATCTTCCCAAACATTGGTCAGCCGCCCCAGAGCATCCGAACAGGCCTTGCGCTGCTTGCCGGCTTCATCGGTCGCGGTGGTGCAGTTACCCGTGTAGGCCACCGTGGCGATGCTGCCGTCCTGCTTGGTGGTTGTGGTGGCTCGGCCCAGAGCGTCATACAGCATCTGCGTGATTCCGTACGTTGGATCGCTCGAGTGGCTCGATCCCTGGTAGTAAGGGTTGGAAACTGCTGCCACATGGCCAACGGTGTTATAGGTAGTGTCCACAAGAGCAGTCCCGCTAGGTGTGAGGTGCTGCGTCTGAATGGGCCGGCCAAGGCCGTCAAACTTGGCGGTAAAGCTGTCGTAAACGCTTGCGGTAATCAGGTGCTGGCGCGTGACAGTCAGCGGATCGGGATAAGTAAAGATGGTCTGCCCGCCATCGGGATGGTTCCCTTGGGTGAGCCGCAGCATGTTGTCATAGGTGTATGTGTACTGCTGGCTGTTCTCGTCAGCGAAGCTGGTCAGCAGGCCGGTGTTGAAGTCGTAATTCCCGCTGATGACATGATGGACAACGGGTGTGCCTGAATCCGGCAGGTTGGTCTGAGTGACGTACGCTCCGGCGAAAGCCGATGAATATACGTAACTGGTAGTGTGATTCAGCGGATCAGTGCTGCTGGCCTTCATCCCGGTATCCAAGTATGTTGCCGTGCTGGAGACAGAGGAATTTGTGGTGTTCACCCAGTGGCTGGCGGTGGTTGCATTGCCGCGAATGCTGCCGCCCGCGGGCGGAGCCACCAGTTGCGTAGTGATGCCGGAAGAGATGACTGCGGTCTGGTCAAAAGCGAGAGTAGACTGCGCCACCTGGTTGCCGGCGCCGTCTTTGGTTGTGCTTGAGGTCACCAGTTCGAGGAAGTTGTTGCTCTTGTACGTGGCATTGTCCTGCCAGAGATAATGGTTGAGCGTGGAACGGACCAGCGTATTGGAAAAATCGTATTCGTCTTTTTGCATCAGGCTGCCCAGGATCACCGGCACAGGACCATCTGGGCCAGCCACAGTATTTCCGGTGTCCCATGTACTCACTACTTTGCTGCTGTGCCCGTCTGGCCAGGTGGAAGTGACTTGGATAGGGACTACGTTGGCGGCAGTCATACCGTCCGATCCCACAGGGTTTGCAATCCCGGCGTATTGCGTGGTGGTGGTTTTCAGCAGCGTTCCGCCATTGTGGGCGCCTTGGTAGTACTGCATCTGCGTGTCATAGAAGGAACATGACGCCCCTGCTACTGGGGTGGTGATGGTGTGCGCGGTATCATTCCCGTCCGGACTGGTGACGATTGTGGTACCGGAATAACTCCCTGAATTTGTACTGTATTGTCCTGAATAGTTGTATAAGAACGTGTGGCCCCCGGTGCCGTCATTCGCATCCACGGTGCGGGAGGTCACTTCCATGCTGACGGGAGTGCCGGCGCCGCACGTCTGCGGCCCTATCGCATAGGTGTAAGAAATAGAGCCCCCGGTGGGAAAGCCCAGACGGGTAACGTCCGCATAGTGGTCATAGCTGAAGGTCCACAGGGTAAGATCGGGCAGCACAAGCGCGGTTAAAAGCGAGCTATTGGCTGGCCCGTATTCCGTGCCTCCTTGGCCAAAAGACGTATAAATGCTGATGTTGGAGTAGCAGAATTTAAACGTCCTGGTGCCGCCGGACGGTCCGGGAATAGTCCAGGTCTTTGCGGTGGCCGTTCCTGACGGACAATTGGAGAGATCGGATGTGACCGTGCTGTACGTATTGGGAGGCAGAGCGATAACCCGGCCCAAGGTATCCGTGTATCTTCCAGGTTGGATATCCATGGTGATTCGGTTGCCGTTGCTGTCCGTGACGTTACTAAGAAGTCCGTTGGAGTCATAAGTGAAGCGAGTGCCATTGGGCATAATGATGTTGTTGCCCGCCTGAAGAATCCCGCTGGCATCGAGCGCACGAGGTACGCTCCCACAACCGTAAGGTGAGCTCCCGTTTCCAAATGGGTGCGCGTTGCCATCGGGAGCAATGACGCTGCCGGACCAAGTGTAGGTCGGGGTAAAATCATTGGTTTCATTGCCCGGTTCCACACTACATTCGTTCGCTGGCGACCAATCCAAGCTGCTGATTGCATAAGCGCCTTGCATACCTACTATCGGCGACCACTGTGGCACGCAACCGGAGTTCGGGGGGCAACCCAGCAGGTTCACCTTGGATTGCCACTGCTTGGTGTTGGCAAGCACCGAAAAACTCAGATCAAGATTGCCACGTTGCGGAAACGAGACCAGTGGAATATGCAGCACCAGACCGCCATTGGTCATGCTGACGCTATCCAAGTCGCCGCCGTGCCAGGAGTCATAGGGCTTCATGCCCTGCTCTTCGTTTACGTTGGTCTGCGCGAAAGTGGAAACACTACCCGCCAGAAGGACTGCCAGCAACATCCACAGCTTGCGTGGGTTCATTCACTTCCTCCGTACATCAGCCGAAAAAACGTACCACGCGGGAGATAGTAAAGCAAGTATAAAGCGAAAATAAAACGAATTACTGATTTTATTTAACCAAGCGGCAAACCGGGAAGCAGGAGCGTATACCCCTTTGGGAGGGAATGAGATCACGTAGTGATTCGTGGGGGTATTCGTATCGCTCAAATAACAAGGGCGGCCAACCGGCCGCCCTCAGGAAATATATACACGCGGAACTATTTCACTTTTGTCCCATCCCAAGAAACATGACTTTGACTTCGCTGACGTGAACGCCGTTCGGGTCGATTTGAAGGTATTTGTTCAGAGCGTCCGCGGTACCGGGTGGGACCGTCTGCTTGCCGTTTTCCATTTTTCCGGTCTTATACAGGGCCGCGCCCTTGAAGAACCAGGCTTCGGCTTTGGTGGCGTCGGTGGCAATGGATTTATCACAGGCCGCGGCGGCGTCAGCAAATTTGCCGCCGTTGAATTCCACCGCACAAAGGTTGTAGTAGGCAATCGCGGGGTTAGGATCGATCTCCGCGGCTTTCTTAAAAGAAGCGATGGCCCCATCCACGTTTTCCAGGCTCAAATAGGCATTGCCCTGGGAAGTCAGCATACGGCCCACGCCGGACTTGGCCGCTGCCGGAGTTGAGTTGGGGTTCTTTGGGTCTGGTGGGACGCTCCCGGAGACCAACGCCTGGCCAACCTCAATTCCTTTCGCATAAGTCTTGACTGCGTCTTGAAATTCGCGTGAATTTTTTTGCGCGTCACCCAGTGCTTTGTAAAACTCCCACCGATTAGTATCGGGAGCAGCGGCGATCAACTGCTTCAGCGCGCCTTCAGCCCCGGACCAGTTCTGTGCCTGCATGGCCGTCTGGGCCTGGCTAATCAAAGTATTCAAGCCGGCAAGCTTGTCGTTGTCTGCTTTGATCTTGGCTAATTCTTCCTTGGTGAGTTTTGGGGGAGCCTTGTCGGCTGACATTCCAGCGACGGCGCTGGCCAGGTCACCCGCCTGGGAATCCTTGGTGATATCAATCGTGATCTTCGGGATGTCCGAGCTTGCGCCAGGGAATATACCGGTGATTCGTTTGAAGAGTTTTTCTCCGCTTCCGCTCACCACCTGGATTTCATAGTTGCCGTATGGAACGCCGATGATAGAAAATTTTCCTAACTTGTCGGTCTTGTCCTTGAGCACTTTTCCGCTATCCGTGTTGGTGAAAATGATCTGGACGCCGGCCAAAGGCTGTCCTTCCTGGCTAACCGTGCCCTCGACGGGCGCTCCGATAGTTTGTGACCACGCCGCCGAAGAGGCGAGCGTGAGTAGACCAATAGCCAGCGCAAGAATAATCCTGTTTCTCTTCATTGTTGCCATGCCTCCGGTATGACTGAGGAAATGCGATTTTGCGATGCAAATTATAGCCGGCGAATCCCGGCAAAGCAGGCCAAATCCAACTGCAAGACCCGTTCTTGCTCTGCGTGAAAAAGCGTTGCTCCCAAACAGGCGGCTGCTTTTAGGCCGCCGCTCCTGGTGGTTGCGTCCTGTCTATTTTTTCTTGCCGCCCTTGTCTTTGAAAGAAGTTTCCATCTTGGCGCCAATGCCTTCGAGCATTGCCTTAACATCGCTGGCGTGCCCGCCTTCAGGCGCCAGTTCCAGGTATTTGTTCAGCGCCTCTTTGGTCCCTACTGGCACGATCAAGTGACCGCTTGGGTCCAGCTTGCCATCACTCATCCCGATCAAGACCGATCCTTTGATGAAGTAAGCGTCAGCTTTAGCGGGATCGGCGGCGATGGCTTTATCGCACGCAGCGCCCGCAGCTTGCATGTTGCCTGTGTTGTACTGGATAGCGCAGAGATTGAAAAATGCCGTTCCCGGATTCGGGTCCATTTCCGCGGACTTGGTCAACGCGGCAATGGCTTCAGGCTGTTTGTTCAGCTTGAGGTAAGAATTGCCCTCCGCACCCAGCATCTGCCCAATTCCTGCTTTGGCTTTGGCTGGATCAGGAGCGGAACCGCCGCCGGCGGCCTTTCCCGCGGCAGCTTCTTGCGCAATCTGAATGCCTTTTTCGTACGAGTCAACGGATTCCTGGTATTTCTTCAGGTTCATCTGTATACCACCCAGGGCCTGGTAAAACTCCCATCGGGGCTCAACGGTAACCATTTGAGTGAGTGCGGTCTCAGCATCCGCCCAGTTTTGCGCCGCTTTGGCTGTGTTGTACAGGTTGATGAGCGCGTTCATGTTCGTAGCTTTGGCATTCTCGGCCTTGATTTTTTCAATCTGCTCTTTGGTGACCTTGGGCTGCCCGCCTGCCGTGCCTCCGGAAACTTCAATCGACAGATCGTCTACCGCGCCCCCTTCCCCCATGACGCGGGCTTGTTTCTTAAAAAGCTTATCGCCGGCCTCACTGATGATTTCTTCCTCGTAGTCACCGAAAGTGATACCTACACCCGAGAACGAGCCGTCTTTATCAGTCTTCATCTTGTAGGTTTTACCGGTGCCCAAGCTGGTGAGAACCACCTGAGCATTGGCAAGAGGTTTTCCTCCTTCGGTAATCGTTCCCTTTATCTTCCCAGAAGTAGCCTGGGACCATGCCGTTCCCGCCCCCATCGCCAACAGCAGGGCCGCCGTCACTATGTAAATCAGTCTCGTCTTCATGGTTGTTGCGCCTCCGGCCTAAACTTGGTTTCCTAATTCTATGTTCTATGAGTCGCTGGCTGCTCTAAATAGGGAATGGGATCATTGGCCTTTGTTTCCTCAAAAGCCCGCTGGCGCAGCACACAGCTCTCACAAACCCCGCAGGCTTTATCTTCACGGCTATAGCATGACCACGTCAAATCGAAGGGGGCGTCCAACTCCAGCCCCAGCTTTACAATCTCCGCTTTGCGCAGCGCGATCAGCGGAGTGACGATCCCAATTTTACCTTCCCGCGTCCCCGCTTTCACCACTTCATTAAACGCCCGATAATACGCCGGACGGCAGTCGGGATATCCTGAGCTGTCCTGCTCCACCGCGCCGATATAGATTTTATCTGCATCCAGCACCTCAGCCCAGCTTACGGCGGCGGCCAGAAAATGCGCGTTGCGGAAAGGCACATACGTTACCGGGACGTCACCCGCGCCAATTTTCTCTCCTGCTTCCGGCACATGGATCTCCGTGTCAGTCAGCGCCGACCCGCCAATGATGCTCAGCGCCTCATTCCTGATCACCAGCCGCTTCTTGATGCCCAGGCGATCACAGATGTGCTCAAACGACTGGCGCTCCCGCTCTTCCGTCCGCTGGCCGTAGCTGACGTGCAGAGCGGCAGCTATGGTATCGCGAACGGCCAGCGCCGCGCACACGCAGGAATCCATGCCTCCGCTCAAAAGCACTACGGACCGTGGTTTCTCACCGGCCAAAATACCGCCCTTCTGGTTTAGGATTCTTACCCTTTTTGATGGTCCGCAGCCCTGAATAGCTGCCCTGTTTATTTAACAATTATCGCAAAACTTATGCGTTGAAGCAGGGTTTACGCGGCGCTCCGGTTACACGCCTTTGGTCGACGGCTCCCAGATGAACTTGTGGATCTGCAACCCCAGCCGGACATTGAGTCTATCTTCCAGGATCCATTCCGTCAGCAGGCGCGGATCAAGCTGGCAGTTGGAAGCGTCACGTTCAGCACTCGGTTTTTTCACAAACGCAGGAGAGAAAATCACATCGCGCACCTTGTTCTCAAGTCTTTGTTCCAGCGTGAAATCGCGGGCAAACTCGTAGTCTTTGCGGTCAGCCAGGACGAACTTGATTTCATCTTGATTGGTGAGCGCTTTCAAGTTGTCCATGCGGAACGATCCACCTTCCCCCGAGCCAGGACACTTCACATCCACGATCTTGTGCACAGCTTGAGGAACACCTTCAAGAGGACGCTCCCCGCTGGTCTCAAGTAAGAGGGTGTATCCGCGCGCCAGCAAGCGCTCCATCAGCGGCAGAAGTTCGCGCTCTTGCAGCATGGGCTCGCCGCCGGTGACCTCAACCAGTCCAGCGGGGGCCAGCTTGCCGACTTCATGCTCCACTTCTTCCGCCGTCATTTTCTTGCCGCCGGTAAAAGTATATTCGCTGTCACACCATGTGCAGCGCAAGTTGCAAGCTGCCAGCCGCACAAAGGTACAAGGAACGCCGGCAAAAGACGATTCGCCCTGGATTGACCGGTAAATTTCAATGATCTGCATGAAAGAAGCAAATAGCAATTTGCAAATAGCAATTAGCCAGGGCTGCTTGATGTTCGCTGTAATCTCAGCGCTGACCCGCCTCGTGTGTCATTTTTCGTTTTCCGCGTAACCCGCTCAGGCCAATTGCTAGTTGCTAATTGCCAGTTGCTGATCATTCCGAATATCGCGCCGTAGTGGTATCGGTTTCCCAGATGGTGACATCTTTGACCGCGACCCGGCCGCCGGTCACCGACTTCAGCCGCACGCCCGCCTCGTCGTAAAAATATTTGGCAATGTTCTCGGCGGACGGATTCAACTCTTTGAACGGCTCAATGTCATTGAGCATCTGGTGGTCCAGCCGGTCAATCACGTGCTTCATGACTTCTTTCAGGTCCTTGAAATCAAGCAGCAGCCCGGCCTTGTCCAGCGCGGCGCCGCGCAGCGTGACCCGGACCTTGTAATTATGCCCGTGCGGGTTTTCGCACTTGCCTTTGTAGTTGCGCAGGTAATGTCCCGCGGCAAACGAATCTTCCACTGTTACCTCGTACATCCACTCCCCTTATGCGTTCAGGCACATGGCCGCTATCTTCACATATTGTAAATGCCAGGGTTGCAAGCGGAAAGCGAGATGGTGGCAGCGAAGCGGCGCCATGAAAGAGCTATGCGCTTGTTTTCAAGAAAGCGACTCGGGTTTATCAGGAGCCTGAATTTCATTGACATGGCGAATAAAAAGCGATATATTGCGCCAAGATTTTAGCTCCGGAAGTGTCATCGAGGGAGCGCAGAAGCTCAACATTGGCAAGGAGAAGGTAATGAAAATAACTCAGAACAGCTTATTACGGCGTGGTCTGCTGCTTGCAAGCATCGCTCTGATCATTGGCCCCGTTTGTCGCGCGCAGACAATCATAACCACGGTGTCCGATGTGTTGATCAAGAACCCTCTTTGGGTCGCGGTGAACCCGGGCAACAACAGGATTTACATTGCGAACGAGAACTCGCACATTCTCACCGTCCTGGACGGGGCCACCAACACGGTGAGTGCCAGCGTGTCGGCGGGAACATCGCCGCAAGCAATGGTGATCAATCCCGGGACCAACAAGATTTATGAATCCAGCACTGGACAAGTCACTGTCATCAACGGCGCAGCCAACACCGTGACCACCATCATCAACTTCGGCTTCGCCCAGCCCTCGGCTTTGGCCATCAATGGGACCACCAACCGGATTTGCGCGACCTTCGTCAACCCCAATAGTTTGGCGGTCATCGACGGCATTTCGGACACGGTCGTTGCAAACGTGCCCTTCGGGCTAACTCCGCTGGCCGTGGCGGTGAACGAAAGCACCAACAAGATCTACGTAACTACCGCGGACATACGCAGCGGTACCGCGGGCAACGTTACCGTAATGGACGGAACCACCAACGGCGTCACCGCGGTTGTGCCGGTGGGAGTTGCTCCTATTGCGCTTGCCGTGAACCCGGTCACAAATAAGATTTACGTAATCAACCAGGGCAGCAACAATGTTACGGTGATCGACGGGGCCACCAACCTCCCAGTCACTGTGACCACCGGTCTCTCTCCGGCGGCCGTTGCCATCAACCCTGCCAACAACAAAGTGTATGTCTCCAATGCTGATGACAACACGGTTACGGTGATTGACGGCAATACAAATACTACAACCGCGGTGCCTGTCGGGAACCGGCCCGCCGACCTGGTGGTGGCCTCTACCACCAACCTGGTCTACGTGCCCAACAGCTTCAGCAACAACATTACGGTGATCGACGGAACTACAAATGCCACGACCACGCTGGCTGATCCGAACGCGGATGACCCTTCTTTTGCCGCAGTGAATAATGCCACCGGCCGGGTCTATGTGACGAATGAAAGGAGCAATAACATTACGGTGATTGACGGGACCGTATCCCCCCCGCCACCACCAGGACCGCCGGGCCCACAAGGACCTCCAGGGCCGCAAGGTGATCCAGGACCTGCTGGGCCACAAGGGCCTATCGGACCTCAAGGACCTACGGGGCCAATCGGACCACAGGGTTTGACAGGGCTACAAGGACCTACAGGGCCTCAAGGCGCTCAAGGTCCACAGGGTTTTCAGGGGTTTATCGGACCAACCGGGCCGCAGGGTCCGATAGGACCGGCGGGCAGCCAAGCGTGGAACACCTATATACCGGCGGCGCTGGACAAAACTGTTGTTGCGTCGATTCTTACGCCGGGCAACAACATCGTTGTGACGCGAATCCAGGCGCAGGCGCTGTTGCCACCCGCGGGCTGCCGGACGAATGTAGCCTTGCAATTGAGCGACGGCACGGCAGCAGGTACGGTCACGCTGCCGCTGGCCACAGCCGCGAATGACAGTGGTGTTCTATCACTGAACTACACCGCAGCCACTCCGTTGAAGCTCTCCGTGCTTCCGCCGGCTGGATGCACAAATGTACCGCTATCGATCAACGTGGCAGTGCAGTACCACGGACGGTAACACCACACAGGGCGGGTGTGCTCCGCATCCGCCCCGTGGTCTGACTGAAAATTGCTGATCGGTAGCAGCTTTTCGCCCAGAGCTGCCGGGCTCGCCGTTGTGCGCCAAATATCCTCTGAGGCAAGATCGGATCGGGGGAGGCGCGAAGAGAAAATTTTGGGCAAAAGGACGCAGCTTGCGGAGTAGCAGTATCATAAACCCACCATGAGCCCGAACGTAACCGACCAATCCTTACAGCGCATCCGTAAATTCGTCGAAAAATATTGCCAGAAATCCGGCACCGTGACGCATCCTGATCCGGAAGTTACGGAAGCTGTGGTGCTGGGACTGGCACATCACCTGGATACGTTGGGCAAGCCGCTTTGTCCCTGCCGCTTTTATCCCAGCAAACAGGAAGAGATTAAGCACCGCACATGGATATGCGCGTGTGATGACATGCAGATCTATAAATATTGCCATTGCCTGCTCTTTGTGAACAAAGAAGGGCTGCCCATCACCGAGCATCTGCCGGAAGACCACGAAGGAAGAAAGACGTACGGGCTAGTGGAAGATCCTACTAAGGACAAAGGCTGCGCGCTGCGCAACCAAGCGGAAGAGCGCGAGAAGGAACGAAAAGAAAGGCCTTCTTAAAATTTAATTCGCAATCCAACAAAGAGCATCCCGCTTAGATCCGTTACTTCGTTGTTCAAGCTTTTCAAAGTTTAACCCAGCCTTTAGAACGACTTAGCCAGGGGCCTTGCCGGCTCACCCGTTGCGCACCCAAGTATCCGCTTGGAGGCAGCCCGATTGGGAAGGCCTACAGGGAAATTCCTGAGATTTGATGTTTTTGATAAAAAATTGAGGATTTCTTGAGGACTTTGCGCGGAGACTTTGCGTATTGTCACTAAGCGGCGACTTTCTTTTCGGCTCCGGAGTACCGTGCAGGCACAGATGCAGCGGATGGTTCGAAAGATTTAGGAGTACAGGAATGAGGTTTATGACCAGATTAACGGAAAGGCGTAAGGTTCCCCGTCCGGGAACCTTCCTGCGGGGCCGGGTTCTAATCAACTTGTCCGAAATTGCCACGCTGGACGCAGTGGTTTTAGAAGAAACTTTAGGGCAATTGCACCTCGCCTGAATCCTCTAGCGGGCGAGTGCCGTAGTTGCGATCCATAAGGCTGTACCAAGATCCGGCCGAACGCAATAAAGAGCTCGGCCGGATGCTGCTCAGGGGGGACCGCGGTGAACGGGAAGGAAGATTTGCTGGAAAAAGGTTTCGAACTGGCTCATTTCATTTTTCCCAGCCGGTCGGATGCCCTTTGTATTCTCACCGGGGCCATGAACAAACTCAAAGCCCAGCGCGGACGTGAGGACCGAAGGAGCTACTGGCGTGACAAGTACCTGAAGCGGGGAATCACCAGAATCACCCGTGAAGAATGTGACACGTTGCAGTGGCTTATTTTTTTTGAATCGGACCAGTACGAGAAAGCCCATGAGGCAAACGGTGCGCCAACCTTGAGGGACTTAGTGGTCCGCTACATCAAAAACCTGGTGCGGATGACTACGGCAATGTCTTCATTTCACGTGAATATTGGGCTGCACCGCCTGCTGCATAACTACAGCACGTCAGAAACGCAGCGCGTCTACGAAGCGGTGACCGACAAATATCCTGGCGCTGATGAATATCGCAGGGCCAAGGGCGTGCTCATGAGCAAACTTGAAAAACGCTTTGGCGCGTTGCTCAAGACCCTGAAGACACAGCACGGAGAACTCAGATTTGAGGCGCTTGCCGACCAGACCCCGTGGGCCGATCTGGTCAACGTGTGCCTTAAAGCTTTTACACCCTGGAGCACCGCCAAGACTTGCTTGGTGCCAACCAACTTTGATCCCGCCCATAGGAGACTGCCATCGCACTTGTCGGGGAAAGGTCAGGAGAAGACCAGCCAGAACGAAGTAGAGATGAATCGGTGTCATGCGTTTATCGAGCCAGTCTGTTATGACCGGCTGATGCACGGGTTGTCCTTTAATCCGCCCGGCAAAATGCTGGCATTGCCAAGGTTTTTTATGGAAAACAACAATCATGAAAACACAGCGGACCAGCCGCCGAGAGCGTCCGGGCTTACCGCGGAAGAGCGTAAAGAAATTACCAACAGCATCAGCCATGAGGCTGAGCGCCGGCAGAAAGCTTCACCACAATCCCTGACAGTTCTTGTAGACGGTGTGGAGTGCGCGCGGCTGGATTTGACAAGGGCTACAGAACGCCAGTTTGACATTGAAGAGGGAGCTGAGCTGATCGAAGTCCGCACGGAAGACGACGGAGAGAGCCTTCTGCTGGCGGTCCACCCGGTCATGTACACAGAGTGGCTGGGCATCGCGCCTTCGCGCTTCGCCGTGCCGCTTAAGGGCGGCAAAGATCTGGTGCTGAGTGTGTCGAAAGGGAGAGAGGCAGCCGAAGGTCCGCGGTGCGCCACGGTGTCGGCAAGTTATCGCCCGAGTGCGCGGCTCTCCTGGTGGGGCAAGGCGGAATCTACGCCTGGTGGGCTGCGTTCCGTTCCGAAATTCGCTTTTATCTCGGCAGTGCTCATTGCGCTGGGTTGGATCTTGGGCTCGGTGGCCCATCGCGTTCCAACATTTCAGCTCTCAACTTCTGAAAGTGTGCAAGGTTTTCTGCCCAAGCAACAACCCACACCGTCACCACTGGCGGTGTCCAGGAATGCGCCGAACCTGATCGCCTTCTACACGCTTCTTCCAGACGACGTGCGCGTCCGTGGAGAGGGAGGTGCGGACGTGCCGTCCGTAATGGTGCCACAGCAACCAACGCTGCTGAACCTGGAACTACCGGTGGAGGCCGCGGACCAGCACAAAATATTCCGCGCAGCGCTCAAGTCATTTCTCAAGGAAAAAGAAATTCTCAGCGAGAACATCTTGACGGCGAAGCATAAGGCCTCCGGGCCGGTGGTCGTATTTTTATTGCCTTCGGTGTTTCTGGAAAGCAACGTGGATTATGTGGTCGATCTGCGCTGTAGAGGCGCGGCGGGCGAACTGGAAGAAGTAAACACCTATACCTTCCACGCAGTCCATGCCGTAAGAACAGATGATTAATCAAGGCTGTCCAGCTTAGGGCCTTATGCTGTGGGTTCACCGTATCTCATTGAAATTAAATGGTTTTAAGGAGCGGGGCTCGTTCAACTTTATTACAGGATTGCAATCTTGATCTTGCAGTACTCTGAAAGTGCCACGCTGGTTTTGCGGAATCAAGAGTAAAAGATACTAGAGAATTTTAAGCAAAGGACGAAGACGGCTTCGTTCTTAGTCGATGGGAACGAACAACTGGATCAGCGGGAGGGAAGTAAGATGACGAACGCAGCGGAGTGCGCTAACCGAGCAGGCCGGCATGCTTTTGGCTTAAATGAAGCCAAGACTGTGAAAGCATTGCGGAAACTCGCCGACGAAATAGAAGCCGGCACAGTTGCATTGCACAGCGTTACCACCTCATGCCATGCCGCTCATGAAGAGTTCACGGTCCGTGAGGTAGTGGTGGAAGTGCTTGAAGAATGCCCGGGAGTTGGGCCACGGGTGGTTAAAGAATAAGTCTGCCTTGGTTCCCTTGTGGGAAACTTGGCGACTGGCCGGAAATATACTTGCTCTTCGTGCTCAGGGCATAGCACAATGCCTTCTGATTTTTTCCGCCGTAGGAGGCAGTCATGAGCACAGCGCCTCGTCCCCATAGTGCGCACACACACGCAAGCAGCAAGCACCCAGCGGGGGCGGACGAGCAGGAGCCGGAAAAGCCACTCGACAAGGGACAGGTCAGCCAAGCCCTGTATGTGGCCATGGCCGGCGCCGTGGGCGGATTGCTGTTCTGGATGCTGGGTAAATATTCCGGGACAGTAACGTTTGCGGGGTGGCCGTGGTTCGGCCAGATTCCTGCCTTGATGTTTCTGGGCGCCATGGCCGGCCTGTTCGGAGTTTATCTGCTGACCTCATCCAGCTTGAACTCCATGCGGACGTATATCTTTGCCATCGTTTGCGGAGTGGTGTGGCAACCCATCATCAATACGGCCATGCAGTCGGTGGTCAACGCCACCGCCACCAAACATGTAGAAGAAGTCAGCACCCAAGCGGAACAGCTCAAGAGCAGTGCCGACAAGGGCAGCATCGCAGACGTTACCATAAGAGTAAACGCCACGGTACCGGCGGTCACCCAGGCCATTCAGCAACTGCCTGACGTGCAGGACGCCGGCAAGAAACAGGAGATCGTGGACAGCTCACAAAAAGCCATCAGCGCCTTGGAGGTGGCTGCCAACAAAGCTCCGAACTCCAGCATTGACGGCATCAAGCAGGTGGGTATTGCCGCCAGCACCGGAAACCACACCACCGTCAGCATCCATGCGGTGCAATCGCTGCGAACGATCGGCCTGGCTGCGGCCCATGAGCATCCTGAAGTTGCCAAGCTGACGGCTGATTCTCTTCAGGCGATTGCCAGCAGTAGCAATGATCCGTCCGTAAAGAGCGCCGTGGAGGCTTCACTCAAGGAACTGACAGTGGTAACCCAGAAGCCAATCGATCAGCCGCCCAGACGAATTGTCCAACCGACTCAACCCAAGTAGTCCGGAAGATCGCAACTGGCATTCCTTACCTGGGAGGGTTTGAAAACGCGTAACAAATCCCAACAAGTACGCTGGAAGCGAGGCATCCGAACCCCAGTCTAAGAAGGAAACGGTGCCGAGCAGCGGTGCGACTCCCTGCGTAAAATTCGCGATGGAGCCGAGTTATCTCAGACACATTCCATGATCCGTTCGGGAACAGAAACCGGTCCTTTTCCGGAAGCCGTGTCTGGACTTCATCAATCATGCTCTGGTACTGAAGGTTCGCGGCGGCTATTGAGAGTATGCCAATAACGAGTGGAGTTAGAAGAAGCGCCGTTCCCAACCACGAAGGCGCCGATGGTTTTCCTGAGTGTTGAGCGCTGCATCCTAGAACGAAGGCCAGCGCAATGACGAGTACCGGTCTTTCCAGGACTGCGCAATTTAAGGTTCCAAACGGTACAACCCCCTGGGACAGCGCCATCGTTAAAGGTTAGAATTTCTTTTGCCCACCGACGCTAAACTCGCACCCACCGATCGTATCTTTCTCCTGGATACCATGGCGTTTATCTTCCGCGCCTATCACGCCATGGCGCGGCAGCGGCCCATGTCCACCAAAACCGGCGTTCCCACCGCCGCGACCTTTGTCTTTGTGAACATGCTGCGCAAGCTGCGCGCGGACTTCAATCCTGAATATCTGGCCGCTGTGTTTGATATAGCTGGACCAACGTTTCGCGACGAGCAAGCCAAGGCCGTCACCTCTGTCCGCAGATTTGATCTCAAGACGCAAAGCTTCCAGGAGACGGCGTATCACGGCTACAAAGCCAATCGCAAGGAGATGCCGCTGGATCTGGTGCAGCAGGTGCCTTACATACGGCGCGCCTTGGAGGCATACCGCATTCCTATTCTGGAGCAGAAGGGCTTTGAGGCGGATGACGTGATCGGCACTCTGTCCCGCAAGGCGGCGGAGCAAAAGCACCAGGTCTTCGTCGTTTCCAGTGACAAGGACATGCTGCAACTGGTGAATGACAAGATCAGCGTCCTGAATCCGCCCAAAGACAATTTGATTTGCGATCCAGCCAAGGTGGAAGAAATTCTTGGCGTGCGGCCCGACCAGGTCATTGACGTGATGGCCTTGCGCGGAGATTCGGTCGATAACATTCCCGGCGCGCCGGGAATCGGCGACAAAGGCTCGGTCGAACTCATCAAGCGCTTTGGCACGCTGGAAAATGCGCTGGAGCATGCCGCTGAAGTCGAGAAAAAGACCTACCGCGAGTCCCTGCAAACCAACCAGGAGATGATCCTGTGGAGCAAGGGTCTGGTCACCATTGACCAGAACGTGAACATTGAACTTGATCTGCACAAAATGATTGCCGGCGAGCCCGATACCGATGCTCTGCGCTCTCTTTTCAGCGAACTTGAGTTCACCACGCTGCTTAAAGAGCTTGCCCCGGCCACAGAGGTGCGGGAGACGGATTATCGCGAGCTTAAAAGCGAAGACCTCAAAGAGTTGAGCCAAGCCAAAGCGCCGCTCGCCATCGCCTTTGAGTTTACGGCGCAGGCGCCAGTAGAAGCAGAAGAAGAGGAAGAAGCAGAAGGTGAACAAAAATCCGGCAACTTGCCGTTCACTCAGATGTCCTTGACCGCGGATACCGCGGATGCCGGACCAGCGCCGTTGAAGATTGCGCTCTCCGCTGAGCCGGGGAAAGCGTTCACCGCCTCACTGGATGGCGATGAGATTTCCGGCGACATCAAGCAGCTCCTGGCCAACGCGAAAATCCCCAAGGCAATGCATAACTACAAACTTGCACTGCGAGAGCTGGAGCGGCACGGTGTGGAACTGGCCGGCGTGCGCGATGAGCCCATGCTCTATTCCTATCTGATCAACCCGACGTATTCGAACCACTCGCTGGGGGAGATAACCGTCCGCAACTTCAATCGGAATTTTTCCAACTCACTGGCGGAAGCCGCGGACGTAACCGGCTCCGCAGCTTCACTCCTTCGCAAAGAAGTGGAGAGCGCCGGGCTGTTGCCGTTGTATGAGCAGATTGACCTCCCGCTCGTCCCGGTGCTGGCGCGCATGGAACATGCCGGTGTCAAGATTGATCTCAGCATCTTGGACGAGCTCTCCGTCCGGCTGGAAAAAGATTGTGACGCCAAGGCCCGTGACATCCACGCCAAAGCCGGAGTCACATTCAACATTAATTCGCCCAAGCAACTGGGGGACGTTCTCTTCAACCAGCTCAATCTGCCTAAGCCGGTGAAATACGGCAAAGGCAAAACTATCTCCACCGCCGTGGACGTGCTGGAGGAACTTTCGGCAACGCATGAAGTGCCGCGCCTGGTGCTGGAGTATCGCCAGCTCTCCAAGCTGAAGAGCACATACGTGGACGCTCTGCCCGCGCTTCTCAACCCCGCCACCAAGCGTCTGCACACCACATTCAACCAAACAGGTACGGCCACGGGACGGCTTTCCTCTACGAATCCGAATTTGCAGAACATTCCTATCCGCACCGAACTGGGCCGAGAGATCCGCGCGGCATTCATCGCCGAGCATGGGTACGTGCTGCTCTCTGCCGACTACTCGCAGATTGAGTTGCGACTGCTGGCCCATTTCTCAGAAGACCCGCTGTTGGTAGAGGCCTTCCAGCGCGGAGATGACATACACTCGCTGACCGCGTCCCAGGTCTTTGGCGTGCCGCCCATGCTGATTGACGCCGAGCATCGCCGTCGTGCCAAGGCCGTGAACTTCGGCATTGTGTATGGCCTCTCTCCTTTCGGATTGTCACAGCAGTTGGGCATCGAACAGCGCGAAGCGAAGAAATTCATCGATGCCTACTTTGAAAAATACAAAGGAGTCCGTACATTCATTGATCGCGTGCTGGAAGAGACCCGCCGTGATCAGTCAGTGAAGACGATGTTTGGCCGCGTGCGCCCCATTCCTGACATCAACAGCAAAAATGCGAACATGCGCGGCTTTGCCGAGCGCACCGCCGTGAACACGCCGCTCCAGGGCACCGCTGCGGACTTGATTAAGCTGGCCATGATCCGTATTGATGAAGAGCTGCTGGCGCGGAAGTTGCAATCACGCATGCTGCTCCAGGTGCATGACGACCTGCTATTCGAGGTGCCGCACAGTGAAGTCGAAATCATGCGCATGCTGGTGCGGGAGAAAATGGAAAACGCCCATGCGCTGAAAGTCCCGCTGCTGGTGGAGATGGGCGTGGGCCCGAACTGGAGAGATGTCGAATAGATTAGAGAGATTTCAGAGTCATTGTAACCCGTGTGGCACAGCCGCCCTCGGCTGTGCGCTTTCACAGGCGAGAGCGCCTGTGCCACGCGATTGTATAAGGTACAGATACTCCAGAACTGCTAGTGCACGGAGTTGTTGCGCGAAGCAGCTTCTTCCCAGTTTCGGCGGTTGCGGATGCGGTTGATACGCCGTGCGCGCCGATAGGGAATAACGTAACGACGGTACAGGTATTTCGATGAGTCCCATAGCATAGCGCTGACCAGCCATAAAGCGCAGAGCGCAAGGACCATCAGCACTATCTTGAGCACGGCAACGCCCAGATCAAGTCCCGCTCCCAGGAGAGGAGCAATCTTAGGAAGGAGCCACCAGGCAAGGACCGCCAAGCCAACTATAATCGCCGCTTTTTGCAGTCCTTTTCGCATTGCTGAACACCGGCAAGGCCAGTGCCTCACAGGACAAGAGAATCAATGCGCGGAATTTATTCCCAGCTTTTGCTCAATCACCGCTGCAATACTGTCGGCGATCCCGCGCACCATTTTTTCCGTCTCGGCTTCTACCATGACACGGGCCAGAGATTCAGTCCCGGAATAACGCACGTTCACGCGACCATTGCCGTTGAGTTGCTGCTCCGCGCACTGGATTGCGGCAACCACCTCGGGGACCTGGTCCAGAGGGCGTTTTTCTCGCACGCGGACATTTTTGATGGTCTGAGGAAAGACCTTCAGGCCGGAGACCAATTGGGCGATCGGCCGCGTGCTGGCGGCGAGAATGGCAAGCACACGCATGGCCGTGAGCATGCCATCACCGGTAGTGGCTTCGCGGGAGAGAATGATGTGGCCTGACTGCTCGCCGCCTAGCACTGCTCCAGATTTTTTCATTTCATCCAGGACGTATTTGTCGCCCACGGGCGCGCGCAACAACTTAATGTTGGATTCGCGCAGGGCAATTTCCAGGCCCATGTTGGACATGGTGGTGGCAACCACGGTGTTGTTGGCCAGGCTGCCGCGCTGTTTCATCTCGCACGCCAGCAGGAGCATGACGGCATCGCCGTTGACCACATTGCCACAGTGGTCGGTAAAAAGCGCGCGGTCCGCGTCGCCATCAAAGCAGATGCCCAGGTTAGCCTCACGGGCAATGACCTCCTGCCCAACAACTTCCGGATGCAGGGCGCCACAGTTCTCATTGATGTTGCGACCATTGGGAACAACATGGGTGTATTCCGCCTGGGCGCCGGAGCGGTTAAAGATTTCAGGAGCAATGGCGCTGGCTGCGCCGTTAGCGCAATCGACAACAATTTTGAGCCGCTCCGCTCCAGGTATGGCGCGAGCGAGCCCTTGGAGATAGAGCAGACGCAGCCGCGAATCCCCAGGCAGAGAAGAAATGGACGCTGCGGAGATGCTTTCAGCGGAAATGGATTCCAACAAAGAGAAAATCTCAGTCTCGATTTCCAGTTCAATTTCGTCCGCCAGCTTGTAACCGTTACCGCCAAAAACCTTAATGCCGTTGTCTTGCCAGGGATTGTGCGAGGCCGAGATCACCACTCCGGCAGAAAAGCCCTGCGTGTGCGCCAGATAAGCAATGGCCGGTGTGGGAACAACGCCCGCGCTTTCCACCTGAACCCCGGAATCACCGAGCCCCGCCGCAAGCACGCCGGCAATCCAGGCACTGGATTCACGCGTGTCCTGGCCGATGATGACGCGCTTGGGCCCGTCCGGCAGATGGTCGCCGAGTGCGCGGCCAATCGCGTAGACCGTTCTTTTGTCCAGGGGATATTCGCCGGCCACGCCGCGAATCCCATCCGTGCCAAAAAGTTTTCTCAAACGCGTTTCCTTAGTATTCATTCTACCGGACGCCAAAACCATCACTACCACAGAGAGCACGGAGGACCACACAGCCAGCTTTGGTCGATTTTCTTCCTTTGTGTTTCTTTGTGCCCTTTGTGGTTAATCTTTCCTGGCCGTTTTTACTTCAGCGGTAAAACTTCCTCTGGCCACACGCGCGGAAACCTGCTCTCCCGCTGTGAGCCGCGTTGCATCTTTGACCAGCGCGCCGCTCGAATCAAAGATCAACGCGTAACCGCGGTCCAGAATTTTTACCGGAGAGAGCGCGTCCAATTGTGCCGCCAGCCGCTCCACGCGTGCTCCATACTCAGCCAATCGTGCGCGGAAAGCGTTGCGAAGAGCTTCCGTGCCGGCGTCAAGCTGGCCGCGAGTGATGACCAGCGAGCGCTTGAAATCGAAATGGCGGACACGCGCAGCGGCAACATCCAAGCGGCGATGGTACTCGCGCAGCAGTCCTTGATAGTTTGCCGCCAGCCGATAGGCCAGTTCGTCCAGGCGTTGCGCGCGGCGGACCAGCACGTCCTGTATGCGGGCAAACGCACCGTGCTGGGCCAAGTCGTTGAACTGGCTCCTGGCCATGAGTAGCCGGTAGCGTGTGGCACGGGCCAGCCGCTGATGCAGATGGGCCAGGTGCTCCGCCAGACGGTGTTTGGATTCAATCACCAACTCGGCCGCGGCGGAAGGAGTAGGCGCGCGCAGGTCGGCGACAAAGTCAGCAATGGTGAAATCAGTTTCATGGCCGACGGCGGAGATCACCGGGATCGCGGAGGCAACGATGGCCCGCGCCAGCTTTTCATCGTTGAAGGCCGCCAGGTCTTCAACCGAGCCGCCACCGCGGGCAACAATAATGACGTCAACATTCTTGGCGCGGTTGAAATACTTGACTCCGGCAGCCACTTCCGCAGCCGCAGATTCACCCTGTACCTGTGCCGGATAAATCAGGATGCCAACACTCTCATGTCGTCGTGCCAGAATGTTGAGCATGTCATGCAGTGCGGCGCCGCGCGGCGAAGTCACCAGTCCAATGCGGCGCGGCAAAGGCGGAATTGGTTTCCGGCGCGAAGGATCGAACAAGCCTTCTTCCGCCAGCCGGGCTTTCAGCTGTTCAAAAGCCAATTGCAAAGCGCCGGCGCCCAGTGGCTCCAGAAATTCGGCGGAAAGCTGGAGTTCGCCGCGCGCATCATAAATAGTGACTCGTCCGCGGGCGATGATCTGCATGCCGTTGTCCGGACGGAAACGCAGCAGACGCGCCTGGCTGCGAAACATCACGATGCGCAGTTGCGCATCGCCGTCTTTGAGCGTGAAGTAGAGATGCCCGGACTCAGCAGGGCGGAAGTTGGAGATTTCGCCTTCCACCCAGACGTCGGTGTACCCGCGCTCCACGGTGGTGCGCACCGCGCTCACCAGGTCGGCCACGCGCCATATGCGGCGCGCCAGCGCCTGCTCGAAGGTAAACCCCAACTGGTCGTCAAAAGACATCTGCGGCAGTTTATCAGGAGAGCGCATGGAACAAGGATCGGCCTGATCTGTATTATGTCCCAGTGACACCGCCGATCCGCACGCCGCGTCTCACCCTGGTGCCGTCCACGCCCGCCCTTTTGCATCTGGAGATGGACGATCTCACGGGATTCGCAGCAGCCCTTGAGGCCGTTGTTCCCCAGGACTGGCCGCCGGGTGAATATGACCGTGACGCCATGGAATTTTTCCTGCAAAAGATGGCGGAAGGCGGAGATGCCGCGACCGGATGGTATGGCTGGTACGCGGTCCTGCGTGGAACAGAAAGCGAGCGCGCAAATCTTGTGGGAGGCGGCGGGTATCTGGGGCCGCCGGATGAAAACGGCTGCGTTGAGATAGGTTATTCCGTTTCCGAGCAATGGCGGGGCCAGGGTATTGCAGCCGAGATGGTTGCCGCCCTGGTGAAAAACGCATTTGCGCGAGGCGCGGCCAAGATTATTGCCCATACCCGGCCGGACAATCCCGGTTCGATTGCGGTGCTAAAGAACTGCGGTTTTCGCCCTGCCGTCAGCGCGGATCCGGCGGTGCTGGAATTCGAATATGTGGGGCTGCCGTAGCTGGAGTGTGCAGGCAGACCCGTTGTGAAGCTGGTTCATTTCTAGAAATGGCGCAGCAAAGAGTGGAATAATGTTTCTGTGAAAAGCACTGCCAAATCCGGTCTGTTCCGGCTCCTGCCGTCCGTTGATGATTCGTTGCGTCATCCCGCCATCACGTCTCTGGCTGAGCGTGAAGGCATGGCGCCCGTTACGGATGCGCTTCGCGGCGTATTGGCGAGGCTCCGTGAGGAAATCTCCATTGGCACACTTGCCAGTGAGGCATCTGTTCAGCTTGCGATCGCAAACCTGCCGGAAGCCGTGGTCCGCCAGGTTCGCAACGCAACGGAGTTTTCCCTTAAGCCGGTGATCAATGCCACCGGGGTCGTTCTGCATACCAATCTGGGACGCGCGCCGCTGGCGGAATCCGTGCTCCGGCGCATCAGTGAAGTCGCGGGCCGTTACTCCAACCTTGAATTTGACGTCGAGGCGGGTGGGCGTGGCAAGCGCGATGTCCACGTGGAGCGGCTGTTTTCGCGGTTGTTGAATCAGGAGGGCATCAACGGAATCCGCACCGTGGTGGTCAACAACTGCGCCGCGGCGGTCATGCTGGCGCTGAACAGCCTGGCGGAAGGTGGTGAGGTCATTGTCTCGCGGGGAGAGTTGGTGGAAATTGGCGGATCGTTCCGCGTGCCTGATGTTATGAATAAGTCCGGCGCGGTGCTGCGTGAGGTTGGCACCACCAATCGCACGCGCCTGGCTGACTACGAACGCGCCATCAATGACAAGACGCGCTTGTTGCTGCGCGTGCATCGCTCCAACTTTGCCATCATTGGTTTCACCGAGCAACCGTCCCTGGAAGAGCTTGCCGGCCTGGGGCACAAACACAATATCGCCGTCATGGAAGATCTTGGCGGCGGCGCTCTGCTGCCCTTGCGCACAATGGGCATCAACGAAAGTGGTGTGATGGAGAGTCTGCGCGCCGGCGTGGACCTGGTAACTTACAGCGGAGATAAAATGCTGGGCGGCCCGCAAGCCGGCATGCTCAGCGGCCGCGAAGAATTGATCAGGCGCGTGCGATCAAATCCCATGTTTCGCGCGTTGCGCGTGGACAAGCTGACCTATGCGGCCCTGGAAGCCACGTTGATGGAATACGTGCGCCAGAACCACGACGCTATTCCTTTTGCACGCATGATGCGTCTTTCCGCGGAACAAATCAAAACACGTGCTGAAGCTGTGCAAGCAAAACTTAAAACCGCGCGCCATCTGCAAACGGAGATCATTGCCGGCGAATCGCTGGTTGGTGGAGGATCGGCGCCGACCTCGACGTTGCCAACGTTCTTGCTTGCGGTGACGGCACGTTCGCTGAGCGCTGACGAGCTTGCTGCCCAGTTACGCCAGCACACCCCTCCGATTGTCACCCGTGTAGAAGACGGGCGCGTGCTGTTGGATCTCCGCACGGTATTTGCGAACGAAGAGGAAGAGCTCGCGCGGGCGCTGATTGAAACTGGCGGTTGATTCGAGCCGTCAGCAGTCAGCAATCAGCATTCGGACAAAACCAACATCTTTGCAACACGGAGGAACGGAGGTAACAGAGGCATTTGGATGCTTTTCTCCTGCTCCTCGGCTTCCTCCAGCGTATGCCAATTGTTTACACCATCGGTCATTCCACCCGCGACCTGGCGGATTTCTCTCGGGTGCTGCAAGCGCATCAGATCCGGTCGCTGGAAGACATTCGGGCTTATCCAGTATCTCGGCGTTACCCGCATTTCAACCGGGAACATCTGGAGTTGTGGCTGCCGGAAATCGGCTGCGACTATGTGTGGGAAAAAGACCTTGGTGGGCGAAGAAACAAGCAGATGCCGGCGGACGAATCACCCAACGTCGCTCTCAAGGACCCGTCTTTCCGCAATTATGCGGATTACATGCTGTCATCTCAGTTCGAGCAAGCGATTGATCGGCTGGTAGAGCGTGCAAAGAAAACGAACACGGTGATCATGTGTGCGGAGCATGTTTATTTTCGCTGCCATCGCATGCTGGTGTCAGACTACCTGGTAAGCCGCGGACACACCGTGCTGCACATAGCGGACGAGAAGCCGCCCCAGGCCCACACGTTGACCAATGAGGCGCGCGTGGTCGATGAACGGCTGGTTTATCGTGGGGACTACCTGCTATAAAGTGGAGACGTCCCAATGGCCAAGTCAAGCTTAGCAGCGCTGCTGAAGCGGTTGGACGAAGCGCGCACGCAGCACGGCTCTGTGAGCGAGCAGCACTATCTCCAGCTTCTCACTGCTGCCGGACGTGTCGATTTTGGAAAAGATGCGCCGTCTCTCATTCGCTTTCATGACGTATGCTTGTTCCTGCGTGCTTTTCCGCCGGGGCAACGAGTGTTGCTTCTAGCTGACCGGTTGCTCGCGGGATTCGAAAAGCGAGTGAAAGCAGCCCTGACCGCAGGCGCCGACGCGGACGCATTCGTCCCGGAAGAAGTTGCCGGGATTGCCGGAACGGTAGTTGAGGCTACATACAGCTATCCTATGGCGTGCTGGCTGGTGCAACACCACGCGCGGGCAATCTCCGTGGCGTGGGACCAGTTTGAGCGTGAAACCCAGCGGGCCTCCACCTGGCCCCGTTTTTTTCCCCTGATGGAAGAGGATTCTTTCACTGAGGCCAACGTTCCTTACCGGGAATGGCTTAAGGCCGCCTGCGGACGCCAAGACGAGCTTCCCTGGCTGGTCAAGTGCTTTCAGCGGCTGCCGTTGAGCGAAAAAGAAAAAGGAGAGTTGTACGATTCGCTCGAACTCCTGGTTCGCTGGGACATGGGTGGTTCGCCCGTTTCACGTACCGTAGCGCGGAGACCTGTAAAGCAGTTCTACTTCCACAGCAGGCCGCTGATCGTGCGGCGGCAAGTCTCACTCGCGGATGAACTGGCCAAGCCAGCCCTGCCGGTGAAAAAGCTTTCGCGGAAGCAGGCAGAAAAGATGCTTGATACCGTGAAGGAAACACTTGGGGTTCGCTATCGCGAGCTCTACGGCACCAGCAATGGCGATCCTGGTTGGGTCGTACAGTGCAGTGTGGGCCGTGGTGTGGAGATTCATCTTTGGGGCCTGGCCCCGCAGACGCGTCACCCACTGCGCGCGTACCTTGCGGGCTTCACGCTGAAAAATGGCGTGCCCATCAATTACTTTGAGGTACTCTCGCTCTTCGATTGGCTTGAGCTTGGCTTCAACACATTCCCCGCGTATCGCGACGGAGAAACTGCGTGGATTTACGCCCAGACCCTGCGCCTTCTACGCCAGATTTACGGGGTGAGAGTGATTTCGGTGTATCCATATCAGATCGGCGACGGCAATGAAGAAGCCATTGACTCCGGCGCTTTCTGGTTCTACCGCAAGCTGGGGTTCCGCTCCATGAACGCGGACTTGGAGCGGCTGGCGCTGGCCGAAGAAAAGAAAGTCCTGGCCAACCGCGCTTATCGCACCTCAGCACGAACGCTGCGGCGGCTGAGCAAGGCCCCTGTGGTTCATGAGATGCCGGGAGCCGAGGTGGGCGCATGGGACGGCTTTGCCATGCGCAACATTGGTTTTGCCCTGCAACGGCGCATGGCACGCGAGTTCGATGGCGATGCTGAAAAAATGCGCAAGGCTTGCATAGAGAAGATCGCCCGCGAGTTGAACGCTAAGCCGGAGCGGATGCGCGCGCATGAACAAAAAGCGTTTGCCGATTTCGCCATGGTGCTCAGCCTGGCCCCGGACTTGCCACGGTGGGCGCCCGAGGAAAAGGCAGGCGTCCTCGGCATCATCGCAGCCAGGGCCGGCAAGACAGAGCAGCGCTACATGCGGCTGTTACAGAAACACTATCGGCTGCGGAAAGCAATTCTGAGACTAGGCGCAAGTAGTGGAAAAACGGCCCTTTAGCCGCTCACCCTGCCCGCAGGCAAAGGCTCGGCGCTCTTCCAGCCAGATCTCGCACCCAAAAAATCCCTTGCAAGAACTTCAGGTTTCGGCGTTCCTCCTTCACTAAGCAGGAGAGAAGCCATGAGAGTCCGTCTCACGCTCGCCACCGTGGTAGCCCTTTTTTCGTTCTATGTCCTGATCGTTCTATGTCCTGATCGTTCTTCGGCCGCAAAGCGCCTCAGCCGGACAGCCCGCATCGGACAGCAGCCAGCTGCAAATCATCGCCAAAGACGGCACGGTAACGGGCTTTGTCCCGCTCAAGCACACCGCCATCAAGACAGAGATCAGCGGATTTGTTGCCCGCATTGAAGTGACGCAGGAGTATGAAAACATCCTGCCCGACGCGGTGGAAGCCGTCTATGTGTTTCCTCTGCCTCATGACAGCGCTGTGGATGGGATGACCATGAAGGTGGGCGACCGGGAGATTCAGGCGGTGATCAAAGAGCGCGAGGAAGCGCGCAAGATTTACGACGCGGCGCGCAGCGCCGGCCATATCGCGGCATTGCTGGACCAGGAGCGCCCCAATATCTTTACCCAGTCGGTGACGAACATTCCCCCAAACGGCAAGGTGCAGATCACGCTTTCTGTCATCGAGCTGTTGAAGTATGAAGCAGGCACATACGAGTTTGCTTTTCCCCTGGTGGTCGGCCCGCGTTACATCCCGGGCGCTTCCACGGCTCCAGCGGAGCAGGGCACCATGCCGAACACAAACCAGGTGCCGGATGCTTCCCACATTAGTCCGCCCGTGGCCGGCTTACATACGAACGGCATTCACGCCGGGCATGATGTTTCCATGGAAGTAACCCTGGCTGCGGGAGTCCCCGTGGGAGACGTGACTTCTACGTCGCACAAAATACTTGCGGACCGGACGGGGCCGGATTCCTTCCACGTTAAGCTTTTAGACGATCTCGTACTGCCCGACAAGGATTTTATTCTCAAGTACGAAGTCGCCGGTGCGGGTGTCGAAGACGCGGTGCTGACGCACTCTGACAAATCCGGCGGGTACTTTACGCTCATCCTCCAGCCGCCGGGCAAAGTCGCCGATGAAGCTGTGGTCCCGCGCCAGCTTATTTTCGTCGTAGACACCTCCGGGTCCATGTGGGGCTTCCCTCTGGAGACGGCCAAGAAGACCATCCTGCGCGCGCTGGACAACCTGCGCAAAGATGAGACCTTTAACCTGATCACTTTTTCCGGCGACACCAGAATTCTTTTCCCTGAGCCGGTGCCCGCGACCCCGGAAAACGTGGCCCAGGCCAAGCAAGTCCTGGCCGGTGCCTATGGCAGCGGTGGTACGGAGATGATGAAGGCCATACGCACCGCGTTGGGCGACGATGCCGGCGCCGGCAAGCCGATGGAAGCCGACCCGGTGCGCGTGGTCTGCTTTATGACCGATGGCTATGTGGGCAACGACGCGGACATTATCGCTGAAGTTAGAAAACATTCTGACGCACGCGTCTTTGCTTTCGGCATTGGCAAGTCAGTCAACCGGTTTCTTCTGAGCAAGATGTCAGAAGAAGGTCACGGTGAAGTTGAATTCGTTACCAGCCCCGCGGAGGCTGAGGCCGCAGCCGACCGGTTCTATGAACGCGTCCACTCGCCGGTGCTGATCGATATCGCCATCGACTGGAACGGCCTACCGGTAACCGATGTGTATCCCAAGAACGTGCGCGATCTGTTTTCTGCCAAGCCAATCATCATCACCGGGCGTTTCACCGGGGCCGCTCATGGCAAAATCCTGATCAAAGGCAGCCAGATAAGTGGCCCCTACAGCCGCGCCATTCCCGTGGATTTTTCTTTGAGCGCGGCAGACAAGGGTTCGACAAGTAACGCGGCGCTGGAAAAAATCTGGGCGCGCAACAAAGTGGAAGACCTGATGTCGCAAGACTGGGAAGGAATCCAGCGGGGAAATTCCAAATACAAGGCAGACATTGTCAAAGTTGGTTTGGAACACAGCCTGGCCACGCAGTACACATCGTTTGTTGCCGTAGAGGAAAAGACGGTCGTGCAGGACGGCAAGCCGGTGCGGATTGAAGTGCCGGTGGAACTGCCGCAAGGCGTTTCGTCGCTGGCGGTGCCGGGCGAGCAAGGAATTGACAGGTTACAAACGTTTGCGATGCTATCTCGGGCGCCAGCCAGCCCGGCGAAGGCGTATTCGTACAACGGCCGGGTCAACTCAACCGTAGAGGTCACCTCCGCTGCGCCCCTGATTGAGACCACTCAGGCCCAAGTCACCTCCACTCTTTCGGGCACTACTCTGAGCAACGCCGCCGAGGTTACTGAACCAAAAATTACTGACGCAAACAAGACCAAAGAAGACTACGGAGCAAGACAAAAGCCGGCGGAAGCAAAACTTAGCCCTGGTCTGCTCGCGTTATACCAATGCACTGTCCATCGTCGCACCAGCGCAACCGCGAATGGCTGCAAACCGGCCGTTGCGCCGATCAACGTCCAGGTCGAGCTTACAGCTACCAGTCCTGAGATCGCGCAGAAACTTTCACGCGCCGGGTTGAAGATTGCCAGCGGGGCAGGCACCACACAAATCACGGGAAGCATAAGCGCTTTCCAACTGAGATCGTTGGCGGAAATTGCGGAGGTGAAATCAGTATCGCAGAAGAACGACAAGTGAAATAACAATTCGAGGTGACAAAACAAAAGCAAACGGGGATGCCAACGCGCATCCCCATTTGTTTTTCCGGTTTCTCAACTTGCCTATCCAACCCCAGCCGGGGCTTATGAAACCTCTGCCCGCCATTGGAAGCAGAGAAGGTAGCCATCGGGATCGGTGAGATACAACTGCTTCATGCCATACGGCGCGACCTTTGGCTCCTTGGCGCTGATCCCCTTTTCCCGCAGATGGGCGTAAGCTCCGTCTACGTCGGGACATCCGAAATAGATGGCGGCGTCCTGGTGGGCGGCAATACGCGCGGGATCGGGAACCGAGGGGCGCTGGTCCTCATCGTACGCTGTGTTCAGCATGAGTTCCGCGCCATTCAGCCGGAGCAGTGCCCAATCGAACTGCGGCGCGGGCTTCCCATCTGTGCCAACGACTTCAAAGCCCAGCCCTTCGCAGTAAAACTTGATCGACGTTGGCATGTCGAACACGGAGAGCAACGGAGCAATGCCACGAACGTCAATCGCCATTTGGTCCTCGTAGCAACGCTTTAGTGAACTTCCACTGCCTGCTTGAGCCGGAAGTTGAGGGCCGATTCAGCCGGAAGCACGATGTCTTTGTTTCCGGTAAAGGCTGCTCCAGCGGTGCCTGCGCCGCCGCCAGCGAGCGCGCCAATGCCAGCACCCTTACCGCCGCCAGCCAACGCGCCAATCAGCGCTCCGGCGCCCGCTCCACCGGCGATGAATCCGGTTGACCGCTTGCCTTTGCCCTTGAGAGAACGCGCCACCATGCTGGTGTGAATGGTGGTTTCCTTGCCGTTAATGGTAACGGAATTCAGTCTCACTTCCAGCAGGGCCCCGCCTTTGAAATGGCCCATGCCTTTGGCATCCACCACGGTACCCCGGGCAGAAGCGCCCTGTTCAATGACGGTCTTGCCTTCCACCGCGATCGGTTCAGCCACGGTAGCGGAGAAACTCTGGCCGGTAGTGCTGCTTTTTGAGCTGAGAGTCTCGCCCAGTCGGACAGTGATCTCGGTTCCTTCAGGGATGGTAATCGTTTGTGCGACGGGTTTGGTCTCTGTGCCCTTATCGGGAGTACCGCCGCCACCACCGCCACCTGTGCCACCACTACCGCCGCCGGTTGCAGCACTGGAGCTATCGGAAGAGGCCGGCGCACTGGATTTGTTGCAGGCCATCAGGAAAGACAGCGCAAATAGCGCCAAGATACACAACAAAGATTTCGCTTTCAAGCAAACCCCCTTAATGACACCTGGATGGTGTTCTGGAAATTATAGCCTTTGCGGTGGGTCCCCACTGAGCGATCTTGGCCACAATCCCAGCTCAAATTCCAATGCCCTAGCCAAGCCTGGGCAGGACCACAAAAAGCCTTGCCTTTCAACCATATAGATCCATGTGAGCCGGAAGGGGTGCCTGATCCCATATTCATAGGCCCCTCGAAAATCAGGAGACGCCGAGCTGCTTGCTCGCTGCTATTTTTCTTCACCCACAGCCGCGTCCACGACTGGCTGAACTTTCGCTTCCGGCTGCGCCTCCGCGATTCCATTCACTGCTGTCAGCTTCTCAAGAAACCTCTTGGAATTAAGCAGTGGACGCGCCAGGCTGGGGTTGTAGCCCGTCCATTCCGATTCCGGTTCACGCTGGAAGTGGGCGCGCATGCTCTCCATTTTGGAGTCCAGATCGTCCAGATAGTGCAGCATGAGTGCTTCAGGGAACATGGGCATCTTGGGGCTGCCGAACTCATATTTGCCGTGATGGCTGATGATCAGGTGCTCAATCAGGATTTTGTATTCGCCGGGGAAGCCGGGGACCTGGGCAAGCTTTTCATGCAGCATTTCCAGTTCAATGATCATGTGCCCCAGGAGCTGTCCGCGTGTGGTGTAGGTGAAGGACCGCGCAAAGCTCAGCTCATGCACTTTGCCGATGTCATGCAGAAACGCGCCGGTCAGCAGCAGGTCACGATTAATCGTTTCCGGATAGTTGCGGCAGGCCAGATCGCACAACTGGAAGAGCGAAACCACATGGTCCAGCAAGCCGCCGATAAAGGCATGGTGCAGAGTTTTGGCGGCAGGGGCGTTCTTGTAAGCGTGCTCGATTTGCGGATCGGCCATGAACACTTTTAGCAACGCGTTCAAATGGGGATCACGCACGCTCTCCACAAATTCACCCAGAGTTCGCCAGAGCACATCTACGTCTTTGGTAGTGCGGGGCAGGTAGTCGCTAAAGTCGACTTCGGATTCCTCCATGGATCGCACCTTGTGCAGGGTCAACTGGAAGCGGCCGTTAAACTTGTTGATCAGGCCGCGAACTTTGACGAAGTCGTCCTGCTCAAAGCAATCGATGTGGTCAGTGACGTTGTCCCACATCTTTGCGTCGAGGTGACCAGTGCGGTCCGCCAGCGTGAGCGCCAGGTAGAGTTCACCGTTCTTTTTCGGCTTGGCTTGCTTGGAAACCACGACGAAAGAAGTCGTGATTACCTGGTTTTCAAAGCGAGAAGCATCAGCAATGTAAAAATCTTTCATGGATTTTCCGCGAGAGCTTCATCTTACTACTTTGCGCGAATCGCAGTGTGGAAACTCAATAAGGAATGGGCTCGGTTTTCCAGCGATCGTATATTCTGGCCCCGGTGAATATTTCAAACAGGCTGGCATCGAGTTCACCTTGCTTGACGGAAAGTTCCAGAATTTCCAGCGCGCGCTCAACGGAAACCGCTTTTTTGTAAGGACGGTCGGCGGCGGCCAGCGCGTCAAAGATATCGGAGATGGTCATCATCCGCGTCTGCACCGGGATCTCCGGAGCGGCGAGCTTATAAGGATATCCAGTGCCTTTCAAGTTTTCATGGTGCGCGCGGGCAATTTCCGGCACGTTGCGTAATTCGTTGGTCCATGGGATCCGTTGCAGAAAGCTGACGGTGTGCAGCACGTGGGCCTCAATCTGCAAGCGTTCTTCTTCATCCAGCGAACCCTGGCGGATGGACAGCATCTGCACTTCAGCGGGAGTAAGCAACTGCCTCTTCTCGCCCTCGACGTCTTCATATTGAAGGCCGCCGATCTTCAAAAGGCGCCCAAAGTTGCCTTCCGGCAGCACCGTGGGCTCATTGGCCGCGATGATGGCCTGAAGATATTCATCCAGCTCACTGAGCTGGCCGGCCAGTTTGCTGTCAAAGTCTTTCTGTGCCGCCAGAAATTCTTCGCGGCCTTTCTCCATGAGGTACTTGATCTTGGATTTGAGGATTTCACTCTCAACCGCGCGCTTGACCAGGCTGAACCTCTGCTTGATTACGTCCAGTTGCGCGGGATAAAGCTTTTTTGCTTTGACCAGGACTTCTTCGCGCACACCTACTTTTCCAAAATCATGCAACAGGCTGGCGTAGCGGATCTCGCGCATCTGGTCGCGGGAAAAGCGGACGCCGGCGTATAGACCGCTATCATTGCGGTCCACGGCCTCCGCCAACGCGACAGTAAGATTGGCCACACGGAAAGAGTGGCCGGAGGTGGCAGGATCGCGCGTTTCAATCGCGCTCACAGACGCGCGCACAAAGCCTTCAAACAGACGATGGATAGAGTCATACAACTGGCTGTTCTCCAGCGCCACCGCGGCTTGGCCGGCGAGCGAGAGCACAATGTCACGTTGCCGCGGCGTGTACGGCAGCACCTGCGCTTCCACGGCTTCAGGCGAGTTGAGTATGGCCCTGGAATCACGCTTGGCATTGATCAACTGCAAGACCGCGATGATCTTGTCCTTCTGGTTGCGGATGGGCACGGCCAGAATGGATTTAGTCCGATAGCCTGAATCCTCATCAAACTTACGGTTGATGGCGTAAGGAGCGTCAGCCGGAAGACTGTACGCATCTTCGATATTGATGATCTCTCCGGTAAGAGCCACGTATCCGGCAATGGAATTCTCGTCGATCTTTACCGGCACTTCACGAAACGGCACTGAGACCGTGTCATTCTGCGCCAGCTTGAAGCGCAGTTGTTCGTGGAGAGCTTCCTCCGGAGGCGGCTTGTCCGGCGGATCAGGGCCATACCACAAGGACTCGTGCGGTTGTCCGGGGCTGGTCTCCACCAGGTAGACGGAGCCCGCGTCACTGCCGGTAAATTCCCGCGACTTGGTCAGGATCATCTCCAGAAGTTTTGCCGGATCGTGCTCGGCGGAGAGCGCTATCCCAATCTTGTTCAGCTCATGGATCTCCTGGCTGGCCCCGGCCAGACGCTGGTTGACCTCATGGCGGGTGAAGACCAGGTGAATGTGGTCGAGCGCGTTGTCCACCATGCGGTCCAGCAGCGTCTCTGGGACGTCCGGCGGGAAGTAGGCATAAACGGCGCCGTCATTGCGCGGGTCCCGGAACTTCATACTGCTCAAGGCCAGGACGCGCGTGTTAGGAACGCGCAACTGGTTGTAATATTTCTCAACCAGCTCTTCCTTGGAAACCAGCACGATGCGCTCTGCTTCCGGGTACTCACGCGCCGCTTTTTCAAAAGACAGACGGCGAAAGCGCTGCACTCCGGCAAAATATTTTTTGGCAATGGGGTCGTCGTCAAAATAGGCAACGATGGGCAGAGCATGCATGCCCGGTGTTTCGCGTCGCTTTGGAAGGACGACAGAGCTCATTCAGTGACTGGCAAGAAAGGAAGTTCGCCCGCCGATTGCGCAGAAACAAAGATTAAGGATACAAGTACAGGATATTACCAAATTGGCCCAGGTGGGAAACGGATTTGCTTACTTCAGTACCTCACCGCGCTTCGGCCAGGGGAGAAGCTCCTGTCTCCTCGGCAGTTTTTTCCTGTTTATGCTACCGGAGACTTAAACCTTTCTTACGGTACGCCGATATTCCTTGGTACACGGCCAGACGGACTTATCATCTTGCCAGAAAAACACTCGAGAAAACTGTGATCAATCATAAAAATTCCCCGGATGACGCGTCCTCTCCACGGTGCCGAAAATGCAAGAGCGCCCTTGAATTCCATATTGACGAAACTCCCTTGGACCGATTCGGGCAGTTTGTTCGCGTTGGCTGTGCTGAGCCGCATTGCGGCCACGTGGACTGGTATAAGGAAGCTGAGTTCGCATCAGCCGCCCGTTCGTCAAATGCTCTGTCTGACGGTACGGGCGAAGTTTGGGTGCATGACATAATTCTCGGCCTGAGCTTCAAGCAGACTGACGACCGGGTTTAAGGCGACAGGGTGGGCCTGCTGCCGAAATCCCAAAGCGCGAGGCTCTATAGCAACAAAGAGATTGGGGGATATCGGCGGCTATTGTGAGGGCTTAGTAAGCCTAGGCACTCGAGTGCAAGCCACACGCACGAACTTTGTGCGTTTCCGGGAAAATTCCCTGATACTGCATGGCAGAGGGACACGGTATCGGGGTCCTTCCACTCCCACTCGCTCGCTGCGCTCGTTCGTGGTCGGTCAGGATGACAGGGTGTTGGATGAAATGCCTAGGAAATAGCCCCCACGGCGCATCGGACTCCCCCCACAGCTCTAGCTATCCCCCAGCACAATATTTGGATCGGCCCGGTGGAATTGTTCTACCCGTTCATTCCCATGATCGGCGAACCAGGTGTGCCACGCGGCAGCGTCATTGCCAAGCGGCTCACCGGTAATTTCACGCAGCGCCTGGAAAGCCCAGCCCTGTGTGGGTGCGCTGGCTGGGCCGTCGCCGGAAATTTCAATCAGCCCGGGCACGGCTTGCATCCGTTGCTCGCGGGTCATCATGCCGGCCCTGGCCAGGCTGGCTGCACATCGCTGGCGGACGTTCATGGAAGGGTCGTTGCGGAGCACTTCAAGAAAATCTGGAATGGTATCGTCACTGCCCAGAAGGGACAGCCCTTCAAGGGCCCAGTAGCGTGTGCCTTCGTCGGCATCATGGGCCCAATTTTTCAGGGTTGCGTGGATGCGGCTGCTATCCACGCCCCGGTTGCCCAGCATGCCCAGCATGTAGGAATCAAACCCGCGGTTTCCTATGTGTGCTGGAGCGTCATTGATGAGCTTGTCAGCGGAGGCGGAATTTTTCTCTAAACCAAAGATCGTCAAATCCACTTCCATGGCCGCGCTGCGTGCGCGCAGGTCGCTGGAGTTGCGCGCCGCCGTATCTACTGTGTCCCAGTTGTCAGTCTTTTTCACGCGCCCGCGCCAGCCTTCCACGCGGTCCATCACCATTTTGGCGGCGCCATCGTAATGGTTCACGGCGGCCATCATCAGCTGCTCCGCCTGCTCCTGCGGTGGAAGATTATTAATGGCTTGCAGCTCTTGATCAGAAAAATTCTGCACCGGCAGGACCGTTGGGATGGCCGTTGTGGACGCCTCGGAGCTTGCGCCAGAAGCTCCCGGAGCTTCACCCGCGGAGCCGCCCGTCGCCGCGTTCACCCCGGACGGAGTGCCCGCCGCCGAGGTCTTATGGTCGCTGGAGCCGCCGAACGTTCTTTGGAATGTTCCCGAAGCGAAAAGATAAATCAGAATGCACAGCGCAACCGCACCCGCCGGTAAAGCAATGCGTGGATTCATAGCGTAAATTTAGTATCTTGGGTAGCCGGAGTAAAGTTACCTTGGGGAAGAGAGAAGGTTACCCGGGAAGAAAAGAATGCTCTTAGCTGGAGACTGATTTTGTGGGAAGGGTAGCTGTTACATCTGGCCTTCAGATCCGTCCAATCTGTCATTTTGAGCGCAGCGCCTCATGTATGCCATTGATCACTTTACGGACGGGCGCGGAGTCGAAAAATCCCGGCAAGGCTTCCTTCAGCCTGCTGCGTCAGGGAGTTCTGTCCATGCTGTCTTGTGCGAACGCCCTGATGCGGCATTTCACGCGACATATATTCTCGGGATGTTTCGACTTCGCGCCAAAGACACATGATGCAAAAATATCCTTCACGCGCTCCGCTCAACATGACAGCGCTGATGGAAAACTTGCCCTATATTTTTTGGTCACCGACGCAACAGAGAGGGATGGTCCCGTTTGCATCTGTCATTTTGAGCGCAGCGCCACATGTGCTGCCATTAATCACTTCATGGATGGGCGCGGAGTCGAAAAATCCCGGCGCGGTCTCCTTTAGCATGCTGCTTCAGGGAGTTCTGTCCATGCTGTCTTGTATCCCTACGGGGATGGAGCAGGCCACCAGACGGCGCCCTACATTCAAGGGGGAACCAACGAAATCATCCCTTTGAGCCGTGTTTTCGCTTCCCCTCAAACTTCCCCGTGTAATATGACGGAAGCATGCCATCGGTTTACACAGTTGACCAGTACGTCACCGATCTGCGCGCAATACGTTCGACCGGTTCGGCAACAGCAGAGACCTCCTTTTATCCGCCGCTCTCCCGGCTTTTTAATAGCTCAGGTGAGCGGCTGCGACCTGCGATTCTATTTTCAACCCAGCTCCGGAACCAAGGAGCTGGGATGCCGGATGGCGGGTTCTTTCCAAAGCCAAGCCGCCGGACACGGCGCGTAGAACCAGAGCCAGAAATCCTGCAGAACCCTGAACGCGGCGCGGTGGAGATCAAGCCCGCCGAAGCCAACTTGGACACGCTCGCGGATGACGAACAGATCAGGCGCTATCTCGAGCAATACGGGCTTGTGTTGATCACGAACCTGCGCGAATTCCGGCTGCTGAAACTGGAAGCTGGAGCTGCGCGGATGCTCGAACGCTACGTGATTGCGGCTTCGGCGACGGAGCTGTGGTCAGCTCCGCTGACTTCTTTTGCCAAGCACGAAAAACTGTTGCCGGATTTTCTGGCGAGAGTGATGCTTTACAAAGCGCCGCTAGTGCAGCCGAAAGACGCGGCCTGGGTGCTGGCGTCTTATGCGCGCGAAGCACGTGCCCGCGCAGAGGATCATCCGCTGGCAAGTTTCGAGACGGTAAAGCGCGCTTTGACCGAATCGCTGGGGATCAAATTCGAGGGTGAAAAGGGAGAACACTTCTTCCGCTCGACTCTGGTCCAGACACTCTTTTACGGGATTTTCTCGGCTTGGATTCTCTGGCGGCGAAGTCCCGAATCGCGAACGGCGGGGGCGCGCTTCGACTGGCGCGTTTCGGCTCACTATCTGCGAGTGCCAGTGCTGCGGAAGTTGTTCGGTGAGGTGTCCGACGCAGGCGCGCTGGACTCGATTCAGTTGCAGGAGATCCTGAACCTCGCGGGTGAAGCGCTGAATCGCGTACAGTCGGGTTTCTTCGCAACCTTCCGGGAAGAAGAGGCGGTGGCGTATTTCTATGAGCCGTTCCTTGAAGCCTTCGATCCACAACTGCGTAAGGACCTGGGCGTCTGGTACACGCCGAAGGAGATTGTGCAGTACATGGTGGAGCGCGTGGACCATTTGCTGCGAACGGAATTGGGGCAGCAGTTGGGACTGGCATCGCCGCATGTTCGAATACTTGATCCCTGCTGCGGGACGGGCGCTTATCTAACAGCGGTGTTGCGGCGCATTCACCGAACGCTCCTGGAGCACGCAGGCGACGATACCGCTCTGATATGGAGTGACCTGTCAACCTCTGCGTGGCTGTGGGGTGGTTTTTGTTTTTTCAAGGACAGGGCCAGCGGCAGCCGGGGCAGTTTTAAGCGACGATTGATCAATCTGATATTCGCGGGTCGGAACCGCATGGTCATGATCCGTCGGGAGCTGCCTCTGACTAATGTCGCG